>Ga0308394_1001532_pt1 | contig 10817 bp, 6 predicted proteins | sample Hotspr2Sampleme2_FD_202366 | JGI IMG/M metagenome (GOLD analysis project Ga0308394, IMG submission 202366) | Hot spring phototrophic mat microbial communities from Mushroom Spring, Yellowstone National Park, Wyoming, United States - 20050701_me2 ...
CTGCACGCCATGTTTCCCCGGCGTATCCACGCAGTAACCCAGGAGGGCTTCGTCATCAAGGTGCTCTCCTTCGTCCTGGCCCACAACCTGAAGCTTCTAACTCAGGAAATGGCTTAGGTAGCAACTTATAATTTCTCCCAGGGGAGATGGACACGGGTTTCGGTTTAAACCTGAAGGGCCTTCGCCCTGGGGACGTGGTCGAGGGAGATTGCTTTCCAGAGCCAGTTCGCCTTCTTCAGGTGCAAGGATTGGGCGACTTCTTTCGCCTCGAGGCCGTGGGCGTTCGGACCCGAGAGTATTATGACCGCGTCCTCTCCGTCCAGGACTTGGGTAGCCTCCAGCGGTTCGGGCCGAGCGGGGGAAGGGACTTTCAGGGCCAGGCCGAGGCCTTCTTCCTGGCGCTGGAGGGGCACCGCATCCGTTTCGCTCAACAGTTTGACCCCCTTTTTGCCGTGAACGTCTCCCAGATTGACCCGCTGCCCCACCAAATTGAGGCGGTCTATTTCTACATACTCCGCAACCCGCGGGTGCGGTTCCTGCTCGCCGATGACCCGGGCGCGGGCAAGACCATAATGGCGGGGCTTTTGCTCAAAGAGCTGAAGTACCGGGGCCTGGTCCAGCGCACCCTAATCTTGGTACCCGGCCACATCAAGGACCAGTGGCGGCGCGAGATGAAAGAGCGCTTCGCCGAGACCTTCCTGGTGGTGGACCGGGGGATGGTGGAGGCGAACTGGGGCCGCAACGTCTGGCGGGAACATCCCCAGGTGATCACCTCCATGGACTTCGCCAAAAGGGACGAGGTGCTCGCCTCCTTGGCCGAGGCCCACTGGGACCTGGTGATCGTGGACGAGGCCCACAAGATGACCGCCTACCGCTACGGGAAGAAGACCCACAAAACGGAGCGCTACCGTCTTGGGGAGCTCCTTTCCCGTACCAGCCAGTTTCTACTCTTCCTGACGGCCACGCCCCACCGGGGAGAGCCGGAGAACTTCCGCCTCTTTCTGGACTTGCTGGAGCCCTGCTTCTTCGCTTCCCAGGAGCTCCTCCTCGAGTCCATTGCCCGAAAGGACAATCCCCTCTTCCTGCGCCGGCTGAAGGAAGACCTTAAGGACTTCGAAGGGAAACGCCTTTTCCCGCCCCGCAAAGTCTTCACGGTGACCTACTATCTAAGCGAGGAGGAAAAGCTCCTCTACAACGCCGTCACCAGCTACGTGGAGGCTTCCTACAACAAGGCCCTGGACAGGGAGAAGCGGAACGTGGCCTTTGCGCTTCTCATCCTGCAGAGGCGGCTGGCCTCGAGCGTGCGGGCTGTGCGCCGCTCCCTAGAGCGTCGCCGGGATCGGCTCTCCCAGCTTCTGGAGGTGGGCCGGTGGCTTGTGGAGCGGGGCGAGGTAGACGAGGAGGCCTTGGAGGACCTAGAAGAGCTGGAGCGCCTCAAGCAGGAAGAAGATCTGGTGGAGCAACTCACCGCAGCCGAAACCCGGGAGGAGCTGGAGCGCGAGATCGCCGAGCTGGACCAGCTCATCGCCTTGGCCCGTCGGGCCGAGCGGCTGGAGATTGAGACCAAGCTACGCAAGCTGCGGGAGGTCATGGAGGACGAAAGGCTCCAGCAGACGGGTGAAAAGCTCCTCATCTTCACCGAGTCACGGGAAACCCTCGAGTACCTCGTGGAGAAGCTTCGGGGGTGGGGATACTCCGTGGTCTCCCTCCACGGGGCCATGGACCTGAACGCCCGCATCCGGGCCGAACACGAGTTTCGCGAGCGGGCCCAGGTGATGGTCTCCACCGAGGCGGGCGGGGAGGGCATCAACCTCCAGTTCTGCTCCCTCATGGTCAACTACGACATTCCTTGGAACCCCAACCGCCTGGAGCAGCGGATGGGGCGGGTCCACCGCTATGGCCAGACCAAGGAGGTGCACATCTACAACTTGGTGGCGATGGACACCCGTGAGGGGAAGGTCCTCGAGGCCCTCTTCCGCAAGCTCAGGGAGATCCAGGAAGCCCTGGGGAGTGACCGGGTCTTTGACGTGGTGGGAGAGGTGCTTCCTGGGAAGAGCCTAAAGGAGCTGATCGTAGAAGCCATAGCCAACCGCCGCACCCTGGACGAGATCGTCCGCGAGATCGAGGCCGTGCCCGACCAAGAGGCAGTCCAGCGGGTGCGGGAAGCGGCCCTCGAGGCCCTGGCTGTCCGCCACATTGACCTCACCCAGGTTCTGGGGGAGGAACGGAGGGCCCGGGAAAACCGCCTGGTGCCGGAATACATTGAGCGTTTCTTTGAGCGGGCCTGCCAGCTCTTGGGCGTGCCCCTAGAGCGGCGCGAGGACGGCTTGTGGCGCATTCCCCGCGTTCCCCACGAGCTGCGGGACCTCCCCCGGGAGTTCAGGGATCGCTACGGCGAGGTCTTTACCGAGTACCGGAAGCTGGCCTTCTCCAAGGATCTGGCCCGGAGGCATCAGGCGGTACTCGTGGCCCCCGGGCACCCCCTTTTGGAGGCCATCATTGAGCGGCTTCTGGCCCGGTCCGAGGAGGAGCTGAGGCGGGGGGCGCTCTTCGCCGATCCCGATGGGAGACTCGAGGGCTTCCTTTGGTTTTTGGAGGTGGAGGTCCGCGACGGGCAGAACCAGGTGGCAGGCAAGCGCCTCTTTGCCGTCTACCAGTCCGAAGCGGGAGAGCTCTGCCTCGTTCATCCTTCGGTCCTTTGGGACCTGAAGCCCCTTCCCCCCGGAGAAGCCTCCTTTGACGGCGGTGCTCTGGGTGCCCTGGAGGAGGGGCGCGTGGTGGGCTTCGCCATCCAGAGCGCCCTCGAGCCCTACCGCCGGGAGCTTTTGGCCTGGCGGGAACGGGATGCCGAGGTCAAGCGCCGTTATGGCCTGCGCTCCCTGGAGCAGATGCTCCTGGACTCCGAGGCCAAGCTGGTGGAGTACGAGACCCGCCGGGCCCAAGGGGAGAACATCCCCGAGGCGACCCTCCAGAACGAAAGGCGGCGGAAAGAGGAGCTGGAGGCCCGCAAAAAGAGGCTGGAGGATGCGATACGGCGGGAGCTTAGCCTGACCCCGGCCGCCCCCCGCATCCTCGGGGTGGCCCGGGTGGTGCCCCCGGCCAAGGGAGAGGAGGCCATGCGCTCCAATCCCGAGGTGGAAGCCATCGGTATAGAGGTGGCCCTCCGGTACGAGCGGGAGCGGGGGTGGAGGCCTGAGGACGTTTCCTCCGAGAACCTAGGTTACGATATCCGCTCTACGGCTCCCGATGGCTCAGTCCGGTACATTGAGGTCAAAGCGCGGGCTAGCACGGGAGCCGTGGCGCTGACCCCCAACGAGTGGGTGATGGCCCAGCGCTTCAGGGAGGACTACTGGCTTTATATCGTAGAGGACGCCGCTACCCGTCCGGTGCTCTACCGGGTGCAAAACCCGGCGGCCAAGCTTGCGCCCAAGGAGGTGGTGGACGTGGTGCGCTACGTGATCACCGACTGGAAGAGGGCGGCGGAGCGGGACGAAAAGGGACCCTAGATGCAGGAGCGGCGGGTTACCGAGATGCTTGCCCAGAGGCTTCAAGAGGAGAGGTTTATGAGTCTCGCCGTGCGCTACGGCCAGGAGCAGGGTCCCGACCTCGAGGCCAGGCTCCCCGCCTCGGGGCGCAGGGTTTACATTGAGGCCAAGGGAGAGCAGCCAGGCGGCAACGAGAGCGCGAAGCGCCGCACCGCCCTGGGTAAGGCCCTCCTGCAGATTCTCCTGCGTTACGATAGCATCTCGGTGTGCGCCATCGCCCTGCCCAACACCCGTGGGTTCCGTAACCTTGCCCAAAAAGTCCACCCACCCCTCGCACGCCTGGGGATTCACGTCCTCTTGGTGGGTGAAGACGGGCAGATCTGGCACCTAGGTCCAAAGACCCCGGCGGGCCTGCCCCGTCGGATCGCTTCTCTGAAGGATACTTTGGAAAATGGCTAAGCCCGATGCTCCCCGGCTCATTGAGGTAGACTTCCCCTTGCGGGAGGTTTCCAAGCACTCCGCTCGCGAGAAGAACATCCGCCACGGCCACATCTCCACCCTTCACATCTGGTGGGCCCGCAGGCCCTTGGCCGCCTCGAGGGCCACGGCTCTGGCGGCCCTACTTCCGGACGACCCCCAGCGCAGGGAGGAGCTCCTCGGTTTGGTGAAAAGCCTCGCCCCCTGGGAGGCTGTCCAGGGGGAGAACCCCGCCCTTGAGACCCTCGAGAGGGCCCGCAGCCTCATCCTCGAGACCTACGGGGGCCGCCCCCCGCGGGTGCTTGACCCCTTCGCTGGGGGTGGGGCCATCCCCTTAGAGGCCCTCCGCCTCGGCTGCGAGACCTACGCCCTGGACTACAACCCCGTGGCCGTACTTCTGAACAAGGCGGTGCTGGAGTACCCGCAGAGGTTCGGGCGGCCGGGTTCCCTCTCCTCCGTGCCCTTGCCGCCCGGTTGGGGAAAGAAGGAGGAGGGGCAACAGGCGATCCTCACCGCTTCCCAAAGAGAGGAGTCGCCCCTCTTGGAGGCGGTCAGAGCCTGGGGCGATTGGGTGCTGGAGGAGGCCAGCAAGGAGCTTGAGCGCTTCTATCCAAAAGACGAGGACGGTTCTATCCCGGTGGGCTACATCTGGGCCCGGACCCTTCCCTGCCAGAACCCAGAGTGCGGCGCCGAGATTCCCCTCATGCGCCAGACCTGGCTCGCCAAAAAGGCGAACAAGCGCGTGGCCCTCAAGATGATCCCGAACCGGAAGGCCAAGCGGGTGGACTTCGCCATCGTGGAGGGAAGCGCCATAGACTTTGACCCCGAGGAAGGCACCGTCTCCCGGGCCAACGTCCGCTGCCCCCTGTGCGGCGGTACCATCAAGGACAGCACCACCCGCAGGCTCTTCCGGGGGGGGAAGGGGGGCGAGCGGATGGTGGCCGTGGTTCTCCACAAGCCCGGCACCCAGGGCAAGCGCTACCGTCTGGCCACCGAGCGAGATCTGGAGGCCTTCCGCGCCGCCCAGGAGGCGCTGGAGGCCAAGCGCCAGGAGCTTTGGGCCGAGTGGGGGATGGACCCGGTGCCGGATGAACGACTGCCGCCCGAAGACACCTTAGGTTTCCGCGTACAGCGCTATGGCCTAACCCGCTGGGGAGACCTCTTCAACCCCCGGCAGAAGCTGGCGCTGATCACCTTCGCCGAGAAGGTGCGCCAGGCCCATCAGCGGATGCTGAAAGAGGGCGGGGAACCGGAGTTTGCGAAGGCGGTGGGAGCGTATTTGGCGCTTATTCTTGACAGATTGGCCGACTATAACAGCACGCTCTGCCATTGGGATAACACTCGCGAAACGATGAGCGATGTTTTCAAGCGACAAGCTCTCCCCATGATTTGGGACTATCCTGAGTTGAACCCATTTAGTAAAAGCACAGGAGATTGGAGAGGTGCGATTGAATGGGTAGGTGGTGCTGTCGCTCATGCAAGTTATATTCCTATACCGGGCTCAGCTAAACAAGGCTCCGCCACGCAAATGCCCTTCCCCTCGGCTCGCTTTGATGCCGTCCTTACCGACCCGCCCTACTACGACAACGTGCCCTATAGTGATCTCTCCGACTTCTTCTACGTTTGGCTCAAGCGCACCGTGGGAGACCTCTACCCGGAGCTGTTCGCCAAACCCCTAACGCCCAAGTCAGAGGAGTTGGTGGCCGATGCCAGCAAGGCGGGCAGCATGGAAGCGGCCAAGAAGCGGTTTGAGGAAGGGCTTACCCAAGCCTTCCGCGAGATTCATCGGGTGCTCAAAGACGATGGAATCGCCGTCATTGTCTTTGCCCACAAGACCACCGAGGCTTGGGAGACCATCATCCAGGCGCTCTTGAAAGCTGGCCTCTACATGACCGCCTCCTGGCCCATCCACACGGAGATGCAGTCCCGCCTTCGGGCCCAGGAATCGGCGGCCCTAGCCTCCTCCATTTACATGGTTTGCCACAAGCGGACCACCGACGAGGTGGGCCTCTACCCCGAGGTGCAGCGGGAGATTGAGAAACGAGTGCGGGAGAAGCTCGCCCAGTTCTGGGATGAGGGCATCCGGGGAGCAGACTTCTTCATGAGCGCTATCGGCCCCGCCGTGGAGGCCTTTGGCAAGTACGCCCGGGTGGAGAAGCTCTCGGGGGACGAGGTGACAGTAGGGGAGCTTTTGGAGTACGTGCGCAAGGTGGTGGCCGAGTTTGCCCTGGGGCAAATCCTAAAGGAAGGCGAGCTCGGGGGGATTGACCTGGCCGCCCGCTTCTACGTCCTATGGCGCTTCGCTTACAACCACGCCCGGATTCCCTTTGACGAGGCGCGCAAGCTGGCCCAGAGCGTGGGCGTGGAGCTTCGCGAGTACCAGGGCCGAGGGGGGTTCGTTCGCGGCGAAAAGGGGCTCCTCTGGGTGCTTGGGCCTAGGGGGCGGGACCGTAGCTTCTTGGAGCAGGACCGCTGCGAGAACATGGTGGACGTGCTCCACAAGGCGGTCCTCCTCTGGGAGCGGGGCGACCGCCGGGGCCTGGAGAACCTCTTAAGCGGAAGTCCTTTTTCCCAGAGTGCTTTGCGCAAGATGGCCCAGGCGGTGGTGGATGTGCTCCCCGATGGGGACAAGGAAAAACAGCTCCTGCAAGGGCTCCTCTACGGCTGGCGGGACGTGGGGGCCAGGGAGCCTCGAGGGCAGGGCGGTCTCTTTGAGGAGTAGGAGGTGAGCGATGGAGCTTCCGGCGTGGCGAGAAGTGGCGGTGCCCCACGAGGACATCCGCTGGGGCAGGTTTGACGAGTCCACTTTTGCGGCGGACCTGGCCGACGTGCTGGAGGGCCGCGGCCCCCTTGAGTACCGCGACCCCCTGACCTTCTTCCGCAAGACCTACCCCACCGAGGGGATGGTCCGGCTCCTGGGGGCGGTGGTGCGCCGCCTTTCCGGGAAGAAGGGGGGCGAGCCCGTGGTCCAGATCCAAACCCCCTTCGGCGGGGGGAAGACCCACGGCCTCGTGGCCCTCTACCACCTCGTCCGTTCTGCAGAGGAGGCGAAGGAGACGGAGCTCTACGCCCGGGTCCTCGAGGAGGCCGGCGTGGAGGAAATCCCGGAGGCCAAGGTGGCCGTCTTCGTGGGCACCGCCGCAGACCCTCTAAAGGGCCGCACCCCTTGGGGGGAGCTCGCCTTCAGGCTCGGGCGCTACGACCTCCTGGAGGAGTACGACCAGGCCCGCCAGGCCCCGGGCAAGGAGCGGTTGCACGACCTCTTCAGGGCGGCGGGCGGTCCAGTCCTCATCCTGATGGACGAGGTGGCGGAGTACGTGGCCCGCGCCGTGAACCCCCAGGCCCTGAACAAGGCGGGGGGGAGCCTCGAGGGGGGGCGGGCCTACCAGACCCAGGTGCTCGCCTTCTTCCAGGAGCTCACCGAGGCGGTCAAGGTGGCGCCCCGGGTGGCCCTGGTTATGACCATTCCCTCCAGCGCCCCCTACGGCGAGGAGGGGGAGCGGGCCCTGCTCCAGCTCCAGCAGATCGCCGGGCGGTTGGAGGCGGTCTACGAGCCCGTCAAGGGCTGGGAGATCTACGACGTCATCCGCACGCGGCTCTTTGAGAAAATCCAGGACGACGGAGCGGTCCAGAGGGTGGCCGACAGCTACTTTGAGCTCTATCGCCGCCTTGGGGACGAGGTGCCCAATGAGGCCCGCGACCCGGCCTACCGCGAGCGCCTGCGAAGGGCCTATCCCTTCCATCCCGAGCTCATAGACGCGCTCTACGAGCGGTGGGGAACCCTCCCCACCTTCCAGCGGACCCGCGGGGTGCTCCGCCTTCTTTCGGAGATCGTGGCCGACCTCTACGCACGGGAGCACCCGGCCCCCTTAATCCACTTGGCTCACGTCAACCTGGCGAACCCTAGCGTCCGGCGGGAGGTGGTGAAGCACATCGGCAACGAGTTTGATAGCGTGATCGCCACCGACATCGCCAGCCCGGAAGGGCAGGCCAAGGCCCAGCGCTTGGACCAGGGGATGGGCTCGGAGTACACCCGCTTCCAGGTGGCCTCCGGGCTCGCCACGGCCATCTTCCTCTATTCCTTCAGCGGCGGTGAACGCAAGGGGGCGAGCCCCGCTCAGCTTCGGCTGGCCTCCCTGCGCCCTGAGGTTCCGCCCCCCTTGGTGGGCGACACCCTAGGGCGCCTGCGGGACCTCCTCTGGCACCTGCACGAGGCCTCCGGGCTTTACTACTTCTCCAGCCAGCCTAACCTCAACCGCATCGTGGTGGAGCGCGAGAACGCCGTTGACCCCGAACAGATTAGGCAGGCGCTCAGGGAGCGGCTCGAGGGGGTCGACGGGCAGGAGCTTAGGGTTTACCTCGAGCCTCATTCCCCGGAGGACGTACCCGATACCAAGGAGCTCAAGCTTGTTGTTCTCTCGGAGCCTTCCGGGAGGCTTGCCGAGGAGCTTTTGGAAAAGGCGGGCACCACCTTCCGCACCTACAAAAACACCCTCTTCGTGCTCTACCCCGACCCTAACAGCCTAGAGGACCTTCGTCGCTCAGCACGGCGCTACCTGGCCTTGCGGTCCATACGGAACGACCGCACCCTTTACGCTCACCTTTCCGAGCAGAACCGCCATCGCCTGGACGAGCTCCTTCGGGATGCCGATGGGGGGCTCACCCAAAAGCTCCTCACGGCGTACCGCCACTTGACGAAGCCCGGGCGCCAGGGGCCGGAAACCTACGACTTGGGCATCCCCACCGTGGGGGAGGCCACCCTGGCCAAGCGCGTCTACGATTACCTAAAGGCCCAGGACCTCCTCCTGGAGCGCATCGCACCTCGGCACCTGCTTACGGCCCTGGCCCAGGTAGAGATGGAGAAACCCCTCTCGGAGGTGTACGAGGCCTTCCTTCGCTACCCCCACCTTCGGGTCCTAAAGGGTTGGAAGGTCCTCGAAGACGCCGTGCGAAGGGGGGTAGAGGAAGGGGAGTTCGGAGTGCGGGTGGGCGAGCGCTACTACTTCCAGGAACCCCTTCCCATGGAGGTCTTGGGGGATGCCGTCCTCGTTCGCAAGGAAGCCGTTCCCCCTAAGGAGGGCGAGAGCAAAGGCCAAGAGGCTGGGAAAGGGGAGGAAGCGCCCTCGGACGAAACTCCCTTCGGAACCAAGTCCCCTGACTCAGGGAAGGGCCTGGGTATCGGGAAAACCTCAGATCGGGTGGAGAACTACGATCTTAAGGTCAAGCTCCCCTGGAACCACCTCTCCGATTTTCTGCGTGGGGTGCTCATTCCTTTGCAAAGAGTAGGAGCGGAGATTGAGCTTTTGATTGACCTCAGGGCACATTCCAGGGACGGGATTCCCCGGGCGATCTTGGAGCAGCAAGTGCGGGAAACCCTGAAGCAGCTTGGCACCGATGTCGTGGAGGAAAGTTTCTGAGCGCCTTGCCCTTTGCGTAACCAGGGCCCATTCCCTGGCTCGGTAATCTGCCCCCACATTCCGCACCCCCCTCACTCCAGGAGGTAATATCGCTGTGCCCCCAGCAGGCGCACCGCGGTCTCGTGATGGGGGGCCAGGTTGAGCATCCGGGGCCTGCTCTCCAGCTCCACCAGGCGCACCCAGCGCAGGGCGGGTCTTTGGGCCATCACCCGCTCGGGCCGCTTCAGGAAGGCGCTTGAGGCGAAGAACAGAGGGTCTTGGAGAGACCGGAAGCCCCGCTCCACCGTCCGGGTCTGGTCCTTGTACCGCCCCAGCACCTCCGGCCGGCAGGGCCTCCCGGTCCAGGACGTCCGTGGCCAGGAGGAAGCGTCCCAGGCCCCGCCTCGCCCGCTCCAGCTTCCCAGGCGGGCCAGGAGGCGGTAGCCCACCGGGAGGGGCGCCTCCCCCTTCCGGGGATGCCCCACCCGTCCCCGGCGCCGCTCCCCCTGCACCCCCAGGTAGACCAGGCGGTGGTGGGGCAGCCTCCCACTGGCCTCCTCCAGGGCCCGCCGGGCGTCCGCCTCGCAGGCGAACCTCTGGGAAAGGAGCTTTCCCAGCGCCTTCTCAGCCTCCCCCTCGGCCCGCGCCACCCGCCGCCGGAGGCGCTCTTCCTCCTCCCGGGCCCGGAGGTTCTCCCGGCTGTACCCCGCCCCGTCCAGCACCACCACCGCCCCCATGGCGGTAGCGGGCTGATAGAGGCACCAGGGCCTCCCGGTCCGACGGGTTCCCGTCCAAGAGCAGGGGAATCCCCCCGGTGTCGGCGCAGACCGGGTTCACCACCCACTGTTTGAGGTCCGGGCGGCGGTCCCGGCTGCAGCCGTGGGTGAGGCGGATGGCCCCCACCGCTTCCCCCAGGCCCTCGTACCGCCCGTGGACGTGGAAGCTGGTGGAGGGCCCTTACCGGGAAGGGAAAGGCCTGGCGGGCCGCTCCAGGAACACCTCGGTGACCAGGCTGTCCGGCATCCGGCCCACGCGGTCGTCGTTGAGGAGGTCGGGGGTGACGCCCTCCCCCAGGAGCAGCTCGGTGGGCCTGCCCTGAAAGAAGCGGCCGAAGAGGTGGAGGGGGGAGGCGACGAAGCCCAGGGCGTTCAAGAGGGCGGCCTTGAGGGCCATCCCGGTGGAGACCTTTTCCCCGGGCCTGGGGCCCACCAGGCGGTCCACGCTCTGTACCAGCCGGATTCTGTCCAGCACGCTGGCCACCAGGCCCAGGTCGTAGACCTGTGGGTTGGGTGGGGTTTCCATAGGCGTGGGAGACGAGTGCGGAATGTCGGTTCTATCACAGCGATTGGGGTTTGCATCTGGTGTGATGGAAAAAAAGCGCCTACTATTTCTGGTATGAACCCCATCCGCTACACCGGCCCCCAAAGCCGCCCTGCGGGCCTAGCTGGGTGTCCTCGTC
>Ga0308394_1001534_pt1 | contig 10806 bp, 7 predicted proteins | sample Hotspr2Sampleme2_FD_202366 | JGI IMG/M metagenome (GOLD analysis project Ga0308394, IMG submission 202366) | Hot spring phototrophic mat microbial communities from Mushroom Spring, Yellowstone National Park, Wyoming, United States - 20050701_me2 ...
TAGATACTTCACGCCCCCTCAACGACAGAAACACGCGCAGCCTGCGCTGGGAGATCGACGAGGGCGCGCCGAAGGTCAGCCTCATCAACGAGGGCTACTGGGGCATCTCCGTGCAACGGGGCAAGCGGTACCGCCTGTCCCTTTACGCCCGCAGGGACGACCGTTTCCGGGGTGGCTTGACCTTCCACCTGCAAGGAGCAGACGGAAAGGTGTACGCTCAGCACACGGTGCGGGGACTCGGTAGGGACTGGAAGCGATTCACGGCAACACTGACCTCGCGTGCGACGGACCCCAAAGCGCGGCTGGTCATCACCGCCGAGTCACCGGGCGCTGTCTGGCTGGACATGGTTTCGCTGATGCCGGAGGACACCTTTAAGGGACGCCCCAACGGACTGCGCAAAGACCTGGCGCAGATGCTGGCAGACCTCAAACCCTCGTTCCTGCGCTTTCCCGGCGGCTGTTTCGTGGAAGGTGACCGCATGAGGAACGCCCTGCGCTGGCGAGATACGCTGGGTGACACCGCCGAACGCCCGTCGCGCTGGTGTGTGTGGGGTTATACCACCACACAGGGACTGGGTCTACACGAATATCTGCAGATGAGCGAAGACCTTGGTGCGGAACCGCTGCTGGTGGTCAACTGCGGGATGGCGTGCCAGTACCGCAACGGTGACGTCGCGCCGATGGAACAGCTGGATGAGTGGATAGAGGATGCTCTCGCCGCCATCGAATACGCCATCGGACCCCCCAGCAGCCAGTGGGGCGCGTTGCGGGCGAGGAACGGGCACCCCAAACCTTTCCCTCTGCGCTTTGTAGAGGTGGGCAACGAGAACTGGGGACCGGCATACGAGGAGCGATACGCCCGCTTTTACGACGCCATCAAGGCGCGCTTCCCGCAAATTCAAATCATCGCCACTGCGCCCGTGCGTAGCCGCCCGATGGATGTGCTGGACGAACACTTCTATTCCAGCGCGGATTGGTTCATTTCGCAGGCGAACCGCTACGACCGATACGACCGCAAGGGACCCAAGATTTTCGTGGGCGAGTATGCGGTCACTCGGGACTGCGGGACGGGCAACCTGCGCGCGGCGATTGGTGAAGCCGCGTTCATGACCGGCATCGAACGCAACGGGGATATCGTGGTGATGGCGGCTTACGCCCCGCTGTTTGTCAATGTCAACGCGCGCCAGTGGAACCCCGACCTGATTGGTTTCGACAGCTCGCGAGCGTTCGGCACGCCTTCCTACTACGTGCAGAAGCTGTTCAGCCACTATCGCGGCACACATGTTTTGCCCCTAAAGATGGACGCGCCCGCAATGGCGGTTCCAGAATCGCGTGGGGCGATAGGAGTGGGAACCTGGGAAACGCAGGCGGAGTACCGCGACATCACAGTGACGCATAACGGACAGACCCTGTTTGCCGCCGATTTCACGCAGGGGGCGACGGGCTGGCGCGTGGTGCGCGGCGACTGGCAGGTGGTGGACGGTGCCTATCGCCAGAACGGATTGGCTACCGATTGCCGCGTGGTGGCGGGTGACCCCAACTGGAGGGACTACACCCTGAGCCTGCGCGCGCGCAAGCTCGGCGGGACGGAAGGCTTCCTCATCATGTTCCGCGTGCGCGATGATGACCACTGGTACTGGTGGAACCTTGGTGGATGGGGTAACTCCAAACACGCCGTCGAACAATGCATTGCCGGAGGTAAAAGCATCGTGAGCAGCGAGGTGCCCGGCAGTATTGAAACCGGGAGATGGTATGATATCCGCATCGAGGTGCAGGGTACACGCATCCGATGCTATCTGGACGGCAAGCTGATACACGACTTCGAGGAGAAACCGCTACCTGTCCTGTATGCGGTGGCAAGCCGCAACCACCGAACCCGTGAGGTCATTCTCAAAGTGGTGAACGTTTCCGACAAGGCGGTGGAGTCCGAGATTCGCCTGCAGGGCGTACGCTCCGTACAGCCTGCGGGGAAAGTCATCCAGTTAACGAGCGACACTCTGGACGACGAGAACTCGCTGGACAACCCCACGCGCGTTGCGCCGGTGGAAAGCACGCTGAGAGGGGTCGCTCCGCAGTTCCGGTATACCTTCCCCAAACACTCTCTGACGGTGATAGTGCTGAAGGAGAAGTAGCGGGAGGCATCCCGTCCTTCCTGTCATCCAAAGAGATAAGCGTGCCCCCTTCTCCTGCGGGGGAAGGGGGCAACGGGAACCGGTTTACACCTTCTTACCCGCCCAGAGCACGGCGTTATACAGAATGCGGCGCACGACAGGGTGGAAGTAGGTAGGCATGGTCTCGTGCCCGGGGCGGAAATAGAACACGCAGCCAATGCCTTCGCCCTGCCCTACACCGCCGCCGGGTCCCGAAGTGAAGTTCGCATCTATCCCTTTACCCACCGTCCAGCACAAGCCGGAGGGGAAGGTCTCGCCACCCAGCGGGAAGTAGGACTGCAATATCACCACCAGTGGCGGCGGCACATCAAAAGGCGCACCGTACATCTCCTCGCCGTTTAGCACGAAGTCCTCTACACCCTTCGCAATCGGGTGCCAGGGAGCGCACACGCGGATGTGTTCGTCCTCCGGCGGGTCGTTCTCGCGCCAGCCGCCCTTCAGGTGACCGGTACAGTTCAACACCGCGCGGAAAGGCTTGGAATAGTGCGCGGAGTGCAGGGCGATAAAGCCCATGCCCTCCTGCTGAACGCGCTCCGCAATGCGTGCTGCCAGCTCGTCTTTCACTTCGCCATGCCGGGCGTGCCCCCACCACATCAGCACGTCGGTGTTCGCCAGCAGGTCGGCAGGGCAGCCCTGTTCTGGTTCATCCAGATTGGCGGTGCGCACCTCCAGCACACCCTCTTTGTCCAGTTCTCGCAACCCTTCCGCCACCGCGCCGTTGATGCTGCCGGGATATACAGCTTTGGGCGCGTGCGGCGGATTCTCATCCCATACCAGAACACGCAGTTTGCTCATCCTCTCCTCCATCGCAAGTTCGTTTCTCAGGCATCTTCGCCCATGATCTCTTTACGGGTAATCTCACGCCCTTCCTGCACCGAGCGATAGCCTGCTTCAATCAGCGCGACTACCTGCAGGTTATGCCTCCCGCTGCACAGATACGGTTTGCCCTTGTCCAGAGAGCGGATATAGTGCAGCATCGCGTTGCCAAAGGCGTCAGGGAACCACTTGCCCTGAAAGCGGGGACGCACCTCCGCCGGTGGTTCGGCGGTAACAAGGACGAACCCCTCGCTCGTGCCGGTAATCGCACCTTTATCGCCCTGAATGACCACCTCCTCGACGGAGTGCGGACGTGGCAGATGTCCGCGGTAGCTCCAGTTGTTGATGATACACGCCTGCATGCCGCTCTCGAAGCGGATGTTCATCACGTTCCACGTATCGCCGACGATACCGGTTTGCGACGGGTCGCGCCCCATGATGGCGTATGCACTGCGCCAGTTGCCAAACCAGTGCACCACCAGCGCGAGGTGATGCACACCCATATCGCTCAGCACCCACCGCTCCTGTTTGCCGTAAAAGGCGTGCCCGCTCAGGTCAAACCAGTTGCGGTTCTCAATCTGGCAGTAATACGGCGTGCCGATGGCACCTTCCCGCAGATACCGTTCCATTACCTGAAAACCGGGCACGAATACCGAGTTCTGGTTCACCATCAGCGGGATACCCGCTTCCTCCGCAATGGCGACCAGCTTGCGGGCGTTCTCGTAGTACTGCTCCAGCGGCTTCTGCACAAACAACGCCTTGCCATACTTCGCTGCCCAGCGGAAAATCGGCTCGCGCACATGCAGAAAATGGGGCGCCGCCACATCCACAATCCTCACTTCGGGGTGTGCAATCAGCGACTCCACATCGGTAGTCGCGATGGGCAGTTCCCACTTCGCCTGCATCAGTTTCACCCGCTCAGGGTCAATGTCCGCTCCGCCCACCACCTTCAGCCCCAGATTGCGGTAGGCGGTCAGGTGTGTATTGGCGATGCCGCCAAGCCCGACTATGCCGATACCCCACTGTTCGTACACCCTGTCTCAACCCCCTGACCAACATTGGTGATATTGTCTACCCACAGCGTTCCGCGCTCTTGCTGGCGATTCCTGCTGCGCAGGAAAAGGCATCCTGTTTCTCGAAATCAAGGGACGGGAGGTGTGACAGGGCGATGAATCTTTTCGAAATGCTTTTACAAACCACGCAGCGCAATCCGGACCAGACCGCACTTATCTTCCGTGACCAGCCTATCTCTTACGGGCAGCTGCTCGGCGCGGTAAGCGGTGTTGCTAAAGGGTTCAAAGAGCTCGGTGTGGAGAAGGGCGACCGCGTGGCGATACTGTTGCCCAACGTGCCGCAGTTTGTCATGGCATACTACGCCTGTCAGGCTCTGGGGGCAATCGCCGTACCCGCTAATCCCCTGCTCAAGCCCGATGAACTGCGTTATATTTACAACGACGCGGGCGTAACGGCGGCGGTGACCATCCCCCTCCTCGCCGATGTCCTGCGCGCAGTGAAGCCTCAGGTAGCCTCTCTGCAGCACCTACTGATAGCGGGTGGCGAGGCTCCCGACTTTTTGCCCTTCGATGCGTTGTGGCAGCAGCAGGCTCCCGTGCCCACTCCGCCGGAGTTCAACCCGCGCGAGCATCCCGCCGTATTCCTCTACACCTCCGGCACCACGGGCTTCCCGAAGGGGTGTATGCTGAGCCACCGCAACCTGATCGCCAACTGCGAGTCATGCGTGCCGGTGCTGGAGATGTCGCCCCGGGATAACTTCCTGACAGTTTTGCCACTGTTCCATGCCTTCGCGGGCACGGTGTGTATGCATCTGTCCATACATGTAGGATGTTGCAGCACCCTGTTGGAGCGGTTTAGCCCGGATGGCGCACTGGAAGCCATCGAAAAGCACCTCTGCACCATCTTCCCCGCGGTACCCACCATGTTCGCCGCCATCCTGCACTTCCCGCTGCCGCGCGAGTACGATTTGTCTTCATTGCGCGTGTGCGTCTCCGGCGGCGCACCCATGCCCGTCGCGGTGATGGAGGCGTTCGAGAAGCGGTTCAATGTGGTGATTCTCGAGGGCGACGGACCGACCGAGTGCTCGCCAGTGACTGCAGTGAACCCGCTGAAGGGCGTACGCAAGCCGGGCAGTATCGGCTTGCCTATTCCAGGCGTCGAGATGAAAATCTTCGACGACAACGATAAGGAGGTTCCAGTAGGCGATCTGGGGGAGATTGTGGTGCGCGGCGAGAACGTGATGCTGGGCTACTACAATCAGCCTGAAGCCACCGCCGAAGCCATGCGCAGCGGCTGGTACCATACGGGCGACATCGGCAAGGTAGATGAGGACGGCTACTTCTACATCGTGGATCGCAAGAAGGACATGATTATCGTGGGCGGGCTGAACGTCTACCCGCGCGAGGTGGAAGAGGTGCTGCACACCCACCCAGCGGTCGCGGAGGCGGCGGTGGTGGGCGAATACGACGAACTGCGCGGCGAGGAACCGGTCGCCTATGTGGTGCTGAAGCCCGGTGCGGAAGCCACCGAACGGGAGATTATCCGCTACTGCCGCGAGCGGCTGGCGAATTTCAAGGTGCCCCGGCGCGTGATATTCCGCGAATCGCTGCCCAAGTCCGCTACGGGCAAAATCCTGAAGCGTCTGCTGCGCAAAGAGGTGGAACAGGAGCAGGGCGCGAGCGCAGGATGATCGGCACCTTCATCAACACCGCCACGGTGGTTATCGGCACGGGCGTGGGCTTGACGGCGCGACGTTTCCTCAAGCCCCGCCTGCGCGAGACCACCATGCAGATTATCGGCTTGATGACGCTGATGATTGGCGTGCAGATGAGCCTCAGCGAGAAGAACCCCCTGCTGCCGCTGGCAAGCCTGCTCATCGGCGCGATGATTGGCGAGGCACTGGATATCGAAGGCAGGCTGGACGCCCTCGGCAACTCCTTGCAGCGACGTTTTAGCCACGAAGGCGGAAGCACATTCAGTCAGGCGTTCGTCAGCACCAGCATCCTCTTCTGCGTGGGACCGATGACCATCATGGGATGCATTCAGGACGGTTTGCGCGGTGACTACAGCCTGTTGCTGGTGAAAAGCCTGCTGGATGGAGTCTCGGCTGCCTTCTTCACCGCCGCACTGGGCGGGGGAGTGCTGTTTTCAGCGGGCACGGTGCTGGTGGTGCAGGGCGCGTTGACGCTGGGGGCAGGCTGGGTGGGTAGCGTGCTGACCGAACCGATGAAGAACACCATGTTTTCCACGGGCGGCTTGATGATGCTGGGACTGGGCATTCGGCTGCTGAACCTGCGCCAGATTCCCGTGGCAAACTTCCTGCCCGCACTAGTGGTTGCGCCGCTGCTGGTATGGCTGGTCAGTTTGTGGCGTTAGCCAGACCGTCGGGGCGTTCGCTTTGCAGCAGTCGAACGATTGCCCGCCGGAAAGTTTCGAAATCGCGTTCACCGTCCCAGCGATAACGGATGCGCCCCTGCGCGTCAATCAAGTAGGTAACCGGTACGCCCTGTATCCAGTAAGTTCGGACGAGCTCAGCGGTATCCAGCGCCTGCGGGTAGGTGACCTTAAACTTTTGCATCCACTCGCGCACCGCCCGTTCGCCCTGCGTCTCGTTGACGGCTATGCCTAACATCGCCAGCTGGCTTTCGGGGAACGCCTGCCGCACGCGCACCAGCTCGGGCATCTCGGCTTCGCAGGGGGCACACCACGTGCCGTAAAAATGCAGCAACAGCAGCTTTCCCCGATAGTCCTTCAGGCGTATTCGAGAACCGTCGATGGCGGTCAACGTGAAATCGGTGGCGGGGTCGATACGGGTCGGGTGGATAGGGGATACGGTTGCCCACCGTATTTCTTTCTCCCAGCGCGACTGCTGCTTTGCCCACCATTGCTTCCACTGGCGAATGACCTCCTCGCGCTTCGCAGGCGGGTCGGAGCTTCTGGCGAAGTAAGGCATTCCCGTCAGCTTGCGCAACACTCCCAGTGCGAAGAACCGCACCGTGGCATCCGTGTCATCCAGCAAGGGTATCACCGCAGGGATGACGCGCTTGTCGTCGGATAAGCGCAGCTGGCTGATAGCGGCGCGGCGGATATCTACATCATCGTCCCGCAGACCTGCCAGCAGTAAGCGCATTCCCTTCTCCCTGTCCATCCGCCACAGCGTCTCCATCGCGCGCCGACGTAACGACGAGTAGTTGTCTTCCATCGCGGTTTCCAGCAAGGGAAACGCTTCCCGCACCTTCCAGTCGTTAATCGCTTCCACTGCAGCGAGGCGTATGAGGGGATTGGGGCTGCGGAACAGCTCGCGAGCCACCGTGGCGCGTTCTGCACTGGACAAAGGTGCCATCCTGTCCGCTACCTTCACGGCGGTCTCTTCCGCATTAGACAACGGCAGATTCTGGCTGCGCCGACTGGCAATGAAAGGGTATGCTATCACAAAGATGACCGCTATTGCCGATGCGATAGCCAGTAGTCCCCAAAAGGGATGCACTTTCTGAGACTGTTTCTCGCTGTCCGCGCCCGATGACGAGGGATGAGCCATATTAGACCCCAGGTTTTGCGTCACTGTCCGGGTTATCTGATTGGTATCGATACTACCACATTTTGGCGCGAGATGTAAATAATGCCGCCGCCCCCTCTTCAGCGACGCTGTATCTATTTGACACCTTGAGGAAGGCACAGTACAATAACGCTCAGCATGGCTCAAGAGACCCACAAGGTGGCGCGGGCGGCGGCGGTGATGATGGTGGCGATCTTCGTCAGCCGCGTACTGGGGCAGCTGCGCGACACCGCTATCGCCGCGTGGTTCGGGCAGAACGCCTATACCGACGTGTATCGGGCGGCGTTCTCCATTCCCGATTTGTTGTTCTTCCTTATCGCGGGCGGCGCGCTTTCCTCCTCCTTCGTACCGGTATTCACCGAATACCTCACACGCGGTCAGGAAGAGGAGGCGTGGAAGGTCTTTTCGGTGGTGGCGACCTTTATGACGCTTGTCGTGATGGGGTTTGTGCTCGTGGGCGAGATATTTGCCCGCCAGCTGGTTCCCCTGATTGCGCCCGGCTTCCAGCCCTGGCAGCTGGACTTGACCGCCGCGTTGACGCGCATTGTCTTGCCTGCGCAGACCTGTTTCTTTTTGGGTGGTTTAATGATGGCGACCTTGTATGTGCGTGGGCATTTTCTGGTTCCCGCGCTGGGCCCCATTATCTACAATCTGGGTATTATCGCCGGAGGCTGGTTGCTGGGCGGGCACCTCGGGGTTGCCGGACTATCTTGGGGTGCACTGACCGGCGCGATTGTGGGTAACCTGTTGCTGCAGATGGCTTTCCTGCGTCGGGTGGGGGTACGCTATGCGTTCAGCCTTGACCTCAAACACCCCGGCGTGGTGAAGGTCGGCAAGCTGGTGCTGCCGGTGATATTGGGGCTATCTTTGCCGCAGGTGTTTGTGCTGATTAACCGCGCCTTCGCCTCGCTGTTGCCGCCGGGGACGGTGTCTGCGCTGGATAACGCCAATAAACAGATGCAGGCGCCACTGGGCATTTTCGCGCAGGCTATCAGCATCGCGGTGTTTCCAACGCTCAGCGCACAGGCCGCGCGGGGCGACATGGAGTCGTTCCGCCGTACCCTGCTGCAGGGCTTGCGGACGTTATGGTTCCTCACCGTGCCGGTTTCCGTGCTGATGATGGTACTCTCCACCGACATCGTTTCCATCCTTCTTCAATACAAGAAGTTCACCCCGTACGACACGCGCATCACCGCCGAGGCGCTGGTGTTCTACTGCGTCGGCCTGTTCGCCTTCTCCAGTCAGGCGATACTCAACCGCGCGTTCTACGCGGTGCAGGACACGATGACCCCGGTGGTCATCGGCACGCTGACCACGCTGGTGTTCGTGCCATTGAACTGGTGGCTGATGGGTCCTCTGGCGCACAAAGGGCTGGCACTGGCGGGGTCTATCGCCGCGATATTGCATGTGGTTTGGATGCTGTATGCGCTGCGCAAGAAGGTACAGATACCCGTGCACCAGCTGTGGATGCCGTTCGCGAAAGTGGTGCTGGCCACGCTCACCGCTGGAGCCACTGGTTACTTTATCAAGCAGGAGCTGTCTGCCACACTGATCCTGCTACAGTGGCACCCGAAGCTGGTGTCTTTGGTCACTATTGCAGTGGTCAGCCTGGCGAGTGGTGGGTTGTACCTTGCCCTCGCCAGGCTCGTGGGTGCGGAGGAGTTGGAGTATGCGCAGAAAGCCTTACGTCGCCGCTCGCAGGGAGGCTAGTCATCTCCTATCGCACCGAAGTTGCGCACCAGTATGCCGAAGTCGAACAGGCTCACCTCCTCATCGCCATCGAGGTCGGCCTCGGGGTTCCAATTCGAATCGCCCGACACACTGCCAAACGCCGCCACCATCTGCCCGAAGTCGAGCAGGGTGACCTCATTATCTCCATCGACGTCCCCGTTGGTCAACGACGCGGTGAGGCGCACTCTACCCGACAGGTTGACACCACTCAGGGTTCGGCGTAGCCAGTGCGATGCCTTCAGGGAGACATCGTATGCGCCTCGCAGAGAGGTTTCCAAACGGAAACTTCCGTTTTCGTCGAGGGTGAGTGTATGGCGTTCCACAGGGTTGGAGGAGCCGGGCTCACGCAGCTGCACCTCCACCTGAACTCCAGCGGGCGATGCCAGATAATCCTCGAGCGAAACCTGCCCGAACAGTTCGGTTCGCGAGGCGGCAACACGCACGCGTGCCACCTGCACGGGCAGGTTGTCACCAAAGCGATGGTAGCGGGTACTACCGTCGGTAACCAGCAAGGAGTTGGGCTTGGTGCGGGTGCTGTCAGGCTGGCTAAATACCGTTATCGGTATCTCCGCGCCCACTGGCGAGTTCTCCGCCACCCGCAGGTACACATGTCCCACAAAGAAAGGCTCGTTCACTGTGCTGCCGCCTGGCGCAAGCACCACCCAGATTGCGCCAGAGGGGGTCTCGACGCTACTGGCAGGGTCTGTGGGACGCAGCAGATTGGCGCGGAGAGGAGGTGTCTGTGTCGAGACAGCGGCTCGCGCCTGTGCGGTGAGCCCCAGCTGTTGCACCTGCGGATGCCAGAAAGCGTTTTCGGCAATCTCTGAGGGGTTTGGCGTCACTACCTGGAGGTACGGGTGGTCGATGCGCAGATACGCGCTCCAGAGATACCAACGGGTAACATCGCCCTGCGGGGCAAAGCGGAAGCCCACACTCAGCCGCACCAACGCACCCGGTTCGACCTCCAGCGAAGATACCGGTGCAGTCGGCAGGTTCGGAGTCGGTGTAGCGTCCGCCACTGCCGCCGGCGATACATCGAGAAAAAGTGTTGGCTGTGCCCACGCGGGCAGCCGCAGGCACAAAGACAAGCATAGCACTATCCACACTTTGTTTCGCATCGGATTACCTCCCTACTCGCGTCCTGGATGGTGCAGGTCGATGCGTCCATCCGGCGTCCATGTCTGCTCGAAGCGCATCCATTTAGCGTGACCGTCCACGAAGGTGTAGTTTGCTCCGCCCAGGTGCCAGGTCATTGCCAGCTCGTCTTCGGGCAGGAAGAAGGTGCCGCAATCGTTGGGCCAGCGCCACGCACCAGCATGATAGTGGTCAATGGTGGCGTTCGGCTTGGCTTCGGCGATGTAGATGGTTCGCGCAGGGGCAACCACTGAAGCCAGACTGTTGTAGCCTGTACAGTTCGTGGTCAGCTCGTCCACGCCCAGGCGAGGCAGCATCCAGAAGTTCGTCACATAGCTGGTCCGACGCACTGTGCGGAAGCCGGGCAGCGGCCTCGTCCAGTTG
>Ga0308394_1001537_pt1 | contig 10803 bp, 13 predicted proteins | sample Hotspr2Sampleme2_FD_202366 | JGI IMG/M metagenome (GOLD analysis project Ga0308394, IMG submission 202366) | Hot spring phototrophic mat microbial communities from Mushroom Spring, Yellowstone National Park, Wyoming, United States - 20050701_me2 ...
TGGGCAGCGTGCCGAAACAGTCGCGCGAGCCGCGCACTTGCGAGGTGGACTTGACTGACCTGCTCGGCGACGGCTGGGTCATGCAGTATCGCGAGCCGAGCGTGGCGGATCTCTTTGCAGCGAGCGACACGCGCACGCTCGCGGAGTGGGAGCGCGTGATGCCCGATATTCCCCGCGATCTTGCCACCACGCTGGAGCTCATAGCACGGCTCCATATCAGCCCACCTGCTGCCGAGCTGCCAACGGGCAAGTTCTACGCTGAGCTGCTGCAGCGGCTGCCCCCACAAACCGCGATTGCGCTGCTTAGGCGCGTTGGGGACGCGATAGCGACAGCGTTCGGGTTGGCGGATGTTGAAGCGCAAGCGCAAGCGAAAAAAAAGCCCTCCGCGCGGGCGGCGAAGCGATAATGGCGCTTTGCCTGCGCTACCTGCATCGACACCCGCTTGAACTTAGCCATCTCCCGGCTACTGCGATTGTGGATTTGCTGGCTATCGCAGCTGTTGAAGCCGAGCTACTTGCGGATGCGGAGCCGTTGTAGCTCGTGCGTAGCGACCCGTGATGGCGCTACGCACGCGGGCTACTGACGGTTGGCGCGGCGGCTCCCGCGACGGAGGTTTTTATCCCACGGCGCGCAAGCGGAAGAGCCAGCGGATAGGGCGTCCCGCACAGGAACGCCCGTTTTTATCGCTGTATATCGGGCGTCGCGTATCGATTCGTTGCCCATAGCGCGTAGCGGGGCGCTCCAGAGGCGAGCGCCCCGTTCTTTTTATCGCTGTATATCGCGTGCTATGCCGTACCTGAACGAGCACGCGGTTCGGATACAACCGCCGAGCAAGTACGAGCGATTTCGGCGCGAGGACGACAAGTTCGGCGTGGGGATTGACGCCATCTGGGGCATTACCGCAGATGGCAAAGTCGAACTGCAAGCCCTGCGCTTCGACGCGAAACGCTACACGCTGGACGAGGTGCGTAAGTGGCTTAAAGAGCACGACTACGAACCGCTGGAAGTCGAGCCTGCCGAGCAAGAGTTCTCCGATGGCGCTATTGAGCGCGATGCGCTGCTGATGGAGGCGGGCGAGTACCCCGATAAGGGCGTCGCCATCACCGAAGAGCACTTGCAACAGATGGCGGCGACGGGGGCAGGCGCGCCTGTGATTGTCGAGCATCGCCCAACGCTGGTGCTGGGCTGGATACGCGAGTTATACCGCAAGGGCAAACAGCTTTGGGGCAAGCTTGCGCTCAAGCCCCACGCGAACCAGCTCATTGAGGAATCCACTGTGAAGGGGCTGAGCGTCGGGCTACGCCGCACGCCCGATGGCGGGTACGCGCTGCACGAAGTGAGTCTCACGACCAGTCCCCGCGTGGCAAACGCGCAGCTGTTTGCAGACCAGGCCCCATCGCTGTATATCGCGTGCGACGGCAACCCGTCGCAGGTGGAGACGACCATGACGGACGATCGCATGACGACGGAGATGGAGGCGATTCGCGCGGAACTGGAACACGAGCGCGCGCGAGCGATCAATCTGGAAGCCAAGCTGTTTGAGTTCGCCGAGCAGCTGAGCCGTGCGCAGACGCAGCTTGTGCGCAACGCCGTGCAGGGCATTGTGGAGCGATACCAGCGCGAGGGCAAGCTCACCCCAGCTGCAGCGAGGCATGCAACCGAGCTCCTGATGGCGCTTGCGGCGAACGCGCCCGACGCCATCGTGCAGTTTTCCGACGACGGCCCCGCCGAGCAGTTGCCCGGCGCCGTGCGGAGCGTGATTGCGCTGCTTGACGCGCTACCTGCGCAGCCCGCCCCGCGCGCGACGCGGTTCGTCGGGCTCGGCGAAAGCGAACTCTCGGAGCGCAAGCGCGAACTCGATCAAGAGCTGCAACAGCTGGGCTTCAGCGTCAGCGCGGAGCATCTGCCCGATGAAGTTGTTGCGCAACTCTTCCGCGGAGGTGAACGCGCATGAAACACGCACAAGGACTGGTCTGGGAGTATCCCGTTGCTGCCAACGCCACAATCCGTGTTGGCGCAGCGGTGATCGCAGGCTCGGGCGGCTGGGCAGTGGAAGGCGCAGCAGCCTCGGGTCAGCGCATTCTGGGCGTTTCGGCTGAGCATGCAGACAACACAGGCGGCGCCAACGGCGCACGCACGGTCTCGGTGTACAAGCGCGGAATCGTTGATGCGACGGCTGCCAGCGGCGCTGCATTTTCCCAAGCAAGCGTCGGCGCGGATGCGTTCCTTGACGGCTACGACCCTGTGAGCCAACGCCCGACGGTACACACCGCCAGCACGGGTCGCACGCGGCTGGGCACTGTGGTCGCCGTTTCGGGCAACGCCGTGCTGGTGCAACTCATTACGGTCTGATGGGGGAATAAACTATGCCAAGAGTCATCCAGACAAGGGGCATCAACAGCGCAGTGGACGCGGGCGCGTCGGCGGCGTTTATCGCGTCGTTCAGGATGTATGAGCAAAACGATCTGTTCGCCGAGATTGGCACGATCGAGCGCACGCAAAAGGGCGAAGCGCGGATTCCGTTTTTGTGGTATCCGCCGCGCATGCGCGAGTGGGTCGGCGAGCGGCTCATCGGCTCGCTCGACGGCGGCATGCACATCATCCCCACACGCACCTACGAAGCCAGTGTCGCTGTGCCGCGCACGGCAGTCGAAGACGACCAGTACGGCGCGATCGAGCGCGCCGCGCGCGGGCTGGCGAGCGAGTTTTTCCGTTTCGTGCACCAAAGCTACATCAACATCCTGCAAAACGGCGGGGCGCTCAATACTTTCGACGGGCTGCCGCTACTCACTAACAACCCCAACACGCGCGGCGCGAATAATGTCAATCTCGTCCAGCAACCGCTCTCTCTTGAGAACCTCTCAGAGGGTATTCGGGCGATGGGGCTATACACGGAACCCGACGGGCGTCCGCTCGGCATGCGCCCGACACATCTGCTTGTGGGACCCGCGAACGAGTTTACCGCGAAGAACCTCGTGCAATCCCAACAGTTGATTAGGTCGGGCAGCACGGATCGCGTAATGGGCGAGGCGAACCCGTGGGCGGGCAGCATGACCGTGCTGGTGAGCAATTACATCACTGGCAACGACTGGTATCTGATCGCTGCAGGCGCAAACGAGTACCGCCCCGCCATCATGGTGGAGCGCACCGATGTGGGTGTTGAGTTCGCGGCGCACACCAGCCCCGACCACGAAAGCGTGTTTCGCCGCGACTCCTACGAGTACGGCACGCGCGCCCGCGTGGGGTTTGGGGCAGGCGCGTGGTACGCCGTGTACGCATCACAGGTCTAAGCTATGTACCTGACAGCGCAGGAATTCACCGAGCGGCTCACGGCGCTTAGCGCAATCACGGGCGGCGAGCATAAGCGGACGCTCGTCGCCCGCGCGCTGGAGCAAGCGCACGCCGCGCTCGACGCCGAACTCGGCAAGCGCTACGAGGCGCCCATTCCGATAGGGGGCGCGCCCCAACACACCCAGCAGCTGCTCAAGCGCTGGGCGTTCTACCTTGCTGTGCGCGAGCTGCTGGGACTGCAGGGCGTTTCGGTAAGCCGTGAGGAGCAGCCTGTGCTGTCTGAGATTCTTGAAATGGTCGACGCGCAGGTGCAAGAGTATTGCACGGGCGGCGCGCGGCTTGACGGCGTGCCGAGCCGCAGCCGCGTGCGCGTCGGGTACGGGGAGCTGAGCGAGTAATGCTTGCCGCCAATCTGGTCTACGCAACCGTTGCAGGCAGATACCCGCGCCTGCTGGGGGACGACGGGATTCACGAACCGCTCGTGTTGCCATACGATGTGGACGGGTTCGTGAACTTGGAGTTCTACCGTGAGGGAAGCAAGACGCCAGTCGAAATATCGGGTTCGGTTTTGGTGCGCTACATCCAACCCGATGGTATAGTTGTCAATCTCGGCTATGTGCTTACGGCGTACCAAATCGAGGTGCGGTTCCAAGCGGGGTTGCCAGCAGGGGGCGTGTGTGTGATTGAATTGACGCCGACTGATTCCGAACACCTGCATCAGTGCTATCCGTTCCGAGTCTTACGCCCGACGGAGACGCACACGCCATGATAACCGCGAGCGTGGATGTGCAGCTCACGGGTTTGATTGCCAACCCCCAGCGGCTCAGCAGCGGCGCGGTGTCAGAGTTTTTCCGCCGCGCGCGGGTCGTGCTGGCGCAAGACCATGCAGAGCGTTTTGAACGGAGCGTTGCGCCAGATGGCAGCCCGTGGCAGCCGCTCTCGCCCCGCACGCTGCGCAAGAGCGTGCAGCAAGCCATCCGCAAGGTCGGCGGACGCGCGGCGCGTCCCGTTGTGCGCACAACCGCAAGAGGGGGACTCATCGTGCGGGCGCGCCGTCCGCAGCCTGGCTTTCAGCGCGCAGCGACGGTACGGCGCACGCGGGCGAGTAAGATCCTCGTGGATACAGGGCGCCTCAAACAGAGCGTGGTCGTGCTGGCTGCCAGTGGGGACGCTGTGCGCACGCACGATCGGCTCACCCTCGTTTGGGGCACGCGCGTGCCGTATGCGCGGCAGCACCAGCAGGGCGATCCCAGCCGCAATTTGCCCGCACGCCCGTTTCTCGGCGTGTCCAAGCAAGCCGAGCAGCGACTGCGTACCGAGCTGCAGCGTATAATTGCTCGGTATGCCAGCGGCGGAGCATGAGTGGGATCTGTGGTACGCGCTGCTGCCCCGCGGCGCGTGGGAGCTGCTGGAGCGGCTGGACGAAGCGGAGCGCGCAGTGCTGATTGAGTGGTGGAGCCATGTGCGCGACCCGTCGAGCGTTGCGCCGCCCGAACCCGTGCGCGCCGCGCTGGAGAAGCTCGAACGGCTGCTCAGCTCAGAATCGTGCTGAAAGTCTCGCCCTCATCAAATGAGAGCGCAACGCGCCGATCGCCCCCCGTCGTTTCGTAGACGAGCACTAATCCGTTATACCGCGCGTCGTAGGCGGCGTCCAGCGGCGCGCCTGTGGCGTTTGCGCCGTCGATCTGCACTTGCTGCGCCGTCTCCCAAGTCGCGCCCCCGTCCCGCGTGCGGCGTAGCATGAGCGCGTTTCCATCGCCCTGATAAAACGCGCACCAAGTCGCATGTGGGCTCACAGCGCACACCACTAAACCCGCCGTTGTCATGCGCAAAACCTCCTGGGCAGTATCGCCTGCATCCCGTGAGAGATACAGGATACGCTCGCCAGCGCTGCGCACGACGATCAGCAGCGCGTCGAGCCTGCTGTCGCGCTCCAAGCACTCGATGCGCCCGTCGTACTCGCGCTGGAGCACGAGCGTGCGCGAATGCAGATGGTAAGTGCGCAGCGTGCTGCCAACCGCCACATGCAGGTATTGGCGGCGCGTGTCGATGGCGACCCGTGCGCCCGTTTCGGGCTTGACGAGTCGCATGGGCACAAGCGCGTGCGAGAAAAACGGCGTCGTGCGCCCTAAGTCGCGGCTGGCAACTCGCACGCGCCACTGCTTGGTCGCATGCTGCAGCGTTTCTGTGCCGTTCACCGCAACCGCTTGGCGCGTAAGATGGTAGCGCCCAATCGCTCGATCGTAGAGGGTAAGCTCAGTTTCGGATGCGCCCTGCACTTCCATGAGCTTCGCAGGCTCGGCTGGGGCGAGATAGTAGCGGCTGCTCGGCGCACTGAAGTAGCACCACTGCCCCCAGTCGCCTGTAAATCCGAATTGGGAGCCGAGTTGGAGTTGGCGTGTGGGGAGCGTTGGCAGCGGCGGGCACTCGCGCAGGTCGTTAATCAGCCAGAGCGCGAGCCGAGCTGTGTACGGCAACATCACGGCGCGGCACATCTGCCTGACGCGCGGCACGCCTGCAGGGTGACCGCCCGTTTCCACCCCGTCAAAACCCCAGCCCAGAATCTGCGCCATAATCGCGGCTGTGCTGGCTGCGTCTTGCCCCAGCTGCAGCTGTCGGTAGAGCGCGGCGGCGTCGTAGAGCGTCATGGGCTGGTGGGGCAGCCGCACGCTCGGCGTGTTGCTCGCGATGGGATAGACGAGCAGACCCCAGTTCAGCATCTGGTCGCCGCGCACATGGGGGTAGGTGTGTGCGCCGTTATCGGTGGCAATCGCGTCCGTGACCGAGTCGCGGTAGAAGGTGGGGTACTCCATCACATACGGCGTCGGTGTGGTTTGCGTGATGGTGATGCGCAGTCGTGCGCCTGCGCGTGCCCCAAGCAGTTGCCAAAGCGTCGCGCGTCTGGCGTCGGCGAAGGTCGCGTCGCTTACCCCGTCGCCGTCCCAGTCGCTGCCAAGCTCAGAGTAGCCCGCTGCAAGCGCGGCGTACTGCCTGCGCCATGTGCCTGCGTACTTCGTGTCTTCTCCCGATGGGATGGGATGTGTCCCGCGCGTGGTGGCTATCGCGACGGTTTCGCTTTCCGCGCTCACGAGCTGGATGGTAAGACTCGTGTATGCCGTGTCGGGCAGCCAGATACGCACGCGGTCAGCAACGGCAGGGTACAGGTACGGCGGCGCGCCCCAGTCTGCCAGCGTGAACTCGAGTGTGTGCGTGGTGCTGGTTGGCGTGACGGTAATCCCGAGCGCGGTAAACGCCAGCGCCGCGCCTGTCGCGTTCCAGCGCGGGGCGGAATCGGATGTGAGCCGCAGTTCGCTCGGCGGGAGCCACTCCACGAGCGCAGGGCGCGTGCTGCCGACCCACCCACTGGGGATGCCGAACAAGTCGTCAATCCACGCGCTCCATGTGCCGTTTGCAAGCGCATCGAGCAGTAAGTAGCTCCGCCGCCTGCTGCGGATAGCACTTGGCAGCGCGGGATGATCGATGTGCTGGCACTGATGCGGGCGCCAGTAGCTCTCAACGCTCGTCGGCTCCGCTACCCCGTCCCCGTTGCGGTCTAATCTCCAGTTCTGCAACCAGCAAATGTACGACCAAAACGGCGCAGCGTGCGTGTTCCAGAAGCGTGCGGGCAAACTGTCGTGGCGATACTGCGGATGACAGTGCGCGTTGACCTCCAGCGCGTGCGACTCGGTGTAGTTCACAAGGCTGTCGGTGAGCGTGCCGCAGCATGGGTCAGTGCTGCCCTGATAATCTTCTGGGCATACGGGGCAGGGCGCAGGGCAAGGGTTGTGCGTCACGGCGCGGGTGAGCGTGATGCTTAGTGTGTATGGGCAGTGGAGCGGCTCACCCATCGGCTCGTTGAGCGGGTTGCCCGCGCCGCCGTCATGCACATAGAGCAGCTCGTCGCGCTGGGGATGGAGCAGGACGGGTTCGCTCAGCATGCTGCTGCACGGCGTCGAGTTGCCCGTGTCGCAGTTATACTCCGTGCGCACGCCGCTCGCATGCCGCGCAACGCGCACCTGTGGAAACTTAGCGCGGTACATCAGGTATTCGTGCGTGAGGCTTTCGCCAAGCGGCACAAACTCGCGCGGCAGGTCGGGCGCGACCCACAGGCTCGTCGCGCGCTCGCGCGTGGTGGAGGTCTGGCGGTAGACGGTGATCGATACATAGACAGTGTTGCCATTTTCGTCGGGGCACGGGCAGCGACAGGTCACAGTCCCAATTGATGTGTTGCTTGCGGATGAGTGCTGCTCCGCGAATACGACCGCGCTCCAAGTGTCGCTCCCGCCGAGTTCGGGCGCTGGCGGCGTCTCCCCGCACGGATTGCCAATCAGCGGCTGGCGGATAGCGCGGATGGGATACGCTGTCCAGTCGTCTGCGCCATGCGCCCAGATGCGCCAGCCGCCGACGACGCGCACGCTCGACTCGGCGGTAAACGCCCACGCCTGACACGCCGCGCCCGTGCTGCCAATCCCGCTGCCCGCTGTGGCGGTAGCATGCAATCGCGCCATAGCCATCGGCAGCCCCGCAGGCGCGAAGTAGGTGTCGTTCCGCACGCTGCCTGTCGTGGGGAGCGTGTGCGTAACCTCGACGCCGTTGATGTAGATGCGCAGATTCGACCACCTGAATTCCCACGCGGGCGCGCCGTCCGAAAGCGGCGAGTTGTACCAGCGAGGCTCCCCGAACTCCACGATAAGCTCGTGCGCCGTGATGGTCGCGGTATCCGTGCGCGTCCAAGTCAGCGAGCCGAGCTGCACGGTTGCGACGCGCGAGATGGTGGTTCCGCTCACGGCGAGCGCGAGGGTGAGCTTGAGGTACTCCGCGAGCGCAGACAAGTTGGGGGCGAACGGCGCGGTCAGCACGCCGCTAACGCCCTCGCCGTCCGTGCCCTGCATGCTCGGCTCTATCCGCACGCGGTACTGCAGCCGCTCCCAGCCCCCGACGCGCCCCGCGAACATTAGCTGGGAAACCCCCTATCTGGGCACTCGCGGCACGGCTCGGCAGGCGCAGGTATCCCAAACAGCGCGTGCAGTTTATGCGTAAGCGACGCGGCAGGCTCCCACGGTGTAAGCAGCTGGACGCGCCCTTGAAGCTCCGCGCGCAGCATGCCTCGCGCGTAGACCGTGACGACGCACTCACGCGCGAGCAGCATGCGCACGGCGTCCTGCAACCGCTCATCGCGAATCGCGCTGACAATCTCGGCGATGCTCACACGCGATATACACTATCGCGCAGCGACTCCAGATGCCAACACGCCTCTTCGCGCACGGTCTGGTCGGAGTCCTCGGCGAGCTGTTGTAGTAGTCGCATCGCCTGCTCGTGCGTCAAGCAGTTCGCAGCCAATTCGACAGCAAGCAACCGTACTCGCGCATCTTCGCTGGTTGCTGCTTGGCTGACCATAGTGGGCGCCATACTGCGCAGCCCATGCAGGACGCCCATTTCAGAACTCTTTCCACGCGCAATTTTAAGCAGTATAAGTTGTATCTGCGCGGTTGCTGAATCATCGGACAGCTTGCACGGCGAGAAATACTCGTGCGCTAGTTGCGCAAACTCTTCTACGCTTAGACTTCGCAACTGGCGGTCGAGTAAACAATTGCAGCAGCGATACTCTTTGTCGTTCTCGCGCGGCGTCTGCAGAATCTCACTGAATCTTTCCAGAAGTGCCCGCGCGCCGTCGAGACCAAGCTGCACGAGTATCGCCTGCGCAAGCAGGAAATCTTTATCAGCACCCCGACCGAATCCAGAAAACGCATGCTCTATGCACTGCTGGAGCAGCTGCTCTTTGTGCTGCTCAGCAACGGCAAGCACGCTGAACTTAATCTGCAGAAACGGGCTGCCCATGCCACAAGTGTACCCACCTGCGCTGTATATCGCCCGATGGAGCATCGAGATCAGACAGGCGCGTACGCGGTGATTATTGGGGGCTTGACTGCGCTTTGGGCGTCGCTCCCCGCGCTGGTCAAGGCGTACCTGCTGATCGCAACCGCGCGCGGGCTGCTGAGCGTCGCCGCGGGGCTCGTTGCCAAACGCCCGCTGCGCGAGATTGCGCGCGAGAACTTCGCGCACCTTGTTGCGTTTGGCGCGATTGTGCTCATCTGGCTTGCGGGCGAGCTGCTGCATAGCGAGATGAGCGACCTCGCGCAGGTGCTGGTGCTGGCGAGCAAGCTCATTTCGCTCTGGTACGCCGCGCAGAGCGTGCTGGAGATCCTCGATGACTTTGCACGGCTTGGCATCCCCGTCCCCGAATCGCTCCGCAATCGACTCCAGCACATGCTACGCGGCGGGAATGGAGAAAAACGCCATGAGCAAGACGATCGTCGTGATTGACGCAGGGCACGGTTTCAAGCCCACGCCAAGCGGCGGGGTGGTGTTCGATCCTGGCGCGGTCGGGTATCTCGGTCAAGCACAACACCGCGAAGCGGATATTGCCGCGCAGTATGCAAACTCCATCGCCTACATGCTCCGCACGCTCTACCCAGCCATCGAGACGCATCTACTGATTGCCACGCGCGAGCAGCCGCTCAGCTTGCAGCAGCGCAGACGCTATGAGCCGAGCGCGGCGGCGTTTGTGAGCGTCCACTTGAACGCCGCTGAGAGCCGAAACGCGCACGGCTACGAAACTTGGTACTCGCGCGAGCATAGCGTGGGGTTGGCGCACGCGCTGCACGGTGCGCTCCAGCGCGCGCTCGCGGGCAGACTCGATCGCGGAATCAAGCAGAAGGGGCTCACGGTGTGCCAGCGCGAGAAGCCAAGCGCGTTGCTGGAGCTGGGGTTTATCACCAACGCCAGCGACTTGGAGTACCTACTGCTACGCGAGACACGCGCGCGTGTGGCTCGTGAGGTCGCGAAAGCGGTTGCCGAGTTTGTGGGTTTGGGTTAGACCAGCCCAAGCGCCTCGTCATTAGATACCCGACACCGATAGCCCGCGCAGGTACGCTTCCACCTCGTAGCGCGTCGCTTCCGATCGTGCGCGGTTGCCCCCGCCCACGAGCTGTATGCGCAAGTCCTCAAGCGCGGCTGCCATCCGCGCGGTGTTTTGCGCGGTCTGCTGCTGCGCGTCCGCCGCGCGTTGCTGCTGCTCGGAGCCGCCGCTAAGGAGCTGATATAGCCCGGCCAACGAGCCGATGATGCCGCCCACCACCGAGCCGATGGCTGTGCCGATGCCGGGAATGATACTACCGATGATCGCGCCGATGGTGACCCCGATAGCAGCCGCGCCGCCGACCGTGCTGAACGCATCCTGTGCGCCCTTGAGTCCCATCGACTCAAACGCGCCGCCAAGCAGCTCTGCAAGCAAGCCGATGCCCAGTCCTGCAAACCCCGCGCGCCCCAAGCGGGCAAGTTTGCCCGCGCCGCGAAGACCGCCAAGCATCCCAAGCCCTTGCGCCAGCGCTGTGCCGATGCCCACCTTTTGCAGGATGTTGAGCGCCGCCGCAGCAGCGACTGCAGCCGCGGCGAGCGCGAACAGCGCGCCTGGCACGCCGCCAAACGCTTCGTTCACCCGCCGCAGCGCG
>Ga0308394_1001552_pt1 | contig 10734 bp, 11 predicted proteins | sample Hotspr2Sampleme2_FD_202366 | JGI IMG/M metagenome (GOLD analysis project Ga0308394, IMG submission 202366) | Hot spring phototrophic mat microbial communities from Mushroom Spring, Yellowstone National Park, Wyoming, United States - 20050701_me2 ...
AAACCTGAGGTGGAAAAGGCCCTGGAAGAAACTCTCCCCTCCGAGCGCATCCTAAGGGGGGACTGGGGATGAAGCAGATTTGCAAGATTGTGGCGTTTTTTGAGGATTTGGCGCATGAGCGGTTTCTTACGGCTTTGATTGTGCGCGCAGGTCGGGAAGTTGGGGTGCCCGTGGAAGTTCAAATTCGCAGTGCTACCCACGGCAGTCGCGTGTGGAAAGAGCTGACCCACTACCTCCGAGATGTGCGAAAAGACCCAGAGTCTTTCCCAGACATCCTCGTCGTGAGCATGGATAGCGACTGCAAGGAGCGCGCAGAGATAAAGAGAGCGGTCAAAGCCTTAGTAGAGAAAAGTGACTTTCGTGCGGCGGTAGTATGTGCGATTCCCAAACCGCATATAGAGCGCTGGTATTTAGAGGACCAGCGGGCTCTTAGTGAGGTTATTCCAGGTGTTAACTTTCAGAAACTCAAGGAGAAGTGCGAGCGCGACTGGTACAAGCGCGCTTTGGTAAAGGCTATTCAGCAGGCAGGTATAGAACCCTTCTTAGGCGGGGCAGAGTACGGGGCGGATATTGCTCAGAAACTTAATCCCGAGCGCATGGATAAGTCTTTTCGGGATTTTTGGGAGGAGCTGCTTAGGGTTATGCGGAAGTGGAGAGAAAAGTGAGGTTTTCACCTCTGGCGATTCAGGAGGCTTCTTCATGTTGTATCTTGGGGGAGGCGCAAGAGAGGTTTGCCTAATACCATTTCCTGTGAGACGTATTATTTTGTGCCTCCGTCCTCACCCAAAGCTAAGTAGGTATGGCACGGCCATTGAAGAGAGCTTGAAAGCATCCAGCAGAAGGGTTTTACCAGCTTTACAAGCAGGAGGTAGAGGCTCGGATAGCCAAGAGATGGCAGGCGCTGTGGGTGCTGCGGCGAGGGGAGCGATGGAAGCGGGGGAAAGAGGTGGTGGGCAGCCGCAAGCCGATTTAGCAGGGGTGCAGGCCTTGGTATGGGACCATGCAGCTTTTTACAAGGGGAAGGCGGTGGAAGAGGGGGGGCGCCCTACGCTCCTAAGTCCTGCGGAGCAGGTATTTGAGGCGGTTCGGCGGTGGGTAGAAGGGCGACGATATGAGCGCATAGAAGCGAAGAAGGTGGCGGTGGAGGCGGTGCCACGACGTTTGGAAGCCGAGGCGAAGGTCTCATCGCTGGTAGGGTGGCACTATATCCGTCAAGCTTTGAATGCCCTGCCTTCATGATTAAGAAGTTGTGTCTTTAGAAATGGTATTAGCCCTCTCCCGAGATAAAGGCTCTATGGCCTTCGCTCTCCAGCCCCTTTCTCTCAGGGCCTTGTGCCTAACAAAAAAGCCTTATCTTTGTCTCGGTATGAGAAACGTATATACTCCCAAACCCGGGCAGACTGCACAGGCCTTGGTCGCGACTGCCCTATTAGGCGTTGCTTTGACGCTTGGGATGAGCAGGAAGGTGGGAATGGAATCCACAGGGAAAGCAAGCTGGCCGGCTCTCACGCCTACCCCCCTTCGGCTTCGTTTAGCGGGGCTGGGAGGCAGTCCCGAGCCGCTCATAAGTAGCAGCCGAGCGCTTCTGCCCGAGGAGAAGCAGAAGTTTCAAGCGGCTACGGGCGGCCCTGCCTTCATTGAGAACAAAGGCCAGTGGCACCCCGACGTTCTGTATCTCTGCCGGCTCGGCGGCTTAGATGCCTGGATTACCAAGTGGGGTGTGAACTATACCTTCTTCAAGCTGGAAGAGAAGCCCTCTGCAGAGGCCCGTGAGCCTTTTCTGCGTGAGAAGTTTGGTCGCGGGAAGGTAGAGGTGATGGCGTTCAAACCCAAACCACCCCGCCCTTTGAAGTCAAAAAAGGTGAGAGCATCATTAAAAACTTTGTTTTGCAGCTGATGCAAACGCCTGATGTTGTATTTCCTACTTCTCATGTCCTCCTTATCAAAGGGGGATTTCAGGAGAAGTTCGCCAGAAGACAAATCTGCCCATTGTACGACCTTTGGCGGATGAAAACAGAAGTAATCATCCTTAAATTTGTAACACTACCAGAAAATAAAGTCATGAAAAGATGTATCAAAACAGGTTTAGGTATCCTGCTAAGCATTTTGCTACTCGTTTTACTAAGTGGACCTATTTATGCACAGACAGACGGCAAAATCAATTATTGGACACCTTTTAGTATGAATCTTAATGGCGGGCTCGCAACTGGACCCGAGTTTGTTAATAACCAAGATTTAGGTTTTTGGGGATTTGTAGATTATAATGGTATAGAAAAACAGATTTATGGCGGTTATCAGTGGGGGATAAGTATGGCTTATAGACCTGCGAAATACTTTGATTTATTCTTAAATATCCTTTTAGCACGATATAAACTTCTTATGGGAAAAGAAGGGCATCAACTTAAGGGTCCGTCTATATGGTATGCCTCTGGTGGAACTTATAGCATTTCTCCACCCTTACCTCATGATATTTACTATATTTCAAAAGTAAGTCTGGGGCAAATCGGCGTGAGATTGATATATCCTATAGAAAAATCTCTTGAACCTTACATCGGGCTCGGTCTCAATGTAGGGAGTTATCAAATTGCATTTGGAAATAAAAATGGAAGCAGAGCATATAGCGAAATTTTAAATGGCGAAAAGATTGCCCGCAACCTTATTTTTGGGGTTAATTTCAATATACTCTCACAGAATAAGATACTTTTGAAAATCAGTCCGTATTTTGAAATTGGAGGTTTAGCGACAGAGGGAGCGGAAATGCATGACTGGATATGGCAGGGGTGGACATATCGAGTACAATTTCCTATTGTTCCTCCTTACAGATTTGGTATTATCTTAGGGATGTAGGATATGTCATTGAAGATATATCCATTCATAGTAATTTGTTGAAAAGTATCACGGATAGCATTTATCCTTTTTGTAGGAATAGTCAGCTTCTCTTTCACCTTGAACTTTCAACAAAGAATATCCATCTGCGAACTGCGAAAATGAGAAAAAGAATATAACTTCATACACTTCCGCACCCGGTACAAATAACCAGACAGTCTGTGTGAATACGGCTATCACACCTATCACATACAGCACCACCGGTGCGACGGGAGCGACATTTTCGGACTTACCGGCAGGCGTAACAGGCACTTTCTCAGGCGGTTACATCACCATTTCAGGTAGGCCTACGGTAGCGGGCACTTTCAACTACACGGTGACCTTGACAGGCGGCTGCGGGAATATAACGGCCACAGGCACGCTGGTAGTGAATGCCTGTCCGACAAGTAGCCTGTTAGGTGGTGGCGGGGGAGGGCCTACATGGCGAGTCTATCCTAATCCGACGAGCGGCTCCTTTACCATAGAGAGTAGCGAGGATGGCACCTTTGAGCTAATAAACGGACATGGGCAAGTGGTGCAGGTATATGAGGTGCGGCGAGGCCGAGCGGAGTTGCGAACAACCCTCAGTGCGGGGGTGTATTACCTTCGGGAGCAACGAAGCGGCACCGTTCAGAAAGTCGTCATCTTAGAATGAAGCGCCTTCCTGAGCTCATCCCGCTTATCCCCTCCCTCCCTTTTTCCTTTTGGGAAGAGGGGGGGAGGGGCTGAGGTTTGTCGTATTGATGCATGGAGCGGGCTAACCTGGTATCCATCCAGGCTGTTTCGGCCGCCCTGTAAAGCCTTCTCAAAGAGGGGCTTCCACGGCTTTCTGAATGTAGGAGGGTAGAGTTATACCATTTCCCATTATTGTGAGGGCGCGCCCGCCCGCAGGGCGGGCGCGCCCATCCCCGCTTCACATTAAGAAAGCCTTGGCCTCAAAATGGTCTCATACCATTTCCTGTGAGACGTATTCTTATATCCCACCCAGAGCCAAGTAGGTATGGCACGGCCATTGAAGAGAGCTTGAAAGCATCTAGTAGAAGTGTTTTACCAGCTTTACAAGCAGGAGGTAGAGGCTCGGATAGCCAAGAGATGGCAGGCGCTGGGGATGTTGAGACGAGGGGAGCGATTGAAGCCGGTGAAAGAGGTGGGGGTTCAGCCGCAAGCCGATTCAGCAGGGGGTCAGGGCATGAAAGGGGGCAAGGGTGAAATGCGTGGTATGGGATCATGCGGCTTTTCCCGAGGGGAAGGCGGTGGGAGAGGGGGGCGCCCTACGCTCCTGAGTCCTGCGGAGCGGGGATTTGAGGCGGTTCGGCGGTGGGTAGAAGGGCGACGGTATGAGCGCATAGAAGCGAAGAAGGCGGCGGTGGAGGCGGTGCTACGACGGTTAGAAGCCGAGGAGAAGGTCTCATCGCTGGTAGGGTGGCGCCATATCCGTCAAGCTTTGAATGCTCTGCCTTCATGATGAAGAAGCGGTATAAGCCCTAAGGGAGGCCGGTTTGCCTATGCTTGGCGTATCCACCCGCCCACGAGCATGTCGTCTCCCACATAGGCGACGGCAGCTTGGCCCGGCGTAATGGCTTTGACCCCCATCATAAACTCCACGCGCAGTTTGTCAGGGCCAGCCGAATACAGCCGCGCCTGATGCCCCGGGTCCATGTGGCGTATCTTCACCAGCGCCGGATACCCCTCATGCGGAAGCCCCATATACTTGTGCCACACTATGGAGTCCATGACGAGGCTGACCCGGTACAGGTATTTTTCCGGGCCGATGACGAGGGTGTTAGTCTCGGGGTCAATGTCTATCACATAGTGGGGGGTTCCTAAGGCGGGAAGTCCTCGCCGCTGGCCAATCGTATAAAAAGGATAGCCCTGGTGATAGCCGACCACTTCGCCGGTCTCAATGTGGCGGATAGGGCCGCCCGCTAAATGCATGACCGCTTCGGGACGTCGCTTACGAATGAATGTCCGATAGTCCCCCTCCGGCACAAAGCAGATTTCGTAAGAGTCTTTTTTCTGGGCGAGGCGGGTCAGGCCCCACTCAGCGGCCAGGTGGCGCACGTCGGCTTTTAGATACTCCCCCAGCGGGAAAAGTGTGTAGTGCAGCATCTCCTGCGATAATCCCCACAGGACGTAAGATTGGTCCTTAGTGAGGTCCCGTGCCCGCCGGATGAAATAGCGCCCATCCGCCTCCCCAATCCGGGCATAATGACCCGTCGCCATCTTATCGCAGTGAAGCTGCCGAGCTTTGGTAAAGAGTACATCCCACTTGATGTACGTATTACACAAAATGCAGGGATTGGGCGTAAGGCCGCTTAGATAAGAGTCCACAAAGTGGTCAATCACCTTTTCCCCAAAGGTCTCCCGCAAATCCACTACATAATGGGGGAATCCATAGCGTACGGCTACGTTGCGCGCATCGTTGATGTCGTCCAGATTGCAGCAGCCGGTGTTGCGGCGGGAGGGGATGTCGGTCGTATCGTAAGACCAGGTTTTCATGGTCATGCCGATCACGTCGTGGCCGGCCTGGGCCAGAAGTGCCGCGGTCACACTGCTATCTACCCCCCCACTCATGGCAACGAGCACCCGCATGTCACCAAAATAACACAATTCCGTTTACCACTCAGGCGGCTTTATCAGCTACTCGGGCGGCTTTTTGAACCCCTCAGCCAAAAGCCCTTGGTGGGCGAAGAAGGGGGCCTGTACCTTTGTCTTAGATAAGCGCCCAGTCCGCAAAGTAGCGGAAGCAGCAAGCCCAGGCGGTTGAGCTCCCTTCGGGTTGAGCTCCCGCCTGTTTTCTTTTAGGTGGGCAGGTGACCAGGTAAAATCCCGCTCCCAGGTAGAGAATATCCTAATATCCTACCTTTGCCCAGTGGCTGAAAACGCCGACCTTAAAAAAGCCCGCCGACGCCGCTGGTGGCGCGAACTGATCCTCATCCTTGGCGCTATCCTCCTGGTGCGAACCTTCCTCTTAGAGGTCATGCTCATCCCTACCAGCTCCATGGAGCGAACCCTCCTCGCCTGGGACCTCGTCGTTGTCAGCAAACTTCCTTACGGCCTGCGGCTCCCTCGGGTACCGCTTTGCATCCCCTTCATGCACAATAAAATCTTTTTCACCAGCATCCCCGCTTACCTGGACTGGATTGTGCTGCCATATAAGCGCCTGCCGGGCTGGAAGGCGATTCAGCGGGGGGATATCTTGGTTTTCAACTACCCGGCCGACGACATCATGCCGAATGACCCGCAGCTTGGCCCCGTCTATACTCCTAACCTCAAAGAAAACTACGTCAAACGGTGTGTAGCGGTAGCCGGGGATACGGTAAGTGTGCGCGCCGGCCAGGTGTATATCAATAGCCAGCCGGCCTTTGAGCCCCGATATGTGCAGTATCGCTATTACCTGCGCATGAAAGAGCCGCTTACCGAGCGGGTGCTTGCGCCCTTTGGGTTTCGGCCGGAAGGCAGCTCTAACTTCAACTGGCAGCGCCTCTCCACCAATGAGGCCTACCTGTATGCGCCGCCGCTCGTGATAGAAGCCATTCAGAAGGCCTATGCCAGCGGGATAGACACCTTCTACCAGGCTGTTTTTCCGGATACCTTTCAGATGCCGCAAATGTATCCCCAGCATCCGTCGGCCTTCCCCTGGAACTTAGACCACTGGGGGCCTTTTTACCTCCCCCGGCGAGGCGATACCATCACGCTTTCTCCGCAAAACCTCCTCCTCTACCGCCGCCTCATCGAGGCCTACGAAGGCCACACCGTTACCGACACCAACGGCCAGGTCTATATTGATGGCGAACCGCGACAGACCTACGTCTTTGAGATGAACTATTACTTCGTCATGGGGGACAATCGCTACAACTCCTTTGATGGGCGTTTTTGGGGGCCGGTGCCAGAGGACCACGTCGTGGGCAAGCCCTTGGGGATCGTTTTATCTATTGAAAACTTCCGGCCACGATGGGACAGGTTTCTACGAGCCGTTCAGTAGAGGCGCTTCTATCTGAGCTTTTTCCGCCGGAGGAGGCGGAAAGAATTGTAAAGCTTCTCGGGCGTCAGCCCACCCTCACGGAAGTGTGGCTGTTTCATGCCCTTTGGAGCGAGCATTGTAGCTATAAGAGTTCGCTGGTGCATCTACGGCGCTTGCCGCGGGAGAAGCGGGCCGGTGAAGAAAATGCTGGCCTACTGGATATTGGCCAGGGGTGGGCGGTAGCCTTCAAGGTGGAGTCCCACAATCATCCCAGTGCGGTGGAGCCGTATCAGGGCGCTGCGACGGGGGTGGGGGGGATTCACCGGGATATTATGGCTGTGGGGGCCCGGCCTATTGCTGCGCTCAATTCCCTGCGCTTTGGATGGCCGGTAGATGCGGAGACTCGGCGGCTTTTGCAGGGCGTAGTGCGGGGGATCGGGGACTATGGGAATGCCTTCGGGGTGCCAACGGTGGGCGGAGAGGTCTACTTTGCGCCTGAATATACGGGCAAGCCCCTCGTCAATGCCATGAGTGTGGGGATTGTGCGGGTGGAGAAGGTCGTTTCAGCTCGGGCCGGTCGGGCGGGCCAAAAGGTCTATTACCTCGGTGCACCCACGGGACCAGATGGGATTGGCGGGGCGGCTTTCGCCTCCGAAACCCTGGAAGGGGATGCCCGGGAAAACCTCCCCGCTATTCAGGTGGGGGACCCCTTCCGACAAAAGGTGCTTCTCGAAGCCCTCCTGGAAATGATAGAGGCGGGGCTGATTGCCGGGATGCAGGATATGGGGGCCGCAGGCCTTGCCAGCGCCACCGCCGAAACCGCCGCCCGCGGCCAAAAAGGCATGCGCATCTACCTGGATCGCGTCCCCCTCCGAGGCCACCTAACGGAACCCTACCAGCTCCTCCTGTCGGAGTCGCAGGAGCGCATGCTCCTCCTCATAGACCCCGAAAAAGCCCCTGCCATAGAAGCCATCGCCCGCAAATGGGAGCTCCCCTGTGTGGAAATCGGGGAGGTGACGGAGGAGCCGCTCCTTACCTACCTGTGGAGAGGGGAGGTGGTGGCGCAGTTAGACCCTCGCCTGCTCTCAGCGGGCGAAGGGGCGCCTACGTACGACTGGCCCCGAAAAGAACCCCCTTATCGCGTGCGGCAGGCGGCCTTTAGCATAGAGCAGACGCCGGACTTGTCTGCTGCGGAGCTGGGACGAGTAGCCCAGTGGCTCGCCTCCCATCCCAACCTCGCCTCCCGTGCCTGGATATACACCCAGTATGACCGGATGGTGGGGGCCAGTACGATAGGGAGCGCGGGGGAAGTAGCGTATGCGGCCGCTCTGGTACGTTTGCCGGGCCAGGATAGAGCCCTGGCTATCAGTCTGGATGGCAATCCCTTCTGGGTGGAGGCGGATCCCCGCACCGGTGCCGCCCTCCTCGTGAGCGAAGCTGCCCGCAATGTCGCCTGCACAGGCGCCCGGCCGCTCGGCCTTACCAACGGCCTCAACTTCGGCTCGCCCCTCGACCCCGAAGTCTATTACACCTTCGTGGAAGTGATAGAGGGCATGCGGGAGGCGTGCACATACTTCGGCTTACCCGTTACGGGCGGCAATGTGAGCTTTTACAATCAGGATGAGCGGGGGCCGGTGCTTCCTACGCCCATGATTGGTGTCGTAGGCCTACTGGAGCGGGCGTTGGAACGGGCTATTCCCCTTGGCTGGCCCCAAAAGGGCGGTCCTTTTCAGCTCCTCCTGATTGGGGGTGCGGAGGCGATCCATGCCCCTACGTTGGGCGCCAGCCACTACCTCCGGGACTGGGTGGGGGTACGTTACAGTCCCGCCCCGCGCCTGGATTTGAAGGCCGAATTGACCCTTCAGCGGCTTTTGCCCGAACTATCGGAAAGGGGGTACCTCTTAGCGGCACAGGATGTGTCGGATGGGGGCCTTCTTCTCGCCCTCCTGGAAATGGCCTGGGCAGCGGGGAGTGGCTTCGTCGTGGAAAAGCCCGCTGGCGTCCGACGGGATGCTTTTTGGTTTGGCGAAGACGGCGCCCGCGTAGTAATAGCCACCCTTCCCAATCTGACAAAAGCCGTTACTGAGGCAGCAAATCAGGCAGGACTGGCGGTACTGCTGCTGGGAGAAACGTTACCGGGGCGAGGCTACGCCGTCGTAGAAGGCCAGAACCTGGACCTGCGCCTTCTCAAAGCCCTCTCCGACCGAACGCTCCCATATCTCGCTGAGGGGTGAAGAGAAGTCTATGGGGGCTGGGGTTTCTCGTAGCCTATGCCCAAGGGGGGGGCGGCTGGGGCAGTAGCCTCTTGGAGGCGGATACGGTGTGGTTGGGCCTAGCCCAGACGGCGGGGTGGCTGGAGCGCCAGGCCCGACGGCTGAACTTACGGGAGGCGAACTCGGGCTTGCCCTATCCGAAAGGGCTTCTGACGAAGGGGGTAGGGGGGCGTCTCATAGCATTGTATGCCCGGGAAAGCGGCCTGGAATGGTGGTGGCAGGTGGGGGAGGATACCTTTGTGCTGCATTCCCGTCCGGTTTCGGTGCGACAGCTTCGGAAGCATTTAGTGCTTCTTCGGGGGCCGTGTGCCGCTGGGCCGCAGGAGGTGGAGCTGATGGCTGTTTTTCGTCCCCGGGCCAAAGACCTCTCCGCCGAAGAAGCCGTCTGGGGGTGGCAGCCTTTTTTGCCAGAGCGGTGGGAGCGGGAGATTATCGCCCCGATAGCTTTGCCCCAGCGGTATAGTCCCACGGCTGTGACGGCCATGGGGTTTGTCCTGCGGCGAGAGGGGAGCGGAAAGCCCTTTCGTCTGATAGCGGTTCGGCTGTACGGGCGCCGGAGCGCCTTTCTCCCCCGCGATGAAGTCGTCGCAAGCTATGCCCGTCGCCGCTTGCCAAAGGGGTTTATAGACACGCTCTGGGCGGTTTGGACGCAGGTCCCGCCGTATGGCTATGTGGTGCGCGTCAATGACTATTACCCTGCTTCGGTGGCGGAGGGGGTTTTATGGGCTGGGCTTATTGGCACGGCGCCGTGTGTGCGGCCAGGTGAGATCTTAGCGGGGGAAGGCAAAGGCCTGCGGACAGAATGGGTCGCAAGGCTCAGCGGGGAGGGACAGCCGCGACTGCGAAGGGTGGAGATGCGCTAAGAAGCAAAGGCGCTGTTACCTCGCATGCAGTCCGCCTGCCAGAAGGGAGCGATTGCGCTAAAACCACCCTCTTGGTAAGGGCTTTTGCTGTATATTTGTCTCATGCGGTTTGTCTGGGGCTTAGTAGGCTTGTCGCTACTTTTAGCGCAGAAAGGCGTAGCTGGTTTCGGCCGCGTGGGAATCGGTGGCATGTATGGCGCGCATCTGAGTGGGGTGTCCCTACGGCTGCCTCTGGGGTATAGCGAATACACCTTCGTAGAGGTACATGGTGGTGTGGGGCAGTCGCGAGCGCCCTACACGACCGGTCTTCATAAGGCCATGGGCTTAGGCATGGGCATGAATCAGGGGATTCTGGGCGGGTGGCTCACGCAGGACTGCGGCATTTACTGGTTTTTGCCCTATATAGACCTGGGTGGGCGGGTGTACTACCATCAGAAGCTCCCCCAGCCCGATGGTAATGGCGGCACCACTGAAAAGGACGTTTGGGTCCCTGCCGGCTATGCGGGTATCGGGGTTCTCTTCAATGTAATCCAGCACTTTGAGCTATTTGCGGCGGCCCGTGTCCACGCCGAAATCATAGAAAACCCCCCAGTCTCCTTTGACTGGCAGGTGGGGGCTCGAGTCTCTTTTGGCTACTAATGCGCTATTTCCCGCTTTTTCTTGTCTGGAGTCCCCTGCTCTGGGGGCAGACCCTTATCCGAGGCGTCTACGTCCATGGCGCTGCTGTCTCGCCGCAGAATCCCCTTGATATCCTCATTGCAGGCGACAC
>Ga0308394_1001560_pt1 | contig 10692 bp, 8 predicted proteins | sample Hotspr2Sampleme2_FD_202366 | JGI IMG/M metagenome (GOLD analysis project Ga0308394, IMG submission 202366) | Hot spring phototrophic mat microbial communities from Mushroom Spring, Yellowstone National Park, Wyoming, United States - 20050701_me2 ...
CCCCGACCGGGAATAGGCGGGTTGAACGTGACCGGCGCCGGCAGGTCGGCCTGGGCGTCGAGCATCGTCAGCGGCACGACCGGCCGGTTGAACAGGACGGTGATCGTTGCGTCGGCGGCCACGTCCTGCGCGCCGTCCGCGGGGATGGTCTGGGCCACGGCCAGCTTGCCGATCGTGTTGACGCCGAACGATGCCGGACGGGCCAACGACAACCCCTTGGCGCTGCGCGCGCCGGTTGAGATTGAGACGTTATAGGTCGTCTCGCGTTCCCAGCCGCGCTCGGGCGTGAACAGCGCGCGGTTGTCGCTGACCCAGGTGAGCTTGCCGGCCACCGGCGTCCCCGTGCTGGTCTGGATGGCCAGCGCCTGCTCCACTGAGCGCCGGTCCATCGGCTGGTCGAAGATCAGCTCGATCGGTTTATCAGGGGGCAACTCCTCGCCTTGGGCCGGCGATCGGTCAACCAAGATCGGGCTGCCGAGCGGGCGCGGGGTGGGACTGGGGCCTGGCGTGACCGAGGGGTTAATTTGAACGGTGATGGCCGGCGTGACGCTGGGTTCAATGGTCGGTTGGGCACATGCAGCGAGCACGATGGCGACGGCTGTGAGCGCGCTGACAGAGCGTATGAGCGAATGCTTCATCAATTGCTCCTCCCTTCCTGAAGCTCAGAGGCGAGACCCTGCGTCTCGACTCATTATAAGCAGCCGCTGGGTGCAGCGGCCCATACCAAGCGTGCGCTAGAATGAGGCCGATTGTCAAGTTTCTAGAGCGCCTGTCGGGCTGGCTCGAGCGTCATTGGTTGGCGACGCTGGTCGCTATCCTCCTGACATACGGGCTGTTGCCCTTTGCAGCGCCTGTTCTGAAATGGCTTGGGCTGGATGGAGCGGCGCAGCTCATCTACCAGCCCTATAAGCTAACCTGTCACACCTATGGCTTTCGCTCGTTCTTTCTGTTCGGCGAGCGCTTTGTTTATGACCGGGAGACGTTCGAGCAGCTTTCCGGCATCTCCGCCAGCGGTTCACAGTATGCTCTCGGCTTGTTGCGTGCGCGCGACTTTCAGGGCAACCCGCGCATGGGATACAAGGTCGCGCTGTGCCAGCGCGACATCGCCATCTATGTATCTATGGGGCTGGGCGGGATAGCCTATTCGTTAGCCCGCCGCCGCGCGCGGCCAATGCCCTTCTGGCTATTCGTGGCGCTGGGCGTGCTGCCGATCGGCCTGGATGGTTTCTCGCAGTTGCTCAGCCAGCCGCCCTTCGGGCTGCTGCCATACCGGGAGAGCAACTGGATCCTGCGCCTGATCACCGGTGGATTATTTGGCTTTAGCGTGGCTTGGCTGATCTTCCCCTTACTTGACGGGGCTGCGCAGCCTGTTCAGCGGCCAGCGCAGCCAATGGCAAGGAGAAGCCTATGATGCCTCGGCAGATCGCTCCCTTGGTCCTCGGCGCAGTAGGGATTTTGGTAGGGGTCGGCCTGGCCGTGCTGATACTGAGCAGCAGCACGACGCAGCCGGCCAATCTGCCCACCTTATCCTCATCCTCGGCCTCGACGAGCCGCCTGCGCGTGGGTGCGCCCGCACCGGATTTCACGCTCAGCACCTTCGATGGCCAAACGGTCTCACTCTCCGCGCTGCGCGGCAAGCGCGTGTTGATAAACTTCTGGGCCTCGTGGTGTCCGCCCTGTTTAGAAGAAACGCCGGCGCTGATCGCCGCCTATGACGAGCTTCGGCGGAGCGACCCGAATATCGAGTTCATCGGCGTCGGCACGAACGACGACCCGGAGAACCTGCGCAAGTTCGCCGAGAACAACCGCATCCCCTACCTGGTCGTGGACGACTCCAGCAGCGAAGTGAGCGACGCCTATGGCGTGCTTGGCATGCCTACGACGGTGTTCGTGGATAGCAGCGGGGTTATCCAGCGCATCTGGAACGGGGCGATCAAGCAGTCGCAGGTGGTTGAGATCATGCGCGCGCTGCGCTGATAATGTGTGGTCATGGAGAGCGCACAACCGATTTCCTTTGCCGTGATCGGCGGCAGCGGGCTTTACGCGATGCCCGGCTTGACGGAGGTTGAGGAGCGACGCATCACCACACCCTTCGGCGAACCATCCGATGCCATTGTCATCGGCACATACCACGGCCAGCGCATCGCCTTTTTGCCCCGTCATGGGCGCGGCCATCGCTACAGCCCCAGCGAGGTGCCCTACCGTGCCAATATCTGGGCGCTTAAGTCGCTTGGCGTGAAGCACGTGATCAGCGTGAGCGCGTGCGGCAGCCTGCGCGAGCACCTCCGCCCGCGCGATATCGTCGTGCCCGATCAGTTGTTCGACTTTACTAAAGGCAAGCGCGCCTACTCGTTCTTCGAGAACGGCATCGTCGGCCACGTCTCGGTAGGCAGGCCGTTCTCCCAGTCGCTGAGCGCTGCGCTGGCACAGGCGGTGCGCCAAGCCGGCGGGACGGTGCACGAGGGCGGCACGTTCATCACCATCGAAGGCCCGCGCTTCAGCACCAAAGCAGAGAGCCTGGCCTTTCGGGCCTGGGGATGCGACATTATCGGCATGACGGCCTGCCCAGAGGCGTTCCTGGCCCGCGAGGCAGAGCTGGACTTCGCCATCATGGCCCATGTCACTGACTACGACGTATGGCACGAGGCAGAGGGTGAAGTCACCGTGGACATGGTGGTTCAGCGCCTGCACGACAACTTAGCGCTGGCGCAGCAGGCCATCGCCAACCTGGCGTCGGTCGTTCCTACCCTGCCGCACGAGAGCGCCGGCGCGATGAAATTCGCCATCATGACCGCACGCGAGCGCATCCCCGCTGAGGCGCGCGAGCGATTGCGCCTGTTGATCGGCGACTATCTATAGCGCCGTGCCGCGCACCTGCTGCCGAGCGTGCGCCGGCTCGCTCTCTAGCGCGAGCGGGATGGACTGGCCACAACGCACGACCCGCACGATGGCGCCGGCGTTGGCCAGCGCCGTAATGACGGCTTCGCTCGATTGGGCAGCGCCAAACGATTGGCCGTCTATCACGATGGCGACCACCCGCACGCCGCTGTGGGTGATCTGTTGAATGGGGATGGCCCAGCTTGGCTCCGGCCAGGCGGAGATGGCCACCAAGCTGCTGCCGCGCCTGAGCAGCGTCGCTTCCATGCTCAGCAGACCATCGAATGGAATCGTACCCACCGCGCGCGCGACGGCCAGCGCCTCCATCACTTTGTTGAGCTGGCGCTCGCTGCGTTCGGCTGGGATGACCAAGCGATGTGCTTCGTGCGCGATCAAGCCAACCGCCCGTCCCCGCTGGGCGAGGTGCTGGACGACGGACGCAGCGATGGCGATCGCGTATTCCTCGCTGCTGGCCGGCAGCAGCGTTTCTACTGTCGCTGCCGCGGGCGCCGTTTCAAAATCTTGGCGGCCAAAGTGCCCACCGGCCCACAAGTCCACCGCAATCCAAGCGTCCGCAACTGGATCAAGCTCGAACTCCTTGACGGTCAAGCGTTGCCGGCGGATGCTGGTCGGCCAGTGAATGCGGTTGATGCTATCGCCGCTGATGTAGTCGCGCAGGCCGGCGGCGTTTGGCGTGACGTGGTGGGTGCGCCGATACAGTGCCTCGCCGCCGGTTGAGATCGCGGCCGGCAGCGGAAAGCGCGCCAACTCGAACGTCAGCGGATAGACCAGCAGCGCGTGCACGCTGCCGACCCGCCGCCGGAGCTGATAAATGCCGAGCGGATCGCCGCTGGAGACGATCAGCGGTCCGAGGGCGTAGCGCCCGCGCTGGATGCACACAGTGCGCACCCGCCACCCTCGCCATTGATGGCCGCCAAGCAGGCCGATCACGCGACCGGCAGCGTGGCCGGGCAACGTGGATAGATCGTGCACCTCCACCAATAGCTTGGGAAGGCGGCTGAGGTTGGCGAGTTTGAACTCTTCTTCCAGGACTTGGCCAACTTGGGCCGTGCGGGCAAAGGTGCGGCGCGAGATGCGCAACCAGTTCACGCCCAGCCACGCCCAGCCAACCGCGATCAAGATGAGCGCGAACAGGCTGCCGGCAGCGGCCCACAGCAGGCTGCGACCAGTGCCCAGCGCCCCAAGCAGCGCAAGCAGGAAGAGCAGCCAAATGACGCGGTAGCGAGTCATTACTTGACGCGCGCGCCGGGCACCGGCGTCGTGCGCAGTAACTCGTCTAGTATGTCGCTGGCTACAGTGCCCCTCAACCTGGCAGCGGGGCTGATGATGATGCGATGACCGAGCGTGGCCGGCGCGAGCGCTTTCACGTCGTCCGGGATGACGTAGTCACGGTTGTGGATGGCCGCGCGCGCCTGCGCCGTGCGGAACAGGGTCAGCGCGCCGCGCGGGCTGGCGCCCAGATACACGTCGGGGTGATAGCGTGTAGCATCTACCAGCGTCACGATGTATTCCTTGATGAGCTTATCCGCATAGACGGATTTCAGCGCTTCTTGCATCGCCACCACTTCCTCGATGGTCGTCACCTGCCCCAATTTCTCAATTGGATGGCTGAACTGCTGGGCATCGAGGATGGCCATCTCTTGTTCAGGGGACGGATAGCCCAGCGAGACGCGCATGAGGAAGCGGTCGAGCTGCGCCTCGGGCAACGGGAAGGTGCCCTCGTATTCAATCGGGTTCTGGGTAGCCAGCACGAGAAAGGGAGGGCCAAGCCTGTAAGTCACGCCGTCCACGGTGACTTGCCGCTCTTCCATGGCCTCCAGCAGGGCGGCCTGGGTCTTCGGCGTGGCGCGGTTGATCTCGTCGGCCAGCACGATCTGCGCCATGATCGGGCCAGGGCGAAACTCAAACTCGCCGGTCTTCTGGTTGTATATAGAGTTGCCGGTGACGTCCGACGGCAGCATGTCGGGCGTGAATTGAATGCGCTTGAAGCTGCCGCCGAGCGAGCGCGCCAGCGCCTTGGCCAGCATGGTCTTCCCCACCCCAGGCACATCCTCGATCAGCAGATGACCCTGGCAGAGCAGGCAGATCACCGTCAGCTCGATCACATCGCGCTTGCCGAAGATCACCCGCTCGACGTTCTGGATTAGCCTCTCGGCAAGTTGGCGAACGGCTTGCATCGAACGAGACGGGGCAGGAGATTGCTCTCCTGCCCCGCGCATATCGCGCTCTAGCTGATGAGCTTGTGGACGGCTTCTAGGGCAGCGTCGTAATCAGGGTGTTGGGCGATCTCCGGCACATATTCCACGTAAGTCACTGTGTCATCCTTGTCCACGACGAAGACGGCGCGCTGCTCGATGCGCATCTCTTTAACGTGGGTGCCGGCGGCATCGCCGAACGCCATGTCCTTGTGATCAGAGAGAACAACGATGTTCTTCACTTCGGCATCGCTCATCCAGCGCTTCTGCGCCCAGGGCAAGTCAGCGCTGACTGTGATCACCTTTGCCTTGTCGGCCAGGCGCTCGGCCTCTTCGTTAAAGCGCTTGGTCTGGGCGTCGCAGATGCCGGTGTCGAGGGAGGGCACGACGCTGATCAAGCGCACGCTGCCGCTGAATGTGCCCAGGTCCACCTCGCTCCAATCCGGCGCGGTGAGCTTGACTGCTGGGAACTTATCCCCTGGCTTGAGGCGCGGCCCAATCACGGTGAGCGGATTTCCTTTGAGCGTGAGTTCACCGGTTCGTTCGAGTGACATATTTATTGCTCCGTCAGTGAGGTTTGACGAAAGGACTATACCACCTCGGTATAACGAAGAGGGGGCGTTCACGGCTGGAGGCAAAACCCTGGGTGGGCGACGGCACCGCCGTCACCCCACCCTCCACAAAACAACTTTTGCCAATTATCAACCCGCGAGCGGTCGCCCCTTATTGGTGAATGCCCCCTGCGCCCGGCGCTGTGCTATGCTCGTGGCGAAACCCACTGCCTGGCGTGAGCAATGAGCTTCGTCCATCTTCATGTCCATTCCGAGTATTCGCTGCTGGATGGCTTCGGGAGCATCAAGAAGCTCGTCCGGCGCGCCAAGGAGCTGAACATGCCGGCGCTGGCCCTCACCGACCACGGTGCGATGTATGGGGCCATCGAGTTCTTCGACGCCTGCGCCGAGGCCGGCATCAAGCCCATCATCGGCGTCGAGCTTTACCTCTGCAAGCGCGGGCGCAGGATGCAGGAGAAGGACCCCAACTTCGACCGCAGCCCGCACCATCTGCTGCTGCTGGCGCTGAACAACGAGGGCTACAGGAACCTGATGCGGCTCGTGACGCTCGCCCAGCTCGAGGGCTACTATTACAAGCCCCGCATTGACCACGAGGCGCTCGTCCAGCACAGCGCCGGCCTGATTTGCACATCCGGCTGCTCATCTGCCGAGATCCCGCGCCTGATCACGCAGGGCCAGTTCGAGCAGGCCCGCAAGATCGCCCAGTGGTATCTGGAGGTGTTCGGCGACCGCTTTTACTTCGAGCTTCAGGACCACGACCTGCCCGAACTCAAGCTGATCAACGAGACGCTGATTGACTGGTCGCGCGAGCTGGGCGTGCCGCTGATCGCCACCAACGACGTGCACTACGTGCTGCGCGAGGACGCGCCGGCCCATGACCTGATGCTGTGTATTCAGACCGACGCGCTGCTGAAGGCGCCGGACCGCATGCGCTTCAACAATGATTCTTACTACCTCAAGAGCGCCGAGGAGATGGCCGAGCTATTCGGCCAAATCGCGCCGGAGGCGCTGAGCAACACGCTGGCCGTGGCCGAGCGCTGCGAGGTGTCGCTCAAGTCGCGCACCTTCCATCTGCCGCACTTCGAGTTGCCGCCCGGCTTCAGCAGCGACGCGGATTACCTGCGCCACCTGTGTTACCAGGGCTTCCAGGCGCGCTATGGCATCCCGGCCCAGCCCGATCCGGAATCGCCAGAGCCGGATGTGCCGGTGGACTTGACGGCCCGTTCGCCGCTGGCGCTGCCGGAGTCGCGCGATAACCCGGCCCTTCGGCCCAGCGCGCTGCGCCAGCGCCTGGAATACGAGCTGAGCGTTATCATCGAGATGGGGTTCGCAACATACTTCTTGATCGTCTGGGACCTCATCCGCTTCGCGCGCGAGGCCGGCATTTGGTGGAACGTGCGCGGCAGCGCTGCCGGCAGCATGGTGTCCTATGTGCTCGGCCTGAGCTACATCGAACCGGTCAGCAACGACCTGCTCTTCGAGCGCTTCCTCAATCCGGGACGGGTGTCCATGCCCGACATTGACATGGACTTCCCCGACGATCAGCGCAGCCGGCTGGTGGACTACACAATCGAGAAATACGGCCGCGACAACGTCGCCCAGATCATCACGTTTGGCACGCTGGCTGCCCGCGCCGCGCTTAAGGATGTCGGGCGCGTGCTGGATATCCCGCTCGGCGAGGTCTCGCGCATCACCGCGCTGGTCCCCGCCATCCCCGGCAAGCCGATCACGCTGATGCAGGCGTTAGAACAGGTGCCGGAGCTGAAGCGCTTGTATGAGTCGCAACCGCACGTGCGCGAGCTATACGACCGCGCTGTGCAAGTGGAAGGCACGGTGCGCAACGCCGGCACGCACGCCGCCGGCGTGGTGATCGCCGATCGCCCGCTGGTGGAATACGCGCCGCTCAACCGGCTCACCGGCACGCCGCTCACCCCGCAGCTCACCGCCGTCACCCAGTTCGAGATGACCCACCTGGAATCCATCGGGCTGCTCAAGATGGATTATCTGGGCCTCTCCACGCTCACCATCATGCGCAAGGCGTGCGAGCTGATCAAGGCGCGCCACGGGGTCGAGCTGAACCTCACCAACATCCCGATTCACGACCCGCGCATCTACCAGTTGCTCACCAAGGGCGATGTGCAGGGCGTCTTCCAGGTGGAAGGCACGGGCATGCGCAACCTGATGATGCAGATGAAGCCGACGCGCTTCCAGCACATCGTCGCTGCGCTGGCCCTCTTCCGGCCTGGGCCGATGGAATATATCCCCACCTACATCCGCCGCATGCACGGCGAAGAACCGGTGGAATATCGTCACCCAGACTTGGCCCCGGCGCTCAGCGAGACCTACGGAATCATCGTGTATCAAGAGCAGATCATGCGCGTGGCCCGCGACATCGCCGGCTATTCGGTGGGCGAGGCGGACACTATCCGCAAAGCGGTGGCCAAGAAGAACGCGGAGCAATTGCTCAAGCACCGCAACAAGTTCCGCGAAGGGGCGGTGAAGAAGGGCTATCCGGCCGAGCTGGCCGATGCCATCTTCGGCGACATCGAGTACTTCGCCCGCTATGGCTTCCCCAAGGCGCACGCCGCGGACTACGCCGCCATCACCTGCCAGACTGCCTGGTTAAAGGCCGTCTATCCGCTCGAGTACATGTGCGCGCTGCTCACCTGCGAGAGCGGCAACACCGAGAAGATCACCGCCCTGATCGCCGACGCGCGCCAGCACGGCATCGAGATCTTGCCGCCCAGCGTCAACGCCAGCGATGCCGAATTCACCATCGAGGATTTGCCGCCGACGGCCAAGCATCAGCCGAGCAAGGGGCGCATCCGCTTCGGCTTGATGGCGATCAAGAACGTGGGCGAGGGGCCGGTGCGCGCCATCGTCGAGGCCCGCAAGCGCGGCGGGCCATTCAGGTCGCTGGACGATTTCTGCCGTCGGGTGGACATGTCCACCTTCAACAGGCGCGTCTTGGAGGCGTTGATCAAGGCCGGCGCGTTTGACGAATTCGGCGCTCGCCCGCAGTTGCTGGAGGTCGTTGACCAGATCATCCACGCCGGCAACACCGTCCGCAGGGCGGCGCAGCTTGGCCAAGGGCTGCTCTTCGACGCGCTGGATGATGCCAGCAGCGGGCAGTTGATCGTGCTGCCGAAGAAGTTTAAGGACATCCCGCGCCGAGAGCTGCTCCAGGAGGAGCGCGAGCTGCTCGGCACTTATGTGTCTGAACACCCGCTCCAGGCCCAGCTCGCCGCCCTCCAACATTACGTCACGCACACCAGCGCCACCCTCACCGAGAGCGACCATGGCCAGCGGGTCGTGGTTGCCGGTGTGGTCACCGCGGTGCGCCCGCACACCACCAAGGCCGGCAAGACCATGGCCTTCGCCGAGGTGGAGGACATCTACGGCCGGCTGGAGCTGACCATCTTCCCGCAGGCCTGGGCGGACTATCAACACCTCTTTCAGAAGGACAAACCCCTGCTGATCTGGGGCAAGGCCGAGGTCGCCGCGGGCGGCGTCCCCAAGCTTCTGGTCGAGAAGGCCAGCGACTCCTTCGAGATTGCCCGCAGCGCCGACGACGCGCCGGTTGACGCGGCGTTCGAGACGACCAATGGCGATGCGCTCAGCGAAGACCTCATCGCGCCCATCTACGCCGCCATCGCGCGCGCTGAGGTGCAGACCGAGGCAGGCGCGCAAGCGCCGGTTGAGCCGAAGCCGGCGCACGCTGTCTCCCCGCCTGCGCCCCCCGAAAGCGCAAAGCGACCGCCGTCCGACGCCGCGATCCAGAACCCCCATCCGCGCGCGCAGGACGTGCCGCCGATCTTCGCGGCGCGTGAGCCACTCTACGTCGTCCTTCAACGCAATGGCGATTCGCACAGCGACGTTGCGCGCTTGGAGGCCGTGCTTAAGACATTGCGCAAATACAAAGGCGACCAGCCTTTTGCCATCGTCTTGCAATACGATGACGGCAAAAAGGTGACCATTGACTTCCCCAACGACACCACCCGCAACTGTCCGGAGCTGCGTCAGGACTTGCGCAACATTGGGGCACAATGCGCCGGCTAAGCCGACGTCTGCGAGGTGTCATCCCCGCTCTCCCAGCTAATAATCCACACACACAGCCCTGCCAGCCCGATGGTGGCCAGGATCAAAAACAGCCACTGATTCCACAACAGGCCCACATCGCGGGCAGCGATGATGAGGATGATCACCATGCCGATCGCCAGCAGGACCCAGGCAGCCAGGCGCGGGTGTTTATCGGCGAAAGCTTTTAGTTTGGCAAGCATCGCTCTGCAATTGTAAGGTCAATCGCACCCCAGCGCCCGCATTGCTGCGTGCGTGGAGAGGTAAAAGCGCTCCGGGCCAAAGCGCGCCACAAAGCCCGACTTGAGCAAATGGCGATAGATCGGCCCTTTCACCGAGGTGAGCACCAGCGTGACCTGAATCGCCTTGAGCTGGCGGTCTGTTGTTTCCAGCGCGGAGAGCGCGCTCAGGTCAATGCGGTTGACGGCGCTGCAATCGAGCACGATATGGGTCGCCTGCGGGTGATCCAAGGCAGCGTTGAGCAACGCATCCTCCAGCGCGCTGGCTGTAGCAAAGTATAAGCTCTCGTCTATGCGCAAGGCGACGACATGAGGGCATGTTTTCACCGTATAGCGCTCGACGCTTTTATATGTCTCCGTGCCCTCCAGCCGGCCGATCACCGTGATGTGCGGGCGCGAGGTGATCCAAAGATGAACGGCCAATGCAGAGACAATGCCCAGCAACAGCCCAGCTTCGACGCTCAGCAGCAACGCGCCGGCCAAAGTCACGACCAGCGTCAGCCAGTCCGCTCGGCTATAGCGCCAGGCCTGCCGAACGATCTCCAGGTCGGGCAGGCTGATCACGGTGGAGACAATCGTGGCTGCCAGCACAGTCTGCGGCAGATAGTAGAACAATGGCGTGAAGAAGAGCAAGACGCAAGCGATCACCAGCGCGGCGAAGAGCGAAGAGAGCTGCGTGATAGCGCCAGAGGCGACGTTAATGGCTGAGCG
>Ga0308394_1001573_pt1 | contig 10649 bp, 10 predicted proteins | sample Hotspr2Sampleme2_FD_202366 | JGI IMG/M metagenome (GOLD analysis project Ga0308394, IMG submission 202366) | Hot spring phototrophic mat microbial communities from Mushroom Spring, Yellowstone National Park, Wyoming, United States - 20050701_me2 ...
CGAAGTCAAGCCGGGCATCACCGGCTGGGCGCAGGTCAACGGACGCAATGCGCTGACATGGGAAGAAAAGTTCCGGATGGATGTCTGGTATGTGGATCACTGGAATCTGTGGCTGGACATGAAGATTCTGCTGCTAACCATCTGGAAGGTGCTCAAACGGGAGGGCATCAGCGCGGAAGGCTCTGCCACGATGCCGATGTTCATGGGAGACAGCGAATGAAATCTTAATGCCGAAGAAGGTTATCCTTACGGAGATGAGTCGGAAAATGAACGTGCTGATTACTGCAGCTGGGCGGCGTACGACCCTGGTAAAGGCATTTGCAGAAGCCGTGCATCGCAGAAAAGGCATTTTGGTGGCTGCCGATGTGGACGGACTGGCTCCAGCGCTGTACATGGCTGATATCGCAGAACAGATTCCACCCGTTAACGAACAATCTTACATTGATGTTATTAGACGCATTGTCACGGAGCATCACATTCGCCTGATTGTGCCTGTGATAGACCCAGACCTATTAAGGCTGGTACACTACCGACAACATTTTGCCGAACTCGGATGTCGCCTGCTTATTTCGTCCCCTGAATTGGTGGAAATCGCCAATGACAAGTGGCTTACTTTCCAGCGCTTTACTCAACATGGATATTTATTGCCTTCCTCGTGGCTTCCGTATCAATTAGCAGATAGCTGTCTACCAGAGATACTTTTCGTCAAACCGAGGGCAGGCAGTGCCAGTCAGCATACATACAAGGTTCCTCGTGAGAAACTGAAGCACGTGATCGCGATGGTTCCTGACCCTATCATTCAGGAGTATATCACGGGAGAAGAAATCACGGTTGACGCACTGCTGAGCTTTGAAGGTAAGCCGATACACTATGTTGCTCGCAAGCGTCTCAAGGTGATCGGTGGCGAGTCTGTGGAAGGTGTTACGGTGCGCAGCCAACACCTCCACGACTACGTGTGTCGACTGCTGAACACGCTGGGAGAGATGGGAGGAGTTGGTCCTTTCACCATCCAACTGTTTGTGTGCGAGGGCGGGAAGATAATTCTGTCTGAAATCAACCCGCGTTTTGGTGGTGGAGCACCTCTAGCTTTTGCGGCTGGAGCGCGCTATCCAGAGTGGATCCTTGATATGCTCGAAGGGAAGGAGGTGGAACCTCGTCTGGGCAAGTATCAGACAGGTTTATACATGACGCGATATTATACTGAAATCTTTCGCGACAAACCTTTGTGGCTGTGAAATCACGGTGTATCTTCCGAAGGCGCAAAAGCCATGTGCGGACGCAGAGATGGGCAAACACTCGGCACATACGAACACCTGGCCCTACTTCGCAGAGGACGAGATCGAAGCGGCGGTGCGCGTACTGCGTTCCGGCAAGGTGAACTACTGGACGGGTCAGGAAGGGCGGCTATTCGAACAGGAGTTCGCACAATTTGCAGGCTGTCGCTACGCAGTCGCTCTGGCAAACGGCAGTGTAGCGCTGGAGCTAGCGCTGCTCGCTCTAGGAATCGGCGAGGGCGATGAGGTGGTGGTCACCAGTCGCACCTTTGTGGCTTCCGCCAGCTCGGTAGTGCTTGTGGGCGCGAAACCCATTTTCGCTGATGTAGACCCAGATAGCGGCAACATCACTGCCGAAACGGTGCGGGCGGTGCTAACCCCCCGCACGAAGGCGATTATCGCCGTCCACCTCGGGGGCTGGCCTTGCGAAATGGACGAGTTAATGCAGCTGGCGCGGGAACACGACCTGTGGGTGATCGAGGACTGCGCGCAAGCACATGGCGCGACCTACAAGGGGCGTCCCGTGGGCAGCCTGGGGCACGTCGCCGCATGGTCGTTCTGTCAGGATAAAATCATGACCACCGGCGGCGAAGGGGGGATGCTCACCACCAATGACGAGCGCATCTGGGAAAAGGCATGGTCGTATAAGGACCATGGCAAGAGCTTCGAAGCGGTATATCACCGGCAACACCCTCCGGGCTTCCGCTGGCTGCATGAATCGTTCGGCACCAACTGGCGCATGACCGAGATGCAGGCGGCTATCGGACGGGTGGTGCTGCGCAAAGTACCCGGGTGGGTAGCCACACGCAGGCGTTATGCGCAAATTCTCACTGAGCGGTTCCAGCAACTGCCCGCGCTGCGGGTGACCGTGCCCCCTGCCCACATTCAGCACGCCTACTACCGATATTACGTGTACGTGCGTCCGCACAGGCTCAAACCCGATTGGAGCCGCGACCGCATTATGGTGGAACTGAACCAGATGGGCATCCCTTGCATGGTGGGCAGTTGCAGTGAGGTGTATCTGGAGAAATCGTTCCAGAACGCAGGGCTGTCGCCGGCACACCGGCTCCCCGTTGCCAAACAGCTCGGCGAGACTTCGCTCGCTTTTCTGGTGCATCCCACGCTGAGTGAAGAGGAGGTGCAGGAAACCGCGGATGCAGTGTATAAAGTATTGTTGACAGCAAGCCGATAATATTACCTGTTTGGTGCGTGCGCACGACCAAGATGTACGCGAGGAGGGTTACGGCATTGGCAAAGCGTGGTCGCGTTATCACGGGGATTGTCTTGCGTGTAGCTGCTGACGTGCTGTTGGTGAACTTGTCACTTTTAATTACGTTACTCCTGCACTACCTGTGGGTGGTTGGCATCAAAGCGGAGGTCAGCGATGCCCCCGCAGCACTGTTAGAGCATGTAAAGATTTACCTGCATTCCACCAGTCTGTTGACGCCCCTTTCCCTGTTCGTATTCGCACTGAGTGGCTTCTACACCCATAGTCGGCTGTATCAGGGGCGATACAAGGCGGTTGTGATTGGTCAGGCAGTGTCTGTGGCTTACCTGCTGATGCTTCTTGCCCACTATTTGGTACCTTCCCTGTCATCCCTGTATCGTTCGGTCTACCTGATGTCGTGGGGACTGACGCTCGCCCTGTTGCTTTACGTCCGGCTGGGTCCTCGCTTGTGGAGGCTGCTCTCCGCTGTCGAAAAGCGGTATCTCGGCACGCCTCCGCCAGACCGCCCCATCCGCAACGTGCTGGTCATTGGAGGAGCAGGTTACATCGGCTCCGCCCTGATACCCAAGCTGCTGGAAAAGGGATACTTTGTGCGCCTGCTGGACCTTTTCCTGTACGGCGAAGAACCGATACGGTCTTTCGCCCGCCATCCGCGATTGGAGATTGTGAAGGCGGATTTTCGGCAGATCGACAAAGTGGTGGAGAGTATGCGGGATATGGACGCCGTAGTGCATCTCGGCGCTATCGTCGGCGATCCTGCATGCGCTATCGATGAGGAACTGACTATTGAGGTCAATCTGATAGCTACCCGCTTTATCGCCGAAATCGCCAAGGGGTTTGGCGTCAGCCGGTTCATCTTCGCCAGCACCTGCTCGGTTTACGGGGCGAGCGAGGAAGTACTGGATGAGCGTTCTGCCCTCAATCCGGTGTCCCTGTATGCGCGCAGCAAAATCGCCTCGGAGCGGGTATTGCTCAGTCTGGCATCGTCGCAGTTCGCCCCTGTGATCCTGCGCTTCGGCACCATCTACGGCTTGTCTGGACGCATCCGCTTCGATCTGGTGGTGAACTTGCTGACCGCCAAAGCGGTGACGGAGGGCAAAATCACCCTTTATGGTGCCGACCAGTGGAGACCGTTCCTGCACGTGGACGATGCCGCCGCAGCGATTGTCAAGGTACTGGAAGCACCTGTCTCACAGGTGCGCAATCAGGTGTTCAACGTTGGCTCAGACGAGCAGAACTATACTCTCCAGCAGGTGGGAGAGACCATCCAGCGGCTGGTACCGACCGCGGAGATTATACACATGGGATCCGACGGCGATCGGCGCAACTACCGCGTGAGCTTTGGCAAAATCCGACACACCCTCGGTTTCAAACCAAAGTGGACTATCGAAGAAGGTATCCAACAGGTCATTGATGCCTTGCAGAGCGGCGTGATAGCCGACTACCGCGACGCCCGATACAGCAACGTGAAGTTCTTGAGGGAGGAGCAGGCCCTGCGCGGGCTCCGCCCTCAGAACGGCTGGGCATACGCACTGGTCAACGACGTGTCCAGCAGCCGTGTGCTCGTGTCCCATGAAGTCGAGTGATGTGCTCGTCGTGGGCGGTGGTATCGTTGGGCTGGCAACCGCCTTCCAGCTCAGCCTCCGTTATCCACAAAAGCACGTAATCGTGTTGGAAAAAGAGTTACGCCTTGCCATGCACCAGTCGGGGCGTAACTCTGGAGTGCTGCATTCCGGCATTTACTACAAGCCCGGCAGCGTCAAGGCGCAGACCTGTCGTCGCGGCAAAGCGCTGATGCAGGCGTTGTGTGAGCGCGAATCGATCCCCTATGAAATCTGCGGGAAGGTCATCGTCGCCACGCACGAGCGAGAAATCCCCACTCTGCACATGCTGCTGGAAAGGGGACAGGCAAACGGCGTGCAGTGCGAAATAATTAGCGCAGAACGCCTTCGCGAACTGGAACCCCATGCAGCGGGCATCCGTGCGATTTATGTGCCGGAAGCAGGCATCGTCGACTTCCGCGCAGTATGCGAACGGCTGGCTCAACGTATTCGCGAAGGACACGCCGAAGTGCTAACGGGAGTACGCGTGCTTAATATCCGCGAAGCGTCGGCAGAGGTGATTGTTCATACCACGCACGGCGACTTCACCGCGCGCTATCTGGTAAACTGCGCCGGTCTGTATTCCGACTACCTCGCGAGGGCTAGTGGCGTCGTTCCCCCAGCCCGAATCGTGCCTTTCCGCGGAGAGTACTTCTTGTTAACAGAGGAAGCCCGCTTTCTGTGCCGCAACCTCATCTACCCCGCGCCCGACCCGCGTTTTCCTTTCCTGGGCGTGCATTTCACGCGTACCATCACCGGCGAAGTGGAATGCGGACCCAATGCGGTGCTTGCGTTCGCTCGGGAAGGCTATAGGAAAACGAACATCAACCTGCGCGAACTGTGGCAGACGCTGACGTACCCGGGTTTTTTGCGTCTTGCATGGCGTTACTGGCGCACGGGACTGGGCGAAATGTGGAGGTCATTGAACAAGAGAGCGTTTGTCCGTGCGCTGCAGCGGCTTGTACCGGAAGTGCGAGCGGAACACCTGCAACCCGCGCCCGCGGGCGTGCGCGCTCAGGCGGTAGACCGCTTTGGGCGTCTCGTGGATGACTTCCTGTGGGTGGATACCGCTCGTGTGGTTCACGTGGTGAACGCGCCCTCCCCCGCAGCAACCGCGTCGCTCGCCATCGCGGAGAGGATTGTGGACAAACTGGGAGAAAGATTCTGATATGCGCACGCTAATAAGCTGCTGTTTCATCGCGTTTTGGACGTTGCCCTTCGTGTTGGCACAAGATATCGCCCCACTCCACGCGCCGGAGAACGACCTGATTGCCTCCGCGCTAAGTGGGTCCGTCCGACTCGCTCCGCTGACGCAGCGCGTGTGGAGCGAAGACGACCTGCTGCGCCTGTCCGCGCAAAGCGATAACGCACCGGCAACCGCCATTCGCAGGCTCCTGCTCGGGCAACAAGCCCCAAAGGCACATTCCCTCTCCGCACTTGCTGTGCTAACCGCCGAGAGCAAACCGCGCCTCGCCTGGCGCCTGTCAGGGATTTACAGTCTGGGCAGAGATGCCGACTTCGTATACGTTGCCGATACCACACGTTCTCTCGTCGAGGAGCGCCCGCACATGCCCTGGGCGCATACGGCTCAGCTGAGGCTGTACACCCCGCTAGGCGAGTGGCGCATTGGGCAGTCGCCGATTCGCTGGGGGGGTGGCTATTCCGGCGCCTTGTTGCTCTCCGATAATCCGCCGCCCCTTTTTCACGTCGATTACCGTGCTACGTGGCATCTCGGACAGCTGCTGCGGACATGGCGTTTTGAACAATTGGCTGCTATCTTTACCGAAAACGGGGAGCGCAGGTATCTGATGGCGCGGCGATTGCGTCGCCAACTCTCGCCCCAATGGGAAATCTCGCTGGCGGAAGCCTTCAAAGCCAGCAAGCTGCCATACAGTGCGACTGCCTTCATCCTGCCCTTTTACCTTTATCAACACATCTACACTTGGCAACTCTACAACCGCAACGATGACTGGTTCAATTACATGGCGGAACTACAGGTGCAATATCGCTCCAACGACCAGAAGTTCTATTTCCATCTACTGCTGGATGACATTCAGGCGCCGCGCTGGCTCACCCGCTTCCGCTACACGACGCCGCGCAAATCAGGCGTCCTTGTCGGCTGTCACGTGCCACTTCCTAACAACGGGCAGTTCGCTGTGGAACTGGCACACACCGACGGAGATCCGGGAGGCGGGGTGTATAGCTTCAAGAGTCCCGCAAACCGCTGGGTATACCGCGATGCCGTGCTGGGACATCCGGTGGGTACAAACCGTGATATGCTGTGGCTGAGACTGGACCTGCCCATCGCCAGCCGCACCTACCTGGCACTTGAACATGTCAACACCCGCCGTGCCAATGCGAGCCCTGAAGTGCCTGTTGGCAAAACGTGGAAGGCTCATCTACACTGGCTACTGCACGAAGGGTATTCACTAGGCATCAGCTGGCAGCAGGACACCACCCGCGACGACCACACTGACCGCTGGCTGCTGCAGGTTGGCAGGTTTTTCTGAGTCATGTAGAACTGTTCGTCTATGTTACTGCCTCAGCCACGTAACCACTAACACAAAAAGCCAGGCTCACCTGCGGTGAACCTGGCAAGCATGGTGATTACAACGTTTCGTTCCGTTTAGAAGTCCTCACCTCTGACATACGGGGCGCTCCACAGCGCCACCTGTAGCACTACCGACTTGAACCAAGCCTGATGCATCTTCTCTACTTCCTCCGCAGAGTGCCCCTTTTTGGCAAGGAAAGGCTTGATGGTTGCGGTGATGGGATAAATAAAAGCCACCATGTAACGGTAGCTGACCACCGGCACGGAGTTCACACCGTCGGTCTTGTTTTTCTTAGTGCGGTGGTGGCGCAAGCCGATCTCGTGTGCGTAGTCGAGCCAGTTCCTGTCGTACGGGCGGTTGCAGGTGTCCAGTATCCACTGCCCAAACCGCTTGCGCACGGCTGCCAGATACTCCGCGTTGGCGTTGCCTTTGCCATCCGTGAAGTAATACACCAGATGCGGGTGCGAGCCGACAAACCCGTACCACACGTCCAGAATGTCCTCGACCTGGTCAGCCAGTACTTCACCTGCCATGCGCAGATAACGCTCGTCCTCTTCGGTGAAGAGCACCGCCTTCTTCAGGTTGTCCAGGTCTTCCAGCGTCAGGGGAGACGGCGCGACCTGCGACGTCCCATACGTGTAACCAGGAATGTGGTTCATTCATCCTCCGTCCTTGTGATGTTATGTCGTCAAGCGCACACGCGCTTTACCCGTTTGCTGGTGCAAACTCCGGACATTCCAGATAGGTGTCCGCCTCGCGCAGGGGTGCATCCATGAACGCGCAGTGATGGGGCTCCTGCGGATTCTCGGGATGAGCATCCTTCCGGAAGAACTGGCATCCCCGACACATTTCGTACACACGAACATAACCAGCGCCGTGCAACTCACGGACGATTATCTTCAGTGCGTGTGCCAAAGATGATTGCTCCTCCTCTGGCAGGTGGTTCACTGCTGCCTCAATCACATCCAGCACGCCCTCAACCTGTGCTACCAGTTCCTCACCTGCGGGGGTCAACGCCAGCTTAACCACCCGCAGGTCCTCCGGCACAACACTGCGCTTTAGCAAGCCTTTGCGTTCGAGAGCGTCCGCAACACCGCTGGACGTTGCATAGGCGACCTTCAACCGCTCGCTCAGACCGCCTATTGTTCGCACCCCAGGACGCGCGTATTTCAGAAAGAGCAACGCCTGTATCTGCGCGGGCGTCAGGTCCAGCTGCAGCCCTCGCTCGCGGAGCAGAAAACCCATCGCCTGGCTAATGCGATACAGTGCTATACTAATCTGCCCCGCAAGGGTGTCTCGATGTCTTGGATTAAACGCCGACATATTTCGTACTCCTAAATAATTATAGGGGACCGCGCGTTATTTTGTCAAGCTTTCGAGCGGGGGTGTTGAAAAAAATCATTTCGCCGCAGCCTTTAGACTGCGCAAAGTCACGTCCCGTAAAGCCTGTCTCCGAAGTCGCCGATGCCGGGCAAGATGTATTTGGCAGCGTTGAGTTCCCGGTCCAGCGCAGCGGTATAGATGGGCACGTCCGGATGGTTGCGGTAGATGCGTTCGCCCCCCTCTGGCGCCGCCACAATGCATATCAAAACCATCCTGCCCGCGCCGCGACTGCGTATCGCCGCCAGCGCCTGGTCCACCGAACCGCCTGTCGCCAGCATGGGGTCGATGAGCAAGACTGTGCGACCCTCCACTGGCGGCAGTTTCAGGTAGTAGGAGTTGGCAATGGCGGTGGCGTGGTCGCGCTCCATGCCGATGTAGCCCACCGATACGTCGGGAAAGAGCTCGGTGACCGCCTCCAACATCCCCAGTCCGGCGCGCAGGATGGGCACGACCACCAGCTTCGCCGCCAGCACCGTGCCCTGCGCTTCCTCCAGTGGCGTTTCCACCGTGACGCTTTCGGTGGGAAGATCGCGGGTGGCCTCGATGACGAGTATGGTGGTCAGCTTGCGGGTGAGGGAACGGAAGACTTCGGGAGGAGTGTGCCTATTACGCAGTTGGGTCAACAGATGCTGTGCCAGCGGATGGTTCACCACATGTAGATTACTCACGTGCATCCTCCTTTTTCCCTCTCAGCCATCCGATAATCGCCTGCATATCTTCGGGTGGTTCACAAGTGAAGGTCATCTCCTGCCGCGTCACCGGATGGGCAAAGGTCAGGCGGTAAGCGTGCAGTGCCTGCCCACCCATCCGCCCGATCCGTTCCTCCAGCGAACGGGCATCTACCTTTCTCCAACCGTACTGTGTGGCGGAACGCCCCGCTCCATAAACGGGGTCTCCCACCACCGGATGCCCCGCATACGCCGCGTGCACGCGCACCTGATGGGTTCTGCCGGTATGTAATCGCGCCTCCAGCAGGGCGCATACTCCCAGACTTTCGAGGAGTGCGAACTCCGTCACGGCGGGACGGGCACTGGGGTCATGCAGTGGTGCCTTCACGCTCATGCGGGTGCGGTCGCTCTCACTGCGTCCGATGGGAGCATCTACCAGCGCGCGCTGGAATCGCGGCACACCCCACACCAGCGCAAGATAGCGACGCTCGACCAGTCTCTGCTGAATCTGCTCGGCAAGCGCACGATGGGCAAGGTCGGTGCGGGCAATCAGGATTAAGCCAGTGGTATCTTTGTCCAGCCGGTGCACGATACCGGGTCGCTCCGGTGCGCCAATCGTAGACAGGCTCCCGAAACGCGCCAGAGCGGCATTCACCAGCGTCCCGTTCTCTGCACCGGGCGCGGGATGTGTCACCATACCCCGCGGCTTGTTCACCACCGCGAGATGCTCGTCCTCGTAAAGCACCTGCAGGGGGATGGCTTCGGGTTGCGGCTCTACCGGCGGAGGCGTGGGAGGCTCCAGATACACTTCATCCCCTGCCTTCAGGCGCATATTGGGCCTCGCAATCTTGCCGTTCAGCTCCACGTAGCCCGCTTCGATCCAGCGTTGTATCTGTGCGCGTGAAACATCGGGCAGGCGTTGCGCCAGAAACACGTCCAGCCGAACGCCTTCCTCAGTAGAAGTGGCGTGATACAACAGTGAATTGGACGATGCCTCCATCCCAACTGCATTATATCACGAAGTTCCGCTCCGCGAACGGTTTCTCCACCACATCCAGCCGCCGACCAGCACCATGCCGATGCTCATCCACTGCGCTTCGGATAGCCCCAGCAGCCAGACGGTGGAGGTCGCCCCGACGCGCCAGAACTCCACCACAAAGCGGTACAGCCCATACAGGGTCACATACGCCCACAACACTTTGCCGATGGGATGGGGAGGTTTCTGCATCCGCGCCAGCAGCAAGAAAATCAGCAGGTTACTCGCCGAGGCATACAACTGCGTGGGGTGGCTAGGTGGCGTATGCACGTGCGGGTTGAAAGGGTCCTGAAAGGAACACGCCCACGGCAGGTCGGTGGGCACGCCGTAGCAACAGCCCCCCAGAAAACAACCGATGCGCCCCACCGCATACGCCAGCGCGACGCCCGGAGCCAGCACGTCGGCGACCCGCAGAAACGGAATGCCCTTACGCCGGGCGATGAACGCTACCGCCAGGCCGCCCCCGATGACTCCGCCATGAAACGACAAACCGCCTTCCCAGAAGTACAGCACATGGTGCGGCTGACGGGCAAAGCTGCCCCAGTCCAGCATCACGTAGACCAGCCGCGCCCCAGCCGCCCCTGCCAGCGCGGTCAGCAGCACGAAGTCCAAAATCTGCTCTGCATCGATGCCATACCGGGGCGCCACCCGCATACTCCACCATACCGCGAGCGCGAATCCCAGCGCAATCATGATGCCGTAAGAGCGGATTTGAAAACCGCCCACCTGCCACAGAATCGGGTGCATCAGCGCCGTTCCACCCCATACAAACAAACTATTGGTATTATACCATGCCACTCGAAATCCGTCCAAAATCGGATGTTGAGGTTGAATTTAGTGAATAGATGTGTTATATTGTAGGTGTCGGAAGGGGCGATAGCTTCACTAAAAGAGGAGTTCTGGGTCT
>Ga0308394_1001578_pt1:2500-10635 | contig 10635 bp, 6 predicted proteins | sample Hotspr2Sampleme2_FD_202366 | JGI IMG/M metagenome (GOLD analysis project Ga0308394, IMG submission 202366) | Hot spring phototrophic mat microbial communities from Mushroom Spring, Yellowstone National Park, Wyoming, United States - 20050701_me2 ...
CCAGATTAGCGTTCTGCGAAAGATGGATCCATGCTCCCGCTCTTGTGGGAATATCTTGAAGGTCTACCGTCTGACCCTCCCATGTATCTATCGCTGCTGTGAGAGTAAAGGACCTCATACCAGATGTTGAACCATTGTTAGGGCCCATTGGAGTGTTGTGAATAACTGAGAGAGTGAAGTGAGTGCAGTTATGAGGATAATTGATAAACACGATAGAACCACGAAACGCGGTGTTGAAGAATGAAAATAGACTAGGAAAGCCGGAGTGAACTGAAGGGTGTACAAATGAGTAATATCGGGTACGAGATTCTTGTGAAGACTGGGGGTTGTAGAAGCCTAAATCTAACAAATTCACAAAAGTGTTGACTAAAGGCTCTGGGGAGAAATGCAAATGATCTCGCTTAATCTCGTTAAACCCAATTTTATCACCTGTTATTGTTCTATTAGCTATTTCACTTCCTGGAATTCCTTCTGCAGGTTTTTGTATTTTCCGCCAAGCAATTCTTGCATCGTCGGCAACGTGTCGGTCGTAAATTTGACGTTCTGCAATCTTTCTTGCAGTAACAGCTCCGTCTCTTAAAAGTGGTTCTGAGATGTGATTGTGAGCGATTTTATCCTCCGTTATTGATCCAGCAGCAATACTGGAGCCTGGTATTCCTCCTTGAGGGAGGGCAATTTTGCTGAAAGCTATTTGTGCGTTGGGGGCTATATCTTCATTCCTAATTGTTTCATTCTTTATTTTTTCGGATGTGACAGCTTCGCTCAATAACTGACGTTCTCCCACAGAATTGGGTGGCAGAGTCCAACCGGTCCAGCGTACTTTTTCGTGAGAGATTGAGCTCACCTCCCTATCTCCGACTGCTCCAGCAGCTATTTTAGGGCCGGTTACTGCATTGTCTCGCAAATGCTCTGTGTTAACAGAGTTTGGTTGGAGCTCAAAGGACGGCAAGCCTTCTATTTTGCTTGCGGGAAGTCTTGCTATGTGTCGACCTTCTATAACCCCGTCCCCAATTTGTGCACCTAGAATTGATTTAGGGGCAATATGAATTGAGCCTATCACAGCCTCGGGGCGTATAGACCCGCTGGTTACTAATGGAGTGTTTGCTAATTTTTGCTCGGTAACAGTGCTGCGTAGGTTCAAAACAGCTCTGTAGCCGCTAGGGCACCTGCTGGCTACCTTTGTATCTCCCCTGCTGTTCACACATAAGTTCTGGCCTAAGGCCCTATCAAATACAGTAATCCCGCTCAGCAAAATCATGGTTAATTTAATGCTTTTTTTCATGTCGTAACCTCCTTTTACTCTTCTATATCAGTTGGTTTGATTTTTTGATTCAAAAAAAAGTGAAAGTAACCTTGACTTAATTAGCAGTCATAAGTAAGTTCAAATTTTTTGTCAGTTAGCGCAACTATTTGTAATTGTTAGTTGAAGCGCCTGGAAGGTCAAAAGCTAGCTCCTCTAAAGCACCAAATCAAAGGAGGTTCTACTTTTTAAAGCGATTAATTTGAACAGAGAGTCTTCTGGAGGTTTAAGCTACGAATCAAGCTGAATTTTTTGGAATTTTTAACCTTTGGTTTGGAATCAAGCCGGAAGATATTAAAAAGTCTTATTTCAATTAGTTTTTGAAATCCGAAATTTTTTGTTTTTCAAACAATAATACTAAAAAACAGTTTTTTATTGCTTTCAACTAAGTGCAAGAAAGTTTATGTGTTTTCAATTTGAAATGATAAGCTAGGCTTGAACAGTTAGATTTTTAGGTTACGCTGAGGAAATTTTAAGAAATGACGTGGTCAACTTTGGAATTAAAGATAAGGAAATCTTTAAATTGCAGGATGTTTCAAGTTGAAAATCAAGTTAAAAATTCGAGTGAGAGCTTGATGGGTTATTAGAAATTTTTTCACGCAAGATTTAAATTCTAAAAATTGGTTCTCAGCGTTACGAATGATTGTTAAGTAGATTTGCCAATCGAGCCTTTGATCCAAGCTTTTTGCTCTTTGTTAGAAGCTCGCACCACGCTCTTAATTTACTGAAAAGTTTAATCACTTCGCTTTCTTTGCAAAAGCCTAGAAAAAGGGGAAAAAGTTTTTCTCCTTAAAAAGAGATTGACTGGTGTTTCTTACAATTGTTTGTTGATCAAGTTAAATAGAGGCACATATTTCACAAAATAAATTTAAAAATGTAAAATTTCTGAGGCAGTTGAAGCGTGAGATTATTTGTGTGCATTCCAACCTATAATGAACGTGAAAATATCCAAGCCATTTTGCAGGCTATTTTAAGTGTTGTTCCAACAGCTTCTATAGTCGTGGCTGATGACAACTCTCCCGATGGCACAGCAGAGTTAGCTTCCAGTGTTTCAAATCAAGTTACAGTTTTATTAAGAAAGGGTAATAGAGGTTTCGCTGCTGCTTATAAAGACGCTTTTGTTTATGCTATTAAAAATCATGCTGACGTAATACTCCAGATGGACGCGGACTTTTCCCATGACCCTAATTACATTCCAGAGATGCTCAAAGCGCTTCATGAGTGCGATTTTGTTGTTGGAAGTCGTTACGCTGCAGGTGGGAAAGTGACTAACTGGCCTTTTCAAAGAAGACTTTTAAGCGGTTGGGCTAACTTTTATACTTCGTTCTTTCTTAGAAGCACGATACGAGATATGACAAGCGGTTTTTGTCTTTGGAGAAGGGATGCTTTAGAGAAGATCCCGTTTGCACTGTTAAAGAGTGAAGGTTATTGCTTTCTGATTGAGCTGAAACACCAAGCGCTCCAAAGAGGTTTAAAGGCTGTAGAGGTTCCCATTAATTTCATAGATAGGACAAAAGCAAAATCTAAAATGAGTTTTAGCAGGTGTGTAGAGGCGGCTGTAATGGTTCCTATCCTTGCGTTCAGTCAACGTAGTCAAGAAGAACAGCAACCTGAATTAGAATTAGACGGTAAAACGGAGGTGTTAACTTATAAGTGCGGATGATAGTAATGACTTTCGATGGTAAAAAAATAGGAGTACTTTTAGTATTTTTTGTTATAAATTTCGTGGCGCTTTACAGTCTAGCTTTGAAAGCTATGCCGAAAGGGCCGGGTAGAGGAAACGATATTTTTTTTATTTATAGGGATGGGCAGCAGATTGCTAATGGCATCAACCCTTACTCGCGTATACACGGCTCTGATATGAGGAAGAATAAAAAATACTCAACATATCTCCCAGGCTTTTTCTTATTTGTTGCCTTGATGGTTAAGTTAGGGCTAGATAGCTTTGAAGAGTTTGCGAAGGTTTGGCAAGTTAGTGCTGTTTTAATTCACAGTTTATTTGGAACGCTTATTTTTTTCCTTTTTTCATCCAGAAGTCTGAACTTAGCAGGTTTGGTGTTGAGTATAATTTACCTTTACAATCGCTTCACCTTAAATGTTATGTTTTCAGGTCAACTTGATATTTTGGGGGCACTCATGTTCGTGGTAGCGATTTATTTTAGCAATCCTTATTTGTTTGGCGTTTCACTTGCAATTAAACAAGTGGCGCTAATATTTTTACCTTTTTTCGTAGTTTTATTGAGTCAAGGGGAAAGTTTGGCAGAGCGATTCAAATGCTTAGTAGTTTTAACTGTCAAAGCTTTAGCTGTGCCAATTTTGGTTTCGTTGCCTTTTTTGGTGGACGATGCGGAGGCATTTTTAAAGTCGATTGCGTTTTCTGTTACAAGGGAAGCTGGAGCCCACATAGGAGGATTAAAGAGTTTAGATGTTGTTATAGGGTTGGATGGTTTTTTAGCAAGAGTTCCGATGCTTTCACTCCTCTTATTAGCTCTATATGTTTGCTGGCGTCAAAGGATAACTATGTTGAAAGCGGCGTTATTGGTATTTTGCATTTTTTATGGTTTTAACCCAGTTTTGCTCAATCAATATTTCGTTTGGGGTGTAGCACTGGTGCCGTTCTTGTTTTTAGATGAGCCCGCGCGAGGTCTCGGGATGTCGAGCGGCACTGCTGAAAGGGTTCAGTAGGGTTTTTTTGCTGGTGGTTTTTTTTTTTTTACTGGTGGCATCCTCTTTTAAGGTTGAAGAAATCTGGTGGTATCCTGTTTTCAAATGTCAAAACAAAAACTTAGGGATATCTTTTTTGAGGTGTTGAGTCAGGAGTCAGAGATTTAGTTGAATCAAATCCCCCCTTCCCTATTTGATTTTGATTGGCAAAACTTTAATCTTTAGAGGTAGCGTATTGTGTTGAATTCGCGTTTTTATTACAGGTAGGTCATATCAAATTAAAAATTTTTTCTGAGTTTCCAGCCTGTTTAAGCTGCGGTAGTGGTTAAAATGGCCAGTGTATACCAATTTTTGAAAGCAACGCGGGTCAGTTAGGGCCTTGCTAATTTTAGGTCTATCCAAACATAGGATCGATCAAAAATTTGAGATTATGTTTAAAATCTAGAAAGATCTTTTGATCAAACTTGAAAAATAACCTTGAGCGTAAAGGTAAAAAGGAATGTCTAGAAAACTTTTTTGCGACTTTATCGATTATTTAAATAAGAAAAGTTTTAATTGAGTTCTTAAGCATGGCTCATAATAGACGAGATCGAAGAGCGGGGAACAAATGCGTGGTATTAGTGACTAATCGAGTTCTCTATGGCCTACCTTTTGTTCCGCGAAAAAGTGTTAAACAAGTCCTTCTTGGAATACTTGCTAAAGCACAGAATCTTTACCATGTTGAGATTTGTGGGTTTGTTTTTATGGGCAATCATTATCATATGGTTTTGAAAAGTAAGGCTTGCAAGTTATCTCCGTTTATGAATTACGCAAACGGAGAGATTGCCAAAGCGTTCAGACGGTTGACTGGGAGATACAGAGGTAAGTTTTGGCAGGGACGATACAAAGAGCAAAAATTAGCGACGCCGATTGATGTATTGAGAGCTCTTGCATACATTTACTCGAACCCCACCCGTGCAGGTCTTGTAAGCCATCCAAAAGATTATCCTGGTTTGATATCTTATAATCTTTATCAAGTTCAGGCACACTGGACAAAACCTTCCAAGCTCAAAAAATTACAGAACGAATATTCAACCAAAACTGACGAGATCGATTATTTACACATCAGAAAAAACTTCACAGCGTCATATGTTCTTAGGATTAAGCCTTTTGCATGGGTTAGATGTTTTAAAGAACGTTGCGATAGGAGTTTGCTAGAAAAAATGTTAGAAGAGCAGCTAAATGTTAATTTTGAGCGGTTCCTTGGGGGCGAAAAACTTATTAACCAACCTTTGGATAAACATTGGGAGCCTAAAAGTAAGGGAAAAACGCCGTTTATTATTTGCCACGATGAAGAGTTGAGAAAAATTTTGATCGCAGACTATAGAGCTTTTGTAGCGGAGTGCAGAAAAGCTTGGGAGTTATTTAAGCAAGGTTATCAGGTGACTTTTCCGGGTGGTTGTTACTCGCCGCCTCAAACTTCACGAAGCCCTCATCGTGTGACTAATATTTATCAGTGCTGGCAGTGGAGTGGAAACAAGCGTTTGAAAACGAAACCGATTTCCTATCTACTAGCTGATGAAGTACCCAAATAGAAGCTTTTTAAAATAGGAAGTGGTAAGAGAAATCGAGTGTTGAATTTACAGAGCCGTAAAATATTTGCTTTCGAGTAAAGCTTGATCGAGTCTTACTAAATCTTAGTTTGGGTTTCCCTAATCATATCTAAGGATAAACCTCTGTACAGATTTAAGGTTTGATTGGTTTTTTAAGAAGTTGCCAGAAAATCATATTGCAGGTAAGCTGATTTAGAAGAAGCTCTTTAACTTTGGTGTTTTTGAACTCTTTTCAGCAAGTCTAAACTTTTTTAGTCTGCAACTCGATAAAATCATCCGTGCTTTGAAGCGAGATCACAATAGGAGTTCCTCGAAACTAGCAACGGGGAAGATCAAATAACCGATTTTGCCAGTAGAGATCTGGGCAATTTGTAATTTACTTATGGTATCGTTGATAGACGTTATGAAAGAAAATCAAAAAAGTATGCCCCAACATGTAACTATTAAACAAAAAAAACAGGATACCTTCAGCTTTTAGCTTTTATTAGCTTTTAAAAGAGGATGCCACCAGCCAACCAACAACTGTCTTTAATTTAAACCCTGCTCACTGCCAACCGACTACCTAGTCTGTAACCTCAAAAAAACAGGATGCCACTAAATCCACAACTAAATCCACAATTGGATGCCACCAAATTCACAACTACTTTCCAGCCGTTTTATCCAAAAAAGAGGATGGCTCCAATCTCGGATCTATCTCGATCTTCAATCTCAATGCGAAAAGGAGAGGGAAAATAGGATGCCACCAATGTCGCCCATTTTTCCTACTGTCTAAGCCAAAAAAAAAATCAGGATGCCACCGTTTTCAAACTACCAGTTTTACTTCCTACAATAGAGGATCAAAAAAAGAGGATACCCCCAATTTTTTGTATTTTTCAGCCTTGATCGTAATTTGTTGACCTTTTAAGGAGGGTCTGATTGATTAAAAATAAAGTTCGTTTAAAAAATAATACCTCCAAATCGCTTTCTGGCATCAAGCTAAGAGTATCTTTCAAATGCTGGTCTAGGAGGTTTTTACATTTAAACACCCAACCAAAAAGCTAAAGCTTTCAATCCTTTTGCACTGATTTTATGACCGCTTTTTCCAGTTACAAACATAGTTTGGTTATACTTTGAAGCTGCTTTTTGAAAGCTGCTAAAGCTTTTAAAGAAAGAAACTTGTTGATCGTCCAAGCTGCTATACCAAAATAAACTTTCACCGTTGTAGTTATCCGGCAAGTCTTCTAACAGCAAAGAACAAAGGGCACACACTTTGGAAATTTTTATCTTGCTTGCTAACGAAAAGATTACAACGCCGCCTTGGGAGAAACCAAGCCACCAACATTCAGTACTATTGACTTTAAAGCGCTGTAGCAACTCAATGAAATCCCCATCAATCCCTTCGGCTAAATTGCCAAACTCATCAAACCAAGTGTACTCCCCATCTGATAACTGAATGGGAGCTTGGACAAATAGCTTGTTGAAGTTTTTTAAATTAGAGGTAATTTGCTTTACACTATCTTTGTTGCCTTTGAGGCCATGTAAGCAAACAATCCATTGATCTGAGTTTCCTTGTTCTAGATCATAAACAAGCATCTTTAAAGGATTTATGATCCTTAAATTTTAAACTACCAACAGCAAATCTAAAAAAATGTAGATTGATAAGGCTCAATTAAGTTAATAAGCCGGGGGACCGAGGCACAAAACTCGCAGCCTTTCTAACAAGTTTTATCTTTCAGATTGTCTCTGACCTTATTGATTTGAGCGTCAGCTAGTAAGCTGAGGATAAAATGCTAACTTTATTTTCGTCTGAGGGAAAGCAGGATGCCACCAATTTTTAGATTCCACCAATTTTTAGATTTCTTGCCACATCCCTTTGAACAGAGATACCACCAGTATGACCCCTAATGTTGCTAGTCTATGAAGAGAGGATCAAAAAACGAGGATGCGACCGAGTTTTTTGCGAATTTTAAAACCACCTGCAATTTTTTACCGGTTTCTTGGCCCACCTCTTGGAAAAGAGGATGCCACCAATTTTTTAGGATGCCTCAATTTTTTACCCCTTTAATTTCGTCTGAGGCAAACCAGGATGCCACCAATTTGCCTCACCAATTTGCCTCGCCAATTTGCCTCCCCCTAGCTCTTACATAAGCTTCTAAAAGAGGATGCCACCATTTTTTTACCACCATTTTTTACCAATTTCTCCCCTTAGCTTACCTCTTCGCGAGAGTTTGAAACAAAAATGCCAACGGGTTTTCGAGCATAGTATTTTTTCCCAAGAGTGTAAACGAGAAAACAGGATGCCACTAAATTCAAATTTCTAAATTCAAATTTTTTCCCAGTGTCTAAACGAAAAAACAGGATGCCACCAATTTCAATTATTTTTGGCCCACCTCTTGGAAAAGAGGATGCCTCTAAGTTTTTACCTATAAACTAAAGGAGGATGCCACCAATTTTTACGCTTTCCACTTGACCCTTAAATGTTGCTACTCTATGAAGAGAGGATCAAAAAAAAAGAGGATGCGACCGAGTTTTTTGCGAATTTTAAAACCACCTGCAATTTTTTACCGGTTTCTTGGCCCACCTCTTGGAAAAGAGGATGC
>Ga0308394_1001586_pt1 | contig 10601 bp, 9 predicted proteins | sample Hotspr2Sampleme2_FD_202366 | JGI IMG/M metagenome (GOLD analysis project Ga0308394, IMG submission 202366) | Hot spring phototrophic mat microbial communities from Mushroom Spring, Yellowstone National Park, Wyoming, United States - 20050701_me2 ...
GCGGTGGCAGTTCGCGGTACACGATGCCCGGCAAAAGTTCGCCAAGAGGTACTTAGTGTAAAGGAAATAATACGGCGGTGTACTAAATCCACCCGCAGGCAGGGTGGTGAGGGCATTGCAGATGGCTTCGAAGGGGGGATGCCCGCAATCCAGTAACACAGAGCTGCTGCTAAGGTGAGGGCGGCGTAGACCTTGAGGATGCTTTGTGCTGCGGTGCGCAGCCGTGGGGTGAAGGGCTCCTTTTGCACCCCGGTGCTCTCGGTGAAGAAAAGTTGTCTTCCGGCCACCGCCAGATGGGCCAGCAAAGCCACTACCAGCACCAGAAAGCCTAACCCTGCCAAACCATTGCATGAGGCTGCGCCAGAAGAACAAGCTGTAGCCCAACTGGGAGAAGTCGGACAGGGCGGTAGCCCCGGTGGTGGTGAAGCCTGATGTGGCCTCAAATAAGGCATCCAGGTAGGACATGTTCCTCGAAACCCAGAAGGGTATGGCACCCAGGGCAGGTACCAGCAGCCAGATCAGGGCTACGGAGAGCAAGGCTTCGGCCCGGCCTGGCTCATGCCTGGGGTCGCCCAGTCGGTAGAACCCCCAGCCCAGCCCCAGCCCTACCGCCACGCCGGTCAGGAACCCCCAGGGCGACTCGCGCAGAACGAGCGAAAGGGCCTCGAGCCCCAGCATCACCAGGCCCAACGCGAGGTAGGTTACCCCCAGAAAGTGGTAGGCAAAGCTCAGGTTTTCCAGGGGCCAGGGTTTTGCTCTTGCACTCATAAGTTAGGCCCGCAGGCGGCGCCAGAGCTCGGGGGTAAACAGCGAAAATACCGCGATCAGCTCGATGCGGCCTGCCCACATCTGAAAAATCATCACCGCCTTGGAGATGGGGTGCAGGTTACCGTAGTGGGCCATGGGCCCCACCTCACCAAGGCCCGGCCCCACGTTGCCAATGGCGGCTGCCGAGGCGGTGAAGGCCACCACGAAGTCTGCTTCCAGAATGCCCATTACCAGCGCTCCCAGGGCAAAAAGGCCCGCATACAGGGTGATGAAGGCCGCCACCGAGCGCACCACATCCTCAGCGATGTTTTTGTTACCCACCCGCAAAGGCAGCACCGCCTGAGGGTGCAGGGCACGCTGCAGCTCCCGCCGCACCAGGGCGGCGACAATCAGCCAGCGGATCACCTTAATGCTGCCCCCCACGCTGCCGGCGCTGCCCCCAATGAACATCAGCATGACCAGCAGGGTTTGGGCCGGGATGACCCACTGGGCAAAGTCGGCGGAGGCAAAGCCGGTGCCGGTGACGATGGAGGTGGTTTGGAAGAAGGCGTGGCGCAGGGCGGCCTCGAGGGCGTAGTCGTGGTGAAAGAACAGCACGCCGGCCATGGCCAGCCCCACTGTGAGCACGATTAGGGCGTAGGCCCGAAACTCGGGGTCGCGCAGGGGGGCACCATACTCGCGGCCAAAAATGGCCCGGTACTGCAAAAGCAGGTTAACCCCGGTGAGGAACATTACCCCCGCCGCAATCCACTGGGTGAGGGGGGCGTAGCTGGCAAAGCTTTGTGGATTGGGGCTAAAACCACCGGCAGAAACGCTGGAGAAGGTGTTGGTAATGGCCTCGAAGACCGGTACTCCGGTAACCAGGTACGCGGTAAGGGTGAGCAGGGTAAGCAGCAGGTAGACCCGCAGGATGTAGTAGGCGGTCTGGCGTAGCTTGGGGGTGAGCTGCTGTTTTTGTACCCCGGTGGTCTCGGCAAAAAACATCTGGCGCCCGGCCAGCGCCAGGTGGGGTAAAACCACAATAAACAGAAGCAGAATGCCCATGCCGCCAAACCACTGGCTCAGGCTACGCCAGAAGAAAAGCCCGTAGCTCAGCTGCGAAAAGTCGGTCAGGATGGTGGCCCCGGTGGTGCTGAAGCCCGAGGTGGCCTCGAACAGGGCATCCAGGTAGCTCAGGCCCCCCGAAATCCAGAAGGGGATGGCGCCCAGAATAGGAACCATAATCCACAGCCCGGCCACCGTCAGCAGGGCTTCGGCCCGGCGGGGTTCGGCCTGGGGGCTTCCCAGTTGGCGCAGCACCAGGCCCAGACCCAGCCCAACAGCCGCCCCCACAAAAAAGCCCAGGGCATCTTCTCCCAGCAGCCGGTCGGCCAGCCCCAGCAGCCCCATCATGGCCCCCAGCGCGATGTAGACGGTTCCGGTCATGTAGGTAGCGACCGGGATAGGGTTGGCCGATTGTGCTTTAGCGAACCTGGGCCAGGACTTCATCGGCAACCTGTCGGTCGGTGAGAACCAGAAGCTTGTCGCCGCCGGTGACCGCCAGCGTAGGGGCTCGCAGGTAAACCTTTTTGCCGCGCTCGAGGGCCACCGCAATAGCTCCTTTGGGGAGCGACAATTTTTCGAAAGGAGTTTCGCGGAATCCGGCTGGAAGCTCAAACTCCAGCAGCTCCACCTTGTCTTCGAACAGGGCCAGGTGGTCTACGTTGTCGGGAGCTATCCAGTCTATCACCTCGCGCACCGCTGCTGCGCGGGGGGTAAGGGGGATGTCAATGCCCACATACTCGAACAGGCGCCGGTTCTCGCCCCGGTTGACCCGGGTGATGACCTTGGCTACCCCTACCTGCTTGGCCAGAAGTGAAACCAGCAGGTTTTTCTCGTCGTTTTCGGTCACCGCCACCATTACGTCCATGCGGTCAAGGCCCTCCGACTCCAAGAGTGCGAGGTCGGTGCCATCCCCCTCGAGCACCAGTGCCTCCGGCAGGTGCTCGGCCAGCCAGGCGCAGCGGTCGGGGTTTTGATCGATGACGATGACCTCGAGGCGGTGCTTCAGCAGCTCCTGTGCGACCATGAAGCCCACACTGCCGCCCCCCACTACCATCACCCGCCGCACCCGCTCCCGGGGGGCGAAGCAGGCCTGGATGGCATCGAAGCCCTGGGGAGTGGCCAAGAAAAAGATGCGGTCCTCGGGCTCGAGGGCCAATTGGTTGAACTCGGGGTCGGTGGCTGCAACGAAACGGCCGCTGCGCAAGATGCCCGCCAGCAGGCTGCCGGGGGGCCAGTCCAGCATGACCAGCTGCTTGCCGATGTAAGGGCCGCCCTCCCGCACCTGGTACTCCACGAAGCGTAGCCGGCCTCCTGCCAGCAGCTCGGTGTCCACGGCACCGGGGATTCGAATCACCTCCACAATTTCCTTGGCCAGCGAGCGCTGGGGCCAGAAGACCTGGTCGATGCGGGTGCCCAAAATTTCCACCGTGCGCGGGTCGGTCAGGATGTCCACGTAAGACTGCTTGCCCACAAAACACAGGGTCTCCCTGGCCCCCAGGCCCTTGGCCAGCATGCAGGCAATCAGGTTGACCTCATCCCAGTTGGTGGTTGCGATAAAGGTGTCGCACAGGTCTACCTTGGCTTCGCGCAGAATCTCTGGGTCGGTGACGCTGCCAATTACCACCTGCACGTCCAAGCCCCCCAGCCGCTCCTTGGCCTCGGGATTGGTGTCCACCACCACCAAGTCGTGCTGGGTGTGTAGGGCTTTGGCAATCTGCGAGCCGATCTCGCCACCGCCAGCAATCACGATATACATGGCCGGTTCCTTTCCGCGCACCGGGTGCCGGCTGCCTGCTGCGGGAGGCCCTCCAGGGGACCTGTCTTGCTATAATCGTGCACCCAAAAGGCTGAGGGATTGTGTGCTGGCCTCAGGGCAAGGGCGCTGACGATGGGAAAGCCGATAGAGCTGTCTTTGTGCTGCCTGTCCAAGCCCGAACCGATTTGCGAAGGTTTCATATCCCTGACTTGGTTTAGCTTACACCCGCAGGGTTTCTGTAGGTATGTTCCCCACCGGTGGAACCCCCGGTTTCCAGGCCACCCGCCCCACCATCTCGCCGTGCAGGTCATAGGCTTCGGCCTGGGTAACCCGAACCCAGATGATCTCGCCGATTTTTACGGTGCCGTCGGTCTCGGTATACACCAGTCCGTCAATTCCGGGGGCGTCGTATTTGGAGCGCCCCACCACCTGGCCAGGCAGCTCGCCGTACTCGTCCACGATGACCTCGAGGGTTTGCCCCAGCCGGGCTTGGTTTTTCTCCAGGCTAATCTGCTGCTGCAAAGCCATCAGGCGCTCCCGGCGCTCTTCCTTGACTTCCTGGGGTACAGCCCCCGGCAGGGCATTGGCCTCGGCCCCTTCGACTTCGGAGTAGGTAAAGCAACCTACCCGATCCAGCTTGGCTTCGGCAATGAAGTCCAGCAGCAGGGCAAAATCCTCCTCGGTTTCGCCGGGGAAGCCTACGATAAAGCTCGAGCGGATCGCCAGGTCGGGTGCGATGGAGCGCCATTCCTGCAAGGTTTTGAGGTGAGTCTCGGCGCCGCCGGGGCGGCGCATGGCCCGCAGGATCCTGGGGCTGGCGTGCTGAAGGGGCACATCCAGATAGGGCAACAGCTTACCCTCGGCCATGAGTGGGATGAGTTCGCGCACGTGAGGATAGGGATACACATAGTGCAGCCGCAGCCAGGCTCCCAGGCCGGCCAGCTCGTTCACCAGATCCACCAGGTGGGCCCGCACCGGCCTGCCCGCATACTCACTCGTGCGGTGGTGAATGTCCACCCCGTAGGCAGAGGTATCTTGTGCGATGATCAGCAGCTCCTTGCTGCCGGTAGCTACCAGGCGGGCAGCCTCAAAGAGGATATCGGCGGCGTCGCGGCTTCTTTGCGGGCCACGCAGCTTGGGAATGATGCAGAAGCTGCACTTGTGGTTGCAGCCCTCAGCAATCTTCAAGTAAGCGTAGTGGCGGGGGGTAAGCTTGACCTGTGGAGGAACCAAAGCCGTGAAGGGGTTGTGGTCCAGCGGAACCACCCGCTGTACCGCAGCCAGCACCCGGTCCACTTCACCAGGGCCGGTGACCTCGAGCACCTGAGGGTGTGCCTGCTGGATGACTTCAGGCCGCGCCCCCAGGCAGCCGGTTACGATCACCTTACCGTTTTCTGCGAGGGCTTCGCCGATGGCCGAAAGCGACTCCTCTACCGCAGGGGTGATGAAGCCGCAGGTGTTCACCACCACCACGTCGGCCTCCTGATAGGTAGGGACGGTCTCATACCCCTGCGCCCGCAGACGGGAGAGGATCTGCTCCGAATCAACCAGGGCCTTCGGACAGCCCAGACTTACAAACCCAACCTTACCTGACATTCGCTCTCCCGTGCGCGCTTAGCGACAACAGTGTCGAGTATAGCAGGTTTGCCCACCAACAGTCTGGTTGTTATTGCTCGAAGCGCCGGGTGACCACCTGGCCCACATTGCCCATGCGTCCTTGGTCCTGACCGTTCACAAACACCCGCACCGCCCCGGCGTTGCCAACCCGTACCACCACCGGCAGGGGATAGCTGAGCTGGGTTCCGCCGGGTACGGTGCCTTCGTAGAGCTGCCGACCCGTGCGGGCATCGGTTACGCGTATCCAGCTGGTGCCCTCAAACCTCAGTACCAGTCCGCTGCTGAGGCCGGCTGGATTGGCAGGAGGGATGGGCTGGGGGGCTGGGGTAAGGGCGAGGCTCAGGTTGCGGTCGCTTTGTAATGTGATCGCCTGCTCGTACGTTAGGTAACCGGGCGCTTCGATGCGGAGGGTGCGCTCACCGCTCTCTACGCGGGCCTCGAGGGGGGCCTGTCCCAGCAGGAAGCCGTCCAGGTAGACCCTTGCTCCGACGGGTTGGGTGGCGATGCGCAGGCTCACCTGCCGCGGAGGAGGCGCAGGCGGGGCTGAGGGGGTGGGCACGGGTGTGGTGGCAGGGCGGTTGAGGGCCAGGTACCCCCACCAGCCCAGCAGCCCCAGCAGTAGGGCCATGGGGATGACCCAAAGCCAAAGCCGCTTGGCGCGATCTACATAGCCAGGAGGGGCGGTTTGGCTTGAAGCGGAGGGCGGTGTATCGGTAGGGTATAAGGCCAGCAGGGGCGCAGGATCTAGGCCCAGCAGCTGGGCGTAGCGCCTGAGGTAGCCTCGAGCCAGCGGAGCTTCAGGGAGTTCATCAAAACGGCACTCTTCCAGGGCCTCCAGAACAGCTCCGCGTACCTTGAGGAACTCTGCCGCCTGGGAAATTTCTAAACCCCTGGCCTCCCGGGCTTCTTTTAGGCGCCTGCCCAGCTCACACATCTGGCCTCATTCTATGCCACCAGGTAGGACGTGCATATAAGTGCTCGGAGGCTAGCCACGGGAGAGGGCCAGGGCAATCTAGGCTGCCAGGCGGGCGTTTTCCTCCAACAAGCGCAGATTTACCTCGTCGCTCTGACCTCCGCTCAGCTCGGATATGCGCCGGAGCAGGAAGGGCGTCAGGGCCTTGCCGGTTACCCCTAGCCGGGCGGCCTCCTGGGTGGCTTGCTCTACCCAGCGCTGCACCTGGGCAAAGTCCAGCCCCTTAGAGACAGGGTTGAGCACCAGGTGGGCTCCCGGTAGCTCCAGTTCCCGGGCGGCCCGAAAGGCACGGGCAGCCTCCTGGGGCGACTCCACCCGAACCGGCAGCAGGTAGGGGGCTGGTGGGGCTATGAAAGGCGGGAAGGTGGTGGGTCTTGTAGCCCAGCAAGGCTACCCCTAGTGACTCGAGCCGCTCCAAAGTGGCAGCCAAGTCGAGGATGTTCTTGGGGCCTGCCGAGACCAGGATGATGGGGGTGCGGGAGAGCACCAGCAGATCCGCCGACTCGTCGTAGGGGTGGGGGTGTACCCCGCCAATCCCGCCAGTGGCGAACACCTGGATGCCCACCTTATGGGCCAGAAAGGCGGTGGCAGCCACAGTGGTGCCCGCGTTTTTGCCTTGGGCCACAAGAGCCCCCAGATTCCAGAGGCTGGCCTTTTCAGCGTTTTCGGCGTTGGCGATGGCCTCTAGTTCGTCCGGGGTTAGGCCCACCACTACCTCCCCTTTCAAGATGGCGATGGTCGCGGGGATGCCCCCTGCTTGCCGCACGGTGTCCTCGAGCCTGCGGGCGAGCTCGAGGTTCACGGGGCGGGGCAGGCCGTGGGTGATGACGGTGGACTCCAGGGCCACCACGGCCTGGCGGGTTTGCAGGGCCTGGGCGACATCGGGGTGTACGCGCATGCCAACAGCATAAGGCAGAGGTAGGAGGCCTGGCCTTGGGCGGTTTGCTGTTGGCCGGGCGGGGCCTTTCCAAGCGGGTGACCGAATTGCACCAGAAACCCCAGTCGGTTTTTCTTGGGTGTGCCATCCTTCCCCTATGGCGCGATGGCTAATGCTAGCCCTTTTGGTTTTTTTGGTGCTTTTGGGACTGGCTGGCTGGGCAGCCTATGCTTTTTTGATTCGTCCGGCCCAGGCCCTGGTCAGCGAGTTTCAGCAGATCATCGCCTTGGACAGAAGCGTTGAGCGGCAGGGCGCATATACCCCCCCTGTCCAGGCACAGCTAAGCCCTGATCAGCTGCAGCGCTTCTTGCAGGTGCAGCGCGATGTAAAGCAACAGCTCGGGGAGCGCTACCAGCGGTTAGAGGCCCGGCTCAACCAGCTAGCCAGCCAGCAGCTCGGAAGGTCGGTGCTGGACTACCGCGCGGCCTTGGATCTGTTCCGCGAAGGGGGTTCGCTGGTGCTCGAGGCTAAAAAGGTTCAAGTTCAGGCGCTCAACCAGCACAATTTCTCCCTCGAGGAGTACGCCTGGGTAAGGGCCCAGGTATACGCTGCCCTCGGCTATGGCCTGCCCCGTCTAAACCCTCAGGAGATCCTGCGCCAGATTGAGGCCAGGGACTTCAACCCCAGACTGGAGCTTTTCAAACCCGAAGTCCCCGCGGCCAGCGTGCGGCTGGTAGAGCCCTACCGCGATGAGCTGATAAGCTACTACCCCCTCACCTGGTTCGGGCTATAGCCTGGGCTCCCAAGCGCCCGGAAAAGCGGAGGGCTGTAGGCTTGCTTTGCTGCTGTGTTCCAGCATCTGGCCTGGCTGTCCCTACCCAAGCCCTTCAGGCCCTGCCTCAAACCACATGACATATGAATCGGATGGGCGCGACTTGTAGGCCCTCGGGACACCTCCTTAGCAGACCGAGTCGCTGGGTTTGGGGTTCGACAGCCCAAACCAAGGGCGCAGCCACAACCCGGCCCCGCTGCCCAGCAGGGCCATGGCCAGCCAGACCCAGCCGTGCAGGCTGAAGGAGGCCACCCCGCCGATGTAGGCGCCGATGTTGCAGCCGTAAGCCAGCCGCGCCCCATAGCCCATCAGCACGCCACCTAGTACCGCTGCTAGAAGCGGCCTCCAGCTCAGGGGAGGGTTTTTGCCGAACACCCCGGCAGCGGCTGCGCTCAGCAAAGCCCCCAGCAAGATGCCCAGGTTGGTTAGCGCGGTGGGGTGGCCTAGGGGTGAGAGGCCTAGGGGAGACTGGCCGTTCCAGAAAGCCCAGAACGCGGGCTGGGCCAACCCCAGGAACTCCACCGCCTGCGAACCCCACAGGGTTAGGCCGTAAGTAACCCCCCAGGGGCGCCCGCTTACGTAGAGCACCGCTGCGTTAAGCACGCCCAGTACCAGAGCCGCTACCCAAAGCGGCCAGGTGCCGCGCAGCACTCGAGCCCAGCCCGATCCCTGGGGCTGGAACAGCGGTGGAGGCCGCCGCTTGCGGATAACCCACTCGGCCAGGAGGGCCAATCCCCCGACTGCTGCAAGCGTCAGCGCCAGGGCCCCCCACAGCCCAAAGCGCTCGGCCAGCGAGATGGGCGGCAGGCTACCCACCGCTCCCTGCCCTGAGGTCCAGAACTCGAGGTTCCAGGCCCCCAGCACCGAGCCCGCTATAAAGCTCACCAAGGCGACCAGGCCCAGCAGGCTGCCGCCGCCTGCGGCATAGAGGGTACCCGAGGCGCAGCCCCCGGCCAGTTGCATCCCTATCCCAAACAAAAAAGCTCCCAGCAGAAGCCCTGGCCCGATAGGGGCCAGGTATCCCGCCAGGGGCTGGCCGCCCAGCCCCTGATCCAGGGCGAACAACAGGGCAAACAGGGCGGCAGTAACGGCCAGCAGAAGCATATGAGCCTGTAAGGCCCGCCCCTGCCCCACGCTTAGAAGCTGGCGAAAGGCCGAGCTGAAGCCGAACCGAGCATGAGACAGGCTAAAGCCCAGCCCCACCCCCAGCAAAAGCAGCAGGCCTTGAGCTGTGGGTAGCTGTATATAAAGCCAGGCCGCCCCTAATAGCCCGAGAGCCAGAAGGGCGTACTGGGGCCGTGCGATCTCGGGCAGGAGGGCTGCGCTCGATCTGGGCTGTGAGGCTTTGCGCAACAGCAACACGGGTTTTCCCGGATGGTTGTGCTTTGTCCGACCCATGTGGGTTAGGCTATCAAAAATGATAACTTTTGTAAACTACTTGGACGCTCGGCCCGTTCTTCGCTCAACCAGTGGGGTTCACCCGGAGGCCCGCCCTATGGGCTCTGGCCCCGGCTGATGCGTGCTGGGGTACGTTTGCCTTGTGCAAGCCTTAGGCTTGCTTTTTGTGCAGGGCTTCCAGCAAGGGCCAGAGGGTACTTTCCATCTCCTCGATGGCCTTTTTGCTGCCTGTCACCAAAAGTGGTGTGGCACTGCCGTGGTAGAGGTAGAGTACCCGGATGGGAAACAGAAAGTACAGGGTGAGGGCGACCAAAGCCAGGGCAAGCGCGCTATACTCCAGCAGCGCGGGGTTGATCCTTAGCAGCTGGGGCAGGTTGAGCCAGCCCAGCCAGCGCAGCCCCAGGCTGGCCAATCCCACAAACAATCCCACAAACGCTACGGCCATCAGCCAGTCGCGCATCTGGTAGGAGCGCTCCAGGCGCGTCACCCACGGAAGGCAGATGCGGATCGAGACAGCAGCGTTTTTGAAGCACAGCCAGCCGGCCTCGATGGAGGCTCCCCGAAAGCGCAAGCCGCTGGCCGAATAGCGGTGAGGCAAGGTGATTTTTCTCATGCAACCTCCTGTGGGCCCGCTCCTAGAGGGCCGGGCACCTTAGGACAGAGGTATTTTTGCAAGTTCTGGCGTAGGACAGCAAATGGGACTTCCTGCGCAGACCCGCTAAGCGCGCGGGGCTACAATTTTCCTATGCTCGAACTCCTGCAGCGCTTTTTTGCAGGCCGCCCGGTAGCGCAGGTGGTGGTGCTCCTGACTGCCCTCAACCTGCTTACCGTGCTGGCCTTTACCCTGCTGGTGCCGGCCCGCCCGCTCGAGGTACCCACCCTGCTGCCCTGGCAGGACCTTGCTCAGGCTGCCTGGCGCGTAGGTGCGGCGGTGGCTTTGTTGGGGGTGGTGGTCTGGGCAGTGCGGCCAGGGCAACGCCGGGTCTGGGAGTTCGCCATCTTGATTCTGATTGGGGTGGGGGTGGTGGTCTGGCTGAGCCAGAACTACCTGCCTTTTCTGGCCCTGGGCCTGGTTCCGGTGGTGGCCCGCTACTGGTTGCCGCTGTGGGTGGTGTGCTTGATCGTGCTGGGGTTGGGTGCTTGGTCGGTCTGGTGGGCCCAGCGGGAGCCTCTGCAGGTCACCTTCGAGATCGTGCTGAGCCAGGGGCCGCAAGGAACCACCTCCTGGGGTGCCCTGCCCACCCCAGCCGAGTACCCCAACTTGAGCCTGGCCTTTTTCATCTTCATCGCCTTTTTGTACTCGGGGTATGCGCTGTTTACCCTCGAGCTTTTGGTG
>Ga0308394_1001590_pt1 | contig 10588 bp, 10 predicted proteins | sample Hotspr2Sampleme2_FD_202366 | JGI IMG/M metagenome (GOLD analysis project Ga0308394, IMG submission 202366) | Hot spring phototrophic mat microbial communities from Mushroom Spring, Yellowstone National Park, Wyoming, United States - 20050701_me2 ...
CAGCTTCGTCAGCGTGTGGAGTCCACCATGCGGAACCAGATAGCGGACTTGATCGGCTTGTTCGGTCGTCAGGTGGTGAACCCTTTGTTCTATCGTTTGTCTAGATTAAGAGAGGTTCGGGACACTTTTGTTGATCTGTTCGGTGAGATAGAGGAGTTAGAGTTTATGGACGAGTTGCTGGACCAGATTCAGGATTGGTGGCAGCGTTATAATCGGTTTGTTCATTCGACACGCGATGACATGCGTCGTTCGTTTCGGTTTGGTACGGAGCTCTCGGTGAATGCCAAGCAGTATGATGTGTTATATCGTCGTCGTCGGTTATGTGTGGCATTGAAGGGTATTGTTTCTGCTTTCAGGTCCGGTTTGTTGGACGGCATGTCCGATGCTCGTAGGTGATTTGTGGGAGGTCTACTGTTTTGTTGAGGCGTCTACTACTCGGTCTGTTTCGTCGTGACGGCGTGTCTGGCAGGTTCATGGAGATGCATCGTTCGGTAATGGAGCGTTTCCCGGACACGCCGTGGGTATACGGTGGCGCATGGAGTTGGTTCAGTGCCGGGTTCCGTGTGATGCCCGGTGTGTTAATTTATCCATATCTACCGTTGGTACTGATAGATAATGAGAGTTACGACATTTCTCGTTACGCGGAGTTATTGAAGTCCTGTTCCGTGTATGGGATTCCTGTGGTTTCTGTATCCGACGGCGAAGTGAGGTTGATGTCCGTATTATCCTCATTAGCAGGTAATAGTCGTTAGGTGGAGGGTTAGTTGTGGCCAATTTCGAGTCGGCTCGTATCCCAAAGGTATACGATCTTCCTGCTCGTCTGACCGGGTTACCCGCTGTAGATCGGGTCCGTGATCCCTCATATTCCATCGGTGTTTACGGTTTGGGATCGGCCGGTTCTTCGGCTAGAGGCACTCGTGTTTATCGGTTCAATCATTCGTTGGATTTGAATGATTTGTGGAAGGCTTACTTGTCGGACGGGTACATCCAGCGTGCGATAGACCTGATCGTCGCGATGGTTTATCATTCCGGTATCAGGTGGGTAGCCGGTACACCCGGAGCGGATGTGTATCTTCGCACTCGGTTTGAGATCTCTCATTCCATCAACGGTATGGGTTGGGACGAGTTGGTCCGTCAGGCGTTGTTTGACTTCGTCTTGTTCGGCAATGCGTTTCTCATTCGCGCTACGACGAACAAGTTGGGTGTGGTCTACGGGCGTCGTGTGAAGTCTCCAGCTACTGCTACATGGTATGTCGTTCCTCCTCGTTGCATGTTGCCTGTTGCGAACAGGGAAGGTACCGGGTTAGAGGGATGGATATTACGTGTCAGTTCCATCTCCGGTACATCCGGCGTGGAGCGTTTCTTCCCGTTGGATCAGGTCTGTCATCTCACCTACCGTCGTCCCCTGGACAGCGTCTACGGTGTCCCGTTCCTTTTGGGTGCGGTTGAGGATGTGCGCGGTTTAAGACAGGTGGAGGAAGAGGTGCTTCGTATGATGCACCGGTTTGTGAATCCGAAGATACACATTACCATGCCTGATCTAACAAACGGCACGTCCTCCATCCGCCCGGATATGGAGAAGGTAGTGGAAGCGATTAACCAGATGTCCAGTGATGCGGTACTGGTTACAATGCCTGGTCAAGAGGTTCGCGTAATTGGAGCTGAGAGTTTAGCGCTTCGTGCGGAGCCTTATCTGGATTATTTCACCAAGCGCGCTTATTCCGGTTTGGGTTTGAATGAGGTGCTTATCGGGCACAGGGTTCCCGATCCAGATGCGGATACTTTGGATCTGCACTTAAGGATGCTGGTGCGTTCCATTCAGCGTGAGTTTGGTCACCAGTTATCCGAGCATGTTCTGAATCCGTTGTTATTGGAGGCGGACTGGGAGCGCACCGATGCGGTTCGTGTAGAGTTCGGCGAGCCCGATTCCCGTCACGTGTTACGGTTGTATACGGTTATCAGCAACCTGTATTCACAGGGTGTTATTACCCTGTCCGAAGCTCGCAGAATGATGCAGTTAGGTGACGAGTTTGATGATAAGGACAGCTACGTTTGGCGTGTCCACATGCCCAGGCTGTTGGAGCCGTTGAGGTTACAGTTCCAGCTTGGGATAGGTCGTGCGGGTTCTTCGTTAAGGGGTTCCGACTCGGATCTTCCGCGCGGACGTCCGCCGAAGGATTCGCCGACACGTCTGAGACAACGCGATTTGGAGGGTGTGGCAGAGTAATGGACCTCATACGTGAACAGATGATATTGTCCCTGTCGGACATGCGTTCTGTACGACGGGAGTATTCGAGGATAGTACAGGAGGAGGCGGGTTCCACGTCTCCTGCCTTGAGGGTGCGCATGCGTGCCATCACTGCGAACAAGGTGACCCGCAACAAGACCTTCTATCCCGTTGAGGAGTTGGAGGGCGACGGTGTCAGTAAGGGTTACATCACTGCGTTGAAGCCCTATCCTATTCCTATCATGTTGGACCACCGCACGACCGGCAATTCACTGGTATCTTCGGATATGCCGATTCCCGTGGGTCGTGTGGTGGATGCCCGCGTTGTTCGTAAGGGACGCGGTCGCAAGGAAGGTTATTTGGAGGTAGACGCGCTGTTATTCGACCGGCGCGTCATGGAGATGGTGATGGACGGCAGGTTCCTCACCGTGTCCATCGGTCAGATCCCCCATCGTGTGGAGTGTTCGGTCTGTGGGGAGGCGGTGCAGGGCGTAGAATGTCCACACGGTCACATGCGCGGTAACACCTACGAGTGGCACGGTGAGTTAAAGCAGTGCTATCACATTATGCGGGGCATTGAGTTAATTGAGATTTCGTTCGTGAACGTTCCTTCTGACAGCGATGCCATGGTCATTTCGAAGACTATGGATAGCGGTACTCTGACAACTGGGGGGTTCGAAATGGCAGAGTTAGATAGTTTGGTGGATGGAGTGGTTCATGAGGCGCACACGGATGCTATTACCGAGCACTCTCATGATTCCGCTTCATACACCGAAGCTGCCGATGAGGAAGAGTTGCGTGAGGAGTCCACTGCAGGTTCCTCTCAGGAATCTGTAGAGGAGTCCGCCCCTGTTGGCGTTGCGGAAGGGGACGATGATGAAGAGGTCTCGCCTGAGGAGTTGTATTGCATTGACGGCGAGCTTCCGTTCCCTGAGGCGAAGCTGACTGCGGCGCAGCGCAAGAAGTTGCCCGATTCGGCGTTCTGCGGTCCGAACCGCAGTTTCCCCGCCCATGACAAGGCTCATGTTCTTGCGGGTCTGCGGTTATTGGGGCGTGCCAAGCTGAGTCCTGCGCAGAAGGCGCGTGTGCGTGCCTGTTTATTGCGTAAGGCTCGTGCGCTTGGCATGAAGACGGGTCAAGACGATGATCGGGAGAGCATGGTTGTTTTTTGGCTGATGCCCGAGAGTCGTCTGGACGTGAAGGAAGTGGAGTACACGCAGTTACCTTCCAATTTGGAGGGTTCGCGTGTGGTTCTCGCTTCCGGCGGTACTGTACTGGTGGAGTTGTGCGATGAGCAGTTCGAGTTGGCTCTTCATTCCTCGCCAACATCCAACCACACCGGGTCCGATGAGTCGGTGCTCGATGAGAACGCCGAGCTCAAGCGCCTTGTTGAGGAGTTGGAGTGTCAGCTGGTGGACTGGCAGAATCGCGCAACCGAGTTGGAGCAGCGTTTGGCGGAGTTAGAGCGGGAGTCTCTGGTTTCGCGTGCGGTGAGTTTGGCGCTTTCTGCCGGTTATCCGGTGGCGGCGAACAAGACCGCGCAGGAGTTGACCGAGCTATTCCGTCAGCGTTCTTCCGAGTTCTTGCAATCCTTGATAGAGGACCTGAGTTCGGCGTTCGCTCCGACGGACTGGTCTAAGCGGTTAGACGACGTGAAGAGCCCGTTGGAAGGCATCATGGATCAGACAGACGGTTCTAATGCACAGACCGAAGAGTCTGACGTCAAGAGCATGCGAAGCTACAGTGCGGTAGATGAGTTGCTCGATGCCATCAAGAGCGGGGAGCTTCAGGTAACCGAAACGGATGAGGACGACGTGATTCGGGTCTTCTTCAAGTAGCACTTCCTGTAGTTATAACAGGGACTATAAGAGGAGGTGAAAGGCAGACGGTATCGTCTGCGCCAGTGTATGCCTAACTTTGGTGTACAACCACTTAAGGATCGGCGTTGGTCGACTCAAATCAAGTTGAGCGGCATCAACGCTCCTGCCGAGCAGTGGGTAGTCGATCCTTCCCTTCCGCCTTTGGGGACGGATCCGCGCTATCCTACGCTCGATCAGATCGTGATTCCCCGCGGGCGCATTTTGGCCGTACGCCCGTCGCCCTACAACTACGGGGATTACACCGTTGTGACTATGGCAGACGGTGTCAGCAACAGGCCTATCGGCTACACACAAACGAACATTCTGCGCAAGCATGAGCAGCACATCCAGTGGGCTCCGGTGGTCGTCAAGCAGGAGTTCATCGAGTTGCCCTACATTACCACGGTGAATGACGCTTACGGGCAGCTTCAGGCCGGTGATCGGGTGACCGCCTACTTCGGTTCGATGACCTCCACGACGCCGAACCCGATGGACAGGGGTCGTATTGTGAAGTGGCTGCCTCGGCGTCAGGTGTTGCTGAATCACGGTTCCGCTGCGACCAACATCCCGTTGACTGCAGCGGTCTATCCTGCGTTCCAGCCGACCGTGTTGGCTACCTTCAACGCATCCGGCGCGTTGGTCGTGACTTCGGCTACCCTGAGCTGGAACTCTTCGGCCAGCCGCTGGGAGGCTACCTTCGGTACTGCGGTTCAGTATGTTCTGTACGAGTTCGGTCAGCATGCGGACCAGATTGTCGGTGAGGTTGTCCGCTTGCAGCGAATCGACCAGGCACACCTGATGCAGGGTTGGTTGCAATGGGTGACCGACAACTTCGCGCAGTGGGATTATCCGCCGCTTGCCATTCGAGTGCCCACTTCGGATGTCACCAACGAGACGCCTGCGGTTGTAGTGGCAGGTCAGCAGTATCGCTTGCTGAATCGTCCCGTGGCGTTCTGGAAGCCCATCAAGGTCGAGATCCAGGGCTCGTACGTCAACGAGGAGGGCAATACCATCTCGTCCGGTGCCGGTTGGTTGGAGATGCCTTTGGGTTCCGACTGGGTAGCGAACTGGTCGATTGGTAAGTATCACTCCATCGATCCGTCGACCGGTATGTTGTTCTTCGCGGGCAACGTGAGCGTAACCACAGTTCGTGTGAGTTACTCTTACGAGACCAGCTACCGCGACGGACGCCTGTGGGCATCCGGTCAGATCGGCTTGACCGACGGTTCCGGTGGTTCCGGAATTGTTGGTATGCCTCCGCATTTGGATGTACCAAACGTGGCAGGCGCCATGCGCGTGATAATCTACTAAGTGAGGAGGTGTGCTCTGCAGGTAATCCTGCAACATTCCTATGAAGACTTTCGAGCAGATCGTTCAGGATAATTATGAGCGCTACATCGAGGAGCTCTCTCGAGAACTGAAGTTCGATGTGAATGAGCAGTCGATGAAGCGCTACCAGAAGCAGGTCGAGTTGATCAAGAAGCTTCTGGAACATGGTTACCGCGCGAGTGAGGCGCCTCGCATCACCATTACGGAGGCATTACAATCGGCGGACGCATCGATTCTGTTCCCGCGTGCGATTTCGGACACGCTTCTGCGGGGTCGTGAGCCCCTGATGATCGGTCAGACCGTATTGGCGAAGACCATTCAGGTGGACAACGTGCGTTCGTTCGAGTTCCCCGTTGTGGGCGCCCTTCGCGCATTTGACATCGGCGAAACTCAGGAGTATCCTGAGCAGAGCCCTGCGTTCACCCGTCAGTTCATCGAGATCAAGGTGACCAAGTCCGGTCTCGCGTTTGCGATTAGCGAGGAGATCATCAACGACTCCATGTGGGACGTGCTTGGTTACATGATCGAGGCGGCGGGTTACGCGCTGATGCGCCATAAGGAAGAGAAGATCTTCAACGAGGCGATTGCCAAAGCGCACCCCGTCTACGACAACTCGGTGAACGACGTGAACTTCTGGACGCACGGTATGGGTGCGGACGGCAGGTACAACTACACGGTGCATTTCGATGACCTGATCGATGCGCTTGGGGCTTTAGTAGCCCATGAGTACATCCCAACCGACATCGTTATGCACCCGTTGAGTTGGGTTGTGCTTGCCAAGGATCCTATCCTGCGTGCCCAGTTCCTGCACGGCGGTCAAATCGGTCAGACGGTGTGGCGCAACATGCCGACCTTCGACCAGTCCGCCAACCTGCCTTGGGCGATCAACTACGTGGTGACCCCGTTCATGCCGCTCACCCTACGCAGCAAGATCACCGGACACACGGGTAGCGGCAACGCATGGCCGAACCCGGCGAATCTTCCGGATGCCAACATCAGTGACATCCTCATCGTGGACCGCAACAACGGCATTTTGATCTTGCAGCGTGAGCCGATGAGCATGGACGACTTCGAGGATTGGCGTCGAGACGCCCGTATGATGAAGTTCAAGGAGCGGTATGGTGTTGCGGCTCTGAACCAGGGTCGCGGCATGACCGTCATCAAGAACGTGCGTCTTGATACCAACTACGCGCCTGTGGTCACCATTCGCCAGGTGTCGCCTTCTTAAGGTGAGACTGTGGGGAGGGATCAAGCCCCTCCCCACCTCCCCGCCATTCATGCCTCTCGTGGAGGCTTTGAGAGATGGATATATCTAAGTACCTCCCCGCACTCGTATCATCCAATCCGAAGGACGGGGCGAAGGACGTCGCGTTGAACCATGTCTTCGAGTTGAAGTTCAGCGTACCGCTCCATCCGTCTATTATCACCACCGCCGGGTTGGACCAGTATATCATTATTTCGGATGAGCAGACAGACACTGCGGTTCATCTGAATCTTGTTTATCCCACTTCACCCATCCAGACAGACGTCGTTCGGTTCACCATTCCCGGTCTTCAGCCCGGTCGCACATATCTTCTGACCATACTACCGGACCTTCCCGCATTCACGGGTCGTAAGTCAGGCACTCGTACCACCCTTCGTTTCAGCACCATATCCGCCGCCAGTATAGTGCCTACGGTGCAGTTGGTAGGTCCGTTGGACAACACCCAGGAGACGGATCCTGTTACCCTCAGTTGGCAGCCTGTGACCGGTAGTGGCACGTTTGAGTATGAGGTTCAGGTCAGTCGGGATAGCGGGTTCGATACCGGGTTAGTTTGGACCACTTCGGGTAGCGCTACTACGGTAACCATTCCAGCCGGCACTTTAGCCAGTCGTGAGTTCTTCTATTGGCGTGTTCGTGCCGTTCGTACATCGGTCACTCCGAATGAAATAGGGGATTGGAGTGAGGTTTGGGGTTTCTATTACGTCTCGCCTCAGGACCTACCCAGTGAGACGTTGATTGTTTCCGAGTTAATCGAGGACGCTACCGGTTCCGGTTTCATTACCAGATCCTCGTTGGACGAGTACGAGGAGAACATGATGAACGCATGGTTCCCTCTACAGTTCATCGGGGACATCGATCAGGCGAATCTTGTGGTGGAGTTCGATTGGCGTCAGGTAGATGGTTTCCCTTCCTGGTCGAGGCAGAGTGTTCCGTTCACCACCAGTTTTGGTACCGATCCTGACACCCGTAAGGTTTTGTTGACCATTACTCCGAGTGGTCCTTTCATACCGAATGCGTTGTATCGGATAGTACTCAGGCAGGGCAGGCAGAGGTATATACGTGAGTTTGTCAGTTACTACGATCCGTTCTACGCCAGTCCCGATTCGGTATTGGCGTTAACTCAGGGTCTACTCGGTCAGGGTACTACTATCAGCGACGTCAACTTTCTCATCTATCGCAGGTCTTTGGATGCGAACAGACACTATATTCGGTGGTCGCCTCCTTCTGCGTGGGGCATGGCCGGTCCTCAGGATTCCTTCGTACGGAGTTTGCGTATCGGTCATTTCTACGCCGTGCCGAGGTGGGTCGAGTATGCCGTTGCGTGTGATTTGTTGCGGAGGAGGATGACCGAGTTAGCCGGTGTTGCCGGTCAGAACCGTCGGTTGGGTGACTATTCGGAGAGCAACGAAGGTTACTCCATCCAGCAGATACGGTTGTTACTCAAGGAGTTAATGGGTGAGGCGGAGCGCTGGTTGGCGGAGTTCTCGAAGATGCGTGGTGTCATAGAGGTTGGCGAGATCGGCAGAAACGCCATACCACATGCCGAGGTGACGCGGTATGGTGAGTCGGACATAACCAGCAGAGATTGGCGTGATCCCGGTCCCGGCGGCGGCAAGTTTAGACGCGGAAGGTACTGATGAATTGAGGTGTTGTAATTGGTGCCTTTAGGTCTATTTCGGAACAGGTTCGGACAGCTGCTACACCAGTCCAGGATGGTAGGTCACGACTTCCTGACGGGTTACGCCGGTGGATATGGCGCCTACAATGCTCCTACTCTTCGTATGATGGAGCGGGCGCAGGAATTTAGCGATGCTTGGCGGAGTAGTGGGTTCCTGAACGCTCTTCCCAGGCTGAGATTGAATACCCTGCATTCTGAGATTATCGGGGATATTCGAGGCGGTTTTGATGCTGCAGCCAAAGTCGGTTCTGTCGGTGGTTGGTCCGGTTTCGCGGCGGGTATAGGTGCCCCGATGATCGCCGGTAGTATTGCTTTTAGTGGGTTAGCCAACATCTTTCGTGGCAGGTATGGGCGCGGGTTGTTGCAGTTGATGGGTGGTGCTGCGCTGACCTACGGACTGTATTCGGCTTACAACAAGACGAACGCTTATCTGAGCAACACGACGGACCCGGCCATTCCAAGGAATAACTACGATATTCCTGCGTTCCTCCGTCGCGGTACCAAAGCGCAGGTTCAGCAGACGTTGGGCGCCGTTCATGCAGCGCAGGGTGGCGCGGCTACGGCGGAGTCTCACGTCATGCCGACAGGCTCGTCGGATCCTGAGGTTGCCAGAGCCTCGTTATTCGCGTTCAAGCGATTCATCTAGCGGAGGTGTGTGATTAGATGCAGTTACCTGAATATGCACAACACTTTCTGGGCGGTTTCGGGCGAACGGCAGGTGGAATGTTCGGCGCCTATGGCAACTTCATGGGCGGTTACCAGAACTACGCTAACAGTCCAAATGCCAAACAACAGAGCGCCCTATCCAACTTCTTCGGCGGGGTTCGTGCAGGTGCGACCGGCGTGGGTCGGGGCTTATTCGGCTGGATGGGAGAGGCTACATGGCCTGCCCGCATTGGAGGAGGTTTAGCTGCCGGAGTGCCTCTTTTGGCAGGAGCTGCAGCATTCAGCGGTATCGCCAATCTTACACGTGGCAGGTATGGTCGTGGGGCGCTTCAACTGGCAGCCGGAGCGGCTCTCGTGGGCGGTCTGTACGCCGGTTCAAGGTACCTCGGAGGCATGTCGATTAATTCTGCGTCGGCACAAAATCAGTCGGGCAACCCCTGGGCCGGGTTCGCCTGGTAGGAACGGGATCTCCTTCAACGTCGGGAGGTTAGGTTGTCATGTCGTTTCGGGACCAGATGTTGTCCTTCACGGTTGGTGTGACGGCTGGTGGCATGTTCTCCCATGCTGCCTTGCCCGTCGCCGGCGCCTCGGCATACAGGGGTGCGGTTCAGGGGTATCAGAGGGGCGGGTTAGGCAATGCGATGCGGATGGCGTTCGATGCCTCCCGAGGCTCGATAAAGGCTAGCTATGACATGTCCCGTTGGGTTACAGAGCAGGCGGGAACTATGGGCTCACCTCTGATGGCTAACATCGGCTACGGATTTGGGCTTGCTGCGCCTGTGCTATCTCTGTATGGTGTCTACGGTGGAACCCGTCGTCTGCTTAGGGGCAGGTATCTCACCGGCGGGTTGATGTTGGGATTAGGCGCCCTCGGCTTGTCTATGTCGACATACCACGGCATTAAGATGATGAATAATATCGCTCCGCTTTATCAGCAATACCTTCAGCAGCAAGGTTCCAATCCTTAGTGAGGGGGGTTCTTGTGAATGGACTTGATAACGATTAAGTTACTGTTGATGTTTATCGGCGCGTTCTTGTTAGGTTTCGTTTTTGGGTACCAGTTTGCGTTGCGCGAGCAGGGTGGCATCTTCGAGTGATCTTTTGGGATGTGGTGTTATGTGGGATAGCTTCAGGTCTGGGTATTTAGGCGCGTATGCGATGGCGACGAACGTCTTCCGCGCTCCTTTCGGAGCGGGTTGGGATTTCGGCGCCATTCGTGCCGCTTCCTTCAACGGCAACACCTCCGTCCTGGGTGTTGCCGCCGCGGCCGCTCCCGTGTTGTTGGCCGGTCCGGCGATCTATAGCGGTATCAACAACCTTCGGGCTGGTCGGTATGGTAGGGGCTTGCTACAGTTGGCTCTAGGTGCCGGTTTGACCGCCGGGGTGATATACTCCGGTTACGCGGCTAGCAGGTATGCCCAAGGGCTTCAGCCAGGTGCCAATGTTCAAGCCGGCGCCAATGCTCAGGCACCGGCTGCAGAGGTCGGAAGAAATATCCCACCGGCTCCAGAGATCCCGCCTGCGCCGAATGTCCCACCGGCTCCGAATATCCCGCCTGGGCCGAA
>Ga0308394_1001594_pt1 | contig 10566 bp, 9 predicted proteins | sample Hotspr2Sampleme2_FD_202366 | JGI IMG/M metagenome (GOLD analysis project Ga0308394, IMG submission 202366) | Hot spring phototrophic mat microbial communities from Mushroom Spring, Yellowstone National Park, Wyoming, United States - 20050701_me2 ...
GTTCGAAAAAAAGGCTTGTTTATCGTTCCGATAAGGGAAGTGCATTGTTTGCAAGTTTACCCCGAGAATATGAATTTCGCGTAGCACAGATTGCATACCAGCATGGGGTAAAAACACCTAAACCATATTTTCTTGAAGAGACTGGGGATATTACTGGGAAAAAATTTTATGTTATGGAAGCTCTTTCAGGAAGAACAGATGTTAGATATATTACAAAAGATTCTTCGTTAAATTCCATCAAACCCAAAATACTCGACGAATTAGCAAAAAATTTAGCTCTTATACATTCTATTACCTTAGAAAGTCAAGAATTAGATTTCCTTTTAAAAATCTATCATAGAGAACATCCCTTTCATCCATCAAAATTTGCAATACAAGAAATGAAGCAAGAAATCGAAAAATTAGATGAACCCCATCCTGCAATGTACTTAGCGATCAATTGGTTAGAAGAAAACGTCCCTACTTACGAAGATATAACATTAGTACATGGTGATTTTAGAACGGGAAATTTTTTAGTATCGGAAAATGGTTTAGAGGGGATATTGGATTGGGAATTTGCACATGTAGGAAATCCCTACGAAGATATTAGTTGGTTTTGTTTAAGAGATTGGAGATTTGGTCAAATAAAAAAAGAAGCGGGAGGATTTGCCGACAGAGAAGAATTCTATGAACTCTATGAAAAGTATTCCCAAAAAAAGGTTGATAAAAAATCTGTTTTGTTCTGGGAAGTTATGGGAAACCTCCGCTGGGCAGTCGGCACAATAGGACAAGCAGAAAGACATTTACAAGGAAAAACGCGAGGTATTGAGCTTGCCGCGATTGGTAGAAGAACAGCAGAAATGGAATACGAAATGATGAGGTTGATAGAAAATGCAATATAAACCAGAAAATCAAGATTTAATCGAAGCAATTGCAGAGTTTTTAAGAAAGGATATATTAACATTAGTAAAAGATAACGATGAATTAGCATATAAAACATTGGTTAGTTGGAATATGCTAAATGTTGTTATGAGGGACTTAGAAAAAGAAGAGTTGAACCATATAAAAGAGCTGGAACGTCTCTCAGAATTGTTGAATCTTTCTTTGGAAATACCCCTAACCCTTAAAGAAAAAAAAGAAAAAGTAAAAGAACTCAACAAAAAATTGTGCGAATTAATCAAAAACCAAAAGATTCATAAGAATCATCCTATTTGGGAACATGTAAAACAAACTTTGATCGAAAATTTATCTATAAGTAATCCACGTTTTTCTTTGTAAAAATGAATCTTTATTTAGTTCGACATGCACAGGCAGGCGATATAAAGTCCAATTATGATGTATTATCAGAGTATGGAAAATATCAATCCCAAAAATTAGGAAAATATTTTTTAGAAAATAACCTAAAATTTGATTTATGGATTAGAGGTACTTTGAATCGCCACAAAGAGACAATGCAGCTCATCCAAAAAGAAATGGGTATAGAACAAAATGAGCTTGTATTAGATTGTCTTGACGAGATTTCTGAGAATACTTTTAAAAATTTATTAAAATATTATATAGAAAAAGATAAATTATTGCAACATTTGTTTAAGCAATTACAGAATTCCAATGACTTAAGCAAAAGTAAAGAAATCTATATATTAATTTTAAAAAATATATTTAAAAATTGGATTTATGATACTACAAATCCCATAAGTTATAGTCATTATAAATCGAAGGTATTACAAATTTTGGAGGACTTAAAACAATTTGCAACCCATCATCATTTAAAAAATATTCTAATAATTTCGTCGGGAACTCCAATTTCCATTCTATTAGGCTACGTATTTGGCTTAACCGACGAGCAATCATTAAACTGGATGAAGAAGATTTACAATACTTCGATTTCTGTTTTTACCGTAAAAAAGAAACATCAAATCTATCTAGAACCGGTTTCTATCAACTTTTGTCCTCATTTACAGTATAAAGAACAAACCTTGCTTTAAATGATATCAAAAGCTTTTAGAGATTTATACATGGTTTGAATGGTCATAATGATAATACCAGCTAATGGTATTGCTAACACCATTCCGATTATACCCAACCATTTTTGAAATGTAATCAATGCCAAAATTGCTATTACAGGATGGACATTTACAGAGCGTGCTAATATAACAGGCTGGGTAAATACATTATCTACAAGTTGGGCTATACCAAAAATTAATAAAGATAAAGGTACTAAGGAAATATCAGAAATTAAAGCAACAGTGACTATTGGAACAAATCCCAATACAGGACCAACATAAGGAACAATGTTTATCAATGCTCCAAACGCTCCAAGAATAATACCATAAGGTAATCCAATGATCATAAGTCCAGGAATTAAAATGATGGCTAAAATAAATATTTGAATCAAAAGCCCTTTTAAATAAGATGTTATGCGGTTTCGAATATTATAAGTAATCATTAAGGTCATTTCGAAAAAACGATTAGGAACCAAAGACATTAAATATTGATAAATTGCATCGCCTTCTAACATAAAAATAAATAATAGAATTGGGGTAATTATTGCAAACGTTATTAAATTGGGTAAAACATCAAAAACGGGTATTGCTTTAATGGGATTAACAATTAAGTCGAAAATCCACTTAAAATTGTTTTGAATAAAGTCTGGATTATCCAAAGGCAAATAATCATACTTTTGTTTTAATTTTTCTATAAGTTCTGGCAAATTATTTATTACGTATTTTATAAATTCGTTGATTTTATAAAATTGTTCGAGAATTAATGGTAATATTAAATAGATTCCGATGTATATAACCAATGCCAAGCCTAATAGAGTTAAAATAACACTGATAAGTCTTGGTATACCTAGGCTTTCGAAAAAAAATACAAATGGATTTAACATTAAAGATAATAGAAATGCAATTGTGATGGGAATAATAAGCTCTTTAATTCCATAAAAAATAAAAAAAATTAGTAAAAAAATTAAAGAAAAAAAAGCCAACCTTGCAATATGTACGGCAATGTTGATTCGCTTCATGGCTTTGTACCTTTTTCTAGTAATTCATTGGTTTTAATTAAACGTTCGCTGATGATGTTTGCAATATTGTATAAGAAAATCGTACTAATGTGGGGATTGCGCTTCATTAAGATTTGTAAATCGGGATTAAAAAAGCCTAATAAAGTTGTTGGTTCTAAGGCTTTGGCAGTTGCAGATCGTGGTTTATCTGGGAGAAGTAATGCAATTTCTCCAAAAAAATCTCCTTTTTCTAACGTAGAAAGAATGGTTTTTATGTTTTCTTTTTCTTTAAAAATTTCTACTTTTCCTTCTATGATTATGTACATCCCAATCCCTGGCTCTCCTTCGCGAAAGATATGTTCATCTTTTTTATAATATCGAATATGACAACGTGCTCGTATCAATTTTAAGCTACGATAAGGAATATTATTAAAAAGACTGATTTTACTCATTAAATTTAGTTGTTCTTTAACGGGATCTTCTTGGGATTTAAATACTTTTTCCCATAGTGGAGGAGTAAGATTTTGAACCTTAGTTGTTAGCTTCTTCATAAGATTTATTAAGAGTAAGAATAGGATTTATTTACATTTGTATTTGGCAATAAATTTTTGATGGACAGTGATAATAAATTCATAATCTTGGTCATGACGGGATGTAGCGCAGTGGTAGCGCATCTGTTTTGGGAGCAGAGGGTCGCAGGTTCAAATCCTGCCATCCCGATTTGCGTCAGTAGCTCAGTAGGATAGAGCAGCGGCCTTCTAAGCCGTAGGTCGGGGGTTCGAATCCTCCCTGACGCGAACGTGGCGGACGTAGCTCAGTTGGTAGAGCGCCAGATTGTGGCTCTGGTGGTCGCGGGTTCAAATCCCGTCGTTCGCCCACTTGAACTTATTAAAAATTTGATTGACCAGTTAATTGGATAGAAAATACTTAACCTCCACACAAGCTTCTGCGAGTGTGGTGGAACTGGTAGACACACCAGATTTAGGGTCTGGTGCCCTAACCGGGCGTAAGGGTTCGAGTCCCTTCACTCGCAAATGCGGGAATAGCTCAGTGGTAGAGCGTCTCCTTGCCAAGGAGAAGGTCGCGGGTTCAAATCCCGTTTCCCGCTCCAAGTTTCACAGAAAATGCTCAATTAAAAGATTTTGAACTTGTCATGTATTGGAATTAAAAATAATTATCCACTCAAATAATTTTTTAACTAGGATTAATTCATGGAATTTAGTGTAAAAAAGATCGAACCAACTGTTGCGGAAGTTCATTTTAAAACAACCAAAGAAGAACTAAACGAAGCTTTCGAAAAAGCTTACAAGAAAGCAGCTCAAAAGGTAAAAATTCCCGGTTTTCGCGTTGGAAAAACCCCAATCGAAATCATAAAAAAACATTTAGGCGATTCTGTTATCGAAGATGCATTAGAAATTTTACTAATAGATACATATAATTCTATATTAGAAAAATTGGATCCTAAACCAATCAGTCTGCCATTGTTTAACATAAAAGAAGTAGATAAAGAGAAGGGGGTAGAATTTACCGCGGAATATGAATACTTTCCTGAAATAGAAATATCTAAATACAAAAAAATGAAAGCAAAATCTTTAGAAATAGAAGAAGATTTGTCACTTATAGAAGAAGTTCTAAAATCCATCGCAGAAAAAAATCCCATCTTATTACCCAAAGAATTCGAAGATGAATCAAAAAACGTCGTAGAAGAAAATGATGTTGTATTGTTAGATTTATTCATTTATAGAGAAAAGGATCTTAAAGAATTACATCATATAGAAGAATACAATGTTGATTTGTCCTATCCAGATCCGAATTTTCCAGAGTTAAAAAATCGTTTGATGGGGAAAAAAGTAGGGGAGGAAGTAGAATTCGAAACAAAAATGGGAAATTCGAGGGATTTTCCCAAAGCTTCCAATAAAAACGTAAAAGTAAAAGCGAAAATCTTAGAAATTCGGTATAAAGCTCCCCCAGAAATTAATGATGAATTCGCAAAGTTGTTTCAGTACGAATCGTTAGAAGATTTTAAAAAAGCAATTCAAGAAACTATACAAAAACAAGCAAACACTTATGTAGAAAACGAAGTAATAAAACAAATCGTTCAGGAAATTATAGAAAAAAATCCTTTCGATTTACCCAATGTAGTAATCAACCAAGAAGTAAAAGCACGTTTAGAGGATCTTAGTAAACGTTTGGGACTAACAAATACCATCTCGTTTGAACAATTGAGCTTGTTTTATCGTAAATCTCCCGAAGAAGTGGAAAAAGATTTTAAAGAACAAGCAACGAGAGATCTAAAAACACAAATCATTTTGGATAAAATCATCGAATTAGAAAAGATTGATGTATCTTCTGAAGAAATAAGCGAAGAAATCAAAAATACTTATGGTAAATATGTAACAAACGAAGAACAGCTCAAAGAATTAGAAAAAAACGAAAATATAGTCAATAATATTAAAGCATATCTTAAGCGAGAAAAAACAATCAAATGGTTAATGGAAAATTCAGAAATAAAAAAAGGAGATAAAATTTCTACAAGAAAACTATACGAAGAAGGAAAGATTAAGTTATTTTAAGTTTTTTGGTTGACTTTTAACGTTCTTTTGATTGCTTAATTTTTAATAATGTAGTGGTGGTGGGTGGGATAGTGAAAAATCATTTAAAAATAGGAGAATTCCCCTATGTCTATACCTTATGTTATTGAGCAAACACCTCGTGGAGAAAGACAATACGATATTTATTCAAGGTTGTTAAAAGATAGGATTATATTTCTTGGACAACCCATAGATGATTATTATTGTAATATTATCATTGCGCAACTGTTGTTTTTAGACGCAGAAGATCCAGAAACAGACATTTATCTTTATATCAATTCTCCGGGTGGTTATATTACCTCTGGTTTAGCAATCTATGATACTATGCAATACATAAAAGCTGATATAAGAACTATATGTGTTGGTCAAGCATCGAATATTAGTTCTTTACTTTTGGCTGCAGGTACAAAAGGAAAACGATCAGCTTTACCCAATGCAAGAATTGTGATGCATCAACCATTAGGTAGTGCAAGCGGTCAGTCTAAAGATATTGAATTACAAGCAAAAGAAATATTAGACATAAAAGAACGATTGAATCAGATTTATTCATTGCATACCAATAGACCTCTTGAACAGATTGAACGAGACACGGATCGATTATTCTTTATGACTGCTTATCAAGCCAAAGAATATGGTATAATTGATAATGTGATCGAACCAAATGCAGAAAAAATGAAAAAGTTAAAACAAGCTGTTTAAGGAGAAGAGATGGATTCTAAGAAAAAAACTAAAAAAGAAAATTTGCATTGTTCCTTTTGTGGAAAAGAACAAGAACAGGTAAGAAAATTAGTAGCAGGTCCTGGTGTTTATATCTGTGATGAATGTATTGAACTCTGCAACGAAATTATTGCAGAAGATTTAAACAATGAACAAGAAAGCTTCGAAAGCATCAAAAATTTACCTAAACCCCAAGAAATTAAAAAAGTATTAGATGAATATGTAATAGGACAAGAAGAAGCAAAGAAAATCTTATCTGTTGCAGTGTATAATCATTATAAACGCATTTATTATCCAAAAACAAAAAATACTGATGTAGAACTAGATAAATCCAATATATTATTGATTGGACCAACAGGTTCAGGAAAAACACTTTTGGCTCAAACATTAGCGAAATATTTAAAAGTTCCTTTTGCAATAGCAGATGCAACTTCTCTAACAGAAGCTGGTTATGTAGGCGAAGATGTAGAGAATATTTTATTAAGGTTGATTCAAAATGCAGGAAACGATATTAAAGCAGCAGAAAAAGGAATTGTTTATATTGACGAGGTAGATAAAATTTCTCGTAAATCCGAAAATCCATCCATTACCAGAGATGTGTCTGGCGAAGGTGTACAACAGGCTTTGTTAAAAATTATAGAAGGAACGATTGCAAATGTACCACCTCAAGGGGGAAGAAAACATCCCCATCAAGAATTTTTACAAATCGATACGAAAAATATTCTATTTATCTGTGGTGGTGCTTTTGTAGGATTAGAAGACATTATCGCAAAACGATTAGGATCTCGTTCTATCGGATTTGCGCGAGAAAACAAAGAAAAAAATGTAAAAAATTTATCGAGAACAGAAATTTTAAAATTTGTCGAACCAGATGATTTAGTAAAATTTGGTTTAATCCCAGAATTTATCGGTAGATTACCTGTTGTTGCAACATTGGATGAATTAGAGATACAAACACTTAAAAGGATCTTAGTTGAACCAAAAAATGCCATCTATAAACAATACAAAAAGATTTTCGAAATGGAAGGTGTAGAGTTGATCTTCGAAGATGATGCAATTGATGCGATTGCAAGAAAAGCTATCGAAAGAAAGACAGGGGCACGAGGATTGAGAAGTATTGTAGAAAAAATTATGTTAGATTTGATGTACGAAATACCTTCAAGAGAGGATATAGAAAAAATCATCATTCACGAAAAGGTTGTAACAGAAAATGCAGCCCCTACAATCATTTTAAAGCAGTCCAATAAAAAAGATAAAGAAAGTGCGTAATAATAGGAGTTAAATCTTAGAAACTAAATGGATCTGGAGGAGTATATATTGTAGGGGAATATTTTTTTTGATTGTTCTCTTCTTTTAGGTTTATTACCCTTGGTTTTAGAGAAACTTCCTTATCGATTTCTTCTAACCTAATGATAGAGTGTATAGGTATATAGATTCTTTTTGTGTGTTCGAACTCTTTTTTGATAGAATCTTCGTTTGGATCGACGAGAACTTGGGATTTTTCTCCAAAAACAAGATCTTCTATTTCGATAAACCCAAATAGATTGCTTTGATGAACGTTTTTAGCAAATATTTCGTAGATCTTCCCTTGGTTATAAAAAAGAACTTTGAACAATCTTTTGGTTTTTTTGCTTTCGCTCATAAATTTATTTAAAGGACATTTTTTTTTATGTGATTTCTTGGTCAAATTTATCATGATTTTTTAGAATTGACCGATAAATAAAAAGAAATTTTAACAATAAAAGGAGTTGTGATGCCAGCACCCATAGTAATGCCTAGCCAATCGGGGATTGATGTTCCATCTGTTATCAACAAATTAATTGAATTAGAACGTTCTCCCTTAAAACGATTAGAAGAAGACAATAAAAGAAACGAAATTCGAATCAAAGCGTGGGAAGAACTAAGAACAAGAGCAAAAAAATTATCCGATGTAAGCCGTGATATTTATTCTTTTACTGGACCATTTACTCAAAGGAAAATTCTTTCGAGTGATGAAGGTGCAATTACTGGCACAGTTTCTCCTAACGTGGATCAAATCAATCAAAAGATTCAAGTATTGCAATTAGCAAAGTATCATAAAATTCATTCTAGAAAAATACATAAAGACGAAAAATTACCCGAAGCAACGTTTAGCATATTAGTCAATCAAAAAGAAGTTCAGTATAATTTTAAGGGCGGAAATATTCAAAATTTAGAAAAACTTATTAGAGATAAATCTAATCATATCGATGTTTCTATGGTTCAAGTAGATAAAGAATATTTTATCTTGACTATAACATCAAAGATTTCTGGGAGCAAAGGTAAGTTGGAATTTAAAGATCCCAACAATCTTTTGAAAAATTTAGAAATTGTTGGAAACGTTGGTAAAAAAGAAGAAAAAGAAGAAGAAATTGAATTTAGTCCAGAAAATTTTAAAGAAAATATAGAAAAAATTACTATAAATAAAAATCAATTTTCTTTTAGTGAATTAGAAAAGGTATCTTATGATTTTTCCCAAAAAGAAAATATTACAGAAATCTATCTACATTGGAATCTTGATATAAAAACCTTACAAGAAAATACAACCAATACAAAAGAAAAAATTTATGTAGGACCAGAGATCAAAAATCAAATCAATGGAATAGAATTGATAGCACCGCAAATAGAAAGAGAACGAATCACTTCCCGACAAGAACCACCAAATCAAGATCAAGAAAAGGTAGGAAAAATCGTTTTATATTACCTATCTTCTGGTACACCAAAACAAAAAGAATTTGTTCTTAACCCAAAGCAAAGAGATTTTTCGTATAATTTTAAAGAACAAGAAAATACATCGGTTCAAATCAATGCAATAGAGTTTTCTAAAAATTTCGAAGGGATTTTTACTCTAACGAAATTAAAAGTAAAAAAAGAAATCGAAGATCAAACCGTTTTTGGTCCAATGCACGAAATCGATCCTCCCCAAGATGCTTTAATGCTTATAAATGGTGTTCAGGTATCCAGAAGTTCTAACGAAAACTTAATAGATATCATCCCTGGTGCATCTTTAAATTTACATAGAACGACGAATTACGAAGTAGAACTAAAAGTGGAATACGATATACAAAAAATTAAAGATAAGATTAAAGAATGGGTGAATCAATATAACGAATTATTGCAATTTATAAAAGAAAACGATAAGTTTAACCGTGATCAAGACTTTCAGGTAAATCGTTCTTCGAATCCCAACGAACGAATCGAAGATGGACTTAGAAAACTCGAAGATTCTAGCGGGATTTTTGCAGGCGATCCTATCGCAAGAAGATTAGTCTCTACATTAGCGCGAATTACAGGAAGTGCTTATCCAACAAAACTTAATCCATCTTTTAAAACCCTTGCACAGATTGGTATATCTACTGGTCAACCTGGAAGTAATTGGCAAGACATAAAACAAGGCTTATTGATCCTTGACGAAGCTCAGTTAGAAAATGTATTAAAAAATCATCCAGAATCTGTAAAAGAATTGTTTGCTCTCGATAAAAACGAAGATGCTGTTGTAGATGATGGTGTTGCTTATAAAATGTACGAAGAGTTGTCTCCCTATGTAAAATTTTCTGGTGGAATCATTACAACGCGAATCGCTCTCTTAAAAGATCAAATTAAAGAAAATAAAAAAATTATTTACAACAAAGAGTTAAGCTTAGGAAGAAAAGAAGAGATGCTAAGAAAAAAATTTGGGAACATGGAAAGTGCTATACAAAATAATAAATCTATGGGAAAAATTTTACAAAATAAATTAGGCATTAAAGACGAATAGAAAATTATAGAGGTGCTTATGAAAATTTATATTAACAATGAATTAATCGATATAAAACTAGAAAAAGAAAAAACATTTCATGATTTGTTTATGTCCATGCAAGAAGAAGCTCAAAAACATAATAAATTTATTATTGACTTTAAGTTTGATTTAAAAAATCCAACGGTTCGTTTGGAAAAAGAAAATGATTTGCCGTTAGATGTAATAGATTCTGTTTATTTCTATATTGGCGATCTAAAAGAAATGATTTTAAGTACGTTGCAAACGCAAAATCAATACATAGATGATATAGGTTCAAAGTTGTTTGAGTCTGAGCACTTAACAGAACAAGATGTACAACACTTAAAAGAAGGAGCTAAATGGATAAGCGAAGTGATAAGTATTATCACCGGGTTTTTTATTTTACCCCTTCAAAATATTCAAGTAAAGATGCCCGAAAAAAACTACGAAAACCTTGTGGAGCATTTAAACAAATTCTTAGAATTAGTAAAGCAACTTAATAC
>Ga0308394_1001598_pt1 | contig 10553 bp, 9 predicted proteins | sample Hotspr2Sampleme2_FD_202366 | JGI IMG/M metagenome (GOLD analysis project Ga0308394, IMG submission 202366) | Hot spring phototrophic mat microbial communities from Mushroom Spring, Yellowstone National Park, Wyoming, United States - 20050701_me2 ...
GCTTCCGCCTAACGAGATGCTCACGATTGCTATCGGTAGCGACCACAGCGGATTTCAGACAAAAGCGGAACTGAAAAAATTTCTTTCGGAAAAAAATTATCGCCTGTTAGATGTTGGAACGGAATCGGAAGCCAGTTGCGATTATCCCGATTTCGCTCTGAAAGTTGGTGAAGCCGTGCGGAACGGACGCGCCACATTCGGCATAATGATTGACGGCGTTGGTACGGCTTCCGCCGTTGTGCTGAATAAAATTCCGACGCTTCGCGCCGTTTCATGCTACAATGAATTTACTGCGAAAATGGCGCGCGCGCACGGCAACGCCAACGCACTCACGCTTGGCGCACGCGCACTCGGCATTGAAACCATGAAATCTATCGTTCAAACGTTTCTCACAACTGCCTTTGAAGGTGAAAGACACGAGACGCGCCTCGAAAAACTTCGCGCTATCGAACAACAGTATTTACGTAATCACCTATGACACCGAAACTTTATGCCTCGCGCGGATTCACGATTGACGAATTAGTCAGAATTTACGCCCGATATTGCGCTGATTTAGCCGACGACGAAGGCATTTGGATTCCGGGCTACGACGAATTTCTCTTCTACCGAAGCGATATTGAAATCCGCAAAGATGAACTAAGCGATGCACAAAAAGAGGAAGTCCGAAAGTGGGATAAAGTCGTGCTGAAAAACGCTTACAAATACTTGGTTGAATATGAGTTTGGTGATGGCTTGCTCGATGATTCGTATCGTGAAAAGCGTTACCCAACATCGCACTGGTGGTGGTATGTGGATAGGATTAAAAAAGGAACATTAGAGCCTCCGAATCTTTAATTCATCAAATCAAATGTCGGTTATTCTAATTACAGGCGCAGGCAAAGGGATTGGTCGCGCGATTGCCGTAGAATTTGCCAAGCGCAAGAGCGAAGGCTTTTCGCCGAAACTCTTTCTCACGTCGCGCACACTTTCCGATTTGCTCGCACTCAAAAAAGAGTGTGAAGCCATGCGCGTTGAAACGCACGTGCTTGATGCCGAACTCTCGAAAATGGACGATGTCAATCGCATTTATGAAAGTGCGTTGAGCCGCTTTGGGCGTGTGGATTGCCTTATCAACAATGCAGGTGTTGGGCGATTCAAACACATTCTCGAACTCACCGAAGAGGATTACGACTTCACGATGAATACCAATCTCAAAGGCACATTTTTTCTCACGCAAAAAATCTTTGCCGATATGCAGGCACGCCAATCAGGGCATATCTTTTTCATCACATCGGTAGCGGCAGAAACGCCGTTTGAACAAAGCGCGCTTTATTGCGCCTCAAAGTTTGGGCAGAAAGGCTTGGTGGAAGTCTTGCGGCTCTATGCAAGGAAGTGCAAGGTGCGAATTACGAATGTAATGCCCGGTGCAGTCGCTACGCCCATGTGGGGCGAAGCAAGAGAAAGACTGTCAGAAAAAATGATGATGCCCGAAGATATTGCCAAACCGATTGTTGAGGCTTATTTGCAACCCACAAGAACTTGCGTCGAGGAAATCGTCTTACGCCCAATCGGCGGAGACTTATAGGCGATTTATTTCACGAGCACAACATCAACGTGCAAGAGCAGTTTAAGGGCTTCAAGTGCATCAATGCCAGATTTGTTTTCAAAGATTACTCTTTGCAATCGACCAGCGTCATAATCCAGTTCGCCTGTGCCTCGCAAACTTGTAACAATCAGTTTCCCCGTTTCCCGATGAAAGACCATGTAGGAAATTGCCTTCGAGACGGAATCGAAGTGAAGCGTGCCTTTTAGAGGCGAAGAGTTTGCGGCAGAAGCAGGTGAAGATGTGCCAAGATTCCAACTTGTTACATCGCCAATTTCATTTTCTGCAAGCGATTTCAAATGGTTGAAATCTGATTGCGAGCGTGAGAGCGTATCCAAGTAGGTTTGCACTGTATTGCGCAACTGTTGCGGTTGAATGGGCTTGAAAAGATAATCACTTGCGCCGAGTTGAAACGCCGCCATCACGATTTCCTTCTCGCGCATTGAACTGCATACAATCACAAACGGAAGTGAGAGTTTTTGCTCTTGCGCTTTATCAAGAAACTCGAAGCCGTTGACATCAGGCATCACAAGGTCAAGCAAAATCAGGTCGTAGAGATTTTTTTTTTGAGCAATGTAAGAGCCTCGCCACCGTCGTAAGCACTATCAACAGCAACGGAAAGAGAGTGAAGGGAAGATTTGTAAATCAAATGTGTGTCTTGGTCGTCGTCGACAAGAAGTAGCCGATAAGTATTCATCACAAGATTCCGTTAATAGAAGGCTATCGTTTCTTTTGTAAAAATATTCCTAACGGGCAAGAGGAGATATTTCAAAAGTGCTTCGTGAAAATAGAAAAAGTACGTTGCTTTTCAACTTTTTTTGGCTATGAGTCAAGAAGTGCAAGAAACTCTGCTTCGGTCAAAACCTTGATGCCCAGTGTTTTGGCTTTTTCAAGTTTAGAGCCGGCTTCGCGACCGGCAACAACATAATCCGTCTTTTTGCTGACACTGCCTGACACTTTGCCCCCGCGTTTCAACACTTCTTCTGATGCTTTTTCGCGAGTGAGTGTTTCAAGTGTGCCTGTAAAAACGACCGATTTTCCTGCGAAGTGTGTGCTGTGAATGATCTCGGATTTTTCGCCGTGCATCTTAACGCCTGCGCGTTTCAACTTCTCAATCAACCGAAGCGTTGAAGGCTTGCGGAAGTAATCATAAACGCTCTTTGCAATCGTGCCGCCCACTTCTTCTGTCTGCTCTAATGCTTCGAGTGTGGCAGTGGCAAGTTCATCGATTGATGGAAATTGGCGCGCTAAAATTCTTGCCGTTGCAAGTCCCACATGGCGAATGCCTAACCCAAACAACAGCCGTTCAAGCGGGCGAGATTTACTCGCCTCAATGGCGTCTAACAGATTTTGCGCCGATTTCTCGCCGAAGCGTTCAAGGTCTGCAAGTTGTTTTTTCTCAAGAAAATAAATATCGGCGACATCGCTAATAAGGCGTGTGTTGAGAAGTTGCTCGACAATCGCATCGCCCAAGTTTTCAATATCCATTGCATTGCGCGAGGCGTAGTGCAAAATGCGCCCTTGAATTTGTGCAGGACAGTGGTCTTCATTCGGGCAATAAAGATTGACTTCGCCGTCAGGTTTGACGAGTGGCGTTTGGCACGAAGGACAATGCGTGGGCGGAAAAATTGGCTTGGCATCACTCGGACGTTTTTCAACCACTGCACGCACCACTTTGGGAATCACATCGCCAGATTTTTCAAGTATCACGTGGTCGCCAATGTGCAAATCAAGCCGAGCGATTTCATCAAAGTTGTGAAGCGTAGCGCGCGAAATCGTTGAGCCTGCAAGAAAAACAGGTTCAAGTTCAGCAACAGGTGTAATCGTGCCAACGCGCCCAACTTGATAGGTGACACTGCACAAAGTGGTTTCGGCTTGGCGTGCGGAAAACTTGTAGGCAATCGCCCAACGCGGAGCTTTTGTCGTTGCGCCGAGCAGTTTCTGTTGCCGAATAGAATTAACCTTAATCACAGCACCATCGATATCGAAGGGCAAGGCGTCGCGCTTTGATTCCCATTCGTTCAAAAATGATTCAATTTCTTCGAGCGTTTTGGCAAGCGTGCGGTGCGTGCTGACATTAAAGCCAAGCGATTGGAGCAACAAGAGCCGCTCCCAATGCGAGACTTCGTCTGAAAGTGCTTCGCTTGAGAGGAAGTAAGCCGAAAAGGTCAGTTTGCGTTTGGCAACTTCGCGTGAGTCTTGTTGTTTGAGTGTGCCTGCGGTGGCGTTACGCGGATTGGCAAATTTCTTCTCGCTCTGCTCGTTGAGCATTTCAAAATCCTTTTTCATCATAAAGACTTCGCCGCGCACTTCGAACTCGCTATCAAGCAAAGCGTGAGTCTTCTTGTTGGATTTTAGGCGAAGCGGAATCGTGGGAATGGTTTTGAGATTAGGGGTAATGTCGTCGCCTGTGGTGCCATCGCCGCGCGTCGCGCCTTGCACAAACAAGCCCTTGCGATACATCAAACTGACCGCAACACCATCAAATTTAAGTTCGCACGCAAATTCGGGATTGCCTAAGCCTTCGGCAGTGAGTTCTTTTTGAACACGTTTTACAAACTCATGCAATTCTTCGGGCGAGTAAGTATTTGAGAGCGACATCATCGGCTCTTTATGCACGACGGTCGGAAAGTTCTTTGTAACGGTTCCGCCAACGCGCTGACTGGGCGAATCGGGCGTAACAAGGTCAGGGAACTGCTGTTCAATCTGAATCAATCGCTCTAACAACTTATCAAACTCGTAATCGGAAATGGTTGGCTGTGCAAGCACATAGTAGTTGTAGTTGTGCGTTTCAATCGCTTCTCGCAAACGGTTGAGTTCGATTTCAGCTTGTGATTTTGTCATGTGTTATGAGCAATGTTGAGAATTGAAAAATACGCCTTTGCGCAATTTCCCCATTGAAACAAGGCAAGAGCCTTTACTGATTGGCACAAATAAAAAAGTTGATGATTTCTTAACACAAATTTGACACTTGTTGCGCCTTGCTTGCGTTGGAGACGCTGTATTTTTAGTAACAAAATCAACGTTCGCTGATAGATTGCACATTGCCATTATGAAACACAACCGATTGATTGTTGCGCTCATTGCTTCATTGATATTTCCCTTTATCTCTTCTCTTCCCGCCGCATCACAAGGGCGATTATTTGGTCGAGTGATTGACGAAAACGGTAAGCCTGTGCGTGCCGCTACGGTTTTCGTGAGCAATGCTTCGACCAATCGCGCTGCGCTCACCAACGCACAAGGCTATTATGTTTTCTTGGGAATTTCAGAGGGTAAGTATTCGCTCAAAGTGTTCAAGACAGGGCTTCCAAAAACAAGTCGCGAAGGCATTACGATTGCCGCTAATTCAACGGCACGGCACGATTTCAAACTGGGGGCAGATAATTCAGGAGCGGCGCAACTGGCATCGGTAGCAGTCGAACGTAAGAAAGAAGCCAAGAAAGCCACAAAAGCCAAATCGGAAAAGCCAACAGAAACGATTGTCGTGAAAAATGAAGTTGGCGAAACCGAAGAATTAGATGAAACCGAAGTTGAAGAAATTAAGAAGGCAGAAGAAACAGCAAAGGAGGAAGAAGCCGCACTGAATATCGCCGCTGAAAAAGAAGTTGCGATTGAAGGCGGAATCGCCGCAATTCAAAAGGCAATTCAGTATCCTGAAACCGCTCTTAATCTGAAAATTGAAGGCAAAGTTGTGGTGCGTGTGTTTGTTGGACGCGACGGCTCACCACTTCGAATGGAAATTGTGAAATCAGCCCATGAACTTTTAGACGAAGAAGCCCTGCGTGTGCTCAGCGAAAATGCAAAGTTCACGCCCGCCGTTGTGAATGGACAAAATGCCATCGGTGTTATTACTGTTCCGATTACCTTCAAAATCGGCAAAGTTGTTTGGTGAGATTTATTAAAGAGTTTGGAAGGCGTTGTGAAAGCGACGCCTTTTTTGTTTCAAGACATGTTGCGCGATAAGTTTGCTGAATGATTATTTCAAATCATCAAGTCAGTTCAAATGAAATCGCCAAAAACACCAACCTTGTATCAAGAACTTTCCGAACTGCTTACAGAGCAAGTCAACCCAAACACAAACCATATCGATGAATGTCCGCCGCTTGAAATTGCGCGACTGATTAACGAAGAGGATAAAAAGGTTGCGCACGCTGTTGAGCAAGAGTTACCACAAATTGCCAGAGCGATTGAGTTAGTTGCTAATGCGTTCAAGTCGGGCGGACGGCTCATTTACATTGGCGCAGGCACAAGCGGACGGCTTGGCATCTTGGACGCATCGGAGTGCCCGCCTACTTTCGGCGTGAAACCCTCGCAAGTGCAAGGCATTATCGCAGGCGGAAAAAAAGCCATGTTCAGAAGCGTTGAAGGCGCAGAAGATAATCCACAGGCGGCAAAGGAAGCACTCAAAAAAATCAAACTCACCCAACGCGACGTGCTCTGTGGCATCAGTGCTTCTAAACGCACACCGTTTGTGGTCAGTGCGTTGAAGTATGCGCGAAACATCGGCGCGAAAACGATTTTCCTGACATCAAATCCAAACGTGTCAGAAAAAGTTGATGTGCTGATTCGCACGTTAGTTGGAGCGGAAGTTTTAATGGGCTCAACGCGCATGAAAGCAGGAACCTCACACAAAATGGTGCTGAATATGATTTCCACAGGCGCAATGATTTTATGCGGAAAAACTTACGGCAACCTCATGATTGACCTCCAACAAACAAACCAAAAACTCATCGAACGCACCAAACGCATTTTCATCTTGGCAACAGGCGATGACTACAAAACCGCTGAAACCTTCCTTAAAAAAGCAGGCGGAAAACTGAAAACCGCAATCGTGATGCGACTTGCAGGCGTTTCAAAAAAAGAAGCCGAAGCACGATTGAAACAGGCACACGGATTCGTTAAACGTGCGATTGCAACTGACGCCAAATAGATCTTCAAGCCTGAACTAAAAGGAAATCAATCGTTCTACGGCGCGTATCGACGCTGTGGACTTTGATTTTCACGCGCTTGCCGAGTTGCAACTTGCGATGCGTGCGCTTGCCAACCAACGCATAAATACGCTCATCAAACTCGTAGTAATCGTCCTGTAAGTTCTTGATGTGAACTAATCCTTCAACATTCAACTCATCAATGCGCACATAGATGCCGAACTCGGTTACGCCTGAAATCACGCCGCCATAGATGTTGCCGATGTGTTCAGAGATGTATTCGACTTGTTTGAGTTTAACCGAATCACGCTCGGCTTCGGTTGCTAAGCGTTCTTGTGCGCTGGCATGTTCGCAGATTTCAGGAATCAAGGCAGAAAGTTTTTTGAGCCGTGTTTGACGCATTTTTTTGTGTTGCTCGCGCAAGGCTTCATACTCAAAAAGCAATCGATGCGTAACAAGGTCAGGATAACGGCGAATCGGTGATGTGAAGTGCAAGTAGTAATCAAACGCTAAGCCGTAGTGTCCAATGTTTTTATCGGAATAAATTGCCTTCGCCATTGAACGCAAGGCGACTTCGGTCACAAGTGTTTCTACGGGTGAGCCTTTGACATCATGAAGCAACTTTTTGAGTGCGTGCGAAGAAGCCGTGTCGTTGTTGAGCGCGTTCTTTTTCAATTCTAACTTGAACCCCAATTTTCTAACGAACTCCGAAAGCAATTTGATTTTTTCAGGGAGCGGCGAATCATGAACGCGATAAATACACGGATAACCTAATTCTTCGGTTTGATAATGTGTTGCAATATGCTTTGCAACCGTTCTATTGGTGAGAAGCATAAACTCTTCAATCAAGCGATGGCTATCGAGCCGAAGTTTTTTAATGACTTCAATAGGCTTGCCTTCTGCATTGAGTTTGAACTTGACTTCTTCGGTCTCAAAATCAATTGCGCCGTTGTTCATTCGTGCTTTGGTGAGATGTTTGGCTAAACGGTTAAGCATCAAAATTTCTTCGCAGTAATCGCCTTCGCCTGTTTCAATAATTGTTTGCACTTCTTCATATGTAAATCGGCGGTGCGAATGAATCACGGTTTTGGCAATTTGATAGTCTTGAACTTCGGCAAGTTCGTTGAGCCGAAATATCACCGAGTAAGCAAGGCGGTCGACATGCGGATTCAAACTGCAAATGTTTTCGGAAAGATTGGACGGAAGCATTGGAATAACACGGTCGACAAGGTAGACCGATGTAGAACGCTTTTGCGCTTCTTCATCAAGCTTTGTACCTTCTCGGACAAAATGCGAGACATCAGCAATGTGAACGCCAACAATGAAATCGCCGTTATCGGCGCGTTCAATCGAGAGCGCATCATCAAAATCTTTTGCATCAAACGGGTCAATCGTGAAAACGACCTTCTTTCGGAAATCAAGCCTTGCGGCTAATTCTTCTTTTGAAATTTTTTCAGAGAGACGATTGGCTTCTTCAACAACGGCTTTTGGGAATGTGGCATCAATGCCGTGCGAGCGTGCAATAGCGGCGACTTCGGCGCGTGAATCACCTGCTTTGCCCAACACTTCTTTTACCTTCGCCGTTAGCGACGTGTCAGAGTCAAATTTGAGTTTGTGAATAACAACTTTATCGCCTTCGGTCGCCTTGCCGATGTCTTTTTGTTTAATGGTAATGTCGGGCAAAATGGTTGATTCATCGGGAATGAACTTGAAAGTACGATTGGTGCGTTTGAGCGTGCCGACAAGTTCGGTGCGCGTGCGTTCTATAACCGCTGTGATTTTTCCTTCGAAGCGTTTTGACCAAGTGTTGCGCGGCTTGGAATCATCGTAAGGCGAGTTCGTAATTTGAACGCTGACCACATCGCCATCAAGGGCTTGCTTGATGTGTTCGGCATGCACAAAAATTTCGTCATCGTAGCCTTCAACAGTAACGAAGCCGTAGCCATTGGGGTGCGTGCGCAGTTTGCCTGTGTAAGATTTGCCGAGTTCGTATTTCGGCTTTCTTTGTTCGGCTTTAAGGTGTTCAATTGCATCGCGTTTAGGATAGACAGCCGTTTGAACACGGCGTTCAATGATGTCAGAAGGCGGAGTATCGGCAGAGGGAGCAAAGTATCGCCGCTCATTGTCTTTATCGACGCTTCCTGCTTCGTGAAGGCGGTGCAAAACATACCAAAATCCGGGAATCTCATCGTTACTTTCGTAGCCAAGTGCGCTGGCAAGTTCGCGTGAACGATAGCGTTTGCCTTCGTTCTCTGAAAGAAAATTAAGAATTTCAGCCGCAACGGATTTTTCGCCTTGACGAATCAAAAACTCCATCACACGCTCCATATCATCAGGACGGGGGTAATCGCGTTTGCGCCTCGAGGCATGATGCTTCTGATGTTGCTTCTTTTTAGACATGGCTGATTGATTGAACAGGAAGGAAAATTATCGGAGATGAAAGAATATGAACACGGGTGATTTCACAAGAGTATTTTCTTTGCGGGTTTGAACGCTTCAATGCAAAGTTGGCTTGTGCAGTGAGCAATGTCATCGTGGTCGTTGCTTGCAATCACGACAATAGTTTGCGAGATGAACTCTTGAAGTTTGTTCCAAAATAGGGTTTTACCATCATCATCAAGCGTTGTGGTTGGCTCATCAAGAAAGAGAAACTTTGGCTGTGATGCAAAGGCTTGAATAAAGCGCAGGCGTTGAATCATGCCTGACGAATACGCTTTGACACGCTTTGATTGTGCTTCCGACAAGCGAAAGTAATTAAAAAGTTCATCAAGTTCATGTTTGAGAATGGGCTTTCCTTTTGCTCGCAACGCAAATAAGACATTTTCAATTCCTGAAAGTTCATCATAAAAATTTAAGTAAGGCGAAACGAATCCGATGTGCGAGCGTGCTTGGTCAGACGTCAGTGCCATGCCACCAAGCGTATAGCGGACTGTGCCGGAAGTTGGAGAAACCAATGTGGCAAGGATTTTCAGAAGCGTTGATTTTCCGCTTCCATTTGCGCCCGTAATCGCAAGCCACTCTGTCGGCGCAATCGAAAGCGAAACATCTTGGAAAATGATTTTTCGGTCGTAGACTTTTTTAAGCGCGTCGGCGTGAAGTAATAACATTGATAAAGTAAGTGCAAGTAGTGACAAGCCGCATCGTCAGTAAAATGGGCAGAAAAATGTTACCCAAAATTCAGGTTGAAACAGATTATTTTTCGTGCGTATCTTAACAAAAATTCCTGAAAGGAGTCAAGCCATGAAAAGCTTTATGCTTGTCGGAATGCTGTGCGTATCGGCATCAACGCTCTTTGCGCAAGTGGATTTATTCGGCGGAAAGCCGCTTGTGAAAATGCCAACCGAGACAACCTCTGCTGTGCCCCAACTCTTGCAAGGCGAAAGAAAGTTCTCAACAGAAAATGAAAGCGATGAAAGCAGTTCGCAACTTGAATCGCGAGAACAATCAGCCCCAACATTTTTGCGCGGAACAGGCGCGGGAAGAAAATCAGGATTCACCTTCATGCAAGCCACAGGCTACGGCTTCGGCGCGCTCTTTGGCATCACTGCCGCGCCACGCTTAGGCTACATCTTCGAGAACGGCTTGTATTTTGGTGCCTCATATCAAATCAGTTTCGGCTCAACCTTTTTCAATCCGCTCGCTCCAACATTTGACGCCTCAACAAGTACCATCACACAATCAGGAACGGTTGAAATCGGTTATGAAACAAGTTTCAAACTGCTTGGAATGACTTTTTACAACCGCCCCTATCTTGCACTTGGTTTGGTAAGCGTGCCTTTCCTCGAAGAAAATGTGCGCGCCTTCAACTCGCAAAATCGCAACACAGTGGCTATGCCGGGTTCGGGAATCAATTTTTTCGGAACGGCAGGCAACGTGCTTTACTATCGCTTCGAAGACCTCAAACTTGTGCGCGGCTTAACACTGGGTCTCGATGCGCGATACATGATTCTCAATCAAGCGAGTGCATTCGGCTTGTTCTTCGTAACAGGAATCCGACTGTTTTAATCACATCTACAACACTCAAAAACCGTATCAACGATTTC
>Ga0308394_1001602_pt1 | contig 10548 bp, 10 predicted proteins | sample Hotspr2Sampleme2_FD_202366 | JGI IMG/M metagenome (GOLD analysis project Ga0308394, IMG submission 202366) | Hot spring phototrophic mat microbial communities from Mushroom Spring, Yellowstone National Park, Wyoming, United States - 20050701_me2 ...
CTGTGTGCCTCCTGTGATGTTGAAGGTTTGACCATTTTGGCTGACGATAGTATTCACGCCATCATTGGCAGGGACAATGGGACTGGCAAGGATGGGTAAGCTTGTCAAAAGTTGCACAAGGAAAGCAGTGAGCATCTGATACAGTTTCATTTCTTCTTCACAACTCTGTAACCTCTGCTCCAGCATACACCTCTGCCCTCAAAACAGGCAAGTCTTATATCGGTATATGTAATCTCATGCCATCAATTAGCAAGTGTAGATAACTCTCAGATTACTTTTTGTTTAAAAAGCGCAGTTGACTTTGCTGTGATTTTTTGCTGTGATTTATGGTTAATTTTGTAGGCTCAAAGCTAGTTAGGACAAAAAGTAATTATGCCCAAAACATGGCTTGTGGGTGTGAGTGCGGTCTGCTTGGCTGTATCTAATCCCCTGTATGCCCAAAATGCCCCTTCGCAAATCACATTAGTGGACAATACGGTCATTCCAGCAGAACAAGTAAATGCCATCCTTGCCCCATTACAAGGCAAGCCTATCTCCCCAGCCCAACTGCAATCTGTGGCTGACCAACTAACCAAGCTCTATGTGGATGCAGGATACATCACCTCACGGGTGGTGGTGGCTCCTGTCGTTGACAACATCGCTACCCTAAGAGCAGTAGAAGGCAAGATAGAGCGGGTAGAAATCAAGGGTGTAGAACGCACCAATCCTGATTACATTCGCACTCGTGTATTGCTGAACCAGCCTGCGGTATTGAATATCAAGGAAATCACTGACCGCATCCAACTGCTATCCACTGACCCCAATTTTGATAAGGTATCCATTACTCTCAGACAGGGCAGTGCTGATGATTTAACGGTATTGGAAGTGATGGTTACGGAAGCGAATTTAGTGGGTGGTTTTGCCACTATTGACAATAGTTCTACTCCTGCGGTGGGTTCAGAAAGGTTCAATGTGGGCTTATCTGTGCGCAATCCCAGTGGCAATGGCGACCAGTTTGAGCTTTCCTATGCCCGTTCTTTCACTGGTGGATTGAGCCAATTTGATGTAAATTATCTGATTCCTATCAATCCTAGCAACGGCACGCTCTCTTTTCGCTTCTCGCCCACTGCCTATCGCATCACCCAATCGCCGTTTGATGTGTTCAACATTCGTGGGGACAGTCGCACCTATGAGTTCATCTATCGTCAGCCGTTGGTGCGGTCATTTAGGGAAGAGTTTGCTTTGTCCATTGGTTTTACCAGACAGGAGGGGCAGACTTTCGTCTTCAATGATTTGGGAACTCCTTTTGGCATTGGTCCTGAGGCGGATGGCACTACTCGCACCAGTGTAATTAAGTTCGGTCAGGACTACACGGCACGGGGAACAGATGGAGCTTGGTTTCTCAAGTCGCAGTTTAATTTGGGTACTGGTTTATTTGGGGGTACTTATGCTGTGCCTACTCCCACTTCTTCTTTCTTCAGTTGGAATGGACAGATACAACGCGCTCAGTTTCTTTCCCCTGATACAGTGCTTGCTTTTTCCCTTGACGCTCAGCTATCGGCAAATCCGCTCCTGCCTTCTCAGCAGGTTGTGATTGGCGGTGTGAATTCAGTGCGTGGGTTCCGTCAGAGTGTGCGTTCTGCAGACAATGGCGTGCGCTTTTCTGTGGAAAGCCGTTTTACTGTGGCAAGGGATGAAAATACAAGGCGACGCATTGTTGACATCGCTCCTTTTCTCGACCTTGGTGCTGTGTGGAACAATGGCAGTAATCCGAATACTCTTCCCAATCAAAACTTTATCTTTGGCGGTGGAGTTTCAGCGTTGATTGAACCGATTCAAAAGTTAATTATCAAGCTAGATTTGGGAATTCCTTTTGTCAATCTGGCTGACAGGAGAACTAATTTACAAGAAACGAGTTTTTATTTCTCCGTCAGCTATCGTTTCTAGAAATGGGGTAGCATACTATTTCTATCCTTCCTAAAGGAATTAGGCAGTGCGCACTGATACCATCTTCTATCAACTGTTCCAATCCTATCCCTGTCTCTTGTTTGAGTTGGTAGGACTGCCACCCGAAACCGCACAAGGCTATCAATTCTCTTCTGCAGAAATCAAAGAACGCTCCTTCCGTTTTGATGGCATCTTTTTCCCTGATACCCCAGACAAGTTTATCTGGTTTGTGGAAGTGCAGTTCCAAAAGGTAGAGGAATTTTATCGCCAGTTCATCACGGAAATCATGCTCTACTTGAACCAGTATGCCCCAGTGCAGGATTGGCGAGCGGTTGCTATCTTTCCTAATAGAACTACCGAACCGCAGAGGTTTTTGCATTACCACGAGCTATTTGCTAGTGAGAGAGTGAGAGCGGTTTATCTGAATGAGATAGAAGCAGAATCGCCCTACCTTGGTTTAGTCAAGTTGATCATCACACCAGGGGAGCAGGTGATTGAGCCTGCCAGAGAGTTGGTATTGAAGCACAGGGGGGTGTTAGGTTTGTTAGAATTTGTGGAGACCATACTGGCATACAAACTGAAACATCTGACACGGGAGGAGATAGCGGCGATGTTTACTTTAGGAGACTTGAAGCAGACACGGGTGTATCAGGATGCCTACCGTGAGGCTCTGCAAGTTGGTGAGACTCGTGGCAGACAAGAGGGTGAATTGCGCACCATTTTGCGCCAACTAAATCGCAAGTTTGGTACTCTGTCCCCGCAACTGGTCAACCAAATCTCTGCCCTGTCAATAGACAGACTGGATGACCTTGCTGATGCTGTGCTGGATTTACAAAGCCTTGATGACCTTGTACACTGGCTTGCCTAGTGCAAATCTAGTACTAGGGTTAATCGCTAACCGCTCAGCCTTACCCTCAAGAGTCAGAGAATTTGTTTTTCCTGCAACAGGTTGGCTGTGGTAGGGGAATTCAGTGGTATTGCTACCTCTCAGGAAAACGGGGTGTATGGTAATGTAATATACTATGTCTGAAGAAGTATATGTAATCCCTGCGATAGACTGTGGTTGAGAATCCCATATCCGCCCTACAAAGCTATGACTTTCCAGCGATCGCCTCTTACTACCGTCGCCGCCCTTGGCTAGTTCTGTGGCGCACATGGCAGATACTCAGCCATTTTATTTGGTTTTGGCTTGGCTTGCAGTGGGATAGTTTCACCAACTGGCTGCTACAGCGCCCCGAAAGTCCCACTCAAGTTAGCCGTAGAGCAGAGCAGTTGCGCCAGATAATTACTAGGCTTGGCCCTACCTATATAAAAGTGGGACAGGCATTGTCCACCCGCCCTGACCTTGTGCGGGCTGACTACCTAGAAGAACTGACTAAACTGCAAGATCAGTTACCCCCCTTTGCCAACGACATTGCCTTTCAAATCATTGAAGCTGAGCTAGGTAAACCAGTTGAGGCCATTTATCGCTGGATTTCCCCTGCGCCAGTGGCGGCGGCAAGTTTGGGACAGGTCTATAAAGGGGAGTTACATTCAGGGGAGGTAGTGGCCATTAAGGTACAGCGACCCCATCTAATACCCACATTGACTTTGGATTTGTTTATTCTGCGTACCTTCGCTGAGCTGTTTGGGGACTTTTTGCCCCTCAATTTGGGTAACAGTTTGTCGGCGGTCATCGATGAATTTGGAACTAAATTATTTGAAGAAATTGATTACATCAACGAGGGCAAAAATGCAGATCGCTTTGCAGCATACTTCCGCAATGATCCCAAAGTTAAAGTACCAGCAATATACTGGCAGTACAGTTCCCGCCGTGTGCTTACCCTAGAGTGGATTGACGGCATTAAACTCACGGAAACTGACAGAATTAAAGCCGCAGGGCTGAATACAGATGAGATTATTAAAATCGGCGTGCTGTCTGGTTTGCGCCAGCTATTGGAGTTTGGCTTTTTCCACGCCGATCCCCACCCAGGTAATCTTTTTGCTACCTACGATGGGCGCATGGCATACATCGACTTTGGCATGATGGATCAGCTCAGCCTAGAGACCAAGGAGCATCTGGTAGATGCGGTGGTTCATTTGATCAATAAAGACTATGAACAATTGGGGCAGGTCTATATCAAACTTGGCTTTCTCAAGCCAGATACGGATATGGCTCCCATTACTCGGGCGCTAGAGACAGTGCTGGGAGACATCATGGCAGAAAAGGTCAAGGATTTTAACTTCAAGGTGGTGACGGATCGCTTCTCCCGCATCATGTACGAGTATCCTTTTTGTCTGCCTGCCAAGTTTGCTCTGATCATTCGCTCGGTGGTTACCCAAGAAGGGGTGGCATTGACTCTCAACCCAGAGTTTCGCATTGTGCAGGTTGCCTATCCCTATGTGGCTAAACGGCTCTTGACCGATGAATCGGAGAGTTTGCGGCGGCGCTTGCTGGAGGTGCTGTTTAGGAATGAGCGGTTCCAGTGGCACAGGTTGGAGAATTTGATTACTATTGCCCGCTCTGATGGGGAATTTGACTTGATTCCCACTGCTCACATGGGTTTGCAATATCTGTTTTCCCCTGAAGGGGAGTTTATCCGCCGCCGCTTGCTGTTGGCGCTTACAGAAGATAATCGGCTACACCTTGCAGAAATTCAACGCCTATGGCAGTTGCTGGTGCCTGAGCTAGAGCCTGCTAAGCTGTGGTCTGCGGGCTGGCAGGCGATCGCTCCTGTGGCGGCCCAGTTTATTGCTTCTGTGCCCCTGCTAGCTGGTGCTTTTGGAAATAACTTACGGGTATAATTCGGCTAGCAGTTCTCATACCATGACAGCCAATGGAAAATCTAGGCAAGAACCTGCGAGGCAAGGATTTGTCAGGTCAGCGCTTTTTTGGAGCAGACTTGAACGGTGCTGATTTGTCCCAGAGCAAGCTAGTTAAGGCGAAGATGAGCGGTGCTGAGCTGAATCACGCCAATCTCAGTCAAGCTGATTTGACTGGGGCAAGCCTGAATCGGGCGCAACTTAAGCAAGCGAACCTCAGCCAAGCTAACCTCACGGAAGCTAAGCTCCATGAGGCGGAACTCCATGGGGCTAATTTCACTGAGGCAAATTTGACTAAGACTGACTTCAATGGGGCGATCGCTGAGGGGGCAAATTTCAGTTCTGCTCTCTTTGCTGACAATAACTTCAGCAACTGCAACCTGTCTTCAGCCAACCTAGAAAATGCCCAGCTGGGGGGAGCAATCTTAAGCAATGCCAAGCTGGTCTCAGCAAATTTACGCCACGCCAACCTTGAAAAAGCTAACTTGACGGGGGCAGACTTGACCTCTGCTAATCTCTCTGGTTGCAGGTTAGCGGGTGCGGTGATTAGCAAAGCCAACTTCCACAATGCCAATCTAGCGGGGGCAAATCTTCTAGGAGTCAATCTCTATGGTGCTAATCTCACGGGGGCAAATCTTGCGGGAGCTACCATGCCCGACGGTACAGTAAAGCGGCAATAGAGTTAAGTTTATTCAGATAAGTTTGGGCAGGAGGTGTTGGGTTTCCCAGTAGGCTCTGAAGCTGAGAAAACCTTGGTAGTTGCGAGTATTTAACCGCAGGGCTTGTTCTTTGCTCAACGCCCAGCCGATGTGCTCCAAGGGCGACAGATGACCGTCCCTGATGAGATTCTCCGCTAGTTCTAAGTCTTTTTGGATGTCAATGTGATTAGTGCCGTGGTTTCTATAGGAAATGCGGGCGGCGCGGGCAGACATCACCTTGAGGCGATCGCCAATGGGTAGGTCATCAGGGATGTGCTCTGCGTAAATGCAGTGCAATTCCCCAGCCTGCAAGGTTTTGGGGATATTGGAGTGATACAACTCTTGCAAGAGCAAAGCGGTCGCCTGAAAATCTGGGGTAGCGTCTGGGCTGGTTCTCAAGCGAAAGAAGTTTTGCCACTCCGTTCCCGAAATGATCACAGGCACAGTCATAAACGGCTCCAGCAGGCGGTTTACTGCTTCCTTGTGGATATTTATCTCTGCCATCTGCTCTGCATAGTGAATCGCTGATTCTAGGGCACGGCGGTAAATTTGTTCTGCCTTGTGCCATCGCTCTTGGTCGTGTATTACCTTCCCCACCATGCCCCGCTGGTTTTCCCGAAAAGTGGGAATATAGGGATTCTGTTTTACCCGTTCAATGACTTTAGCGATCGGCATGGCGCGAGAACTGGCGGCATTGCGGCTCAGCATGCGGTGGGTGTTTAGTTCCTGCAAAAGCACCTTGGGGAAATTGCTGATCTCAAAGGTCACCCAGCGATCGCCCGTTTCCGCATTCAAAGAGTCAGCCAGGATAACCGCCTGCGGCTCATACCTACGAAACTCCATGGCAATCAGTCAAAGTAAAAGACAGTAACTATCTTGCGCTGTTCTTCCGCCTCTTGGCAGGTACGCAGTAGGGTATGGCTGTCATGGAAAGCAAAGCAAATTAACTGTTGACACTTGGCGATAATCTCTTGGTTGCAAATCATACTAGCTTCCCCGAGAGGCAGATGGTCATTTTCACTGTGTTCAATCAAATGAATCACATTTTCCAACTGCTCCCGCGACTCGCTAGGTTGCTTGCTCAAACTCTGGGGCAAAATCACCGTCAGGGAGTTGGGATCAGCTCGCAGGGCGCCCCTGATTACCGCAAAGTTGGTGCCTGTGGCTCCCGAAGTCAAAATCTTGTTGCCCGCCAGCACTAGGGCATAGCTCAAGGTCTCAATCAAATGTTGGTGAGTAATGGGCACATGGCGCGAGCCTAGGATGGCAATGCGTTTTTGGCTTTGCTGTTGAATTGTCGCCAACTCTTGGAGAAAATCGTCTAGTTTGGGCAGGTTTATCGCTTGAGTCAAAGCCGTAGTTACCTAGCACTCCTTGCAAAGAATATCATATACTAGGCAAGCACAACTTTTATGGAAAAGGAGTATGTCTCGCTATAGAGGACCCCGCCTGAGATTAGTTCGCCGCTTGGGAGAACTGCCAGGGCTTACTCGCAAACAAGCCAAGCGCAAATATCCCCCAGGACAACATGGGCAAAACCGTAGAAAGCGTTCCGAATATGCCCTGCGTCTCGAGGAAAAGCAAAAGCTCAAGTTTAATTATGGACTCACCGAGCGCCAACTGCTCCGCTATGTGCGCCGTGCCAGACGGGTCAAAGGTTCCACTGGGCTGGTACTGCTCCAACTGTTGGAAATGCGCCTTGACAATACGGTATTTCGCTTGGGCATGGCACCCACTATCCCTGCGGCGCGTCAGTTGGTTACTCATGGGCACATTACCGTTGACGGGGAAGTAGTTTCCATCCCTAGCTATGGTTGCAAACCAGGGCAGGTGATCGGCGTTAAAAACAGTGAAAAATCGCGCCGCCTCGTGGAGCAAAACCTAGAGAACCCTGGACTATTGCATACTCCCCCCCATCTGGAACTAGATAAGGATAAACTCACTGCCAAAATAAATGGCGTGGTGGATCGGGAGTGGGTGGCACTACAAGTCAATGAACTGCGAGTAATTGAATACTATTCCCGCCAAGCCTAATGACTGAACCCCGCCCAGAAGAACTGGAGTGCCCGCGCGGCATCAGAATAGAGTTGGACTATCTGTTGTTGGCGATGGAGGCTTTGAACCCAGAGGCGACGGATGCTATACTTGACTGCCTGCACCAATTGGAGCTAACGGATCACATTCCCCATCGAGTCAGTCTGTGGCGGATGCGCAATACTAACCCTTTACGGCGCAATTATCAGCGGGGAAAATTTACTATCAGTCAAGCCAAGGCTTTAGTTAAAGTAATTGCCGCGCTGGCAAGTCGCATCAATACGGGCTTGCGGCTGTTGGTTACCACCATGCAACAGGTGCGGGAGGGCAAAATAGAAGCCTTGGGGTTGCAACAAAATCAGGAATTTTTAGAGACCTATCTGCGGCGTTTTGTCTGTCTGCACCACCAGCGCATGCGGAAATTGCCAACGGGTGAGGAAGAACTTAAAAGTCTAGCTCAAGACCTGCTCCTGCAGTTGCTGTTTAGCAGTGGCACAGCGGGAGAACAACGGCTCTGGTATAGTTTGGTAGCGGAGGAGCCATGAGACTAGAACGCACCTACACTTTGCCTACTTGCACCCTGTATGTTACGGGGATTGGAGGCGAAGATCAGGTGATGACTATTTTGACTGGCTTTGAGGTTGTTTTTCAACATGATCAAACCCGCATCGGGGGTGGACGGGAACTGCTGGATACTCTGCTAAAGACCGTCAATCTCTACACCTTGGCATACCAAAGGGGACAAGAGCAGATTACTCCCATTTCCCCTACTGTCGTGCTGGAGGCGGCAGGGGCAGACTTACATCGCTTAACTGTCAAACTGCCAGAGGCTGAACCAGTGGTGGTAACCCTAAATACGGTGCAGTTATTTGATCTCATGGAGAGTATGGATCGGCTGTGTGCTGACCCTTTGACTCTGCCTGATTTGGTGTTGGATTTGCCTGCGCCAGTCAATTTCCGCAAAGATACACGGGAGGGGTTACTGCCAGCTATTTCTGGGGCTTTTGCTCTGGTGGCTACGGCGATCGCTCTCTATGCTCTGCCTGTACCTGAGCCAGTGCCACCTCGCCAGCCTGTCCCTGAGCAGGTAAAACCTGCCGCCCCCTAGGGATAGTTATCTTTTGCCCCAGAGAATGTTATACTTACTAACTGCTTGCGGTCATGGCGGAATTGGTATACGCGCTACTTTGAGGTGGTAGTGGGCAACCGTGGGAGTTCGAGTCTCCCTGACCGCATTGGCGCTAGGCTGAAAAACAATGATTGAGGGGAAGTTTTGGAAAGTCAGCGATCGCCGCACTTACCTGATGGGTGTATTGAATGTTACCCCAGACAGTTTCAGTGATGGCGGTCAGTTTGACACTCTCGAGCGGGCATTGTCCAGGGTGCAGTCCATGCTCCCCTACATTGACATATTGGACATTGGCGGTGAGTCCAGCCGTCCTGGGGCTACGCCAGTGAGCGCCTCAGCGGAGATCAATCGGGTAGTGCCTGTGATTTCTGCTCTGCGTCAGCAGGGGATCACCATTCCCATTTCTATCGACACCACTAAAGCGGCAGTAGCTAAAGCGGCGATAGAGGCAGGGGCAAATGTGGTCAATGATGTGTCAGCAGGTCGGTTTGATCCAGAGATGTTGCCTCTGTGTGCCCACTATCAAGTGCCTGTAGTGTTGATGCACATGCAGGGGGAACCGCGCACCATGCAGATCAATCCTCAGTACCAAGATGTGGTGCGAGAAGTGAAGCAATTTCTCAAGGATGCCATTGGTGTTGCCCTAGCCTGTGGACTAGACCAGCGGGCGATCGCCATTGATCCAGGGATTGGCTTTGGCAAAACCCTAGAGCACAATTTACTGCTACTTAGACACCTTAGGGAATTTGGCGAACTGGGCTGTCCTGTGCTGGTGGGGGTCTCCCGCAAGAGCTTCATCGGCAAGCTGTGCAACCAGCCTGATCCCCAACAGCGTCTCTTTGGTACAGCGGCGGCGTGCAGTATTGCGATCGCCAATGGTGCAAACATTCTCAGGGTACATGACACCGCCGAAATGCACGATGTAACTAAAGTAGCCGATGCCATTGTGCGTGGGTACTAGGAAACAGATGCATTTGAGTAAACTACCCGACACCGACCGCTTTAGCGGTACGGTGCGTGCTCTCAGTAGCCCTGAGCCTGTTATGCTCCACAAGAGAGCAAAACAAATCCGTTCCGTAGGTGGCGTAAGCCATGCCTCTGGGCTGGTTTACCACAGCCCCCAAAAGCGCAATCACCTTCGCTCCATTAAAATCTGCATCCCCTTCCCAACCACAATGCCCGCACTTGAATTTCTTCCCATTGCGATAGGACTGTGCAGGGTCAGGATGAATGTGCAGACACTGGTGGCAAGTTTGACTGGTGTAACGAGGATTCACCAACACCACCTTAATCCCTGCTTTGAGTGCTTTGTAGCTGATAAAGGTGCGTAGTTGATAAAACGCCCAACTGTTTGACCGCCTACGCTCTGGCTTACTGCATGGTTGTGGATTTACCCTTTCCCTAATCCCTGTCAGGTCTTCTAGGGCAATGGCGCTGTTGACTGCCATCGCTTTTGCCACAATGGTCTTAGAAATGCGGTGGTTCACCCATGTTTGAAAGCGTCTTTCCTTGCCAGACAGCCGTTTCACCAGTTCTCTGCATCTGCGTCTGGAACTGCGTGTGCCCTTACTGGCTCTTTGCTGGAGTACCGCTCTCAACTGGGAGTAGTGGTCTCGTACTCTGTTCAACTGCTGTCCATGCCAGTTATCTCCCTCCGATGTATGGGCAATGTCTGTCCTGCCGAAATCCACTCCGATTACTCGCTCTTGTACTGTGGCAGTAGGGGTTTCTGTTGCCACGCAAATTTGCAGATAGAACGCCCCATCACGACGTTGGAGCAAAGTCGCCGCTTTTGGCTTTGCCCCCGCTAACTTACCCCGCTGATAGTTGCCGATGGCTAACTCAAACCGCTCCCTGCCAGCAACGGTAGTTAATGACACCGTCCAGTCCTTCTCTCGGAAGGAAAAGATGCGGGCTGAATCGTAGGTAACAAACGGTTTCTTGAACTCTTTGACGGGG
>Ga0308394_1001605_pt1 | contig 10539 bp, 9 predicted proteins | sample Hotspr2Sampleme2_FD_202366 | JGI IMG/M metagenome (GOLD analysis project Ga0308394, IMG submission 202366) | Hot spring phototrophic mat microbial communities from Mushroom Spring, Yellowstone National Park, Wyoming, United States - 20050701_me2 ...
CTTGATATCTTGGATAGTTTAAAACAAAATCTGGGTTGGGTTTAGTCCCTTCTGCATCTAAAAAGCGCCAGTCATGAAATAAATGTTTACCGAAACCTGTTCGTTCAATTTTTTTTAGGAATTGTTTAGGTATAATTTGATCTGTATCTACATTTGCTCTATCTAATATTACAGCTAATCCTTCGTGTACTTTGAATGGTTCCATAAAGACAATAAAATTATAGGAATTTTTATAGCAATGAATTTTTTATTTTAATGCAAGATAGGTTTTTAAGATTCGGATGATTTTTTTTGATATAAAAATTATTCAAAAAGATATATAATATATATGAACATACAACACTTTTATACACAGGATAAATGCATTACATCGATTAACCTTACACCAAATCATTATGAATATTTAATTTGTCTGACAGAATCAAGGTTTAACGGTAATTTATCTAAGACGATCGATTATTTATTAAAAAAATATTTAATTTATCTTTATAAGATAAGCCTTGCACCCGATAAAAGGACATTAACAGCCACATATCAGCCAAGGACAAAAAATTATGTTATAAAAAAAATCTGTATTCAACCAACCTATTGGGGAAAGTTCTTTGAATTAAGATTTTTGTTGGGTTACTCCATAAGTTTTATGATTCGCATTATGCTCGATTGGGAGATGCAAGAAGAACAAAATTCTTTCGCACCAATTATTATAAGACCAAATTTAACCATAGAGGATGAGCTAATTCAATCTAGAATCCATGATGGGAATAACTATTCATCTTATAATAGAGTACGACATGCTAATTTAGAGGTTTATAATGAGTTTTCGTGTCCGGCGGTTTAAAATATAGCATAATCTTATAAATATTTTATAATTTTATTTTAAAAATCAATTTTACTTTTAGATTCCTCTTGCTACTCTATTGTATTAAAAAAACTTTATTATTCAAAATATTCATCTCAATTTATACTGACTTGTTTTTTTATATATTCCATTAACCTTTGTTCTTTTTCTTGCATGATTTTTTCATCTTCTAGGGAACGTTCATGATCATAACCGAGTAGATGAAATAGTCCATGAACGACAAGTCTTAACAACTCTTCGTAAAAAGAATGTTCATATTCAATCGATTGTCTTTTACAAGTTTCGTAAGAAATTAAAATATCTCCAAGAATCACAGGCTGATCTTTTATTTTAGGGAAATCTTCGCCTTCAATTTGAGAAAAACTCAATACATCTGTTGGTTTATCCTTATCTCTATAAGTATGATTTATTTTTTGTATTTCTTCGTCATCTATAATAGAAACCGAAATTTCGAAAAAGTCATCTTTTTCTGTATGTTTTATATAATCAAGTGATTTTGTTAAAATATTTAGTAAAAAATCTTTAATATTAGGAAATTCTTTTTCTGCTTCAGGATGTACTTCTAGAAAGATTCTGTGTGTTTTTTTCATAATCTTCAAAAGCATGGATAATCTTTTCTATAATGGGATTTCTTACAATATCGTTTTTGTTAAATTCAATAATATTTACTTCTTCAATAGGTTTTAATATTTTAAGTAGTTTGGATAATCCAGATTGACCAGGTTTTAAATCTGTTTGGGTTATATCTCCACTTATACACATTCGCGAATTTCTCCCGATACGTGTTAAAAACATTTTTAATTGAGAAAGCGTACAATTTTGTGCTTCGTCTAGAATAATCATAGAATCATTCAATGTTCTACCTCTCATGTAAGCTAATGGAGCAACTTCAATTTTGTTCAATTGAATCAGTTGATTGGTTTTTTCTACACCAAGGGATTCGAACAGTGAATCATAAATTGGACGTAAATAGGGATCAACCTTTTGTACCATATCTCCTGGTAAAAAACCTAAATTTTCTCCTGCTTCTACCGCTGGTCTTGTTATAATTAATCGTTCTATTTCTCCTTTTAGTAACAACTTACTTGCTACAACTACTGCTAAAAAAGTTTTTCCTGTTCCTGCTGGTCCTGTTGCAATGGTTATCGAATAGTGCAGGAGTGATTTAATATAATTGAACTGATTAATGGTTTTTGCAAAAATTGGTTTTCCGCGATATGTAACGAAGAGTTTTTCTTGTTCAATAAATTCATGATTCGATATTTGGTTTTTGGATTCTTTTTCTTCGCTAAACAGAACTTTGTATAAATATTTTGTATCGAATACTTCTAATTGTCGATCTTGATAGTAATCACGAAGTTTGTTAAAAAAATGAACTGTTTTTTCGATCTTTTTGGGTTCCTCGGATCGAATAATAAATGAATTCCCTCTGGGAATCAATTCTACCTCTAGAAATTTTTCCAGTTCCAATATATTTTGATCCGAAATACCACAAATAAAATGAAACAGTTTTAAGTTTTCGAAAACATATTGTTCTTGGATGATTTTTGTTTTGTTCATTTCTGCATTAATACTCCGCAAAGGATTCTTTTTTTGGGTTCTCTTGTGTAATCCATTACTTCTTTTAAATAAATATTACCACCAAAATATTGCAAGTATAATTTTATTAACGTAAGTCCAGTTCCTAAACTAAAATCCTCGTTAATGAATCGTTCATCAAAATGATGGTTTAATCTTACGAATGGTTCGAAGATTTGGTTTTCGTATTCTTCTGGTATTCCAGTAATTCCACCTTTAAATTCTAACACATCGTTTAAAAAGGCAACAATGATAGAATTAGGGTTATCAAAAACAACAATATCGATATATGTTCTTTCCGGAGAATACTTAAAGGCATTGATAAGAATTTCTTTAAAAATAAGACTCAATGCTTCTTTATTTGAGCGAATTTTTCCCATAAATTTTAAATTACCAACTACAATTTCTTGATTTTTTATCATTCGAAATTCTTCGGTTCGTAAAATTGTATCATAAATAATTTTTTGAACTTGATGAGAATCTAAGATTTCTTCTGGAAAAGAGCGATTCATGTAATTTAACAACTTTTCTAAGTTGAGTATCCATAAATTTAGGTTTTCTGCACTTTTTTTAAGATTAACAAAATAATGTTTTGGAATGATAAAACCATTCTCTTGATCAATCTTTTTTAAATCCATTAGATCCACATAAGAAATAATGCTATTAATTCCTAACCCTTGTAGAAGAGAATTTCGAATATTCTGTAATAATTTTAAAGAAAAATCACTCCGAAATCGTGTTTTGTGATATTCTTTCCAAAGATACCATTCAATTTGTTTCTTCCAAGACTTTTGATAGTCCTTTAGATATTCTTCTAAGGTATGTTTTTCTACATAATATTTTTTTGCAGATTCAAGTATAGGAATAATAAATTCATTAAAATGCTCGTTTAAATAGATAAATTCGAAAATCTTTACAGAATTCAAGTTTAAATTTTTTTGTTCTTGTTCATTTTCCAATAAAACAATTAAAATTGGAGGATCTTCTACATCAGCAAGTATCTTTAAACAATTTTCGTTTGTAAAAAATCCGATTGGATGCAGCGATGTAATGATGATTTCTGGTTTTAGACGATTTCTTAAATATAAAGCAAATTGTATTTCTCTACATGCATAAACTTTATAACCTTTTGCTTTTAAAAAACTTTTGATTTTTTTTAATATTTCTTTTTGAGGATGAACTACGACAATTTTTAAATCTTGCTTTTCCATTAGATTATTCTTCTAAAATTTGTTTAATAATATCTAAAAATTGAGCTGGTCGAAAAGGTTTTACGATCCAACCATCTGCACCCGCATTTCTTCCTTCTTGTTTTTTCGATTCTTCGGATTCTGTTGTTAATGTAATAATAGGAACTTCGGTATTAATTTTTCGAATTTCTTTGATCATAGTTATTCCATCCATAACGGGCATATTGATATCTGCTATAATTAAATCAAACTTTCCTTGCTTGAATTTCTCTAATCCATCTAATCCATTTTCTGCTACAGTAACTTGATAACCTGCGGATTCTAATGTTTCTTTTACTGCATCTCTCATTGTTTGGGAATCATCTACTGCTAATATATGTGGCATAATATCTCCTTAATATAATAAAATTAATTGCGTTTAAAAAAAGTAACACTTGGTGTAAATTCATAATATCTGGCTAATCCGTATTCCCGCATTACATAATTATCTACAAGGTTGATTAAATTCTCTGATGAACCTAATATAAGAATCCCTTCGTTGTTGTTTAGAGAACGAATTAGTTTACGAACTACTTCTTTTTTTGTGTTAAGATCAAAATAAATTAAAACATTTCTACATAGGATAATATCAAAACCATAAGGATATGGATCATGAATTAAATTATGAATTTTAAATTCCACAATAGATTTTATTTCCTCGTCGAGCTTATATTCATTGTCTATTTTGGTAAAATATTTATTTTTTATGTAGTCTGGAACCCCACGATTGACTTCGAAATCTGTATAAATTCCTTTTTTAGCACGTTCAATTACATCTTTGCTAATGTCGGTTGCTAATATCTTTGTATGAGGAAATAAATAAGGATGATTTTCTTTTATAGTGATAGCAATAGAGTAGGGTTCTTGACCATAAGAACATCCAATGGACCATAAATTCAATTTTTTTGTTATGTTGGATTTACTGATTTGATTTTTTTCTAACCATTCAGGTATAATTTGTTTTGCTAACGCGTCAAAAATACTTTCATCCCGGAAGAAACGGGTTTCGTGAGTTGTAATCTTATCCACTAATTTATGATAAAATTCTGAATCATCTTTTTGTAATAATTTTAATGCAACCTCATCATAGGTTTTTAGGTTGTATTCCTTCATCAATTGATTTAGACGAGAATCTAGTAAATAAATTTTATCATCTGTTAAAAAAACGCCCGTCATGTTTTGAATTACTTGAATAAGTTGTTTATGTTCCATATTAATTCAATGCTTCTTCTAAACGTTTAATGATTTCTTCTGGTGTTAAAATTTCCCTTACTAGATTTTCTTCAATGGGTTTTTTGGGCATACCATAAATCGTACATGTTTCTGGACTTTGTGAAATTGTATATCCTCCCATTTCGTAGACCTTTTTTATGCCTTCGTATCCATCTGAACCCATACCAGTCATTATAATTGCTAAAACATTTTTTCCATAAGCTTCTAACAAAGATTCGAATAGATAATCTACTGATGGTTTGCAATTATTTTTTGGCGGATCATCTCCTAATTTAATAAATTTTTTATTATTAATGGAAACTACTCTTAAATGATATCCACCAGCTGCCACATAAACATATCCTTCTTTTACTTCTTCGCCATCTTTTGCTTCTACAACTGGATTCACAGAAATTTCGTTGAGGGTTTCTGCTAGTTTTGCTGTGAACAAGGGAGGCATATGTTGAACAATAAATAAATTTTTTTTTATTCTAGATAATTTTCTAAACATCTCGTACAATAAAACTGGCCCTCCCGTAGATATACCTATACCTGCTACTTGTATTTGATGAATTGCTGTTTTTTCAACAATTTTTTTTTCGATAGGGGGAATTTCTTGCCTTTTTTGTATTATTTTATTGCCATAAGCAATCTCTTTAACTTTGGGGATGAGTTCATTTTTTATATAGTCTACCAGTTGATTTTGGTTAGAAATACTTAAATTAGGTTTTGGAACAAAATCTACCGCACCTTCTTTTAATGCTTGTAGTGTAACGGTTGCTCCTTCTTGTGTGTGTGCACTAAACATAATAATCTTACTTGGAACGTTTAATTTTTTTATTTCTCGAATTGTTTCTATACCGTTCATTAAGGGCATTTCGTAATCCAAAATAATGATATCGGGTTGATAAAACTTAATTCGCGGTATAGCTAACTTTCCGTTAGAAGCATAGGAAATGATTTCTATTTCTTGATCCGATGCAAAAGCTTGTAATAAAAAATTCCTCATTGTTACGGAATCTTCGATAATCATTAATTTTATTTTTTCCATTGTTTAAAAACTTTCTGGGTTTAAGATAAGGATTGGTTTATGATTTAGAATCACAGTAAATTTTATATATGGGATTAATTTGCTCTCGATATGACCTTTGGAATAATCAATGTGGTAATTTTCTAAATTCATAATATCCACAATCTGATCTATCAAAATACCCACCTTACCTTTTTTTACTTTTAACAAGATAAATATATTTTGCTGATAAGAAGTATTTTTTAAATCAAACAATTTTTTTAAGTTTATAACTGTAATAATATCCCCTCTTAAATTCGTAATTCCTTCGATGTAATTTTTGTAATTTTCTGAAGTATATTGAATTGGTGTTAAATGCTTTAATTCATCTATTTCTTTACAATATTGTAATTCTAAACCATATACTTTATCTTCGAGTTTAAATAATATTACTTGCATTATCGAATTCCTGCGGTTAGTTTTTTATCGTTCCAAAAAGATAAGACCTTTTCCCAATCCAATAGCATGATAGTTTTATCTTTGTAAATTGCATAACCAAATATAAAAGATGCTTTTTCTTCTTTTTTAAAGCTTTCGAACTCATTGGTAATATTTATAATATCCGTTGCTAATAAAGAAATGTATTCATGTTCCGATGCTGGTAGTAAAATTCCATAATTACTTTTTTTATTAAAGAATTCCAAGTTTGCTTTTTTTAACAATAACTCATTTACATCAATGATAGGAACAATTGAATGATTATACTTAAATGCATAATAGTCTAGTAGTTGTTCTATCTGAGTATTTAATATTTCTATAATTCGAGGTTTATAAGAAATAGAAATACCGTAATAATTTCCTATCAATTCAAATATCAAATATTGATCTTGAATTGTTTTTTGGGTTGTTGTAGATTCTATATCAAACCCCAAATCTTTTTTGTTACTTTCTAAATGAAAACTTTTTACAAGTCCGAGTATATCGAATATCAAGATGGTTGTTCCATCGCCTAAGATAGATGCACCTGAATAGTATTGAATTTCGTGGAATTCTTCTCCTAAGGGTTTAATCATTAATTCTTCGGGGTTCAAGATTTCGTTTACAAGAAGCCCAAAGATATGCTGATCTGTTTCTAAAAAAACAATGTAATTGTATTGGCTTATAGATACTTTTTCTTTTGGTTTTAAGATATTTTGAGGATCAATAATAGGAATAATTTTTTCTCTTAATTCGTAAACAAGGCCACCATGAAGTTCTGACAAAAATTCTGGGTTTATTTTGATGATTTCGAAGATTTGATTTTGTTGTATAGCGAATTTTTGGTTCAGAATTTCGATGATTAAACAAGTTACAATAGAAAGAGTCTGTGGTATGGTTAATACAAAAGTTGTTCCTTGATTTACCTCTGTTTGAACATCTACAAATCCTTTAATTTTTCTTAAAGAGGACATTACAACATCCAATCCTACGCCTCTACCAGAACGTTCTGTTATCTTTTCGGCAGTGCTTAAACCAGGTAAAAAGATCAAATTTATAATTTCTTTTTTTGTTAATTCTTGTGCTTTTACTTTTGATATTAAGTTTTTTTCTATTGCTTTTTCTAATACCTTGTTTGTATCAATTCCTTTTCCATCATCGCTTACTTTGATTATTACATTACCTCCTTGAAAAAATGCTTTAATAGTTAATCGTCCTTTTTTAGGTTTACCTAATTTCTCTCGCATATCTGGTGGTTCAATTCCATGATCGATTGCATTACGAATTAAGTGTGTAAGAGGATCGCGAATCACATCAATCAATGTTTTATCTAATTCTATATTTCCACCTTCTATTTCGAGTTCTACTTCTTTGTTGGTTTCTTTCGATAATTCTCTAACTAGACGAGGTATACGTTCAAACAACACATTTAACTCTTGTAAGCGTAATTTCATGAGATTTTCTTGTAATAGAGTAATATAATTACTGATTCTTTTGCTGGAATTGATCAGTTCATGATTATCTTTTGCCAATAGTTCTATCTTTTGGTTGAACTCATTTCTTGCAATAACGGATTCCCCTGCTAAGTTGATCAAATATTCTACTAGGGATGCAGGAACTTTTAAGAATGATTCTTCTTCGTTAGGATTTGCTATATTTGTTGAGGATTTTATATTTTCTTTTTGATTCGTTAATACCTCTTCGCGAGGTTCTTCTTCTAATACAATTTGCTTTTTTAATAAAATCGGAAAGGGCAAAGAAAAATCTTCTTCGGTTGATAAAAATAAATAAAAATAGAGTCTATCGTTAAAAGAAGGTAGAATAAAATTAAAATTTATCAAAGAAATATCATTATTTTCTTTTATTCGGTCAATGTTATTTACAAATTCTGATAAAAGTTGATTTTTTTCTAAAAAGCTTAGAACATAGAATAGCTTGTGTTGGATGGGTAGTTTTTCTTTGTATTGTTTGATTTTATCTTGATATTTTTTTATAAATTTATTATATAAACTTTCTAAATCGATGTTATTGTGATTGTTTTTTTCCGTATGATTTTTCTCTGATTGATTATCAACATTTAATAATTTATTTATATTCTCTACCAAGTCTTTTATGTTATAATCTTGAATCTTATCAATGTTTTGAATCATTTCCCTTATACGATCAATGGCAAGTAGAGAAATATCGACTAAATCTCTTTTTAAAGGAATTTCATTATCTCGAACTTTGGTAAGTAAATTCTCGAAGTTATGAGATAAATTTTTGATGTTTTCTAATTCAAATAGACCAGAATTCCCTTTAATTGTATGAATTGCTCTAAAAAATTTATTCACCAATTCTTGGTTTTCTGGGTTTAAATCCTTTGTAAAATGATCTAAACATTCTTTTTCTAACTCTAATACACAGGTTTCTGCAACATCTAAAAGTTCTAAGGATTCTTGAATAAATGTTTTTAAAAGTTCACTCATAATATCATTCTGTTATAAATAATTTTTCTAAATTTGATTTAATAAATAAATTTTTTAATTCTTCTGACAAGTTAAATTTTATCGAGATTTTTTCTTTTTTTGTAGTTAAAGAAAGATCAATTAATAAAATAAGATTTTGGACATTGATATCCTTTGCTTCGGTTAAATTTAAATGGATTTTTACGTTTTCTTTCAGGTTTTTTTTGCATTCTAAGATTAGGTCTTCGATATTTTTTGATGTAAGATCGGTGTGATTGAACGACATAACAATCTTGTTTTTGGTATAAAAAAAACTACTCACAATTCTATTATCGTAAATTAATAATTTTTTTTTAATTTGACGAAATAATTTTTTATTTTTTAACGATAATTATATCAATATGTTTAACAATAAAAAGAAGTTAATTCAAGAAAGAAAAAATAAACTTAAATCCGAAATAAAACAGCTAAATGTTTCTTTAACGGCGAAAGAAAATCAATTTTCCGAAGACGATATAGTATTAGTTTCTAAAACAGATCTAACAGGGAAAATTACTTACGCAAATAGTGGTTTTGAAAAAATCAGCGAATACGAAAAAGGAGAACTTCTCGGAAAACCCCATAGTACAATTCGGCATCCACATATGCCTCGAAGTGCCTTTTACGATTTATGGGAAACGATTAAACAAGGTCTACCTTGGCGTGGATACGTAAAAAATCGTTCTAAATCTGGTAATCATTATTGGGTAGATGCTAATGTATCGCCTATCTTCGACAAGGGAAAAATTATTGGTTATATTTCTGTACGAAGAAGGATTTCTGAACAAGAAAAAAATCAAGCAGAAAAACTCTACCAAGAAATTCGAGAAGGTAAAAAAGATTTTGAACCTACGGTTTATAAGCAAATAGGAAAAATCAACTTAACTAAATTTGCTTTATTAATTCTCGTTGTTTTAAACATTGTTTTTGGAATTTTGTCTGTATTTACTGATCTTCCTTTAACCTTAAAAATAGGAGAATTTTTGATCAATGTTATTATTGTATCTATTATTTTCTATCAGTTATCAGATTTTAATAAACAAATCCAACTATTAACCTTCAAGGCTCAAAAGGCAGCAGAAAAGGATTTAACTGTATCCTTCGATGCAAACAAAAACGATGAATTGGGTTATTTAGAAAAAGCTTTATTAAACTTTTTAGTAAACATAGCTGGTATTGTTGGAATTCTTCAAGATTCTGTTAGAAACCTTAAAAAGGTAAATCAAACTCTAATAGAATCTTCTACTACATTGGCAAGTTTATCCGAAGAAAATAATACTACGATAAAAAACGTTATAGATCGATTAGAAGAAGGAGATAAAACAGTCCAAGTGATTGCTAGTTCCTTAGAAGAATTGAGCATAACAGTAAACGAAATCTCCCAAAAAACACAATCTTCGATGGAAATCGTCCAAAAAACTTCCGATTCTATCCGTAAAACTACCGAAACAGTAGAGAACCTTATCGATAATACAAAAAATATTTTAAAATTACTCGACAAGATTAATGATATTGCTCAGCAAACAAACTTATTAGCACTTAATGCAGCAATCGAAGCAGCTTCTGCTGGTGAACATGGAAAAGGTTTTGCCGTTGTAGCAAACGAGATAAAAAACTTAGCTTACGAATCAAAAAACATTACAAATCAAATTCGCGAATTTTCTATCAAAATTCAAGATGACCTAAAAC
>Ga0308394_1001609_pt1 | contig 10522 bp, 9 predicted proteins | sample Hotspr2Sampleme2_FD_202366 | JGI IMG/M metagenome (GOLD analysis project Ga0308394, IMG submission 202366) | Hot spring phototrophic mat microbial communities from Mushroom Spring, Yellowstone National Park, Wyoming, United States - 20050701_me2 ...
GAGAGCGTTTGGGGAAACGATAAATTGACTAATTTTCAGCTGCTTTCAGTGTTCCCTGTTTTTGCTTGCGCTCAAGCCGTGGTGGGAGAGAAGGAAGCGGCTAAATCAAATTTTTCTAAAGCTGTGGATTTATCGCTAGCCTTACAAAGTCACCCAGTATCTCAATCAATGACTCTTCAGAGAATTGCTTTTTTTCAGCTCAGGGCGGGTTTTACCGAGACTGCGTTCCAAACTATTAATTTAATGCCTGATCTGGGTTTAAGAAAGCAGGCATTGGACGAGCTAAATAAGCCAGCGAGGTTTGCTAATTTTAAGGAGCTGTTAAATTTTTTGAATGTAAGGCTTCGTAGATTGGAGATAGAGTTGCCAAATTTAGGTGTGGACTGATATAGTGGCTCTTTGATTAATCGCCTTACCTTTGCGGTCGATTAACATAGTTTGTGGGTTTGCCTGCTACGACTGTCAGGCACCCTTTTACTAGTCTGAGAAAAAAATATTATCTATTAAATAGGAGGTCGGGATCAGTTTTACACGCTAACTAGAAGCAAGTTTCAGCTTTGTTAAATCGAAGTCAATATATTGCCAGTTTAATCAAAAATTTAAGTTTAAATTAAACGGTAATGAGGATTTTGTTTACAATCATTCAGCTGCTAGCTTCGCAAGTCAACTGTAGACAATTTAAATCATTATTAACAGGAAGGTTAAATTCTTTAGCACAGCAATTACTTCAATTTAGAGATGTTAAACAGTTATATTAACGGCAAAACATTGGTATTTTAACCTTTAGAAGATGCAAAAACAGTCTTTTAGATTGTATCCGTATATATTCTTAAAAAAAGTAATTTTTAAAGAGGCTAAGAGCAGCACTATTACAATAATTCTGCCCAACCTAAATGTTGTTGCAGGGCTTTAAGTATTCGTGTTGAATGTTTTTTGTCTCGTACCTCTACAACAAAAGTGATTCCTACCGTAGTCGGACTTGGAGAGTCTAACCTGTCGTGGTAAGTTTGGATGATTTGTCCTCCGTGTGAGCCGATTAATGATGCTGCTTGCCCTAAAGTTCCTGGTACATCCGCAACTGCAACTCTAAATTTGACAAGTCTAGCCTCTTCTCTCAAGCGCCGCACCAATAATCGCGCAAGTAAAGAGATATCTATATTAGACCCGCAAACTATCAAAATTGCGGGGAAATAAGTTTTTTTTATCTTTCCTTCCAGCACTGCTGCTAAACCTGCAGCTCCTGCTCCTTCGACCAACGATTTTTCTAGCTCAGCAAAATAAGTAATGGCCTTAGCGATCGCTTCTTCGGAAACTGTAACTATATCATCAACGTACCTATCAATGAACTTCATTGGTAATTCCCCTATGCTTTTTATTGCTATGCCATCTGCTATGGAAACTGAAGCGTGAGGATGCTTGCTTTCAGCCCACTCGCTTCTAACTCCGATTACTTTGATGTGTGGAGCAAGGTTCTTAATCACTACCGATATTCCGCTTATTAATCCGCCTCCACCTACTGGCACTACGATAGATTTAACTTGCGAACACTCATCAAGCAATTCTAGCCCTATAGTGCCTTGTCCTGCTATCACCTCAGGTTGGTTATAAGGATGAACAAAAGTTAGCTTTAGACTTTTACTTTTTTCCAAAGCTAGCTGATAAGCCTCACTGAAGTTCTGGCCAAACAAAACTAATTTTGCCCCGTTTTCTTCAATTCTAGTGGTCTTAGCCACAGGCGTGTGAACGGGGCAAATGATGTGACAAGGCACTTTCATTTTTTTTGCATAGTAACTTAGAGCAAGAGCATGGTTTCCCGCACTAGCAGTAATCACACCATTAGTCTTCTTAAGTTGTAGCAAAGCGTTCAGTACTCCCCTTTCTTTAAAAGAGCCTGTAAAATTGCGAGATTCCCATTTGCAATAAATTGAAAGTCTAAGCTTTGCGCTGAGATTTCTACAGAACTCAGCCTTGATAGGCGAGAAATGGCTATAAATTGATTTGGCTTTTACTACTTCTTTTAAAAAATTATCACTCAAACTTAAGTTTAAGATGATACAAGACAAGAAAAATGATTAAAATAATTGTAAGTAGCCTTGACCCAAGACGCTATCACAATCCGAGAGGTTGGTCTTAGAGAGGGGGTACAAATTACCAAACAACCGATTTCTTTAAACCAAAAAATAAGGCTTCTTAACATTTTGTATGAAGCACAACTTGACCTTATTGAGGCAACTGCGATTGTTAGGACGGATCTTGTCCCTAACCATGCCGACTGGGAAGAAGTTCTTACTTATTGCGCAAGTCGCTCTGACCCCAAGAAATTCACAGCCCTTTATTTGAACAAAAAAGGTTTTGAACTTTTGCTTCAATTCCCTCAGCTATCCAAAGAGCCGTGGCTGCACACAGCTGTTAGCGAAGATTTCTTAATAATGAATGTCAACAGAAGTTTCTCTTCTGAATCACAATATTTCGAAGCTATGGAACATGCTTTTAAGCAGAGTGGTCTTGATTATGTTAACATAATGCTTTCAACTTGCTTCGGTTCGATCCACGAAGGGTTGAACAGTGTGTCAAGAGTAATGCATCGGCTCGAGCAGCTTTTAAATTCAATCAACCTGCCGGTGAAAGAATTATGTCTTGCGGATACCTACGGGGTTTGCAATCCAAAGCTCCTAAGAAGCATTTTGGAAGAGCTTAATCGCTGTAAGTTGGCTGAAAAAATCTCCTTACATCTCCACAACACTAACGGTTTAGGCCTGGCTAATGCTTTAGTTGGTTTAGAAAGTGGAGTTAGAACCTTCGACTCATCAATAGCAGGAGTTGGAGGTTGCCCTTTCATTCCTCAAGCTTCAGGGAATATCCCCACAGAAGAGCTAGTTTTATTGGCTCGTAGTTCGGGTTTTCGGGTTAAAGTAGATTCTGAGAAATTAGCTCTTGCAATTGTAGAGGCAAGAAACATCTTTGGGCATGAGACTCACTCGCATTTGGCTTTGTTGAATTTTGACAACCTAGTCGATGTCCTATCGACCTGAGGGGATCAGCTTCAAAGGTTTATAAACTTGCTACACTACTCGCCTGAAACCAATCTTTCGGGCGATTATGCCGTAGTAGAAAACTAAGAGCCTGTTCTTTGAAAATGATAGAAAACAGATTTAGAGATCTCTCTGTTACTTTCAATTTAATAAAAAGCTTTTTAATCAAAAGGCTTAATGGCTAAGAGCAAGATGTGAAAAGTAGATATTTTTGATTTCACTGTTGGTAAGTTGGGTTGCTGGATAATTAATACAAAATCGAACATTCTTTTTTGATAATCAGCATTTGAATACTTTTTCGTGAACACTTTAAAGGGCGCGAGTAGGTGTTTGGAACAACTAGTAAGGCTGAAGAATAATCTCTCAACCTCAAAAATCACAACATCAAATTATCCTAGCTACACGCAGCTATTGATTCAGAGACTACACTAAGGAAAACTACTTTCAGGCCCTCTTAACTTAGTTTAACACATTAATAGGCTTTTTGTTTTTCTATTGTTGGTTCGTATAGGTAGCAACTCTTCTAACCTCAGCTCTAATAAAAAAACCACCCTGCCGTTTGTTAACTATATAAAAAGTGACAGGGTGGTTTTAACTGACTCTATCTCTTTTGGACTTGGATGGTTTTTGTTGATGCAGACCTTGCCTGCTTAGGCACTCTAATGGTTAATACACCATTGCTAAACTCAGCTGTTATATTATCCGTATCAGCATCTTCAGGCAGATTGAAAGATCGAGAGTACATCCCATATGTCAGCTCGCTCATATGAAGCTGAGCGTTCGGGGACATATCTTGCTCAGATCTTCTTTCTGCATTGATGGTGAGGAAGTTATCCTTTAATTCAACCTTAATGTTTTCTTGCGAGACTCCTGGAAGATCTGCCCTTATAATGTAATTGTTCGGTTCTTCCATTATTTGACAATTAGGTCTCCAATTAAACTCCCTTAAGCCAGGCTCGTTGAAAAACTGCTCAACCCATCTATTCAGCTCTTGAAGTTGATTTTCAAGAGAGCTAAACAGACTGGGAAAAGACGAATACCTAGAAACTGGCAAAAGTCTGCTTCCAGACTCTTCTCTTTCCCCCCAATTCCAAGGCAATATAGATCTTAATCTTCTCATACTCTTTACACCTCCCTGACTTTAGATAGTAACTTGGCTGTATTTTTTCAAGGAAATCGAAAAAAAATTTTCTCTAAAAGCTCCACACTTGGTATTCTATTAGTAGGGGAAAATGAGTGAAGGTTTTTACATAACCACAACTTTAGACAAAGCAATTCAATATGCCAGAAAATGGTCTCTGTTTACCTATCCCTTTGTAACAGCTTGCTGTGGAATGGAGTTTATGGCAGTATCTTGCGCACATTATGACACTGATAGATTTGGAGCAGCTTTGCCAAGGTTTTCTCCAAGGCAGTCTGACTTACTTTTGGTAGTCGGCACAGTAAATCACAAGCTCGCCCCTGCTCTTTTGAGGGTTTATGAACAAATGGTAGAGCCCAAATGGGTAATAGCTTTTGGAGCCTGTGCTAGCTCAGGGGGATTTTACGATAATTATGCAACCGTCAACGGAATCGATAAAATCATACCGGTGGACGTATACGTGCCAGGGTGTCCTCCTAGGCCAGAGACGTATTTGGATGCACTAATCAAGCTGCAAAATAAAATCTTCAACGAACCTGCAGCCATACTTCCAGAACATGGAGGGCTTCAGCCCAAACCTGAACTTAAGAATCTTTTGGGAGAGTATAAAATGGCAGAGTCGTGAAATAAGTTAGCTTTCACATGAAGTATCTGTTCAAGACTAAATTAAATGATTGTGAAAAAAGTCAGTATTTTTTTAATCTAAACTTATAGGGCGCTGTAATGGCGGGATTAGTTTCCGTAGTTCTTCAACCGAGTAGGGCGTTCTTTGAAAGAGTTTACTTAGAAGCTCTACGGTTTATGCGCTCAGTGAGAGTAGTGGCGGAAAAGCTAGATCTAAGAAAAAAGTTAGTTGCCGCCAGTATTTATGCAGTGTTTCAATCTTTTTTAAGTAAAATTGTAAGCTCGAATTTCGAAACACAAAATTTAGGCGCCCCTATCAGATTAAATTACCCAGCTGCAAGGGGCCTTATTCAGGATCTTTTAGAGCAGGGAAATCAAGGAGCAGGTTTTTGTTTTGAAAGGAAAGCAGACTCTAACAATCCAGTCTACTATGGAGCTTTCTATGTCCAAGGAGGTCCATTTAAGATGGCGTGCCTGACTAAATTTATGATTTCAAACGGCTTGCTGGTTGCTTTAGTTTTTGATCTCTACTCAAATTTAGTTTTTAAGTATAAAAGTAGGCTAAGAAAACCTGCACATGTAGTTTGTGAAAACTTGAATTTAAGTGACCCGGTTAAAAGTTTTAGAAAGTGCTTAACAGCAATGCTGGCGATTTTAACCGGTACTAGGGCCTAATTTGAGTAGACTCATGCTAGATTTTTAAAAACTCGGTGTTTAAAAATCTGTATTTGAGATCTGTTCCTTTAGAAATTCCTACACGAGTGGCAGTTGTTATTTTAACTTGTACCGCTGCCACTTCAATGGAAATAAACGGATTTTCGAGCAAATCAACACCAGAGTGAGATAAGTTTATTTCAAGCTCTTTACAAACATTTCCCGGCCCTTTAATTAATCTATTGTTTGCTAGATCTAGCACTGACCTAATTAAAACTGCCTCACCTACTCCCTCTTTACCTGTGACGACATTAAAACAGTGATGCAACCCATAAATTAAATATACATAGGAGTGTCCTCCCAGAAGGAACATATGTTGATTTCTTTTGGTTTTTCCCCGGAAGGAATGTGAAGCTGGGTCGTTTTGGAGATAGGCTTCCGTTTCTACAATTAGAAAATCCCCTCTACTTCTTCTTCTTAAAATACAGTGCAATAAATTCTTTGCAACTTCCACGGTTTCATCGAGGAAAAAATCCCTACTTATCCGGTTATTTAGTTTAACAGTACGGCCTAAATTTGATACCATACACTAGTTGAGCCTAAATGAATCCAGAAGAAACTTCCGACATTATCAGAAAGAAGTTAGCTGATTTGCAAGAACTCAAAAAAGAAGGTTTCAATTTTCCAAATTGTTTTAAGCCAATACATAATTCTATTTTTTTGAGAGATCTGCCTGAATCACAGTTCTTAAGCGAAACAAAGCTGAAACTTGCTGGAAGAGTGATTCTTAAGCGTGATTTTGGGAAAACCTGTTTTTTTCATTTGCTTGATGAATATGGCAAGTTTCAGATTTATGGCAAACAAGATTCCTTAGAACATTTTGAAAAATTTCGAGATCTTAATATAGGTGACATAATTGGAGTAGAGGGCTATCCTTTTTTTACAAAAACGAGAGAGCGAACCGTTTTTGTAGAAAAATTTCAGCTTTTAACTAAAAACATATACCCCTTACCTGAAAAATGGCATGGTTTGTCGGATGTGGAGGAGCGTTTTAGACACAGGTATTTGGATCTTATAAGCAACTACGAAAATAGAGAGATTTTTAAAACCAGAGCTAAAATTATTCAAAAAATCAGGCAATTTCTAGACAGTAGAGGCTTTTTAGAGGTTGAAACTCCAATTCTAACATCAATTAAAGCAGGAGCAAACGCGAGACCTTTTGTAACTAGACATAATGCTTTAGGTGTAGACTTTTATCTGCGCATAGCGTTAGAGCTGCCTTTAAAAAAACTAGTGGTAGGTGGTTTTGAGCGTGTTTATGAGCTAGGAAAAAATTTCAGAAACGAGGGAATAGATCGTAAACATAACCCTGAGTTTACGATGCTAGAGTTTTATCAAGCTTATGCTACATTTGAAGATTTAATGGATCTAACAGAGGAGCTTTTGTGCCAAATAGGAGATGAAGTGTTTAACAAAAGAGATTTTGAGTTTGAAGGAAAGACTTTCAGCTTGCAAAGACCATTTAGGAGACTACGCATGGAAGATGCTATCTATGAGATAGGGGGAGTTTCAAGAGATTTAAGTCTGAGAGATCAGAATGATTTAGCGATTATAGCTCGTGAGTTTGGGGTTGAGTACGTAAATCCCCTTGATTGGGGTAGCTGTGTTCAAGATCTTTTTGAGGCTTTGGTGGAAGACAAACTTATAGAGCCTACATTTATTACGCATCATCCTTTAAGTGTTAGTCCTTTAGCAAGAAGAAATGATTTTGATCCCGAGCTCACCGATAGATTTGAGTTATATATAGCTGGGCTAGAAGTAGCTAATGCATTCTCTGAGCTTAATGACTCAGAGGATCAGCTTGAAAGATTTGTAGCTCAAATGCAGTTAAAGTCTAAAGAAGGAGAAGAAGCTCAAGAGCTTGATGAGGATTTTATAAAAGCTCTAAGAGTTGGTATGCCGCCTACAGCAGGTGAAGGCATTGGTATTGATCGACTGGTGATGTTGTTAACAGGGAAAAACTCAATTCGAGAAGTAGTTCTTTTCCCTCAATTACGCCCAGAGTAGAGGTAGCCGATGACCTAAAATTTTTAAAATATAAAGGGTTAAAATTTTGGCGATTGAGCGCAGAACTACCAACCCACCCTTTTCTATTATTTAGTCTAAGGGTTGGTATTGTTTAGGCTAAATGTGATTGTTGAGGAGTTACTTGGCTGCACGTGTAGTTAGGGTTCATGTTGAAAGCTAGCAGAGGCTTTTTGTGGAAAATTTAAATGCGCTACGCACATACTCAACAAATTTGATTTATGAGAGTGAAAATTTCAAATAATAACCTTTGCCTCCATACTAGCTTCAAGGGATTTACAAAGTTTGTTTTATAACAGGGCGACTTAATGGTGGGTAAATTTGTTTAGTCGTAACGATAAGCGTGAAATAAGCGCTTCGAAATTTTAAACTATACCGTAAAAGAGCAAGCCTTTCCGGCATCACAAAACTTTAAATTACATCTGAAAAAGTCTCAACTGTTCTTACTTTTTTAACTATTTCTTTCACTGCAACTTAATTTTCAACGATTTGAACTCTATATTAAAAAACTTGTTTTTGAGTTTTTTGGTAGTGCTATAAGAAATTTTCTTAAAATGGGTTTTTAGAAAAAACTTGATTTGAAAGTTCTTGGGAAAGATTTTAACTCGGATTATTCTAATTATTAATCAAGTTGAGTCTCGTAACAGAGAACTTTAAAAAAGCCGGGCTTAAGATTCTTAACAGAGGTTTAGCGGCTTTAGCGCGCATTTTAGCGGCAGCTGGCGAGTTTTTACAAAAACAATCAGAGAAAATATCGCTCCATAACTCTAACCATCCTACATCTCAGCCCAGTGAGCCTTTAGAGAATGTTTTTAAAAAATTGCGCGAAAATATTGAGTGCTCAGTTAAAACACCTGAGATAATTCCAACACTCACTCAGCTGATGTTTAAGTTTTTTGCAGAAAAGTACTTCGAAATTGAAAAGCTTTACAAAACTTCGGGTGCAACCATAGAACTTAAGCAGAAAGTTTTTCAATTAAAGGAAGACATTTTATGGGCATTAACTGACGGAGCATCGCCTCTTCAAACCAATAATTTCGCTGCTTCCGCTGATAATTTGCCCCAGAGTAGTAAAGTCTACTTTTTTCGGTTTTACTGCTTAACGCATAGCTTTTTTGAAAAGTTTGGTAACTTACTCACTCTAACATGGACAGAGGCTACAACTTTAATTGATTTTGCATTTAGCATTGCTGAAGAAAGCCCATTTCTAGCTGCCACCTTCGTACACCTAACATTGCCCCAAATTTGTACACTTAACTCTTACATCAACCCCGCAGAGCTATATGATTTATGGGACAGGTTTGAGGAAAAACTATTAGAGGAGATTGTCGCACGAGGGGAGAATGAGTTTTACTTCGATTCTAAGCAAGGATTACTTGGCATTGAACATCAAACCTCTGGGGGGCCTGATGATTATGCTCTAGGGGAACCCTCTTGGCGATTACTGGAGCACTTATTTGATTTTTGTCAAAGCTTTGTGGACTCTTTTCAAGATTATCTCAAGGAAGCAACTGAGGATGATGAGTACGCGTATACCGAAACGGACCCATCAAATTCCGATGATCAGATGGAGATGCTTATTCTTGAACTGCCTAGCAATTCAAACGGGCATTCAGAGCTCTTAGTGTTAATTAACAATTTAATTGCTGCTCTTAGGAGAAAAGAAAGCGAGCTTTATTTGCCCAAAATAGCTCAAGCATTAAGATTAGATCAAAATTTAAGTAAGCATCTATGTGATCCTATCTCTCAAATTCTAAATGTATTTTCTAGCAGCCTGTCAGAATTAGATTTGTCTTTTGAATTAAAGAGAAAGCTTTTTCGGTTAATTTATCGTTGGGCGAGTCTTTGCGAAAATTTCAGGCCATTGAGATCTACAATACTTTTTAGCCATTTAGCATATTTCGCTTTTCAAAAGTATTCCGATGGTGGCGCAGCCAGTTTTTTTAAAGGAATGAAAAAAGAACAGGCACGAATTTTGGGGTTGGTTCTTGCGGATGTTCAAAGAGTTTTAAACAATTAAAAATAACTTTGCGAAATCGTTTTAAACCTTAAGTTTACCTCTCAGATCGAGAAATTACTTTAAAATTTGTTTTTCAGGGCTACTAATGCCCATAAAACTTTTAGAAGTGATCAAACGTTGAGCTTACAAGCTAAAAACGGTATGCTCAAAAAGTTAATCAAATCTAAAGGCAAAAGCGCCAAAGGGTTGCTATTATTTACCTTTTCGCAGAGCCAATTAAAAAATTATATTAAAATTTTTAAGAACGAATTAAAATTTAAACTACTTTAAAATCGAAAAGTTGCTAAAAACTGAGGGCCAAAAAAAACGGAAGGCCAAAATATGGTGCGGGCAATTAAATTTTTTTAGCTGGTTATCAATTAAGAAGGTATTAGTATTTTTAAGGAGATCCTTACTTGTTGCTTGTCAAAGCAACGAGCCACTGCAAGGTGAGCAAATAATCAACCTAGCGCCAAAAGTTTTGAAAGTCACGACCGTCTAAAAAGGGTATTTCAAAAGAGTCCCTGAAACAGTGCTAGCTGATGTGCGATCAAACTTGGAGTCAAATAAAGGCAAGAGTCATAGGGTATTTTGTGACAGACGGAGATGAGTTTTCAAAAGGGGATCCTCTCGTTGAGCTGGACTCTAGGGATATTTTAGCAAGAGTTGCCTCCGCCCGATTCTGCTCCAGAGCTTGGGCTATCTGATGACGGTCTTCTTCTGGTATTTCATCTAAGCTTTCCATAACTTGTTTAACTTCTTCCCACGTTCCTTCACTCAAAATCCTTAAAATCTCACTTGTATTTGTCCTCTTATAGTGGAAGCTTGCTAAAATTGCTCCACTATCTTCTGTACGATCAATTAAACCTAGCAACTCCTCATCATTTAACAAAATAGCTCTGGCCTCGGTTGGTATACTTTTAAGTAAAAAATAAGCAGTTAAATACTTCCTTTCTCTTAGGAGAGTTTTGATGGGATCCTTTAAAT
>Ga0308394_1001611_pt1 | contig 10516 bp, 22 predicted proteins | sample Hotspr2Sampleme2_FD_202366 | JGI IMG/M metagenome (GOLD analysis project Ga0308394, IMG submission 202366) | Hot spring phototrophic mat microbial communities from Mushroom Spring, Yellowstone National Park, Wyoming, United States - 20050701_me2 ...
CAGGCGGGTGGACACGTAGCTTCAATGGGGCCACGCTTTTGTAAGCGTGGAAACCCATACGCGCCGTGACGGGTCATAGCCGACGAGTTGGCTTCAATGGGGCCACGCTTTTGTAAGCGTGGAAACACACAAGCAGCGCGCTAGGCCACCAGAGCCCGACAAGGCTTCAATGGGGCCACGCTTTTGTAAGCGTGGAAACATTCTGCCATCGCCTTCTCGTTTTGTCAAGGCCCGAGCTTCAATGGGGCCACGCTTTTGTAAGCGTGGAAACTCTGGACGACGACCGACCATCACAATCTTGCCGGTTGGCTTCAATGGGGCCACGCTTTTGTAAGCGTGGAAACTATGCCTGATCACAAGTCTGCTGCCGTACTAGGCGAGCTTCAATGGGGCCACGCTTTTGTAAGCGTGGAAACTACCCCCAGCCCCACCCCCCGCACCCACCGCCCAGCCAGCTTCAATGGGGCCACGCTTTTGTAAGCGTGGAAACATGGTGATGCGCAACACGCCGTTAATGCGCACGTGCTGCTTCAATGGGGCCACGCTTTTGTAAGCGTGGAAACATCGTCACCCCTGATGCGCTCAAGCAAGCACTATGGCTTCAATGGGGCCACGCTTTTGTAAGCGTGGAAACACACAGCTTCGGCCCAGAACAGCGAGAGCTCTCGCTCGCTTCAATGGGGCCACGCTTTTGTAAGCGTGGAAACATCCGCGCTGAGCGGCAGCGCGTGGAATATGAGTTTGCTTCAATGGGGCCACGCTTTTGTAAGCGTGGAAACAGGTTCGCGCCGCTGGTGGCCACCAGCAGCACCAGCTTCAATGGGGCCACGCTTTTGTAAGCGTGGAAACAAGGCGCGCGGTGCAACGACTTCGGCGTCATAGTACGCTTCAATGGGGCCACGCTTTTGTAAGCGTGGAAACAAGGGAGATTCTCGCGGCTTCGCGCCGAAGCCAATTCGTGCTTCAATGGGGCCACGCTTTTGTAAGCGTGGAAACGTACGTCGTGCTTGAGGTGATGCCGTGTTGAGCGCTGTGCTTCAATGGGGCCACGCTTTTGTAAGCGTGGAAACAACACCGCCGGCCGCTCCCCCTAGCGGCCGGCGTGCGGCTTCAATGGGGCCACGCTTTTGTAAGCGTGGAAACGAGGTCGTGGATGAGGTTTGCGCCGCCGGCGATGAGGCTTCAATGGGGCCACGCTTTTGTAAGCGTGGAAACCGGCTTGCTGGTCAAGGCAGAGCTTGACAGGCACAGGCTTCAATGGGGCCACGCTTTTGTAAGCGTGGAAACAACGCAGCGCTTTACTGGTGCGCAAAGCGCATGCGTGCTTCAATGGGGCCACGCTTTTGTAAGCGTGGAAACGTGGGTTGGTTGCGGCAAACGGTGAAGGGCGGAGACGCTTCAATGGGGCCACGCTTTTGTAAGCGTGGAAACCCACCGCGTCCAGGCCGGCCAGCGCAGCAGTGGTGGCGCTTCAATGGGGCCACGCTTTTGTAAGCGTGGAAACCAGCGTACGCAGCATTCGATCTGCGATCTCAGGGCGCTTCAATGGGGCCACGCTTTTGTAAGCGTGGAAACGAGGAGCGCGATGAGCATGGCAAGCTATATCGCCTTGCTTCAATGGGGCCACGCTTTTGTAAGCGTGGAAACGCCCGATCTGCGCCAGCGCCCCGAAGCTCACCCCCGCTTCAATGGGGCCACGCTTTTGTAAGCGTGGAAACCCGCCACGTGCACGCGGAGATGCTCCGCGATGCGAGCTTCAATGGGGCCACGCTTTTGTAAGCGTGGAAACGTACCGGGCAGTGACGGTCACCGACCGATGGCCCAGGCTTCAATGGGGCCACGCTTTTGTAAGCGTGGAAACCCTCCTGACGCCCGTCGCCGCCATCGAGGCCATCGAAGCTTCAATGGGGCCACGCTTTTGTAAGCGTGGAAACGCGGCAAAATGGGCCAAAGAACTCAGCGAGCTATACGAGCTTCAATGGGGCCACGCTTTTGTAAGCGTGGAAACTTATCGGCCTGTATAACTGCGGCGCGGCGGAGCGAGTGCTTCAATGGGGCCACGCTTTTGTAAGCGTGGAAACGAGCCGGCCTACTCGCTGAATGGGCACGGCGCCCCAGCTTCAATGGGGCCACGCTTTTGTAAGCGTGGAAACAATCGCACGCCGCCCGCGGCGAACGCGAAAGCTGAGTGGCTTCAATGGGGCCACGCTTTTGTAAGCGTGGAAACGAGTCACCTGATAGTCAGGGCGAGGATGAATCCTCGCTTCAATGGGGCCACGCTTTTGTAAGCGTGGAAACTACAACCCTGAAGTGCGCTTGATTGAGCTTGAGATTCGGCTTCAATGGGGCCACGCTTTTGTAAGCGTGGAAACGGCGGGAATGCTAACGCATAATTCCGCGCACGTCAAGCTTCAATGGGGCCACGCTTTTGTAAGCGTGGAAACTGCCGGTGACTTCGCGGATTATCCTCTGCAACTCGTGCTTCAATGGGGCCACGCTTTTGTAAGCGTGGAAACCGGAGTGTTGCCGACAGTGAACTGCACTAACTGAGGCAGCTTCAATGGGGCCACGCTTTTGTAAGCGTGGAAACGTGCAATACCCATCCTTCAGGACTCGCAGGCATAGAGCTTCAATGGGGCCACGCTTTTGTAAGCGTGGAAACCCGCCGACTCTCGGACTACATCCGCGTTTTGGTCTTGCTTCAATGGGGCCACGCTTTTGTAAGCGTGGAAAATGCGCCAGTGCGCGTGCCTGGACTCCTGAGCGACGTGCTTCAATGGGGCCACGCTTTTGTAAGCGTGGAAACTCGGCGAGCCACTCTTGGCGATAGGTGCGCTCGCTTAGCTTCAATGGGGCCACGCTTTTGTAAGCGTGGAAACATACTCAAGGAAGCGCCACTGTTCATCCTTCTTCGATGCGGCTTCAATGGGGCCACGCTTTTGTAAGCGTGGAAACGAGCAACCGGGCCGAATAGGCCGAACAGGCCATAGAGCTTCAATGGGGCCACGCTTTTGTAAGCGTGGAAACCTCCAGCGGCGTACGCAACCGCTTCCTCTAACGTCGCTTCAATGGGGCCACGCTTTTGTAAGCGTGGAAACCCGGTGATAGAGGACGACCAAGCCGCCGCGATCGTCGCTTCAATGGGGCCACGCTTTTGTAAGCGTGGAAACAGAAGCGGCGGGTTGAGCAACCCGAGAAGCTCTGCGCCGCTTCAATGGGGCCACGCTTTTGTAAGCGTGGAAACAAGCGCTAGCCAACCTGGAGCAAGCCTTGCTGATGGGCTTCAATGGGGCCACGCTTTTGTAAGCGTGGAAACGCTGGCCGAGCGCGTGAAGGCGTGGGCGCTGAGCGGCTTCAATGGGGCCACGCTTTTGTAAGCGTGGAAACCAGCTAGCTGATTCTCACACGGAGGGCGCAGAAATGCTTCAATGGGGCCACGCTTTTGTAAGCGTGGAAACGTCAACCTGTCATTCCGGATATTGACTGGGTTGACGAGCTTCAATGGGGCCACGCTTTTGTAAGCGTGGAAACTGGACAACAGGGATGTCGTCACGACTACTGGGAAACCGCTTCAATGGGGCCACGCTTTTGTAAGCGTGGAAACTGGTCTGAACGCTCGCGTCAGCTAACCCACGAGAACGGCTTCAATGGGGCCACGCTTTTGTAAGCGTGGAAACCAGTAACCCCAACCTTGCGCGACAAACGCTGGATCGCTTCAATGGGGCCACGCTTTTGTAAGCGTGGAAACCAGGCCGAACGCTACCGATGCGCCAGCCGTCGCAGCGCTTCAATGGGGCCACGCTTTTGTAAGCGTGGAAACCTCGTGCTTGAGCGCACTGACGTGGGCGACGCGCTGCTTCAATGGGGCCACGCTTTTGTAAGCGTGGAAACGACATAGAGGCCCTCATCGGGCATTATTGCAGAGTTGCTTCAATGGGGCCACGCTTTTGTAAGCGTGGAAACGTCAGCAGCGTATGCAGGTAGGTCATCTTTCCCGTCAGCTTCAATGGGGCCACGCTTTTGTAAGCGTGGAAACTCGGGACTGAGCGAAGCCGGCTGTACTTGCTCGCGTCGCTTCAATGGGGCCACGCTTTTGTAAGCGTGGAAACTTCCAGCAGGCTTTGAGAAGCGCGGAGCAGGAAGCGCTGCTTCAATGGGGCCACGCTTTTGTAAGCGTGGAAACCCCATCAGCTACTACGCCGGCATCCCAATAGCAATCTGCTTCAATGGGGCCACGCTTTTGTAAGCGTGGAAACGGCCTCGACCGGGCCGTCCTGCGCGTCGAACCCGGCGGCTTCAATGGGGCCACGCTTTTGTAAGCGTGGAAACATGCCGTCGGACTCGCTGACGAACCTGACTACCCAGCTTCAATGGGGCCACGCTTTTGTAAGCGTGGAAACACGCGGATGGTAAGCGTTGACGGTAAAGGATTAAATATCGCTTCAATGGGGCCACGCTTTTGTAAGCGTGGAAACATGAGTTCGATCACAACAACCGCGCCGAGCTACAGGCGCTTCAATGGGGCCACGCTTTTGTAAGCGTGGAAACCAGCCCAAGGTTGCGCACGTTGAGGAGCGCGTTGTTGCTTCAATGGGGCCACGCTTTTGTAAGCGTGGAAACTGGCGCGGCTGCTGCGCGTCCCTGGCACGCTGAACGGGCTTCAATGGGGCCACGCTTTTGTAAGCGTGGAAACAGAATTGAGTGGGCTAGGTCGGTCTTAGCTTTCTGGCTTCAATGGGGCCACGCTTTTGTAAGCGTGGAAACCTAGCATGCCAAATCTGCATGCTGCGATACGAGAGCTTGCTTCAATGGGGCCACGCTTTTGTAAGCGTGGAAACCTGTCCAGTTGATTAAATTGGCGCAAGAGGTGGGAGAGGCTTCAATGGGGCCACGCTTTTGTAAGCGTGGAAACCAGACCCCCTCAGCATGATCGCACGAGGCCTGAAAAGAGCTTCAATGGGGCCACGCTTTTGTAAGCGTGGAAACCCGCTCCGCGCTCCGCGCTCCGCGGGGGGGCGGCCCAGCTTCAATGGGGCCACGCTTTTGTAAGCGTGGAAACGGCAGGCGCGAATGGCAAGGAGTAAGCGATGAACGGCTTCAATGGGGCCACGCTTTTGTAAGCGTGGAAACTCACAATATGTTGCAGCGCTAGCTCCTAGCTCGTCTGCTTCAATGGGGCCACGCTTTTGTAAGCGTGGAAACAAGATTCTGGCGAAGAGATTCATGGCATACATCACGCCGCTTCAATGGGGCCACGCTTTTGTAAGCGTGGAAACCAGTCAGCGCTTTACACGCTGGCCGACGACGTGATGACGCTTCAATGGGGCCACGCTTTTGTAAGCGTGGAAACACGCAAGCTTGTGCTGTCTCTTCTCAACGAGCCGGTGCTTCAATGGGGCCACGCTTTTGTAAGCGTGGAAACGAACGCAAAACGCCACCTTTAGCTTGCCGTCTGTCACCAGCTTCAATGGGGCCACGCTTTTGTAAGCGTGGAAACGAGAGAACGCCCGCATGCTCAGCGAGATGGCCGATGGCTTCAATGGGGCCACGCTTTTGTAAGCGTGGAAACGAGGGGCGGCGCGCCAGCCAGCGCGGGACGCGGACGAGCTTCAATGGGGCCACGCTTTTGTAAGCGTGGAAACGGGCCACGGCACGCATCTACGCATCTTCGCGCCCAGCTTCAATGGGGCCACGCTTTTGTAAGCGTGGAAACAGGTTAGAATAGGGGCGTAGGTAGTTGCGCAAGTGGCTTCAATGGGGCCACGCTTTTGTAAGCGTGGAAACCTCGCCAGGCCAAAACACAAACATTAGCACGGGTGGCTTCAATGGGGCCACGCTTTTGTAAGCGTGGAAACCCTGTGGCAGCAGAAACGCGAGCCAATGCACTGAGCGCTTCAATGGGGCCACGCTTTTGTAAGCGTGGAAACTGTGCCAGCGCGTCCTGGTCGCCGGTTGCAGCGGCGCTTCAATGGGGCCACGCTTTTGTAAGCGTGGAAACGAGCGTAAAAGGCGCCGTTATGCAGAGTGGGAGCGCTTCAATGGGGCCACGCTTTTGTAAGCGTGGAAACGCGCCTCGCGCGTGGCCGTGCGAGGGAAGCATGAGCTTGCTTCAATGGGGCCACGCTTTTGTAAGCGTGGAAACATCGCGCCCGCGCGTCGCGCGCGACATGTGCAACGTGCTTCAATGGGGCCACGCTTTTGTAAGCGTGGAAACAGACGACCTGATTCAACGCGGTGTTGCGCTCCATGAGGCTTCAATGGGGCCACGCTTTTGTAAGCGTGGAAACGACCAAGACCGCAAGCGCACCCGAACTCGCACCCTAAGCTTCAATGGGGCCACGCTTTTGTAAGCGTGGAAACCTGATCACCTGACCTATTTTATGCACTCCCTGCATAGCTTCAATGGGGCCACGCTTTTGTAAGCGTGGAAACGGATGGTGACGGGGGCGGCTGGGATGTAGTCGCGCCGCTTCAATGGGGCCACGCTTTTGTAAGCGTGGAAACCATGCGGAGACTTGCAGAAGCGCTGGCCAACCTGGAGGCTTCAATGGGGCCACGCTTTTGTAAGCGTGGAAACAGAGTGAATCCAGGACTCGGCGCAGATGGTCACGTCATGCTTCAATGGGGCCACGCTTTTGTAAGCGTGGAAACACGATGGCGCAAAGAACCACCGCTTCTATTGCTCGTGCTTCAATGGGGCCACGCTTTTGTAAGCGTGGAAACGAGCTGGCCCAGCGCGGACGGAACAGCCCGTTGCGCGGCTTCAATGGGGCCACGCTTTTGTAAGCGTGGAAACTGCCCGCTCCTATGAATACAATAGGTCAGGTGATCAGGCTTCAATGGGGCCACGCTTTTGTAAGCGTGGAAACATGGTGCGGCTTGCGGCTTTTGCGGCCTTGGATGTAGCTTCAATGGGGCCACGCTTTTGTAAGCGTGGAAACGAGACGTTAGCAAGGCAAGGCGAAGCAACGGCGAAGGCTTCAATGGGGCCACGCTTTTGTAAGCGTGGAAACGCGATCGCAACCGGGTAGTTCTGACCCCGCCTACTGGAGCTTCAATGGGGCCACGCTTTTGTAAGCGTGGAAACTTCTCGTATCCAGCGCCGCTCGAGCGCCCGCAGCGCGCTTCAATGGGGCCACGCTTTTGTAAGCGTGGAAACGGCAACAGGCCCTGCGGGGCAAGTGAGGTGATGAAGATGACGCTTCAATGGGGCCACGCTTTTGTAAGCGTGGAAACACACGAGCGAGCCGTTTGTGCAGCTAGTGGAGATCAGGCTTCAATGGGGCCACGCTTTTGTAAGCGTGGAAACAAAACCACCAGGCGCTACATGTCGGCGGTTTATCTGCTTCAATGGGGCCACGCTTTTGTAAGCGTGGAAACGTGGCGCGCCCTTGTGCTCAGGCGCAACATGCAAATGCTTCAATGGGGCCACGCTTTTGTAAGCGTGGAAACCTGCTAGCGGCTGCCGCGAATGCCAGCGCGGCTGACGGCTTCAATGGGGCCACGCTTTTGTAAGCGTGGAAACGCAATTGAGGAGCAACACCGCCAGCTACTCGAAAGAGCTTCAATGGGGCCACGCTTTTGTAAGCGTGGAAACCAAACACTTCGCCCAACACTCGGAACCCCTGCTTCAGCTTCAATGGGGCCACGCTTTTGTAAGCGTGGAAACCCAAAACACAGAACCGCAAAGCTTCAAAGCGGTATTCTGCTTCAATGGGGCCACGCTTTTGTAAGCGTGGAAACTGAAGCATCTGCGCAGCTAGTTGCTCTCGCTCTCTGTGCTTCAATGGGGCCACGCTTTTGTAAGCGTGGAAACCTCTGCTGTCCAGCGAGGAACATTACACTCCAGGGAAAGGCTTCAATGGGGCCACGCTTTTGTAAGCGTGGAAACAACGCTGCTATGTCTTCGCGCTCTGCGATACGAATGCATGCTTCAATGGGGCCACGCTTTTGTAAGCGTGGAAACAGCTGCCTTCCTTCGTGCTCTGTTGACGAAAGCGACGCTTCAATGGGGCCACGCTTTTGTAAGCGTGGAAACAGGCTTATCTCTATCCCCCTGCCGACCGCACTAGGGCTTCAATGGGGCCACGCTTTTGTAAGCGTGGAAACCCACCTGTAATACAGGCAGAATCAGCGTAGCTATAGCTTCAATGGGGCCACGCTTTTGTAAGCGTGGAAACGTCAATGGCCCAGTGCTGACTCTCATCATATTCTAAGAGCTTCAATGGGGCCACGCTTTTGTAAGCGTGGAAACCAGCAGCACCGCCAACATCCACGTCCAGGCCATCCACGCTTCAATGGGGCCACGCTTTTGTAAGCGTGGAAACGTGACCAAGCTGCCGCGCCCTATCCCCATCCCCATGCTTCAATGGGGCCACGCTTTTGTAAGCGTGGAAACAGAATAAGCGCGTCAATGGATAGCTTAGAGTTTGATTAGCTTCAATGGGGCCACGCTTTTGTAAGCGTGGAAACTTAGTTGTCGTCGTTGTCGGGCGCGAACACCTGCTCGCTTCAATGGGGCCACGCTTTTGTAAGCGTGGAAACTCTCAACAATCTTCGGCTCGGACGCCATACGCGCAGCGCTTCAATGGGGCCACGCTTTTGTAAGCGTGGAAACAAGCTCGTAGCTGTAGTCCTTCGCCCACTGACTCGCGCTTCAATGGGGCCACGCTTTTGTAAGCGTGGAAACGTGGGATACTGGATTTAGAAGGTCACGACAAAAGGGCTTCAATGGGGCCACGCTTTTGTAAGCGTGGAAACTTCAGCGGCCTGCTGCCGTGACAACGGCCCGACATAAGCTTCAATGGGGCCACGCTTTTGTAAGCGTGGAAACGAGTTTGCCGCACAAACACGCTCGGACTATGTAGACGCTTCAATGGGGCCACGCTTTTGTAAGCGTGGAAACTGCATGCTCAGCGAAATGGCCGACGAGGTCTACAGAGCTTCAATGGGGCCACGCTTTTGTAAGCGTGGAAACCTACGGTCTGGTATTCGCGCGCGAGCTGCGTGATGCGCTGCTTCAATGGGGCCACGCTTTTGTAAGCGTGGAAACGTTCCCGCAAGCGAACTACGAAACGCAAGGTCTCTGGGCGCTTCAATGGGGCCACGCTTTTGTAAGCGTGGAAACCGCGGTCATGCGCTCTGCAAACCGCCAGAGCGGGCGTGCTTCAATGGGGCCACGCTTTTGTAAGCGTGGAAACCTGGTCAACACCGCACTCGCCGTGGCCGCGAGCATCCGGCTTCAATGGGGCCACGCTTTTGTAAGCGTGGAAACAAGTGTTGCAACACATTGCAAGATGCTGCAACACTTGGCTTCAATGGGGCCACGCTTTTGTAAGCGTGGAAACCCGCCGAATCGCGGCCCAGGCTACCCCGACCCCTGCGCTTCAATGGGGCCACGCTTTTGTAAGCGTGGAAACGCGACTTTCGATTCTGGTTAGCTAAGGCCCAACTGGCGCTTCAATGGGGCCACGCTTTTGTAAGCGTGGAAACAATCTAGCCAGGGGTAATGTCTGGTGCGAGAAAAAACGCTTCAATGGGGCCACGCTTTTGTAAGCGTGGAAACCGCGGAGAGAGAGCAAAGGAAGCGGCGGCGGCTTGTAGCTTCAATGGGGCCACGCTTTTGTAAGCGTGGAAACGATGAGAATCGGCAAGGGCCATTGACGAGCGGCGCAGCTTCAATGGGGCCACGCTTTTGTAAGCGTGGAAACCGCGCCGCCCAGGACCTGCCCGATGGGGTCAGCACCGCTTCAATGGGGCCACGCTTTTGTAAGCGTGGAAACGCTGACATTCAGCGCTGTTATGCCGAGCAAGAGCGGCTTCAATGGGGCCACGCTTTTGTAAGCGTGGAAACCTGCGCCGCCGAGCGCTTCTAGTGCTTCATCGTCAGGCTTCAATGGGGCCACGCTTTTGTAAGCGTGGAAACAATGCGCTGCTCATCGTCAGGCTTAGAGTTCGATTAGCTTCAATGGGGCCACGCTTTTGTAAGCGTGGAAACACACCGCTCGTCAATGCCTTTGCGCCGATTCTCAGCGCTTCAATGGGGCCACGCTTTTGTAAGCGTGGAAACCCGCCGCGCGAACATCCAGAATAACAATAATCAATCTGCTTCAATGGGGCCACGCTTTTGTAAGCGTGGAAACCTTGACATGCGCTGATTGGCGTGGTAGGATGAAAGCATGCTTCAATGGGGCCACGCTTTTGTAAGCGTGGAAACCTATTGACCAAGCTACCGCTGCGATGCTGTCTTCAACGCTTCAATGGGGCCACGCTTTTGTAAGCGTGGAAACGAGATAGCCGAGGAGCTGAGCTGTTCGGTGGAAACGGTGCTTCAATGGGGCCACGCTTTTGTAAGCGTGGAAACGTATGTATCACCGCGGCGGGTTATCTGCTATCTCTGGCTTCAATGGGGCCACGCTTTTGTAAGCGTGGAAACACGTGGAACGAATGTTCACCCAGGCCGGCCCTGAAGCGCTTCAATGGGGCCACGCTTTTGTAAGCGTGGAAACGACGTGCG
>Ga0308394_1001613_pt1 | contig 10513 bp, 10 predicted proteins | sample Hotspr2Sampleme2_FD_202366 | JGI IMG/M metagenome (GOLD analysis project Ga0308394, IMG submission 202366) | Hot spring phototrophic mat microbial communities from Mushroom Spring, Yellowstone National Park, Wyoming, United States - 20050701_me2 ...
GGTATTAGAAAGAGCTTACGAAGAGATGGAAAAAAAAGCAGAATCTCTTGCAATACAAAAAAAATTGGAATTAAAGGACGAGTTAACCAAAGAATTAGCCACCAAAGAAGATATCGCTCGCTTAGAAAGAATGATAAAATCCGAAACAGCAAAATCAGAGGGGATGATAAAATCCGAAACATCTCGCTTAGAAGGAATGATAAAATCCGAAATATCTCGCTTAGAAGGAATGATAAAATCCGAAACAGCAAAATCAGAGGGGATGATAAAATCCGAAATATCTCGCTTAGAAGGAATGATGAAACCCGAAATATCTCGTTTAGAAGGATTGATAAAATCCGAAACTCTAAAATTAGAAAATAAGTTAACCCAACTAGAAAAAAAATTCACCCTTATGATATTTGCGCTTTTTTTTGTCGTTATATTTCTCAACCAGAATACCATCGAATTTATACTTAAAATTATCAATGTTGTAAGATAAAATTTCGACTTACCTAACAAAAAAATTCAATCAAAAAAAATATAAAAAAGTTAATTTATATTGACAAATTTTTTTAAAAAATTACTTAGTTATAAAAAATTTTTTAAGGAGACTTTTATGAAGTTCAAAATATTTATCACAACAATAATTGCTTTTATGGTAATTATGTTTGGTAATTTATACGCAGGAGATAAATGTGTCAATTGTAGTAGTTCAAGCCCATGTCAACAATGTAAGCTTGATGGTGGAGTAGATAACCAAAAAAACAGAAAAAAATGCGAAGATTTAGGATGTAAAATCGTAGGTACCGGTAGTTGTTCCACAGCTGCTAACGTAAAAGTTTGTAACAAGTAAAACAAATTAAAGGCGCATTTACCAATGCGTCTTTTCTAATAGATTCCCTTACTTCGAAAGAACTCACCATATTTTTTATCTTCTTTCATTATGTGATCATAAAGCCAGTTTTTTAAAAACGTAAGGAGATGTAAGCCCACCAAAACTCTACCATGTTTGTAATCTTCGAATTTTTCTATCACTTGTTTTGTAAGAATTTCGTGTTCTTGTTTGTGTAATTGATATTCTGGATAATTGAGTTGAATCATCAATTTTTCTTCTGCAGAAAAATGGTATTTTGTGTATTCGATCAATTCCAAAAAAATTTGTTCTAATACTTCTTTTGTTTTGTTTTCACTCATCGCGTTGAATAAACGATTGATTAGTTCTATCAGCTTTTTGTGATGATTGTTGAATTCGCTTATACCTACATCCATTTCTTCTGTCCATTCCATAAATGCCATATATCTACTCCTTTCGAATAAGAAATTAAGATTCTATATTAAATAATTTTGAATATAAAATATGTCAACAAAAAAATGTTTATTAGCGAAAAATAAAAAAACTTTGTTTAGGTAAGAATTCGTGTTTTTCTAAGAGTTTATAACCTGCTTGTTCCATCACAGAAAGAATTTTTGCTGGTTCTCATGTTTATGATGAAGAAGAAACCCAGTAATAGGTGCATGTTCTGGTAAATAATCAATGATAACCACCAATCCCTCTGGTTTTAGTTTTGTTTTTAATTGAGTAAAATATTTTTCTGGATTGTTAATGTGATGAAATACATTTCTTACAAAAATCAGATCTGCTGTGTTATTGGGTAATTTCGAATCTTCTTCTGTTGCTAAGATATATTTTATATTGTTGATATTTTCTTTTTGTGCTAATTGTTTGATATAATCTAAATATTCCTGATTGATATCAACAGCATAAACAATACCATTCGGAACAACCTCTTGGGCAAATCGTAAGGTAAAATATCCACCACCAGCTCCTAAATCTACGATAGTTTTTTCACTTGTTATTTTTGATTTTATAATAGCAATAATTTCGTCTGGTTTACTTTCTTTTTCTTTCGCCGATTGATTAAACCGTTTTGCTAAATAAGGATCACAAAAGATATTACTTATTGCAAATAAAAATAATACAATAGAAATGATTTTATATTTTTTCATGTTTTAAAATATAGTTAATACAAAAAAATTGTCAACTTAAATTGATTTTAACATATATAATACTAATAACATAAGCGATTCCCAAGGCAATCTGCATCCAACCCAATTGTTGTGCTTTTTGAATGATCTTCAATTGAATCATATAATAGAACACAATGTAGATAGCTAAATAGATAAAAAAAATGTAGAGATAGATGAACTTTATGTAAAGAAAAAAATAGAAGAATAATATCGAAACTAAAAATATAAACAGCAATAAGAAAAAGTTTTCAATTTGATTTTTTTTGATAAAATCCACTAGTTTTCGCGTAATCAAGATCGACGAAATATTCCTAAATCCTAACACAAACCCAATAAAAATAATTTGATCGATTTGGTTTTCTAATGTTGTGCTCATACCAATAGCAAAAAAAACTGGAATAAAGGAACCCAATATTTCTGTTAGAATGTCTTGATAAAATCCTTTAATTTCTAGAAGAATCACGACGAATCCAATCATTAATCCAACAACGATATAATACCAAAAATCATACAGTGCATTCGAAAAAGCAAAATAAAACAAGAGTAAAAATATCAGTCCAAACAACATCAAAAAAAACAAGGCTACATATTTTCTTAAAAACGTTCTTTTTGCAAAAACATCTTGTAAAAAGATTTTTAAGTTTTGTTTCGCGAAAGGAAGTAATATCATCATAATCGCGATAAAATATTTGGAGATTCCTTCGGATAAAAAAATACCCAATAATATAGCTTCGATGGTAAATCCCCAAATACCGTGTTCTGGCGGGATCAAAATGGGTTTTAAGCGAATTTGTTTTAGTTCTTCTAGTTTTGTCATAAAACTAAAAAAATCTTATTTTATTTTTTATCAAGATTAAATATAAAATTTTTCTTGTGAATTTTAGAAATCAAAAATATTTATATTGTTGAGATGCAACTTTTCGAAATGTTAAAAAATCCTGTTTATTATCCTCATAAACCTAAACAAATCATCGTTAAAGAAACCCATGCATCGATTGTGTTTATAGCAAAACCTTATGTTTATAAATTCAAAAAAAATGTAAACTTTGGCTTTTTGGATTTTTCTTCGCTAGAAAAAAGGTTTTATTATTGTATAGAAGAAATTCGGCTGAATCAAAGACTATGTAAAGAAATTTATATAAATCTTATTAAAATCTATTATAAAGATAATTTATTATTCTTCGAAGATATTTTTTTAGATGAGGAATTTTTATTAAATAAAAAATATAAATATTTATATAATAATATTATAAAAAATATTAATAATGAGGTTGAATTTGGTGTAAAGATGCATTATATCGAAGAAGCATATTTTTTAAAAAATCAACAAATATCGATTTCTAAATTAGAAAAAGTAGCAGAAGTCTTAGCGAAATTCTATCAAACCCAAAAACCAATTCAAGAAGATTACTCGCGTAAAAACATCGAGGAAAACCTAAATGATTGTAAAGATTTTATCAGTTATACAATATCTCCTTTGATGTATCGATTTATCAAAAAATTTAATCAAACCTATTTTAAAAAATATCACTTTAAATTAAAAAAACGCGTAGAAAATGGTTGGATTAAAGATTGCCATGGAGATCTTCATTTAGAACATATTGTTGTTAAAGACGATTCTATATGTATTTATGATTGTATTGAATTTAACCAAGAGTTTCGTTGTATTGATGTAGCAAATGATTTAGCATTTTTATGCATGGATTTAGAATTTTATGGATATTATGGAGAATCTTATTATTTTATAAAATATTTATATAAAAAATTTTATAATTATGATTTAATATATCTTCAAGATTTGTATCGTTCTTATAGAGCATTTGTAAGAGGTAAAGTTTATTCGATAAAAAGTAGGCAAGATAAATCCGAAGAAGAAAAACAAAAAAGTGTTCAATTGGCAGAGAAATATTTTCGCCTAAGTTTAAAATATGCCTTGTTTGATATTCATCCCTCGATTGTAGTTTTTATGGGGAGGATTGGTTCTGGTAAAAGTACTCTTGCGAGAAAATTTTCGGAATTTTTTGGAATCAACCAATATTCTTCGGATGCAATTCGTAAATCCTTTTTTGGTATTCCTTTGTATGATAGGACTCCAGAAGAATTAAAATCCATTGTTTATTCGAAAATCATTACCGATTTGGTATACAACAAAATGATCGAATCTGCAATTCAAGATTCTTTAAAAATGGGAATTTCTGTTGTAGATGGGGTATTTGGATCGCGATACCTAAGAAATATTGCATTATTTCGCGCATTCGAAGAAAATGTAAAAATTATTTTTGTAGAAATCGAAACCAAAAAAGAAATCATTCTAAAACGATTAGAAAAAAGGATGAATTCCAAAGAAATAAGTGATGCAGGCATAAATGAATTTTTATCTTTTTATGATTATTACGAACCACCTTATGAAATTCCTCTAAACCAGAAAATTCATTTAAAAATTATAAAAGAACGCGAAATTGATCTAATCTTCCACTATCTTTTAAAAAAGATATTGATTCATCGGTTTTTGTTTAAACATCCTTATTAATAAATTCATAAAATTTTAATTTGTTCTTGACTATTAAAAAAATTCTACTTTAAAATCAAAATATTAAAATAAACATATAAAAAATATTATATAAGATTTATAAAAAAGATAAAATTTACAAAAAAATCTATTTAAATACAACATTTATAATCTTAATAAAATTAAAATTGTTCTAAAAAATGAGTAAAAAAATCACTAATTGAATAGCATTTAATTAAAAAAAATTTATTCTTACTCTCAATTTCGATTGACAAAAATTTCATTTTTTGTACTATGTTATTAAAAATATACATATAGTCCCTATATGTATAAATTCCAAAAAGGAGGAAGAGTATGACTACTCAACAAACCGCTCAAAAAAACGATCAACAAATACTACAAAAATTTGTTGATACATTGGATCATTGGCTAACAGAAGAAGATATTGGCTTAAACATGTATGGTTGTGTAGAATGTAACCAATGTGGAGAAGCATGTGCATGGTATATTGAAACTGGCGAAGAAGAAATGCATCCTAAGGTAAGGGCAGATTTTGTAAGAAAAGTATGGAAGAGATACAAAACACCTATGGGCAAATTTCTCGGAAGTTTAGGGTTAATTGATTCTCCCACTGTGGATGATTTAAGAAAAAATATGTACATCTATTGGCAATGTACTCTATGCGGAAGATGTACATTAGCTTGTCCCATGAATATTTCTAATCGTTCTCTTTATAGAGCAATGAGAGCTGCTTATACCGAATCTGGTTTATCTTACGAAAATCCTACATTAAAAAGCATCATCGAAAATACAGAAAAATTAAGACATTCTTTTGGTTTAACACGCGAATTTGTTTTTTCTAGACCTGGATTATTTTTGGGTTACGAAGGGGTAGAAGTTCCCGTAGATGTTAAAGGAGCAGAATATTTATTTGTGTGTCCATCCGCAGGAAATACAAGAATACCCGAGTATGGTGTTAAATTAATCAAAATTTTGAATGCAGCTCAAATTAATTATACGATTTCTTCTAAGGTAACCGATACTGGAACAGAAATTGATCACATTGCAGTACATCATGAACTTTCCAAAGTGATGCTCGAAGAATGGGAACAAGCAGCAGAAGAATTGCAATCGAAATATGTAGTTGTTGCTGAATGTGGTTGCGATGTTCGAACCATGTATGTAGAAGCAGAAAAAACCTTAGGTAGACCTTTTAAATTTCCTATTGTTTCTATCGATACAATCCTTGAACAAGCAATCGATAATGGAAGTTTACCTGTTGAACCAATCGACGAATCTGTTACTTTCCACGATCCTTGTTATGTAACGAGATTATCTGGTAGAGGCGATGAATACAGAAGGTTCTTGCCAAAAGTCGTAAAAGATTTTCGCGAAATGATACCTAACAAAGAACATAACTACTGCTGTAATGGTGGTGCAGGTGGAATGAGACTTCCAGAAAATACCGAAAAAAGAAGAAAAATTTCTCGACTAAAAGCAGAACAAATCAAAAACACTGGTGCCGATTTAGTTACAACTCCATGTGCTGTATGTTATCTTAACCTAAAAGATACAACAGAAGTATATGGACTTGCAACACCAGATAACAGAAAAGCGCGAATGCTATTCGAAATTGTCTACGATGCTATGATGAAGGCTCTTAAAAAACGTGGAGAAGAAGATCGCGTAAGAATGCCTTATTTATTCAAAAAGATGAATAAAGAAGAACAAATCAAGCATAGTTTATCTGGATTTATGGAACAATTAACACGATCTTCCCAATTCCCAGAATTGTTAAAGAAATTAAAAGATGATGCAAACGTAAAAAATTACGCGAAAGAAAATCCAGGTTTCTGGAAATACTTCGAAAAAATCGAAAAAGAAGTTATGGCTACTCAAAATTAATTAGGAGGACATTTATGGAAGGTTTAATAAAATTTTTAGATCAATATGCATTGATTGCTTTAATAATCAGTGCAGCAGGGATTATATATAAAGTGGGTTTACATTTTATTCGGTTAGTCACCCATCCACCAGTACTTAAGCCATATAAAAATAATGCAGTGGATATGATTGAACCAAGAGGAATCATCGAATCTATCGTAAAATTCTTTGCAACGCCAACAAAAAGATCATCAAAAGGTAACCCCATTTTTACAGCTGGTGCGGTTATGTATCATATAGGAATTATTACAGTAAGTACAGGATATGGTATTTCTTTGCTAATTTTATTGTATCATATCTTGAATGGTAATCCTATACCAGATGTATCGTCGGGTGCACAACAATCCTATAATTATTCTTTAAGCAACATCTTTGCTATTATCTTTGGTAATGGTGAATGGTTACAAGCGAGGTTTTTGTTCGGACCTTTTGCAGAATTCTTTGTTTATTTTACGTGGATTATCGTTATTAGTGCATTTATTGGTAACTCTCTATTGATGATTGTTCATATTTTTGGTTTAAGTGGTGCTATTATCAGAGACATCGATCCAGCTGCTAAGGGTGTTAGAAGAAAAGGTCGGTTTAAATTTTCTCATCTCTTGTTTACATCGCTTGTTTATGCAATTATCTGGACAGAAATCTTAGCACGGTTAGATATCGTTCATGGTATGGTTTACATCCATTCTATTCTTGGTGCAACCATGATTATGATATTCCCTTATAGTTATCTTTTCCATATGTTTTATGCTCCTGTTGCTGTTTATTACGGAGCGAGAAGATGGCGTTATAGATATATTGCTTAAAATTTTTTTATCTGCAATCAGCTTTCGCTGGTTGCAGTTTCTTTTTTCTAAATGAATATTCGTTCATTAGAAATTCTAATTTTGTAGACACAAAAATTGCATAAAAATTAATTGCCTTCTATATAAACCTTTTAGAAGGAGCGTTCCATGATTCAACAAGCAGATATTATTGCCCATATTGTGCATATTTTGATGTTCACTGCTGCACATGTGGCATTTGTTTATGCTTTATACTATCGTTTTAAGATAATGCGTAAAGCTCAGCCTGTTAAGAATTTTGTTAAGATGGAAGCACGCATCAGATCATTTTTATTCAATGTGTTATTTCAACAAAAGTTATATAAACATCCTATACGTGGTCTAATGCATGCTTTTATCTTTTATGGATTTATTGCTTATATGTTCCATACATTGAGTCAGATGGTTGCAGGTAATTTGTGGACATTCTTAAAATGGTTAGGTATAGATCCATATAATTTTCTGATTCCCGAATATACCTATTTAGGGTTAAATTTAACCGAAGGAAGTGCTTTATCGTTGTTTGTAGGCATTTTATTTTTGATGGTTCTTACTTATGGCATATATTATATATTAGGTGGAAAAGATAATTTTGAATTAAATAGAAATGTAAAACTTCAATGGATTACTTTATCTGCTTTGATTGTAGAATTTATCGCATTGTTTGTTGTTGCGATTGGTTCTGGAAAAGAAATATACGAAGCAATTGTACAAAATTTTTCTATATTAGTATTGATTGGTTTAATCTTTTTTGCTTACAGAAGATGGGTTCGTCGTTCCAAAGAATTAGATATACCTTCGCCACAATCTGCAATTGTTATATTGTTGATTAGTACCTTGATGATTTCTACAATTGTTGGTTCTGCTGCAAAGGCATTTTTAGATGGTCATGCAATTTCTTGGGTAAATAAAGTTGTTCTTCCTATTCTACAATTTTTTGGTTTAGATCAACTTCAAGAGGCACGTTCTCTCTACGAATTTACATGGTGGGTGCATATTGCAACTGTTTATATCTTCTTAGCATACATTCCTAATTCTAAACATTCGCATTTGTTGTATGCACCGGTAAACTTTTTTATGGTAAAAGATCAACCACGCGGTGCGATGAATTACATGGACATAGAAAATTCTCAGGTTTGGGGTGCTGGCAATGTTGTAGAATTGCCCTGGACTTCTTTATTGGATAGTTTATCTTGTATTGAATGTGGAAGATGTACCGTGCAATGTCCAGCAAGTAGAACAGGTAAACCATTAAACCCCAAAAAAATCATGGTAGATATTAAGCATGCAATGATGGATTATGCAAAGGATATTTTAAATCATAACGAAGAGGGATCTGCACCTTCGCGAATCATTGGAGAACCTTATATAACAGAAGAAGAATTATGGTCTTGTACCTCTTGTTATGCATGTGTTGAAGCTTGTCCGGTAGGAGACAATCAACTCGAAGCAATCTTAGAAATGAGACGTTATTTAGTTCTTGCAGAAAGCAACTTCCCACAACAATTACAAACTGCTTTTGTTAACATGGAAAACAATTCTAATCCTTGGGGTATGGGAGCCCATACTAGAGCGGATTGGGCAGAAGGATTAGGTGTAAAAACCCTTGCAGAAGATCCCAACGTAGACATTTTATATTGGGTTGGATGTGCAGCATCCTTTGATGAAAGAAACAGAAATGTTGCTCGTTCTTTTGTTCAAATTATGCAAAAGGCTGGTGTAAAATTCGGTATTCTTGGTACAGAGGAAAATTGTTCAGGAGATAGTGCAAGAAGAGGTGGAAATGAATATCTCTATCAAACCCTAGCTCAAACCAACGTAGAAACCCTCAATCGATATAATGTTAAAAAGATTGTAACTGCTTGCCCCCACTGTTTTAATACACTTAAAAATGAATATCCTCAATTTGGTGGAAATTACGAAGTATATCATCATTCCCAATTTATCGAAAATCTTATCGAAGAAGGTAAAATACAATTAGATGATCAAGCAGTCGAAGAAATGAAGAAGCTTCGCGGAACATACCACGATTCTTGTTATTTAGGTCGATACAACAATGTTTATGATGCACCAAGAAATTTAATCGAAAAATCTCTTGGTAATGCAATTGCAGAACCAGTAGATCATAGAAAAACAGGTTTATGCTGTGGAGCTGGTGGTGCACAAATGTGGATGGAAGAAAAATATGAACGCGTTAACTTAAAAAGAACAGAACAATTGTTAGATACAGGAGCAGATACAATTGGAGTAGGATGTCCTTTCTGTATGATTATGATTACTGACGGCGTTAAAGCAAAAGGATTAAACGAAAATGTTAAAGTATTAGACATTTCCGAAATTGTTCTTTCTGCAATGAAAAACGGTTCTGGTCCTATTAAAGCTGGTTTTTCTAAAATAGAATCAAAACATTGATGATGTTTCCTTATCGCGCTCTCTTGCGCGATAAGGTCTTAATATTATCAAAAAATAGTTGACGTTTATTATTCGATAAATAAATTTATCTTACTATGAAACACTTATATTTTATTTTGATTATTTTTATAAATTTATCTATTTTCCCTCATGATCTTTGGATTCAAAAAGAAAATAATTCTTATGTTTTGTATTATGGACACATACATCCAAAACAAGGAGAAAGTAAAATTATTCCTTATCGCGCAGAGAATGTATTCAAATACGAATGCTACAACAAAGAAGGAAAGCTGATTATAAATAAATTTGATCAATCCTATCCTGTAAAAATTACGGGTAGTTGTGACGCTCTATTTGCAGCTTTTACTTCGGGATATTGGTCAAAAACCTTTAAGGGAACAGTAAATAAACCAAAAAACGAAGTTGATAAATCCATCGATAGTTGGTTGTCTTACGAATACTTAAAAAAAATCGAAGTCTGGTCGGATCACTTTACAAAGCCCTTAACTAATGAATTAGAAATTGTAGTAATAGACAATCCTTTTAATAAAAAATTAGGCGATAAATTAACATTTGTAGTTTTCTATCAACAAAAACCAGTCAAAGACATAGTAGTAGCTTATGATGAGCGTCCTGTTGGTTCTACCGATGACGAAGGAAAAATCAACGTTCGAATCAAACAAAATGGTCTACAAATGATCAGTGCTACCCTAAAAGAAAAAGGGGATGGGGTTAAAGCAGATCATATTGTTTATACAACGATTCTGTCTTTCGAGATAAAAAAATGAAAAAATATTTATTAATATTTTTTATAATT
>Ga0308394_1001623_pt1 | contig 10466 bp, 7 predicted proteins | sample Hotspr2Sampleme2_FD_202366 | JGI IMG/M metagenome (GOLD analysis project Ga0308394, IMG submission 202366) | Hot spring phototrophic mat microbial communities from Mushroom Spring, Yellowstone National Park, Wyoming, United States - 20050701_me2 ...
CATCGCCCTCTGCCCCTGATCCGTGGGCAAGCCCTGACGGCACTCTTCGGCTGAGCCCTCCATCGGCTCGAGCTACCAACCGTCGGCACTCTTTGGCTGAACATCAGGTTCAAACCTACCCTGTCGTCATCACTTTTCCACAAAAGCCGGCCTCTATACAATATGATGGCGATCTGCGGGACAAGTGCCTCATTTGCAGAGTGGCAAAGGAGAAAATCGAGTTAAGACTGCACGGCTGTGGACATCATGCCACCGTAAGGAACACCGAACGGATTCCAATTGCCCAGGTATTGCTCCGCCAGGTTGTTCCAAGGTGGTAGTCGAACTGCCAGGGGCTATTCCCAAGTGGTGCTCGAATTGTCGACGTATAAGTTAGGTGCCCCATACGCACGAGAATCAAGCCGGAAGCACTTGCCGGAGCGGTGCTCGAGTGGTTGAAGAGGCAGCACTGGAAATGCTGTGTACGGCTAACCCCGTACCGAGGGTTCGAATCCCTCCCGCTCCGCTTAAGCAACCTGCTCTCCTGCAGTAATGGTCAGGAGCAGAAGAAGCAAGGAATAGGAGAAGGATGGCATAATTTGAATGCTCATCACGAGAGGCGCTATGGCCGTCCGCTAACCACCCCATTTCATTCATACCCGATCATACGCGAGTCCCGATCGCGTCGCGTTCGTTGAAAACATGAAGCTTACCGCAATCGTGTGGCAGTCGGCTCCAGGACGCAGTAGGCTATATGGATGAGGCGGCTCTCGGCTCTATACACACAGGTGGCACTCGGCTCTGTACAGGCGGCTCTCAGCTCTGTAGATGCAATAAGCTCAATGGATATAGATGGGCCGGTGAGTACGTTTTCGGGCTTGTCACACGCAGTCACTAGCGCGCCTCGACTTCGATTTTGGCCAGGACAGGATTGCGCCGATCTCCGCGTTGACGATAGTCCTCCAGAAGGGTTTCCAGGTGGGGGCTCAGAAGTCGCGGACGATATCCCATGGGGGCACTTCCGTTGATGGTAATGCGGACCGGTTTATTCCAATCGATCAGATCACGGGTGAAGTACAGGGTCAGGCGTTGAATGCCGAGGGTGCGGAGTGTCACCAGATTGTCTCCGAGAATATCCCCTTGGAGTGTAGCCGGGACAATGAGGCGTCCGGGGGGCAGGTTGTCGATGAGTCGGCGGGAATCGATCTGTTCGGCTCCCAGCCAGTAGAAGCGGTTGTCGCTCAGCCGCATGGTGGTCCAGGGTGGTCGAGCAATAGGGCCCAGGGCCAGCGTGGCCGTCCCACTGACTCGGCGCTTGCGCTGGAACCAGTCGAAGAGGGTGGGGATTTCCACGGGATAAAGTTCCAATCCCCGGCCTTTATAGACATGGAGCAGAGCGGGGAAGCCGCGAGGCATCCATTTTTCAAAGAGTCGGCGGGTCTGTTGCAGGGAGTCGCCGGAAAACTCACCTGTGACAATGTAGCAGGGGAGTTTTTGGGCGTTGGTCCAGTATTCGGAGAGGAAGTTGGTCCATTTGGGCCGCGGGGAGAAGGCCGCCAGAGCGGCGAACAGGTCCGGATGGGACAAACCGACATCCAGAGCCATGTTAGCGCCTTCGGCGTATCCGAGAAGGTACACGCGGTCGTTATCGATGCAGAAATGGCGGATGGCGTCCCGGAGTACGTCGAGGACCAACGCATGATCTTCCCCCTGCCAACGCCAGCCGGAGCCAAAGGCATTGGTCCAATCCGGCGCCAGGAGGATGTAGCCGTGGCGGTCGGCTTCGCGGACCACACTGGCGAGAGCTTCGGCAGCAGGAACGGTGGTGTGGGTCAGCACGATGAGGACCGGCCAGGGCCGACCGTGATGATATTCTGGCGGCAAGCGAAGCAGATAGGGAATCCCACGAGGAAAATCGGTGGTGGAGGGTGTGAAGCGACGATAGATCCCGGCAGGCAAGCCTGGTGGGGTAGAAAGGGGTTCCCCGTGACGAAACAGCAGATTTTCCGGCTCCGCGGGCGGAAGGAGCATAATGATCTGGGCGATTTCTTCGGGGGGCAAAGGTTGGCTTTGCTGATAACGGGCCAGAAGTTCCCGCCGCATATTGAGGTCCGGGCTGCGTTGGTAGGCCAGCACGAAGAGCCGAGCCTGCCAGAGGCGTAGGGCGGTCTGCGGATTGGGTGTGGCGCCGTTTCGGCCTTTGATCCAACCACTGATAGCAGCGGCCAGGAGTTCCTGGGGTTTATGGGTTGGATCGCGCCCCTGCTGAAGTTCTCGCTGAGTCTGAGCAAAGAGCGTCAGGAAGGTGTCAATCCGCTCGACCAGGTCGGGGTGCAATTCGTTATAGACGGCCTCGCCGGCCTCCAGAAGCTCAGCCTGATCCGCTGGGACAGCTTTGCGTGGCCAGAAGAGCAGGGCAGCTCCCCCAGCCACAGCATGACAGGCACGGGCTTGATGCAAACCGGTGAACTCATCGAGCAACCGCCGAAGAGCGGCACGGGCCTTCTGATACTGCTCCCGCAAGGTTTTGCCTTGAGCCAAGAGAGCGGTAAAGCGCTCGATCTGAGCAGGCTGGGCTTTGTCCGCGGGGAATGCGGAGCCCAGTTCCAGCAGATAGTCGTAACGAGCCGCGGTCAGAGCTGCTTCTGCTTCCTTGAGCACCAGGTCAGCCATAGCTGTATTGGCATCACGCACCAACTCTTCAAAGGCCTCCCTGTCCTCCGCGGGAACACCCTGCGGGAAGGCCTTACGGATCGCGGCAATATCCTCCAGGGCTATGGCCAACCAGCCGGCCTCGAGCATGAAGCGGGCCAGGGCAATCCGTTTGCTGGCTTCTGGCCGCCCGCTCTTTTCGGCCAACTCCGGATGCATCGACAGGAGCTTGCGTACCACCTGCGGGTCCCACTCGCTGGTTCGATAGGCCAACCGCCACAGATGGGTCGGGGATACGATGTAAATGAAATGAGGGTCCATGTAGGTGATCTGCTGATCGATGTGTTCAAAACTGATAGGAGTGCGGACTTTGATCCGACGTCGCCATTGGTCGTTGAATTCAGGGGCTTCCAGCAATCCCATACCCGCAGGCAACGGATAGGAAGATACACGACCGACAAACTCCTGGCGGAATGCCCGATACTTGGGACGCAATTTCGCCCGAGGCGCTATGGCTCCCTTCTGCCGCACATGTTCGCTGAACACCACCACCTTCGGCCCTTCATCGACCAGATCAAAACCGGTGTCCTTGACAATCGGGACGATCTGCCCACTGGCCTTATCTACTACCGTCGTGATTTCCTTGCGAGCGGAACCCTGAATGATAAACCCATCCTTGAGAATCACCACTTCCTCGCCTTCCTGGCCCCACAGCGGGATGAAACCGGCCAGAAGCAGAAGGCCACCCGCTCCCCACCATGACCGCTTCCGCCAAGATTGCCTGGGATGTTCCGCCATGACCTCTCCTCAAAGGCGTAGCTGTGCTGTTGCGCACGAGTGGCCAGGAGCGATTTCCGCGTCACCTTCCCCTCAACAGCGTTGAGTCGGAAGGAGACAGGCTACCCGAGGAAAAGTTGGAGCATTTCCTCTCCTCTGTCGCTGCCGGATATCTCCATTGTTTCTACCCTGGAAGGGCAGATCAAGTCGGCTCACCATCGCCGTGTCCCGACACAATCTACGCTCCAGAAGGGGTAGCACGGCGAGAAAGTCCGGAATGCGGCGCTCAAATCTGGTCCTTCGTTGCTGGAATTGCCAGTCAGGATCATCCCTGTACCTCCTCCGACTCCACGTAACTAGCTTGAGAGATTGAGTCGGGATTGCCTCGACAGTTCCCGCAAACATCAGCTATATTGATAAACGATCCAGGGCGGAAATTATTAGTAGTGGTTTCGCGGCCAGGAGGTGGACCCGCAGGGCCATGCCATACGATGTTGTCCTCTCGACTACGCCTTCTCTCCGGAGGTAACCACCCTCGGAGGGGAAATTGAGCCTGCCGCACTCGACGGGCCAACGAGTGAGAAAGGCTTTTGAGGTTCAAGCATCGATGCCCACGGTGGTGGTCCATGAAGGGTGATGCGGGAAGGGGAACGTGGGAAGGGCAACGTGGTTGGAAGGCACATATTGTTTCCCACGATGCGAACAACGGTCCCTACCTGCAGGCAGCGGGAGCCCCGGATCGTTGAACAGAGGGATTAAACCGCGATGCCGATTCAGTTTCGTTGTTCCCATTGCCGGGCACGCCTGTCCATCACCCGGCGCAAAGCCGGAATGACCACTACCTGTCCGCGATGTCGGCAGGAGGTACGTGTTCCCGAAATCGATCGCAATCCGACTACTCAGCTTGCTGAGCGTTCCTCTCCTGGAACAGGCCCCACGGGCTCGAACCCGCTGCCCGATGGGGGATCGGAAGCTGCCCTGTTCCAATCCCCCTCTCCTCCCTCTGGGGGAGAGGCAACATCATCAGGTCCTTCGCCGCTGTCCTCTCCGCCAGTACCTCCCCCTCTACCGCCACTATCATCGGCCCCACCCATGGCGGTCACACCTGTCCCAGTGCCGCCATCTGTACCTACTGTCAGTCCAGTGTCGGCGATTCCGGTTCCTCCTCCGTTGCCGACCAAGAAAGTGCCGCATCCGGCCCCGAATCCACCCGATGATCTGCGGGTCGTACCACCACCAACTCGATCGGCTGAATCTGCGACTCGATCTGCGGAGAATACCCCCAAGCCTCGTCCTGCCAGGCCCGCTGCTGGGAGTCATGAACCGCCTCTGTTCGAGCGGGATATCGACGCCCTCCTGGGATCGCTTCAAGGTACGCCAGCGTCACGCAAACAACGCTCTCAGCCGACAACGGGCGTGGATGCGGCGATGATCCTGGACAACCGGGGGCCACCCAGTGAATACGCTCAGCGAATCACCTCGATCGTGGTCATCGCCTTTACTCTGGTGGTGCTGGCTTTTCTCACCGGCCTGTTCATCGCGACGCGTTGACACGAATTGATACATTCTCCCGCAGACACTCTGCCCCTTCTCGGGATTCGAGCGTACTCTCTCTCGGGCTTTTTCGAGGTTGTCTAAGGCGAAAGTTCCCGGCCTGGAGAATAAACGGTTTGGCCCGACAGGGCATTGCCCTGGGCGGTCGTTCAGGCTTGGGAGCGTCGTTGTTCTTCGGCGTAGCTGGGTCGGATATAAAGAGGTTCCAGCATAAAGAGTTCACTGCGTTCAAGAGTGGGAAGGCGGGAACCGGCAGCGTACAAGCCACGGAGAGTTGAATGATGGGTGTCCGGTGGGGTCAGGGCCAACTCCGGCCAGCGTTGGGCCGCTTGGATCGCCCCCGGACCGCTCACGCAGGTCTCCATGGTCACCTGGCTGCGCCACTGTTCCCAAGAGAGCAGGAGCAATTCGGTGAGCGGCTGCCAACCTTGAGGAGAGTTTCGGAACAGTTGGGCGTAGGCCTGGCCACGCAGGGCATCGGCGACCACCCAAAGGTGCTGGCAGGTCGGCGGTGCTTGTTCGGCCACAGCCGCGAAGGTAGGCACGGCACGCAGAGCACAGCCGGTAGCATAGGCAAAGGTCTTGGCCGACATGACGCCGACACGCAACGCTGTGAAGCTGCCCGGACCCAAACTCACCATAACACCAGCACATGCGGTAGGGGCTAAACCAGCCGATTGAAGCAACTCGGTCACTGCAGGGGCCAGGTCCCGAGCGTGTTGCCGGGAAGGATCCAGGCAGCGATGCACGAAGATTTCCCCGCCACGGGCCAGCCCGACCTGACCTGTGCGTCCCGATGTCTCGATCAAGAGCCAGATTCCGGGAACAGCGATCCCTTTCGCGTCGCCTGCCGTTCCCTCTGACGTTCCGGCAACAGGATCGGTCGGGTTGAACATAGGCGATGGCTCCCATTTTTATGTACAATCCTTAGTAGAGAACAGGCTTGTGATGGTCACTGCAGGTGTCCCTATCGTTTCCATTGCGCCCCTTCCGAAGCAGTAATACCGGGAGTTTCCCACGGAGCGGCGAGTCGCCATGACTGAATACCCACGCATGTACATCGATGGCGCTGCGCGGGGCAATCCCGGACCTGCCGCCTATGCGGTGATTTTACAGGTTCCCGGTCGGCCACCGATAACCCAGGCCGCTCCGATCGGCATCGCGACCAACAATGTGGCAGAATACACAGCTTTGCTGGAAGGGTTGCGTTTGGCTGCCCGGCAGAAGATCCCCCGGCTGGAAGTGTTCAGTGATAGCGAACTGCTGGTCAAGCAATTGCAGGGCCACTATCGGGTCCGTCATCCCGAGTTGCAACGACTCTATCAGGCTGTGCAGGAATTGCTCCCCCGCTTTGAACAGATCACTTTCGTCCATGTCCGGCGGGAGCAGAATGCCCAGGCGGACCGTCTGGCCAACGCCGCTTTGGATGGCCAGCTTTCTCCCCAGGCTACCGCACCGCCGACCGATACTGATGGCACCAATACTGCTGCGATTGCATCGCCTGTCCCTTCCGCGACCTCATCTCCTCCGCACCTCGCCGGGCCTAAGCCGTCGGCTTCCTCGCAAGAATCGCCCCTACCCCCTACCGCATACCATGACATCCTCACCATCCTGCACTCGGCGGCACAAACCTGGGCGACTCAGGGTCTTACGTCCCTGCCCGTCGATCAGGTCTGGGAACAGATCCGCTCGGTTCTGGAGGAGCATCGTTTGCTGCGTTGATCCCGCATGTGCTCCTCTTCCATGAGGGTGCGACCTGAGGGGAACATGTCGGCTCCTGGGACGGCTCGCTAAGGTTGCCAGTGGGAAACTGTTCAAGTGGAACGTGATCGTAGAGAAAAGTTCCCGACGGGAACAAAGACCTGTGAGTGGGAGGATCCGCACTATGAGGCCGATGTTTCGTGTCGGTACATCGTTGGCTCTGATGGTTCTGTTGGGTAGCGGCGTGGGCGGGTGGGAGCTGCTCCGTCCGCAACCCCAGCCGGCCCAGAAGAAAAGCGATGTTTCGGACCGGTGGCGTCCCGATTCTGCCACCTTGACACAGATCCGCGAGCAGACGGAGCGTCTGCGGCAGGCCGTGGAACAGCTACAGAAACGGGGGGTGGCCGAGGATGTCTGGATCGAGGTGGCCATCTATCGGAAAGCGGCGGAAAACATCATCCGCTGGGACGAATGGTGGCACCCCCAGAGCGTGCGTTGGGTGCTCCAAACCTTGGAAGAAGGACTCGAGCGCGCGCGACACGCTCAGGACGGCCAGGCACCCTGGCGGAACATAGTGGGGCGCTGGACGGTGCGGGCATACCGTTCCCGCATCGACGGTTCCCTCCAACCGTATGCGGTACTGTTACCCAAAGAGTATGGTCAACCCGGGCGAGGACCGTGGCGGTTGGACATCGTCCTGCATGGGCGTGACGCCAGCTTGACGGAAGCCAAATTCCTCGCGAACCACAGCCCGAAATCTGCAGTGACTCCACCGGTGGACTTCATCCAACTGGAAGTTTACGGTCGGGGCAACAACGCCTACCGTTGGGCCGGAGAAACGGATGTCTTCGAGGCCTGGGAAGCGTTTCAACGCTGGGCAGGGCCACAGTGCAATCCTCACCAGGTTGTCCTTCGTGGCTTCTCCATGGGTGGAGCGGGCACCTGGCATATCGGCTTGCATCATCCCTGTCGTTTCCGCGTCCTCGGACCCGGGGCCGGTTTTACCACCACGCACGGCTACATTGCCGGCTTACCCAATCCCTTGCCCGACCATCAGGAAAAATGCCTGCGGATCTATGATGCCGTCCGTTACGCAGAAAATGCTTATCTGGTCCCGATCGTGGCGTACAGCGGAGAAAAGGACCCCCAGAAGGCCGCAGCTGACAACATCATCGAGGCACTTCGGGACTTTTCACTGCCTCTGCGTCTGACCCATTTGGTTGCTCCGGGAGTGCAGCACCAGATGCCACCGGAATGGCAAGCCAAAGCCCAGGCCGAATACCGCCGTTATCTCCAGGAACCTGAAGTGGCAGCCAGCGAACACCTCCGCTTCGTCACCTACACCACCCGGTATTACCGTTGTGCGGGTCTGGAAATCCTGGCCTTGCGACAGCATTACGAGAAAGCTGTAGTAGATCTGCGCTATGGGCCGCAGGAGGTCACCATCCAGACAACGAACGTTCGGCGGCTTCGCTTCACGCCTCCCCCCGACAAAGTGCCTCAGCGGGTCATCCTCGATGGCACCCCTTTCCGGTGGCCGCAGGGACAAACTGCCTTGCTCACGGAACAACGAGCGGGCCGTTGGCACCCCGTGGCAGAAACGGTTCTGGCCGATCGCCTCCAACGCACTCCGGAAAAAATACCAGGTCTGCAAGGCCCCATCGACGATGCTTTCCGGGAACCGTTCCTGGTTGTCGGACCCACCCAGGACGACGGCTGGCCCACCGCCGCCTTGCAACAGTTCGCTTCCCTCTGGGAACGCTATTTCCGTGGAGCATTGCCCCGTCTCTCACCGGACCACTACGACCCTCAGAAGTACGATGCCCATCTGGTCCTCTTCGGCACCCCCCGCTCCAACCCCCTCATCGCGCGCCTGCTACCGCACTTGCCCATCCTCTGGACGGAGCGCGACCTGATCGTCAACGGCGTGCGCTACGATGCGGCCGCCCACCTGCCCGTGTTGATCTACCCCAATCCTTTCCGCCCCCAGCGCTATGTGGTGATCAACAGCGGCCATACTTTTACAGAGGCCGATCTACGCGGCACCAATGCGTTGCTTTATCCGCGTCTGGGGGATTGGGCCGTGCTGCGCCTTCCCACAGGAGATGGCAAGAACCCGCCTCAGAAACTCTCGGAACAGACGGTGCCCGTGGCCGCCGGCTTGTTCGATGAGTTCTGGCAGTTCCCGGGACCGATCGCAGAGTCGGCACGCCTGGAGAAACTCTGGAGCGAGGGAAGCTTCACCGAAGGACCCACGGAAGGCCCCGACGGCTGCATCTACTTCTCCGACATCGGCAACCGCATCATGAAGTACGATCCCCGTACGGGAAAAACTACCGTGTTCCGCGATCCGAGCGGTCGTTCCAACGGTTTGAAATTCGACGCTCAAGGTCGCCTGATCGCCTGCGAAGGTGCCAACACCGGGGGAGGACGCCGCCTGAGCATCACCGAGAAGGACGGCACAGTCCGGACCCTGGCCGACCGATATCAAGAGAAACGCTTCAATTCTCCTAACGATCTGACCCTGGACCGTCGCGGACGCATCTACTTCTCCGATCCCCGCTATGTCGGAGATGAACCGCGGGAACTGGACCACGAATCGGTCTATCGTGTGGACCCTGATGGGACAGTAACCCGTCTGACCTACGACACCGTCAAGCCGAACGGCCTGGTCCTGTCGCCGGATGAGCGGACGCTCTATGTGGCCGAACATTCGGACAAGCCCGAGGGTCCACGGCTCCTTTTGGCATATCCGGTTCGACCCGATGGCACCCTGGGGCCGCGCCGCGTGCTCTACGATTTCGGTTCAGAACACGGCATCGACGGCATGACGGTGACCCCCGAAGGCATCCTCATCGCCGCTGCAGGAGCCGGTGACAAAGGAGGCATCTACTTCTTCAGCCCAGAAGGGAAAAAACTCGCCTTCCTCCCCACTCCGGAAACACCGAGCAACTGCTGCCTGGCCGGACCCGACAAGCGTACCCTCTACATCACCGCAGGCAAAAGCCTCTACCGCATCCGCCTGACCGGTCGGGAACAGAAACGCTGATCACCGGTGTCCGCCGCGACACTTACACGAAGGGATGTGGGGCAGGACCAAGACCGAAACCGGGACTCCACCCCTCAGCGGCGTGACGCTCCCCCCACTGGCTCATATTGCCGGAGCCACTCTTCGACCGAGCGAACCAATTCCGGTTCGCGTCTCCGGAGGTCTGCCAGGAAGTTCTGGGACTCGGAACCGGGTGCGGACAGCATATAGCGGACCATGGCCCGGCGTACGATCGGCGCCCGATGCGTGGGAGCGTCGAAGTATCGCAAGATGTCGCCAGTCAGGTCCCACCAGCCCCAGCGCCGCAGGTCTTCCACCGCCTGATCGGCCAGGTCTCCTTGCCGCACCAGCAGGGCATAACAACGCAGGATGTCGGCCCGATGATTCTGACGCAGTCCAGCATCTTCCGGTTTTGGCCTCGGCGAGCCTGTCGCCAGATCGGGAGGACGGAACGCCTGCAAGAACCGGAGCGCTTCCAGCACAGCCCATCGGTGGGAAAACGGACGTTGCGGATCGCTCAGCGCCTCCCGCGCCCACTGCCAGCCCTGGACAGGGTCCAGAAGGATCAGACCCGTAAGAATGCCGCTGCCCACCCGGCTGTCACCCGCCGAGGACGAGATGTTTGCTGGTGGGGATAAGGTTCCCATCCCGGCAGGAACCGACCATTGCTGCCACAACTGCCGCAAAAAGTCCGCATCGTCGGGAACCTGCCCGCACAAACCGAGCAGATACGCCAACATGCCCTGCCCCTCTG
>Ga0308394_1001628_pt1 | contig 10446 bp, 14 predicted proteins | sample Hotspr2Sampleme2_FD_202366 | JGI IMG/M metagenome (GOLD analysis project Ga0308394, IMG submission 202366) | Hot spring phototrophic mat microbial communities from Mushroom Spring, Yellowstone National Park, Wyoming, United States - 20050701_me2 ...
AGAAGGGAAGTGGGAGGAGAGGAAGCGCAGGGGATTTGCGGAGGCCAAAGAGACACTGGAGCAGATGTTGCGGGAGCGGTACTTCCCCTGTACACAGACTCTTACACATAAATCTTGACACAACCGCCCAGGCTGGCCCAGCCGCTCCTGGCAGCCCTCGAGCAAGGACTCACATAGACCCTCAACTGTGGCTTGCACTGGCTCTCCTCTGATGGCGCGAAAGGAGACACCGTTACCTAGCGGCTTAGGCAGCAGGATTGTGTGGGCCTCGAGGGCTCAGGACTTCCGCTGGGGATCTGGGTCAGGCTTGCTCACTTAGAAGACCACATGCAACAAAAGCAAAACCAACAGGGCAGCCCCAAAGATCAGCAACAGCGGGGGGAGCAGGATGGAGTATGCCGCAATCACCAGGGCTATAAAATCTTTCCAGTCGGGCTTAATCTCCCTGTCTCGGTTTTTTGGTTCGTTCATGTTCTGATTGTAACGCTTTTTCAGGACTTGGCGACGGTGCGGGTTCCGGGGCCTTAACCTTTTACAAAAATCTGACACGCCCTCTTTTCAGCCCGTATACTATTACCAGCTACCGGCGTTAGCGGGCCCCAATAGGCTGGTCTTACACTCAGGAGGATTTAGGTGTGAATGCCCGTGCGATTGTGGTGACTTCTGGGAAGGGTGGTGTGGGAAAGACTACCACTACGGCCAACGTGGGTGCGGCACTGGCCAGGCTGGGGGAGAAGGTGGCCGTGGTGGATGTGGACGTGGGGCTGCGCAACCTGGATGTGGTGATGGGCCTCGAGGGCCGGGTGGTCTACGACCTGATCGATGTGATGGAGGGCAGGTGCAAGCTGCGCCAGGCGCTCATCCGCGACAAGCGCGTCGAGGGGCTGGCCCTGCTGGCTGCCTCGCAGACCAGGGACAAGGAGGCCCTCGAGCCCGAAAAGTTCCGCCATATTGTGAAGGCCTTGCTGGAAGAAGAAGGCTTTGACCGGGTGCTCATCGATTCGCCCGCGGGCATCGAGAAAGGCTTCCAGACTGCCGCTACCCCGGCTGAGGGGGCGCTGGTGGTGGTGAACCCGGAGGTCTCGAGCGTGCGCGATGCCGACCGCATCATTGGTATGCTGGAAGCCCGTGAGATTCGGGAGAACTACCTGGTCATCAACCGCTTGCGCCCCAAGATGGTACAGCGCGGCGATATGCTCTCTGTGGAGGATGTGGTAGAAATCCTGGGCGTCAAGCCCATCGGTATTGTGCCTGAGGACGAAAATGTCTTGATCTCCTCCAACCAGGGCGAGCCATTGGTGCTCAAAAACGGTTCGGCGGCGGGCCGGGCTTTCGTGGAGATCGCCCAGCGGGTGCGGGGGGAGGAAGTTCCCTTCGCTGCCTTGAGCGAGGCTCCAGGACTTTTGGGAACCCTGCGCCGGCTTTTTGGGGGTAGATGATGTGGCCCTGGCAGCGCAGAAGCAAGGACGCCCTCAAGGAGCGCCTTAAGTTGGTGCTGGCCTATGACCGGGCCCACCTGAGCCCTGGCCTGGTGGAGCAGCTCAAGCAAGACCTGCTGACCGTGCTAAAGCGCTACTTTCCCGAGGAGGAGAACATCTCCATTCAGGTGGAAACCCTGGACGACAAGATGAAGCTGCAGGCCGATGTGCCCATTCCCAAGTGACCAAGAAATCCTCCCGACTGGGAGCCCCGCATAAAGCGCAGGCAGTGTGTTAGGGATTATCCTGCGCTGACCTGCCCTCGAGGGTAACGGTTCGGGCAGGGTTCATGTGGAGAGAAGGCATTCCTCGGTGCTGAGATCTGGTCTACGGCGACGGACTGGGCTTCTATTGGGCACTACCGGGGGTCGGCTTTGAGTTCGACCTCGAGCTTTCCGAAATTCTCCTGCTGCCAAAGCTTCACCTCACCTTGCTTTTTGGCCTCTAGAAGTGCGGCGAAAGCCACGGTCTGTTCCCCCCAGCCGCGGAAAGGTAGTTGGTTGAACAGGGCCCGGCCCACCCTCTGTAGAAAACCCTTGATGCGCGCCCAGGCCTCATGCAGGCCAAAAGTCTCGGGCTCGAGGTGAAGCTCGGCCCGTCTGGCAAAGGGCTCTACCGCCCGTACCAGCATCTGCAAGGGCATGGGACGCAGGCGGCGGTCTTTGGGCAGGGGCGGTGGGGGTACCGGCAGCACCCGGGCGCGTTCCCGGGCTCGTTGCGCGAGGAAGGTGATGGCCTCCTCCAGGGCCACCAAGGTCTCGAGGAAGGCCGGGCCGCTTTGCTCCGGCGGCTCTTCCTCCTCGGGCGAGATCATCTGGGGCTGCCGGGCAAAAGCCCGCAGCTTGAAGAGCAGCAGCTCGGCCAGGGTAGGTAGCAGCTCGCTCCGTTCAGCAAGGCCCAGGGCCTGCACCTGGGCCAGGGCTTGCTCTGTAAGGGCCAGCACCGGCAGCTCTTTGGCCGCGATCCGGCCTTTGCGCACATGCTCGGAAAGCTCCCGGGGGGTTCCGCTGAAGCCATCGAAGCTCAAGACGATCACGGCAGCTTATTGGGAGGTCACTTTGGGAGATATGTGCCTAGGGAACCTAAGCAGACCGAACTTCTCACGCACCTCCTCCATGGTGGCCTGAGCGATGCGGCGGGCTCTGGCTGCCCCCTCCTCGAGGGCCCCCAGCACCCGGTCAGGGTGGGCGCGCAGCTCCTGAGCGCGCTCGCGGATGGGCCTTAGGGTTTTCATCATCTCCTGCATCAAAAGCTGCTTGACCACCAGGGTCCCGATGCCCCGTTGGCGGTACTCCTCACACAGCACCTGTACCAGCTCGGGTGGGGCGAAATACCGCAAGAACTTGAAGACCACGCTCCGCTCAGGGTCGCCAGGGTCGGAGAGCCTTATGCGGGCCGGGTCGTCGGGCATGGCCCGGATCTTGGCCCAGATGCTTTCTTCGTCCTCTAAGAGTCCGATGGTGTTGCCCACGCTTTTGGACATCTTGGCCTTGCCGTCTATGCCAGGCACGCGGGGGGCATGGGGGTTTAGGTAGCCCTGGGGTTCAGGAAAGGTTTCGCCGTACTCCTGGTTCCAACGGCGGGCAATCTCGCGGGTGAGCTCTAAGTGCTGGATCTGGTCGTCGCCTACCGGTACGGTATCGGCTTTGTACAGCAGGATGTCGGCGGCCATCAGTACCGGGTACATCAGCAGGCCCGCTGGAACCGACTGGAGCTTGGCCGCCTTGTCCTTGAACTGGGTCATGCGGGTCAGGTCGCCGTAGGGGGTCTGGGTGGTAAAAATCCAGGCCAGCTCGGTGTGTTCGGGCACGTGTGACTGCACGAAAAGAATTACCTTGCTGGGGTCGAGGCCTGCGGCCATGTTGACCAGTGCCGCATCGAAGGTGCGCTGGGCCAGCAAGTCTTTGTCGTAGGCGACGGGGTTGGTGGGGGCGTGGTAGTCTACGATGCAGTAGATGGCGTTCTGCCCCAGCTTCTCACCCAGGGCGATGTAGTTGACCATCGCGCCTAAGTAGTTGCCGATGTGCAGGTCGCCGGTGGGCTGAAAGCCGGAAAAAACCCGTTTCACATGCGATAGAATAACAGGCCGTGTGGGCTTATGCACAGGCTGAAAACCAAAGCTTTAGCAAAATGCGTATGTTAGCATAGGCCGAGCATGAGCCTCGAGGCCTTCTCTGATGAAGCGCTGCTGGCTTTGGTAGCCAGAGGAGAGGAAGCCGCCTTGCAGCAGATATTTCGGCGCTATGCAGGAGCTTTTCTGGGCCTGGCCCGACGCATGGGCCTGGACTCGGCCAGTAGAGAGGACGTGGTGCAGGAAGTTTTTAGCAAAATTTGGAAAAATGCCCGGGATTTCAATCCTCAGAGGGCTTTGGCCCGGGCCTGGTTGCTGGCTATTGCCCATCACACCACGGTCGATCACCTGCGCCGTATGGAGGCCCGTCCCCAGGCCATTGAGCCCGACGAAGACGAGCCTGAGACCTTCGACCTTCCCGGCCCCGGAATCAACGAGGAGCACCATCTGGATCGCATTCGCTTGCGTCAGGCCCTGGCTCGCTTGGGACCTGAGGAGCGGGAGGTTATCGAGGTGCTGTTCTTCCAGGGTTATGCCCACCAGGAGGCGGCCCTCAAGCTCAATATTCCCCTCGGTACTCTACTCTCAAAACCCGGGCCCGCCGAGCGCTTTCCCGCCTGAAGGAGGAGCTACGTGAAGCCTGAGGAAGTACGTGAACTCCTGCCCTTGTATGCCCTGGGGGCTTTAGAGCCTGAGGAGCGGGAGCGGCTCGAGGCCGCCCTCAAGGCTTATCCCGAGCTCTGGGCTGAGGCTAGGGCCTTGCAGGAGACCGCTGCTGACCTGGCCGCTCTGGTTCCTCCGGCCCCGGTACCCCCAGGTCTGGAGCAAAGGGTCATGGCCCGCCTGCGGCCTTCCCGGCGCTTGATTCTTCCTATCTGGCTGAGCCGGGCGGCGGCGCTGTTGCTTTTGCTGGGGCTGGGCTATAGCGGGGGATGGGGGGCTTTCCGGCTGCTTTCGCTGCGCGACCCCGAGACCCGGGTAGTCGCCCTGGCCAGCCCTAAAGGCGAGGTGGTCGGGCGGGTCATCCAGCGTAAGGATAAGCTGGCATTGGTGCTGCTTGACCGCTGGCCCCCCAGGGTCAGGTTTTCCAGGCCTGGGGACTGGTTCAGGGAAGCCCCACCCCCTTGCCCACCTTCCGTACACCGCCTAAGAGCCTGCGCCTTCCCCTGGAAGCAGAAGCCCTGGCGGTCTCGCTCGAGCCCCCAGGTGGAAGCCGTCAGCCCACCACCCTGCTGGGTCTACCCCAGTAGGGGCTGCTGCTACCCGCTCCCTGCCGTTGGAGGGGGGTGTTTGGCTGGCTTCCTGTGAGGGTAAACAAGTGACTTTTGGCCTGGTTAATCCAAACACCCCTCCGGCTGCGAACAGCAGGTCGGAGGTGCAAAATGGAAAAGCAACCCCAAAACCTGGCCCGCAGGAAGTTCGTTAAGGTCTTGACCGCTGCCGGTCTCTCCACGGCCCTGGCCCACAGCCTGGTAGGACAGGCCTTGGCCCAGTCGCAGGGTGTGAGCGATCTGGACGTGCTCAACCTGGCCCTGACCGCCGAGTACCTGGCTACCGACGCCTACACCCGGGCCCTGACGGTGAACTTCCCGGGTGAGATTCGGGACTACCTGTCCGAGGCCCTGAAGCACGAGGAGGCGCACGTCAAGGCCCTGACCGATACCATCCGGGGGCCCTTCAATGCCATGCCGGTGGCCCGTCCGCAGTTCACCTACGGTGATCTGCAGTTCAACGCCGCCAACCGGCTCAGGGTGCTGGAGACCCTGGTGGCCCTCGAGACCGCCTTTACCGGGGCCTATCTTGGGGCCATCCCCCTGATTCAGAACAAGGCCGTGCTCTCGGCGGCGGCCAGCATCGCCATGAACGAGGAAGCCCACCTGGCCATTCTGCGCGACGCGGTGCTGACCCTGGGTGGACGGGTAGAAGGCACCCAGACCCCGGTGGGACGGGCCTTTGCCGTCGCCATCACCCCCCAGCAGGCTACCCAGGCGGTGCAAGGTTTTATTCGCAGGTAAGGGAGATTGGATATGCAGCGTCGCTTGCTTTTAGGCGGCATGGGGGCCAGCCTGGTCATGCTGGGCCTGGGGCGTGCACAGGCTCAGGGGATGGGCGGCTTTGTACGGGCGGTGCTCCTGAATGGGGCTGAGGTGGTGCCAAATCCGGTCAATACGCCGGCCCTGGCGGTGGTACGCCTCGAGCTCATGGGTTCCAGCCTGAGCATCCAGGGCGCAGTGGCCAACCTGGCGGGTCCTTTCCGCGACTACACCCGTGATCCGGTGGACGACCCTGCCCTGAACGCCCGCCTGACCAGCGCCGTTCACCTGCACCGAGGGGCCAAGGGGCAAAACGGCCCCTTGCTGCAGGCGCTCAAAGTGATGGCTGCGCCCGATGGTCGAGGCGCCACCTTTATGGATCGGCTCGAGCTAAGCCTGGACGATCTGAACCGCCTGTACCGGGGAGAGCTTTACTTCGACATTCATACCGCAGCTTTCCGGGCGGGCGAGCTGCGGGGGCAGATTCAAATAAACCCCACCTGAAGCTTGCTGTTTCAAAATCAGCCTCTCAGTGCGCTTTAGGTGGGTGCCCCGATGGACAGGGCCAACCTGGTGCTCGCCGATGGTGACGCGGTGGCCTTCGGGCGTACCACCAGCGAGGTGCTCAGGATCGTCTACCTCAACGGCAACGCCAACGTAAGTGCGGGCGGCTTCTTCCGCATGGGGCTCAACGGCGCGATCAGAACCACCTGAACGTTGGGCTTGGCCAAAGGCCCCCAGCAAAAGGCCAGCAGACCGGGCGAAACCCTCGCCCGGTCTTTTTCTAGTCTTCAAGCCAGTGCCCCAACCGCTCCCGCTTGGTGAGCAGGTAGCGCTGGTTGTGTGGGTTGTTGCCACCCTTGAGCGGCAACCGTTCGACGATCTCGAGGCCAAAACCCTCCAAAGCCCGCACCTTGCGGGGGTTGTTGGTGAGCAGGCGCATCCGGCGGATGCCCAGGTCGCGCAGAATCTGGGCTCCCACCCCATACTCGCGCAGATCGGGGGGAAAGCCCAGGGCCAGGTTGGCCTCCACGGTGTCCAGCCCCTGGTCTTGCAGGGCGTAGGCCTTTAGCTTGTTAATAAGGCCGATGCCGCGCCCTTCCTGGCGCAGGTAAACCAGCGCGCCGCGCCCTTCCTGAGCGATCAGTTGTAAAGCCAGGTCGCGCTGAAAACCGCAGTCGCAGCGCAGGCTGTGCAGGCTGTCGCCGGTGAGGCATTCTGAGTGCACCCGCACCAGCACCGGCGTATCCCCGGTCAGGTCGCCCATCACCAGCGCAGCATGTTCCCCTTGGGTGAGGGTATCCCGGTACCCCACCACACGGAAGGTGCCGAACCGGGTGGGCAGGCTGGCCTCGGCCTCGCGGTGTACGTAGCCGTCGCCTTGCTCGAGGCGGTAGCGGATCAGATCGGCGATGGCCCCCACCCTAAGGCCGTGCTGCTGGGCGAAGGCCAGGATAGCCGGCAGGCGCATCATGGAGCCGTCGTCGTGCATCAGCTCGCTGATGGCAGCCACCGGGTTGAGCCCGGCCAGGCGGCAGAGGTCCACGCTGGCCTCGGTGTGACCAGCCCGGCGCAGCACGCCCCCTTTCTGGGCCCGCAGGGGGAAGACATGACCGGGGCGTACAAAGTCGGCAGCAGTGGCCTCTCGGCGGGCCGCCAGGCGCACCGTGGTGGCCCGGTCGGCAGCCGAGATACCGGTGGTTACCCCTTCGCGGGCCTCGATGGAGACGGTGAAGGCAGTGCCGCGGGGCGCGGTGTTGTCCTTGACCATGGGGGGCAGATCCAGCCGGTCGGCCCATTCCTCGCTCATCGCCAGGCAGACCACCCCGCCGGTGTGCCGGATGATGAAGGCCATCCACTCGGTGCTCATGTGCTCGGCGGCCATCACCAGGTCGCCCTCGTTTTCGCGGTCCTCATCATCGACCAGGATGATGGGCCGACCCGCGCGCAATTCTTCGATGAGCTCGGGTATTGGGCTAAGCATGCCGGCCTCCTGCAAAGCCGAGCAGGCGTTCAAGGTAGCGGGCCAGCAGGTCCACCTCGAGATTCACCTGGTCGCCCTCTGACAGTGTCTGTAGCGTGGTCTGCTCCAGGGTGTGGGGGATCAGCGTCACCCAGAAGCGGTTTTCCTCGACCCCGGCTACCGTGAGCGAGACACCGTCCAGGGCCACCGAGCCTTTGATCGCGATGTAATGGGCCAGGGTGGGCGGGGCCTCGAGCCAGACATCCCAGGCCCCCATCACCCGCTGCACGCGGAGTACCCGGGCCTGCCCGTCCACGTGGCCGGTGACCAGGTGCCCGCCCAGCCGCCTACCCAGGGCCAGGGCCCGCTCGAGGTTGACCCGCTGCCCCACTTCCCAGCGGGGAGCGGTGCGGCGCAGGGTTTCCTGGGCCAGCTCCACCCAAAAACTCCCCGGCTGTAGCTCCACCACGGTTAGGCAGACCCCCGAGACGGCGATCGAATCGCCCACTCGGGTTCCCTGAAGCACCTTTGTGGCCTCGATGGCGACGCGCTGCAGCTCACCCTGCCTGCTTGATGCACAAACGGTGCCCACTTCCTCCACAATACCAGTAAACATATCTACTCCTTTCTACTCCTTGGGATAGCCCTCCAGCCAGATGTCTCCTTGCAGTACCTCTAGCCGACTGATTTCGAGGCCCCGCGCCTCTTCCATACGCGCAGCCGCGAAGCCCGCCAGTGCGCTGCGCCCTTCGCCCACCAACTTGGGTGCCAAAAAGAGCGCTACTTTGTCGATCCAACCCCGCCTCAGGAAGGCCCCGGCCAGGGTGGGACCCCCCTCCAGCAAGACCCCGTCTAGGCCCTGGGCCCACAACCAGCTCAAAGCGGCCTCGAGGCTAACCCGGCCTTGCTCCAGGGGAAGCTCGACCACCGTGGCCCCGCGTTGTTCCAGGGCCTGCAGGCGTGCCTTAGGAGCTCGAGGGCCCACCAGGATGACCACCCGGGCTGCCTCGCCCCGCGGTCCGGGTGCGAAGAGCCGGGCAGTGGGAGGGGTGCGGCCCTGGCTGTCGAGCACCACCTTGAGGGGATCGCGCAGCGGGGGTGGCTCGAGCATCCAGGGAAAGGCCCTGAAATCCGGCTCGCGCACCGTAAGCCTCGGGTCGTCGGTCAGCACCGTGTTCACGCCTACCATCACCGCGGGCAGCCACTGGCGGTAGCCCTGGGCCACCTGCCGGGCCAGGGTGTTGCTGATCCAGTAGGCGTGACCGCTCTGGGTGGCGGCCTGGCCGTCCAGGCTCAGCGCCGCCTTCCAGAGCACAAAGGGCCGCCGCTGCTTTAGGCCGTGGAAGAACACTTCGTTCTGGGCCAGCGCCGCTTGCTCTAAAAGCCCCGTTTCTATCTGAACACCGGCCATTTTGAGCCGCTCCAGGCCCCCCTGGGCTTTCGGGTTGGGGTCGCGCACCGCCGCCACCACCCGGGCTACCCCGGCCTCCAGCAAAGCCAGCGTGCAGGGTGGGGTGCGTCCGTGGTGGTTGCAGGGCTCCAGGTTTACGTAAAGTGTGGCCCCGGCGGCTGCGGCACCAGCCTCCCGCAGGGCGAAGACCTCCGCATGGGGCGCCCCTGCTTTGGGATGGTAGCCCTCTCCTACAATCCGCCCGTCCTTTACCAGCACCGCGCCCACCAGCGGGTTCGGGTGGGTGTGGCCGCGGCCTCTTTCTGCGAGTTGGAAGGTTCGCTGAACAAATCGCTCGTCTAAGCTTTGAAGTGACGTATGAGTCCACGTGGTCGGAGGCACCCGACCGTCACCTCCTTCTCCCATCCGGACTTTTACCGTCGGCCCCGGAGTTCCACCGGATCGGGCCCCTGAGGGGGCTTCGCGGGCTTTTACCGCCGGTCGGGATTTGCACCCTGCCCCGAAGGAGGGCAGGTGTAAGTCTAAGCAAGGCAGCAACGGTTTTTCTGGCGGTAGCTCACATTGTCTGTCGCACAGCCATACCCTAGTATGGCGCTATGAAGCATTTGCATGCTCCCCTTTCGGCGCGGGATGTCCGCCTGGCCTTCGCGGTCAGCAGGTTCAATGAGCGCGTTACCAAGGCCCTGCTAGAGGGTGCGCTCGAGGCTTACGCCCGCCTGGGTGGCAATACCGATGAGGCCTGGGCGGTCTGGGTTCCGGGTTCTTTCGAACTGCCTTTAGCCGCAAAGCGGCTGGCGCGTCATCCCGAGGTGGACGGGGTGGTGGCCCTGGGAGCGGTGATCCGGGGCGAAACCCCCCATTTTGAATACGTCAGCGCTCAGGCAGCCAGCGGCCTGATGCAGGCCATGCTGGAAAGCGAAAAGCCGGTGGCTTTTGGGGTGCTTACCACCGACACCTCCGAACAGGCCGAGGCCAGGGCGGGGGGCAAGGCGGGCAACAAGGGGGCTGAAGCGCTGTATAGCGCGGTGGAGATGGTGCAGCTTCTGCGGGCGCTGGAGCGCTCCGCGGAGAAAATGGCCCCGCGCATCTGAACAGAACCTAGGCCCGGATCGTGTCGGGAAAGCCAGGGTTGGGCCGGTTCGTCATTAGTCGAATCTGGTATCAGGCCTGCTCGAGCGCCTCTTTGCGCAGCTCTTCTTGAGGCTGCCCTGCCGGGTACTGCCCGTTGAAGCAGGCCAGGCAGACCGGCCCCCCAATGGCCCGGCGTACCCCGGCCTCACTGAGGAATGCCAGCGAGTCGGCCCCGATGAGCTGGCGGATCTGTTCGACCGAGTGGGTGGCGGCCACCAGTTCCTTGCGGGCAGCGGTGTCGATGCCGTAGTAGCAGGGGAACTTGATGGGCGGCGAGGAGATGCGCACGTGCACCTCGGTGGCCCCGGCCTCGCGCAAGAGCTGCACGATGCGGCCCGAGGTGGTGCCCCGCACGATGG
>Ga0308394_1001634_pt1 | contig 10429 bp, 10 predicted proteins | sample Hotspr2Sampleme2_FD_202366 | JGI IMG/M metagenome (GOLD analysis project Ga0308394, IMG submission 202366) | Hot spring phototrophic mat microbial communities from Mushroom Spring, Yellowstone National Park, Wyoming, United States - 20050701_me2 ...
CTTTATAATATGTTCAAAATGAATTTTCTTTACCGTTATACTGCCCGCTTTTAGATGAGCGTAAAGAGTGTATCTACCAGAATTGTGCTTTATCACGACGTAGTTTCCACGTATATCGGGAGTTTTTATATCTACCCATCCTGTTCCTGCTCGATGGTAATCCTTGATGTCATTCCGCACATCCACTACGATCCCATCGGATGCTGCAAGGATAGGTTTTCCAAAAGCCAGATAGTTTTCTGGTCTGTTTGAAGGACCTTGATATGTTTTCCCGGCATCGTCAACCACTACAAAATCATAAGCATACCTTTGCCCTATGAGATTCCACGAATGGGAAGTTTGTTTGCGAATACCGCCATTCGCAACTTTCCAGGTTCCTTCGAACGGCAAAACAAAAGTCACAGTGTCGTCGTACATGACGCCTTTCACGATAGATCGACTAATAGCTATGAATTGTCCCACTGTTTGTTGTAAAGTCTGTACTAATCCATAAGGATTCAAAATTGACCATATAAAAACTGATAAGAAATACTCAAAGAGTATTTTTAGCGACGTTACAAAAGACATTGCTCTCTTTCGATTATTTCAGGGCAAGCGCCCAACGGTGTGCGTTACCTGCGCTGGGGCAATGCTCGAGCGTAGAAAACTGCTTGAAGTGGGCGCAGAATCTCCAGCTTCAGGTGCACGCTTTGTTGGGCGCGTTACAAATGAAGAAATTATTTTTGCTCAACTTGTACACCAAAGATAGTAAGTGTTGCTTTAGTTTGAGTCCCATATACTTGCGGTTTTCCTAAAGACAACATCCAGCGGTCATAAGCGGCTTTCCATAATTCATTTTCGTATCCCAATTCATTTGCTCGCTTTGCGAGTATATATGCCATTTCATAATGTTCGCTCCCTGTTCCGTGTTGAAGTATTGTGGCGGCTTGGTACAGATTCTCTGGAGATAGGATTTCATCTTGTTCAAGAATATTAACAACTCGCTGTATGCGTTCTTGATCGCGCTCGTTTAGTCTTATGAACCGCAATGCCAACCTATCACCCTGATCAGTTTTGTACATGTAGTTCAACTGATCATTAATAGATAATGTTGTTGAGGGGACAGCAGGCAAAGCATAAAGATTTGAAATAACAACTCCTGCTATTCCAGATAAAAACAATAAGAGAGGCAGTTTTAAGGGTGTTTGTAATTGAAACAGTCGCTTAATTAAGCATGTTTTCAGTAACACCCAAGAAATGCACCAAATCACAATTATTGCTAGTGTTAGCCAGATGCTTAAAACAATCGATCCGTATGAAATGATTCCAGTCACTTCAAAGAAAAATGACAGGATTGTGATTACCAGTATTGATAGCACAATTGAAAATAGATAATTTTTTGACACATTTACTCCTTATGCACAAGCGCTCAACGGCTTGCGCATCTCCTGCGGCAAGCCAGGCACAGCGAGGCGAAGCCCTCATGTGGATGCGCCTGCTGGGCGCTTGCGCCTGCAGCCGCAAGGCTCCACTGCCTACACGCTCGTCTGCCCCTTCTTGCCCGGCCCAACGATCTACGACACCACAGTCGAGATTTTTACCCACACCAGAAGTGACAAACTGCACTGCACGAACAACAAGAAGTCTTTGTCACCCAGTGGAGAGACAACGCCCAGCACCTCCACGACCGGCCAAACCATAAACTGGTCATGCAAGCGCTTCTGCCGCACAAAGATATCGCGGTCATCTTCCTACTGCCCTGTCACATAACGCCCTGGCATTCACGTGTGCCCCACGAAGCAGAGTGTCAGGTGCAATGCCTGGTCATACAGCGCCTGTCAGTACCCTATAGGCATGCCGGGTCGCCGCCAGATACGTGAACCTTTCTCATGCGGAGTCAGACCTGCCGTTTCAGCCCTCCAACAGGCGGGCGTTCACCCTCCTTCCATTCCAGTTGCTCTCGATTCCATCCACCCAGGTCCGCAGCAACGGAATACGTAGTTTCCAGAAACTCCATCAGATCTTCGCGAGGAGCTACAGCCGTCCGCATCACCTCATACGGAAGTGCGAACTCCGAAAGCACCGCATCCCACCGAGCCGCTTCCGGTCTGACCCGGGCTTCGGAAAAACCCGGCGGGCCTGGGTATGCATACGAGGAGAAGATCGGATGGGGATACACCTCGCTTCCTGCCCAAAAAACCGGCGCTGCTGACCTGATCGGAATAGGCTTCCCGTGTGATCCAATCGGGGAGGTGCGCGATACCTCCGGGATGCTCAGGCGCTTTATCGTGGGATCTACGGCGTATCTCCTTGATTGGCCTGGCGCGTAGCCAGGATTGCGGTAACCGTCGTCTTGAGGATGGGGACATCCGTTAGGGCAGCGAGCCACACTCGCTTGAGGTCAACCCCAAAATAATCGTGAATGAGTTTGTCGCGCATCCCTGCGATCGCTGGCCACGGGATTTGAGGGGCCAGGCTTCGGGTGACGGGCGTGATCCGTTTGACGGCTTCGCCGATGATTTCGAGCTGGCGGATCACGCCGTCTTGAATCAAACTGTGCGCATAGTAAGGACGGTTCATCGACCCCCGCCAGATACGTTTCAATTTTCTGGATCGCATCCAAGACATGCTGGAGATAGACAGTGTCATCTGGCCTCATAGAGCACCTGAAGGTCACGGAGAATACGGTCACGCAGGTAGGGACTCACGGCCGCTTCGGTGAGCAGATCGACCTCGCGCTCCAGGGCCACTGCCAACTGCTGCTCCAGCGCAATCACGGCGACAAGGCTTTTCGGTCGCGAGAAGCGTACCAGAAGATCGATATCGCTCTGGGCATTGGCCGCACCCCGCGCCATCGAGCCAAACAGCCCGAGCAAGGTGACATCGTTGCGCCGACAAATCTCAATCAGCTTGTCAATGTCAAACGGAACAGTGATGGGATGGTTTGGTATGGTCATCGATCCCTGCTCCCTTGCACGAGTGTTCGATCGCCGGCACGTTGTTGATTGTACCACACCTGCTGGCATGAGGATGGGAAGGGGCATGATGCGCTCGGCCCAACGGTAGGGTTCAGCCGCTCGCCGAGGCAAAGCCGAAGGCGAGTCGGCTGCAACACGGTGTTGGGCGGCTTACTTGACCCTGTAAACACGTACTTCATAACCGCCATCTGTAAACATTATTGTAAGATTGAACCGTTCAAATAGGTTGTCATACTGTGCTATTTCATTTCTATATCGTTCTGGCTCTTGATAAAATCGCCCATACATACCTTGACTAAAAACCAAATAATCGAAGTTTTGCTGAATATACCACCCTGGCTCGTGGTCTATCATTCGACCAAAACCCTGCACAGAAAACTTGGAGGGATTTACAAATGGGGAATATGACTCGATAGCAATCTTGGCACCGGATGGCAAATTGTTGTCTATCCATATTCTTGCAGTTTCACGACTATTCACTGTCGTTAGGCGTTGGGTGTCCGCTATTGTCTTTGAAATCGGATGCGCCAGGACAGCTATTGCAAGACTGGCAAAAACTGTAAGAAACAGTCTTCGCAATGATTCATTTTGCAATTTTCTGATCTTGTCGAATACGGTTATCAAAAACCAAGCGGCCAACAAGAACAAGAAAGAAGTCAAGGGCAGAAATGTTCGGTCATTTCTCACAACAAAGCTACTGATAAACGCAAAGTACACCAAGGGGAAAATTAACAGCAGACTGGTTTCTTTGGGATGCAAAATGGAACCGTACAAAATTCCTAAGACGGCGAGCAGATAGAGACCACCGCCAGTATTCCACATATAATTCAAGTACCACTCCAAGCTATTTCCTTCCATACCGGGGTGGCCCGTAGAGTAATGTTGAGCTTCAGATCTTAAACCGGTCAGAAACTTGGCCGAGTCTAATATGGCATAGGGAGTGATTGCAAGAAATCCCACTCCACAGAGCAATAAAGCCAGATACAGTTTGGGCTGTTTGAACGCCGTCTTGCCGTAGTGAAGGAAATGTGCCAAAAACAAGGGCAATACAATCAGTCCCCCGTTGTATTTGCTCGACGCTGTAAGACCCACGCATATACCGGCTACGGCGTACTGCCAAGTCTTACCTTGTTGGTATACCAGAATTGATGCCAAGAACGAGGCTAATGAAAAAAACGTTACAAAAGTGTCTGGTGTTATTAGGCGGCTATGCCAAACGCTGGTAGGCGAAATAGCTACCATCAGCGAGGCCAACACTCCCACTGCCGTTCTACCTGTAATTTGCTTGCCAACGAAGTAAACTAACCCTGCAGTTCCCACCCCGAAACAAATTGTGATAACACGCCCAAGCAAGACGGTAGTTGGCATCTGGGCTTGCGTGACCCCCATTACCAACGAAATAGGGGGCAGTATGTTGTTGGGCGTATGAAAAACGCCTATTAGTTTCCCAAGAAGGTAATACGGTATATAAGCAAAAGCATTGACATAGAATAACAGTGATGGGTAATTAAAGAAGTGAGGATTCAAATCACCGGTCTTGAATATGTTTTGACTGATAGTTATGTAGTCGGGTTCATCGGGGTGGTATATGTATGGCAAATCGTAATTTACCCCCCACACTCTCACCGAGAGGGCTGTGAGGAGAATGATGCCAATTAGTATTGACTCTCTATTGACTCGTTTCATCTGTCTGTCCAATCGCAAAACTTTGGCCGCCCAACGATGAGCGTCAGGTGCGCCGCTGGCAGGTTTGATAGATCGGTACACGCGGTGTCAGCGGCGAGCGTTCAACATCGCGCCCGGCTCGCGGGCCACGCCAGCGGCGTCGCCTGCACGCACGGGTTGGGCGGCATGGGCGGATGGCTTGGGAAAGCTATATACAGGCGTTACTGCATTAATACGGCACGATGATCGAGGTGAGCATGGGAAAGTGCTTTTTGTTTAATGTCACCAGGGTGAGGGAATGAAGCCTTGCTGTCGCGGCAATGAGCGCATCTGCCAGTCCGGTCCCGTGACTCTTTCCATAGTCGCGGCGATACAGTCCCCCAGTGACACCGATCTCACGATCAAGCGGCACGGTGCTGAAGGCGTTGATGAACGCGTCTAGTTTCGTCCGTTCGGCCCCATCCCGCACGCCAGCGTAGAGTTCAGCTACGGTGATGACCGAAAGAAAGAGCGGCGCCGTCAGATTATCGACATAATCGACGGCTTCTTGCTTGCCGCGGAGATAGTCGATCAGCACGTCGGTGTCGATCAGCAAGGGCGTGGGTGGTGTCGTCATCAGTTTATGCCCCTGCGCGATCGAACTCGCGGCGCAAGGTTTCGAGGGGCGGAAGATCGGCGCGATCGCGCCACATACCGCGTGCCTGCTGCAATAGGGCACGTCGATACGTTTGCTGATACTGCACGAGCAATTGCTCGACGGCTTCACGCAGCAGTTCGTCGGGCGTCTTCCCCGTCTGCTGCGCAATTGTCCGTATCGCTGTTTCTTCCTGTTCAGTCAAGGTGATCGAGGTCGTCACCATACCACGTCCTTTCCCTCAACAGAGCTTACGGGTAGTGTACCGCGTGATACCGTAATCTGCAACAAACAGGTGATCGTGAGGAGGGGCGCACGATGGGCTGCCGCCCAACTACGAAATGGATCGCATCCCTGCAGTCTAACTGCCCTGTGCGCGCCCGGCGCCCATGCAGTCTATCTGCCCGGTGTGGGCGGTTTCGCTTGCGCGGGCACAGGCGAAGATCCCCTGGTTGGATGTTCGACTGCATGCCACTGCGCGTATCTTAGCACGCGCCAATGCGGTATACAAGGAGACGAAATTCCTATCGGCTGAACGCCGATCCTGCTGGTTGCCACATCCTTACCCGGAGCAGCGCGATGCCCACGCCACCCCCGAAATTACTGGACTATGCGCGCGAAGTCTTGCGCGCGCGCCACTACGCTTACCGCACCGAGCAGAGCTACATCGACTGGATGCGTCGCTACATTCTGTTTCACCAGAAGCGCCATCCCCGCGAGATGGGCCGCCCGGAAATCGAGGCCTTTCTGATCCACCTCGCCACCGAGCACCACATCGCCGCGTCGACCCAGAACCAGGCCCGCAGCGCCATCCTCTTCCTCTATCGCTACGTCCTGGAACTCCCGGTTGAAGTGCCGGTGAGCGTGCTGACTGCCCGCACGCCACGGCGCTTGCCGGCCGTCTTCACCCGCGCCGAGGTGCGGGCGGTGCTGGCACACCTGCACGGTCCGCACCTGCTCATAGCCCAGCTACTCTACGGCAGCGGCCTGCGCCTGCTCGAGTGCCTGCGCCTGCGGGTGAAGGATCTCGACTTCACGCGCCGCCAGTTGACGGTCCGTGACGGCAAGGGCGAGCAGGATCGCGTGACGATGCTGCCGTTGGCGCTGGTTGAGCCGCTCCAGGCCCACCTCGTGCTCCGCGCGCAGGCCCACGCCCGCGAGCTAGCGCGCGGCGCTGGCGCGGTCTCGCTACCCTATGCCCTGGAGCGCAAGTATCCCAACGCCAGCCGCGAATGGGCCTGGCAGTTCATCTTTCCGGCCAGCCGCGACGCGCCCGATCCGGCGACGGGCGCGCCCCGCCGCCACCATCTGCACGAGAGCAGCGTGCAGCGCGCCGTTCACGCCGCCATCCGCGCGGCGGGGATTGCCAAACACGCCGGCTGCCATACCTTCCGCCATAGCTTCGCCACCCATCTGCTGGAGGACGGCTACGACATCCGGACGATCCAGGAGCTGCTCGGCCACAAGGATGTCAAGACAACCATGATCTACACCCACGTGCTCAATCGCGGCGGGCGCGGGGTGCGCAGCCCCCTCGACGGCGAGGCCGAGGCCGGGCGCTGAGCGGCGCCCGGCCAGCGCTGCCCGTCGTGGGAGCAGGAGCCGCCCTCAACCAGGGTGGAGCTGAAGGCGGGATTGTCACGTTCGGATGCAACATGCCGGCATTGGGTAACTGTTCACACCTGGAGTAACCCATGCGCCTATGAGCGAGGGCGCTTCGCCCCCGTCGCGTCTCCGCGGGCAAGATGCCCGCGCTCCCAGGAGACATGTGAACACTTGCGGCATTGGATCTAGATCAGCACCACGTGCACCTCCGGTGGGCCGTGGATGCCCAGCGAGAGGGTCATCTCGATGTCGGCGGTGCGCGACGGGCCGGTGATGAGGGTCAGATGGCTGGTGGCGTCGAAGAGCGCCGCGCCGTGGCGCTCGCGCAGCAGGGCCAGGGCCTCGCCCAGGCCGCGCACCAGTTGCGAGCGACGGACCACGGCGATGTGGGTCGGGGCGAGGAGCGAGGCCAGACGGGGGCGACCGGGGCCGTGGCGCAGCACCAGGCTGCCGCTCTCGGCAATGGCGCAATCTACCCCCGACAGACACACCGGAACCGGCTCCAGGGTTTGCAGGCGTTCCTTGCGGCCCGGACCCTGCACACCGGCGTCGAGGAGGCTCACCCCGCGCCCGGCGAGCAGCGCGGCGAGACCGGGCAGGTCGATCTGCGCGAGATCCCAGGCAAGCACGTGGCGAGCATTGCGTTCATCCAGCAGGCGCCCGATCAACTCCAGGGCCTCCTCGGCATCGGCGACGGGGTAGGCGCGCCCTTCGAGCTTCGCCAGTTCCTCACAAAACTGTGCCACCAGATCGGCGGCCGGCGGGTGGACGAAGGGCGGCGGGGCGTGGGGCGCGGCGCGGGCGACCTCTTCCAGCCACGGGCGGTTGGAGGCCAGACTGGTGCGCAGGTTGGCGAGGATGTGATCGCGGCTCATTCGGCAGGACTCCTTCCAATCACCCGCTCTGTCGCTGGCGTTCACGTTCTTCCCACCACTCGCTGAAGGTCTGGGCAGGGAGGGCGGGGAAATCGCGCCCCCTGGTCCAGAGGTGCAGGGGTGGGGGCAGGCGCCGGATGCGGCCCTTGCGCCGCAGCAGGCGCGCGCCGAGCCGGGCGAATGTGCCGCCAGCCCGGTAGATGGCAGGATTGTTCATCATGGTAGCATACCCCTGGATGGCGGTTTTCTCGATAGGATGGAACTTGCCGGCCTTGACCGCATCGGCGCGCAGGCGCAGCAGCAGGTCGGGGATGGCGATGCGCACCGGGCAGACCTCCTGGCAGGCCCCGCAGAGGGAGGAGGCGTGGGGCAGGAGGTGATGATCGGGCAGATCGGGCTGGAGCAACGGCGTCAGGACCGCGCCGATCGGCCCGGAGTAGACCCCGCCGTAGGCGTGGCCGCCGATGCTCTGGTAGACGGGACAGGCGTTCAGGCAGGCCCCGCAGCGGATGCACATGAGCGCTTCGGCGTACTGGCCGCCGAGGATCTGCGAGCGGCCGTTGTCGAGCAGCACCAGATGGAACTCCTCCGGGCCGTCGGCCTCGCCGGGGCGCGCCGGGCCACTGATGATGCTGGTGTAGACCGAGAGTTTCTGACCGGTGGCCGAGCGGGCCAGCACCTGCAACATGACCGCCAGGTCCTCGAGGCGCTCGACAATGCGCTCGATGCCCATAATCGCCACGTGGATGCGCGGCACGGACGTGGTCAGGCGCGCATTGCCCTCATTCTCGACGATGACGACAGCGCCCTCGTCGGCGACGCCAAAATTGACCCCGCTGATGCCCATATCGGCGCGCAGGAAGCGCTGGCGCAGGGCCTGGCGCGCGGCGCGGATCATCGGGGGCACCTCGGTGGTGGGAGGCATGCCAAGATGTTTCTCGAACAGCGCGCCGACCTGCTCGCGGGTTTTGTGGATGGCAGGGGCGATGATGTGCGAGGGCGTCTCGCCGGCGATCTGGATAATGTACTCGCCCAGATCGGTCTCCACCACCTCGACCCCGGCCCGCTCGAGGGCCTCATTGAGGTGGATCTCCTCCGAGGCCATGGACTTGGACTTGACAATCGAGCGCACGCCGCGGCTGCGGGCCAGGTCGGCGATGTAGCGTTTCGCCTCCTCGCCATCGCTGGCCCAGCAGACATGCCCGCCGCGGGCCTCGACCCGCGCGGCGAGGCGTTCAAGCAGTTCATCGAGGCGGCTGAGGGCCTGAGCGCGCAGCGCGCGGGCCTGGTCGCGCAGCCTGTCGGCGTCGCTGAGGGCGCCGATGGCCCCCGCGCGATTGCCGACGAAGCGTGTGGTGGCCCGGTCCAGGGCCGTGCGCAGGGTGGCGTCGTGGAGGGCGGTGTCCACCCGATCGAAGAAGTGGAGGGTATGGGTGCTCATTGCGTAGCTCCTGGCTTCGGCCTTACGGGGCAAGGGCCGATCCATCACACCGGTCGGGCGTCCACCATATTGGCGAGCACCTCGGCGATGTGGCGGGCGCGGATCGAGCTGCCGCGGCGCGACAGGCCGCCGGCGATCTGGGTCATGCACGAGGCGTCGCCGGTCACGACCAGATCGGCGCCGGCTGCCTGAACGTCGTGCATTTTTCGCTCGAGCATAGCCTCGGATATGGCGTGCTGCTTGATGGCGAACAACCCCCCGAACCCGCAACAGGTCCCACCGTTGGGGAGAGGGCGCATCTCCGCCTCGCCGACGCGCGCCAGCAGGGCGCGGGCCTGGCGCCCGATGCCGAGGAAGCGCAGGCCGTGACAGGCGTCGTGGTAGGTGATGCGCCCCCGGTAATGGGCGCCGAGATCGGTGACGCCGAGAACGTCCACCAGATACTCGGTGAGTTCGTAGGTGCGGGCGGCCAGTTCGGCGGCGGGGCCGGCGTAAGGGCTGTGGGCGAAGAGTTCGGCGTAGAGGTGGCGGATCATGGCCGCGCACGAGCCGGAAGGCAGCACCACGTCGCCCTGGCCGCGCAACAACTCGATCGTGCGCCCGGCCACCGCGTAGGACTCGTCGCGGAAGCCGGCGTTGAAGGCCATCTGGCCGCAGCAGGTCAGGCCACGCGGCACGTGGATGGCAACCCCGAGACGTTCGAGGATGTGCACCGTGGCCTTGCCGATGTCAGGATAGAGCTGATCAACGATGCAGGTAACGAACAGGGTGACCCGACGTGGCCCGGCGGGGGTAGACACGGTCCGACTCCTTCAGGCATGGTTCAGCGGCGGCGCTTCGGCGTCAGGGGCTTGCTATCGCATGTGGGAAGACGCGCGGATGGGACGGTGCGAACGTGACCCCCGTGCTATCGGGCCGGGCCGAACCATGCTTTCATGTTGGAAAAGGGGAGGCGTGGACCCTATTATAGCAAATCCGCTGCGTTTATGTGCGCGCGCATGGGGTCAGGGAGGGGGCCGTCACCTTGCCCGCGGAGCCGCGCCGCGGGCGGGACGCCCGCACTCCCAGGCCATGTGCATCGGGCGTGGTGCGCCATGCGCATGACCGTCTAACGTGAACATAGTCCTTCGGAGGAGGGATGTGGGGAAACCCGGTTGCCCCACCCCCCTGCCCGCGAGAGAGTCTGGGAGGGCGCAGCCTGCACGCAGGGGGATGGGGAAACCCGGTTGCCCCACCCCCTGCTCGCGGGAGG
>Ga0308394_1001638_pt1 | contig 10381 bp, 9 predicted proteins | sample Hotspr2Sampleme2_FD_202366 | JGI IMG/M metagenome (GOLD analysis project Ga0308394, IMG submission 202366) | Hot spring phototrophic mat microbial communities from Mushroom Spring, Yellowstone National Park, Wyoming, United States - 20050701_me2 ...
TATTTGTTCATCAAAAAATGTTGTGGCAAAAAGATTTCTAACAGCTTCGTAAAAGTCAGAACTGCTAACAAGTGCCATTCTATTCAGTATATTTCATCTCAATAGCATTAGTGTTTACACTCGCCACCACAACAGTTACCATTTTGAGCGTGTATACTCAGCTGCTTAGTCTTGAGCATGCCACTGAACAAGCTTATCCCAAGCGACGCAGCTATAAAAGTAAAATTAGCAATCACAAACTCTAAAGCGTACGAACAATCCCTACGAATTAGTGTGTAAATCTCTATGCCCATAGTCGTAGCAAACAATAAAGTCGTAAAAATCTTATTCAAAGACTTCTGCCCAGCAGCAGAATCACTAAAAAGTCTAAAAAAGTTAACTAAAAACAAGCTAGGTAGTTTCATGCATAAATATACAAAATTAAATTATTATTTTCTGCCGCGATAATATCGGAATTTGCCAAATAATGCTATCATCATTTTCTGTGCTTATCATTTTATCTATGCGATCTCTATAATTGTCAAATATTATTTTTTTAACATAAATAATATGCTGTGCAAATATTTCTTGATCACTAAATATCATTGTTATGTTATCTATATTTTCAAGTAAATCATTATTTATAATTCTAGAAACTTCTGGCACTCTATTACTGGTTGATACGATAGCGATGCTCTTTATGTCCTTAAAATCAATTATCTTTTTGGTTAGCTCGCTTATTATGATTGCGTCTCCTGTGCTGACAGACGAAAAATCGTATTCTGGTGGATGTATGAAAATTGCGCCTCGTCTGTTAACACTAATGTTGCTACTAACTTGTGCGAAATAGTACGATAACATGTCCTTAGGACTCGTATAGTGCCAGTTCAGTTTATTATTTAAAGACTCGACAGCTGTTATAAGGAAAATGTGATTGTTAATAACTACAAAATCATGAGTAGAAACATAGATGCTTATGCCTTCTTCACTTTTAGAGTTTTCTATTACTCTATTATAAATCATGTTATCATAGGTAATCATTATACATTTGGCTTTATCCAAATCGAAATAATTAAGTATATTGTTTATATAACTAAATACTTCTATTATTATGTTTTCCTCGTTTTCTTTTATAAAATCAGCCATATTTACATCTTGCCATCCGTCTCCGTTGGAAATATTTTCGTAAATATTAGCAAAGTTTACGTCTAACCATATATAATCTATATTCAGCTTCGAATCTTGTGGAAGACTTATGGTGTAGTATCTTCTGCTTATTTTGTAGTAGTTTATTTGAAGTAGCCGATTGGGTAGCATACAATAGCAAATATACTAATAGTTTGTTATTTTATCTTATTCCTTATGTCCATCATTTATAGCCGTACGATAATGTTTTACTGTGATTTCTTTCATTCTGTGCTTAGGGTCTAATTCCATAAGCAAATATCCAGAAACAGGGCAATCGCAATAAGTGGTTTCGTTAGCAGTAACTAATACAAGTGCACTACTACCTAATACACTTTTATATACGCTATCGGCAACTATTATATCAATACTTAACACTTCATCCTGAATGCTATCTGAAATTACAATTGTAGTATAAATTTTAGATGACCATGTATATGTAGTATCCTTAGGATTTCTTAAGCAATCTTCCATTACATTCTTGTATCCACAATTGTAAAAACTACTTTGTTTTTGAATTGCTCTATACAGCCTATTTGAGATTCTAGCCAAGGTATCATCACATTTAAGGCATATATTATATATGTATGGGTTTTCCATGGGCTGGAAATTAATTTGCGTACTATCGTCTATATAGAGCATGATAAATTTGTTAGTTATCCCCAGCACATCTATATAACTGTTTTGCTTACGGCAAGTCAGAATGTAAGCTTCATGACGTTCTGTTTGACAAGCAGTAAATAGTAGTAGAATTATGCTCAAATATCTCATGGTTTTTGGATTTTATAGTTTAGTGGTCTCGGCAGGACTCGAACCTGCAACCGCGGGATTAGAAATCCCGTGCTCTATCCAATTGAGCTACGAGACCAACTAAGAATTTTTATCGAGTTTTGTTATAAAGAAATACATATCACGGTACAAAAACTTATATACTCCATTAGTATTATTAATATCTTCGAATAGTTTTTCTAATAATTCTTCATCAGGAATTTTAGAAAATGTTAGATATAGGTAATCGCGCATAAATTTTTTAGCTTCTTCTTGTGTTTTAAAAGTGCTCTCTCCCAGTTTTCTTCCAGTTAGTGTGTATCGTGCTATATGGTAATTGTGAGTGTTGTCCATAGTGTATATGGATAGTACATATTGTTTTGTCGAAACGGCGCATTCTGCTTATGAATACCATTTTTTAGCCACCTTTAGTTCAATATATCTCCTTTGTATAGCTCCTCTATAAAGTCTATTGGCAATTATTTGTATGGGTTCTAGTTCAAGAATATAGTGTTCTATAATTATACTTATATTATTTACCAATATAACATGTGACAAGTACTCATACAGATATTGTATAAAAGCTGAAGTTACCACGCGAGAATAGACAAATATAATATGTAGGTGCATGTTGTAAGATGCAACTATTTGAGGTATGTATGTATGATATTGACCTCTTATGTAGCCTTCTGAGGTTTGTGCCAAGCTCTCTGTATTGTTATCTGGGATATAAAGCTCGTTTATTTGCCACTTGACATCCCGAAACCTTATGATTTGTTTATAGTACTTACCGTTGTCTTCGTATTCAGATAATTCTTCGAGTGCCCATATAGCATGTGGTGTCCCTTTGTATTGAGTTATCAACCAGTGTGCAATCTTTACATTACGTTCGCTGAGCTTGAGACCATACTCTAAAAATCGTATAATAGGATCTTCAGGTAGTACATAGTTGCTAAGTATAGTTCGTGTAACATCATCTACTATGTTCTTGATATCGTTAAGAGCTAATAGCAAGCTGCCTTCTTTCATGGTCTTCTTTTAGGTTTCCTGTCAGCGACAGTAATCTCGGAATACGAATTGTTAACTATCGCATGTCTGATGAATTCTTTTAACTCATCTACTTTCATCAAGTGGGATAGTTGATAAGCGTAGAACTCGCCACTATAATCTAGATTCGCATTTCTTATAGCATGATGTGCTATCGCAGAGCTATATGAGGTACCTGGATATAGACCATAACATTCAACATAGTACGGGAATAAATGAGAATAATAGTAAAGTACATATTCCAAGGAATCCCAGTTTATATTTTCAATATCACGAGTTGCGAAAAAGTTTAAGTAATCCAGTGCTTCTTGGAAGCTGTCAAGATTAGTTTTTATAATGAACAGTAGATACAACATTTTATCTCGTATTATATCTGCTACTTCTAGTCCATATACAAGACCTTTTTCTGTTCTAAACGAGTTCCACATAGTGCCGAATGCGTGATCGGAAAGGTAAAAACGGAGCAGAGTTACTAATCCTATTTTTACAGGTGTTACTTTGCCAAGTGGGTAAGCTCTTGCAATAATCGCATGTTCTGGCTTTCTAACTTTCAAGTCTAGAAAACCATTGCTTTCTCTGTAACTTAATCCTTTCGCTCTAGCACCACTAAAAGTAACATCTTCCTCTAACAACACATTAGGAGGAGTATATAAATGAGCTAACTTTCTCGTCTCGGGATGTGCCAAAGCTAAATAAGTTTGGGCATTCATAACAAATAACTTTGTAAAAGTTTCAAAAGACTTTTGTGATATCCTTGGTACGTTAGTGATGGCTAAACGGCGCCAATTATGAGCATATAAAAAAGGGACATGCGCTTCAAAAGCTGACATAGTATAATCCCTACTCAACAAATATAAATACGCTAAGTATCCCTTTACATGACTTTTATAAAACTGCTTATCGCTAGATTTAACTACTAAATTAGATAACAATTCATGAAAGTTGCTTATGGTATCATTGGCATCATCTATACTCATAGAACCTCTTATATTAAATCTAGCCTCGTTAAGGCTAGCAAAACTGTAGAAGTTAGAGAAGCTAGAACTTATAGTCTGAAAGGCACGATTTAAAACCTCTAAATAGGCAATATTAAGATTGTGCGCTTGTAAAGCTACGTATATGTCTCCTACTTTATTATCTAGTTTTATATTAACATTGCTAACTAAAACTCGTTCGAGGGGTAGAAAACTATTCCTATGCGTAAAGTAGTTCTTAGGCTCAACCTTCATAGCATCTCTGGTTTGCATTTTTCGTATAAAGTGTTTAGTATAATCCGAAATTTTGTGATAGCTTTTTGATACTTCTATACTTTCAATTGGAAGGTTGGTTTCTTCGTCTAAGATATTGTTTCTCTTGTCACCCCATGAGCTATATGCTGCATAATGTGCCTCTTGTCTCATGAGTCTCAACCAAAAATCTAAAACCTCCTTAGCCTTTATGGAATTCACGGTATCGACAAATTCGTCATAATGCTCAGGCAATATCCCATTCAAAAGCATATCTACAATAAGTTCATGCATGTCGTAAGGATTTAGGTCAGCTTTCATTACAAAAATTTTGTAATAACCAATAGCTCTCTCTATGCGCGATAGAAACTCTTTTTGATAGGAATCATCATCTAGAATGCTTCTTATAAAATCTTCTATACCATCAAAATACCCTAAGAACCCCTTTTTAGCTATGCCGTTATAGTTGAATAGGACACTGAAAGATATATAACTTTTATCTATACTGAAAATAGTTGATATATTTATATTTTTGCTTTCAAATATAAAAGCATAATCTATATTCCTTAGAATGGCTGTTATTACTCTATGTTTTGTACTTTCTATTTTCATTCTAACTGTAAATGTTATTTTAGGGATGTCTTTTTCAAAGTAGAAATGATACTTATTGTATTGATATGATGCCTCTGGATAGTTAGGATTTTCTGTCTTACCCTGCCTAAAGTTACTGAATATTTCTTTGAGCACCGTCTGTTCTTCTGGATTGAGATTACCAGCTATAAGAATAGTTAGTCTATTAGCGGTATAATAATCTCTTTGTATTTGTATGATATCTTGTGGTCTAGCGGCGATGATGTTTTTGGGGTATCCTATTATAGGCATGCTATGATAGTGTTCGCCATAGGTAGTTTTGAGTAGCATGTTGATAATAGGTGATTCTGTAATCATTTCTTGTAGTATTACGTTGCGCTCTCTTACGAAATCTCTCAGTGTCCAAAAGGTGAATCTGTGATACTGCAATCTCCAAAAATCATTTATGAACTCCCTAGGTACAAAATGTACATAAGTAGTGTACTCACAGAATGTATAAGCATTAGCTATAGCATCTCCTAAGTATTGCATGATATAGTCAAACTCTCGTGTATTATAATATTTCCGAGCTTCGTTCTCCAGACCGAGAGCTTCTAAGTTACGACGCCTGACCACCTCTAAGTCTGTCTTATGAGTTACCTTATTAAGTATGTCAAAGGCCTTTTCTAATATACTTTTCTCTTTTTCGTAATCCAAACTGCCAATTTCACTAGTACCCTTAAACATGAGATGTTCTAAAAAATGGGCATATCCTGCTTGCTCTGGCATTAAGACATGATTACCAACATCAAATATAAAAAATACTATAAAATGTTCGTAAGATGTTGGGATGTTAACTATTTTTATATTATTCTCTAACTGCCAAACCTTCGTCTTAGCCATGATTACGGGGTTCTTTGCTTAGGTTCAACGTCCCTGACTATATCAGGTTTTAACGTCAACTCGTACACGATATCGACAAAGTAACCAATTTTTTGTACTGCTGATACAAAAAGGGCGACAGTTTTATTACCTAAGGTAGTCTTCAGTAAGTCTCCTACATCAATATCCTTATCGTAAGTATAACATGTTATTTCACCTAAATTAGAAGTTTCCTCTGTAAGTTTAGAAATAGTATGGATACTAGCTACTATTCTGCTGGTTTTCAGTGGACTATAGCTAGTAGGTATTACAACACCTCGACCATAAGCTTCCTGATACTTATGGTAAGTGTCTCGGTCTAAGCGATAAACCTGAACATCTATGCCTAAGACATTTTCGTAAAACCTGTGTTGTCCATATATCGAACGATAAAGGTTCTCAACTATGCGAAAGAAATAGTTGGCCATCTCGTAAATATACTAAACTAACAGCGGAATGCTCAACTTTTTTTCAGTTGAGCTTCCTGCTTCGTTGCATGATGGCTTTCAGATAATCTCTATGTACAACTCATTTCGACAAGCTTAGTATATTTACGTATCATGCGTCGCACATTGTCACTAAAAGCGTACAAGTATTGTATTTGCTCTAGTGACGCACAGGGTATGTTCTTTTCTAAGACTTTCGGATGTTGTAGGTTCGCTTGGAACGAAAGGATGGAAAAGAAACTACATGCTTACAGATGGCATGTAAGGACTTTCATCCAGATCGACAGGTTCTTCCCATCCTCAAAACTTTGCCACCGCTGCGGGCACAAAAAAGAAGACTTGACACTAGATGACAGAACGCGAACTTGCCCTGCATGCAGTGAAACACATGAACGAGACGTAAGCGTCTCCATAAGTCCTTACTTCGTAGGGTTAGGACGCTCCGAAAGAGGGACTGTGGAGCTGGCTCTGGTGGATGACCGTAGTCCCAACGGACTACCTAAAAGTCACCCTGCGACGAAGCAGGAACCTCAACCGTAAAATGTTGAGCAGTCCGTTGAGTTTATTTGATAACGTTATGGCATTACAAGCGCCAGAAACGGAAGGCATTAAGTACATGGGGTCGAAGTTAAAATTAATTCCCTACATTCTTCACCTCGCAAGAAAGGTAGATGCCCATACAGTGCTTGATGCTTTTTCTGGCACGACACGGGTTTCACAGGCTTTTGCAAAATCTGGTTATAGAGTTTTATGTAATGATATTGCGATTTGGTCAGAAGTGTTTGGTACGTGTTATTTGCTAAATAAAAAAAGACCTGAAGAATACCAGCCATTGATTGACCACTTAAATTCCTTGCCACCTGTGGATGGATGGTTTACACAAATGTATGGTGGCCAGCCAAATGGTGGTTGTGCTGTTCAACCAGATGGATTGAAGAGACCGTGGCAAATTCATAACACTCGTAAACTAGATGCTATTCGTCAAGAAATAGAAAGACTAGAACTTGACAAAGTAGATAAAGCCGTTGCTCTAACTAGTCTGATTTTGGCATTAGACCAAGTGGACAACACGTTAGGACATTTTGTATCTTATCTGAGAGAATGGTCGCCTCGCTCATATAACAACTTAGTTTTGAAAGTCCCTGCCCTTTTTCTGACTTCTGAGGAACATCAAGTCTTTCGTGAAGATGTTTTTGATTTGCTCCCTCGGGTTTCTGTTGATCTGGCATACTTTGACCCACCATATGGGTCTAACAATGATAAAATGCCACCTTCACGAGTAAGGTACGCATCTTACTACCATATTTGGACGACTATTTGTCTCTTTGACAAACCAGATGTATTCGGAAAAGCGAGACGCAGGAAAGATACTTCGGATATTATCACAACTTCTGTGTTTGAAGAGTATCGCAGGGGTAGTGATGGCAGATATTTGGTTGTCAGCGCTATTGAGCGTCTTATCCGCGAAGTTAATGCCAAATGGGTTATCCTATCTTATAGTTCTGGCGGAAGAGCAACAGCAGAAGAGCTAGATGAAGTTATTAGGCGTAACGGCAAATTGCTTGAGGTTCTTGAAATAGATTATAAGAGTAATGTAATGGCAAGTATGAGATGGACAAATGAATGGCTTCGCGATGTTGAGAAACCTCATCGAGAGTTCTTGTTTTTGATAGAAAAGTAATCAGCTTAACATGAGTTTTAAGTCAAACTAGTTATACAAAAGTCAACTTCTCTACTATAATAATACGACCACTCTTTTGCAACCCATCTCCTATCTTGTCCGTATAAGTATTGTTATGAAAAAGCTAGTGTTCCTGCTGATCTCCTTCTTAGGAATTGGGCTTGCGAAAAGCGAGAAAAGGACAGCGCAAAAAAGCGAAACGATTCAACTCGTAAAACTGGATCCTCGGAAGAACTACCGAACTAAGATGGCTAAGCAGTACTTTGGCGGTGGCGGCGGACGCTGCCATAAGTGGAACCGCTTTTGTGGTCGGTAACAAGAAGCGGGAGAAGATGAGATTTCAGGCTCGTAGTCGCAATTGTTTTTTCAACACTTTGCAATAAAACATCGATTGAATTTATCTAATACTGGGTGATAGTTAGCTATAATTGGGACAACCTGGTTATTTGAATCCCAAAAATGAATGATTACATGTAAACTCGTATTAATGCCGTCAGGTTCTTTTTCTATAGCTTTTACTATATCCTCATTTATTTCCAATGTATTTACATAGTATTTCAGTACATATCCTTCAGCCCGTACAAAATCTAGTACTTCTCTAACATTGTATATTGCAAAGTATTGTTTTTCTTCTAACCACATTAAACTTATAATGATATCTTCACCTAAGTATTTTGTTATATCAAATTTTTTAGGGCATTTGAAAGGTTCTTTGAAGATTCCAAATTTGTCGTAAGCTTTTACTTCGTAATACTCTATATTTTTATCTTTCTTTATTGTAGCTTGATATGGACGGCAGAGTATATGAACCCGATTTTGTATGTCTATGTAGTTTTGTAAATCTTTATACCCGCGTAACTTAGACCTAAAGGAGATAACTGTTGGCACCATGCTTTCGTACTTGATTCTATACTTATCTGACAAAACGGCGCCTAGATAAGCTACTTCGTTTTCAATTTCAAGTTCTATCTGTTTTATTTTATCTGCTTTTGTATTATTGTTTTGTATTATATCGAATAGGGTAATGTTATGTGATTCGAAGTTATTTCGTTCTTTTATGAGGTGGTCTATGGTACCTGCCCAGCTGAGGGATTCTAAGACACGGCGATTGCTGCGGGACAATAAGTCGCTAGTACTACGTATATAGACATGCTGCTTAGATAGCTCTATGGCTGTCAGTTCGCCAACGTTGTGTATTACATCTAACCCTAGGGTTAGTTCTCTATACCCTGTCTGTGTAGTTGTAGCTATGCTTAGCTGAGGGGCGTTGACTTTTATGCCTAACATTTCGCACTCTTCGTAAACATCGGATAGATACTTTTTATCATCTTTATATAAATCGATTAAAGCTTCAAAAAACTCGGTCGGATAGTAAGTCTTTATATAGGCGGTTTGGTAGGCTAAGTATGCGTAACCTACGGCATGCGACTTATTGAACCCATAGTCCACAAACCGCTCAATCAAGTCAAATATCTGCTCGGCTACGTTTTTGTCTGTATTGTTCGCAACGGCTCGTTCTATGAATATATTCCTATTCTCTACGATAATCTCTTTTACTTTCTTCCCTATAGCCCGTCTTAGTAGGTCAGCTTCAGCGAGAGTATATTTAGCTATTACACGAGCTATATTCATGATTTGTTCTTGGTAAACTATAATTCCGTAGGTTTCTTTCAGGATTTCTTCCAACCTTGGGTCTAGATAGGTAACGGCTTCTTTCCCATGTTTTCTATCTATGTATTTATCTATTTCGTTTAGCGGACCAGGTCTATAAAGTGCATTCAAAGCAACGATGTCGTCTAATGTGTCTGGTAGTAAACGCTTGAGATAGTTCTTGATACCTTCCGACTCGAACTGAAAAACACCAGTTGTTAAACCTTTACGAAATAAATCAAAAACTCTTTGATCGTTATATTGTATTTTAATCAAATCTAAATCAATAAACTTAGACTTAAGTTTGCTATTAACTCTTGAAATTAGACTTAATGTCTTTAGACCTAATATATCAATCTTGACTAATCCTAGTTTCTCGCAGTATTCGTACTCTGGTTGAGCGACAAGAATTTTTTCTTCACTATTTCTATTAATTATAACTGGTACAATTTCATAAATAGGCTTTTTAGATATAACTATTCCTGAGGCATGTATTCCAGCCTGTCTTATGCGGCCGTAGAGCTGCTTAGATAAGCATATTATCTTGTCAAGGCCATTATTAAGGTATGAAACATAGTTTTTATATTTAGGATTACTTTCTTGATCTTCTACATCCTCAAATGTCAGATTTAGTTTTTCTGGTATACTATTTTTAATAAATACATCTATGCGTTCATTAGGGTACTTATAGAATCTACCTACGTCCCGTATAGCCATTTTTACGCCCATACGGCCATAGGTAGATATATAGGCTAAGTTATGTTCCCCGTATCGCTCTCGCAGGCAGTTTATAAACCAATCCCTCTTGGAGGCATCAAAGTCTATATCTATATCTGGCAGTGATACGCGTTCTGGGTTCAGAAAACGTTCAAAGAGAAGACCATGTTGTAATGGGTTGATGCGGACTA
>Ga0308394_1001643_pt1 | contig 10353 bp, 7 predicted proteins | sample Hotspr2Sampleme2_FD_202366 | JGI IMG/M metagenome (GOLD analysis project Ga0308394, IMG submission 202366) | Hot spring phototrophic mat microbial communities from Mushroom Spring, Yellowstone National Park, Wyoming, United States - 20050701_me2 ...
TCAAAGGGGTCCATCGCGGAGAACTCACTTTAGCCGAGACTGTGCTTTCCCCCAATGAGTTGGCCAACGCGATCCACTCTCCTCCCGAACATCCTCATCCACATGCTGATCCCCACAGGTCTGCTTATCTCTCCCCGACAATATCTGCCCACCGACGCCAACGGCATCAGCCACGCCCACGAAGCCAACGTCCTTCCCCCTGAAGACCGCTTTTCCTTCCCTCCTCCGGAAGAACAGTTTTCCTTCCTTCTCCCAAAAGACCACTTTTCCTTCAATCCTGCTAGCATTATCTGGTTACCGAACGACCAAGAGCTGGATATGGAACAAGGGATGATATGCAAACGGAACAATCGATGGATGGTATGGACCTATCTGTTCCATGACTGACCCAAGATGCATTTCACGTGGGGCAGAAGATACACGTCATGACCGGCGAAGTATGGACTGGCAAATTCCTCCTATGGAATACAACGGGAGTAGGAACCCGGACTCTTCTACCGCCGTGGGGCACTGCGATTCAATTGTTGCTGCTGAGGTTGAAGCGTGCCCATGCATCACGCCGGAGAGGATCCTGGAGAAACCGGCGGTAACATTCGGTACATAGATCGAAGCGCATCTGTTTATGTTCGGGAATCGGAGGCGGCTCCTGAACTATTCCCGCTTCCAGGTCCCGTAGAAAATGGGCCATTGCCTCCACATGATCGTCCTGCACATCTTCCTCACGCAACTGAGGAGGGACGTTCACAGCAAAGGCTTCCATCTTAACCACAATACGTGGTGTTCCTTCCGGTGTCAAATCCTTGCCACAAAGATCACAGGAAAAATGCATCATGGCCGAGACATCCTTTCGGGACGGAAAAAGCTGAGGTCCACCTGCCCGTAGTGGTTGCATCCGATTTTCTCGGGGCGAGTCCGGCTCTTATCTTTGGGCAACCGCCTAAGTGGTCCCTACTTACATCCGTCGCAGGTTTTTTGTTTCCTGTCAAGCGGAATTTCATCTCGGGTTTTTCGTTCTCCGCCAAGTGGAATTTCATCTGGGGTTTCCCCTCTCATAACAGGGTTGCTTTTCAGATATTGTGTCAGGCCGATTTGGGGACAAACAGTAACCTGAATGCCAAAACATTCCCGAACAAGTTCATGCTGGAATATTCCGGACCATAGTTCAGGAGCATCCCGGGATCCGGCTCATGGGCTTGCAGATTATTCCGTTGTTGAACCCGCCAGCGGCTCAGACCGCCAGGATCGCAAGATGGGCTGGAAGGATGGAAAATGCAGTTGACGGCCAGGTACGTGATTTCCGAAAATAGAGTGTGCTTTTTATGAATGATCGGAGTCGAGATGTGTCGGACCTGATCCTGTAACTCTCTCCCACAAGAGGGGCCTTCCCAGGGAAGGGTCCATGGGATCTCATGATCGCTGCCGCCCCCGGCCCTATATGTTCCACGACTTCAGCAAGTAAGGAACGCAACTGAACCTACCCGCCACGCTGCCCCGCTAGATTACCGCTGCCATCCTGCTGCGTAACCATCGACAGGAGTGAGAATATCACCACTTGGATGTGTGGGGTGTGTTGCCTCTTCGATCCTGCAACCTGATGAGGTGGACCTTCCGATGTATCGCACTTCTTCCTCCCGTGGCTGGCTCGTAGTTCTTCTGCTCAGCGTCAGCATGCTGGTGTTTGCAGGCTTTGGGCGCAGCCAGAATCCAACCGATGCTCAAGCGGAGCAGTTACTTCAAGTGGCTCGCAAAGCCTATGCTGAGGGGAACGCCGCCTTTGCCGCGGACCGGTTTCGGGAATATCTGCAAAAATTCGGGGGCCACAAGGATGCCTCTCAGGCACGGTATGGTTTGGGATTAGCGCTGTTGGAGTTGCCGGAACCTGATTATGCCAAGGCTTTCGAGGCTCTGCAATCTGTCGCGCAGGAGAGTAGTTTTCCCCAACGTGGCCCGGCACTTTATTATGCCGGTGTAGCCCGCCGAGGGTTTGGACAGAAGGAATTGCTCCCCGGTTTGCGCAATCCCGCGGAACTGGCTCAGCGTCAGCAGGCCGCCTTGCCCCACTTCCAGGAGGCCGCACGGTTCTTTGCCCAAGCCTCGGAGGTTCTCGCCAAGGGTCCGACCCCGGCAACGGATCTGGCCGCCCGGGCTCGTTGCGACCAGGCAGAAGTGGAGCTGCTCCTCGGCCGTCCCCAAGAGGCCCGCAAAGTCGTGGAACCACTCATCGCGGCGGGGGACCCTAAAGCCTCCTGGCGGCCTCTGGCCCTTTACTATTATGGTACTGCTTGCTTCCTCCTCGGTGATTACCCCAATGCCGCCCGTTCTTTCGACGCTTTGGCACCCTACGACCAGCCCTTCGGCCTGCATGCCCGCTATCTGCGGGGACGCATTCATATGATGGATGGCGAGTTGGCAGAGGCGCACGCTGCGTTTCAGGCCGTTCTCGAAGGATTTGACAAGCGTAAGGCCCAAGCCCAGGAATTGCTCAAGCAACCGGATCGTTTCCGCACCCAGCCGTGGGAAAAAGCCCACTGGCAGGCTTTGGTGCAACTCCCCGCCCCCGACTATATCCCCGGCGCAGCCTTTTATGATGCCTGCATTCTGTACGAGACCGGGAAATTCTCAGACGCCCTCAATCAGCTCCAGAAATTCGCCCAAGATTACGCCTATTCTCCGCTACGGGACGAAGCCCTGCTCCGGGTGGGAATCTGTCAAGTGCAACTTAAACAATGGGATGAGGCCTTACGTACCTTGCAGCCGTTGACCAATCACCCCCAACTCGCTGCGCAAGCCTATTTTTGGATCGGCAAAGCCCGCCTGGGCATAGCATCAGCGGCAGACCCGAACAATCCCAACGATCGGACCGCCAAATTCAACGCCGCGATCTCAGCTTTGCGGGAAGCCCTCCAACGCACAAATCCTGCGGATGCTTCTCAGCGATCCCTCCGCGCGCAAATGTCGCTGGAACTGGCCGATGCCCTGGTGTTCGCCCAGCAAGCAAGAGAAGCCGCAAATTTGTATGATCAACTGGTCCAGGAAAAGGTGCTCCCGCCTCATAAGCTCCAGGAAGCGCTGGAACGCTCTGCCACTGCTTATTACCTGGCAGGCGACCTAGCTACTTCCGATGCACGGATTACGACCTTTCTCCAACAATATCCGCAAAGCCCACTTTTATCCTGGGTCCTTTTCCGAAGTGCAGAAAACGCCTACCGCAGAGCCGAGCAGCTGGCTCAGCAAAACAATCCCACTGCCGCCCAACTCTATCAGGAAGCCAGCCGCAAATACGAAGAATTAGTCAACAAATATCCGGACTTCGAGAAAGTCGCACGTGCCCGTTTTGGTCTGGCCGTGTGCCGGATCGCATTGAAGCAGTACGAGCAGGCCATTCCTGTCCTGGAAGCAATCCCAGCTGCTGCGCGGAACCAGGACCTGGTCGTGGTCAGTTACCTCCTTGCGGATTGCCTGCTGCGTACAGCTCCAGAAAAGGCCGAGGATGCTCTAACTGATAACATGTTGCGGGAGAAGCTGACGGCAGCTGTCAACCACCTGGAGACTTTTGTAGCTGCGGCCCCCAAAGCGGAACAAACCCCGGACGCCCTGCTGAAACTGGGAACAAGTTACAAGCGTCTGGCCACGGGATTACCGGGAGGAAACGAACGGAACGAACTGCTCAACAAAGGTCGGGCCGCCCTGGAGCGACTCCTCCGTGAATTCCCACAATCCCCTGTCAGCGGTGCGGGGTTGTTGGAACGGGCCAAAATCCAGGCTCTTCAGGGTGATAAAGGCGGTGCCATCAACACCCTCCGGCAATTTGGTGGTGACCCCTGGCAACGCTCGCCGGTCGCACCCCTGGCCTTCATCACCCTGGCTACCCTGCTGCGGGAGCAAAACCAAGCGGCCCAAGCAGCGGATCTACTCCGGCAGGCCCGCGAGAAATTCGAAGGACCGCTCAGTAATGACCCGGCCCGACGAGATTGGATTGCCCTTTTGCGATACCAGCAGGGTATTGCCTGTGAAGAAGCGGGAAAACTTCCGGAGGCTCGCACGGCCTTCGAACAAGCCATCCCAGTTGCAGGGAACAATCCCCTGGTAGTGGAAGCTCATTACAAAGCGTTAGCCTGTGCAGTAGCGGAGAAACGCCGTCAACTGGAAGAACTCCGTAAGCAGCGTCAGCAACCCAACCTCCCACAGGCTCAGGCCGGCCCCCTGGATGGACAGATCAAAAACGTTCTCGCCGATCTGACGCGATTGGCAAGCGAATTGGAAAACAAAGCCGAGCAATATCGCACCACCTTCCCGCAACATCCGGCTCGAGCCCGCATGCTCTACGAGGCGGCGTGGACCCGCCGGTGGGCCGAAGTGGACCCCACACCGGCCTACACCCGTTTGATTGCGGATTTCCCGCAACATTCTCTCGCCGTGGAAGCTCGGTTGGAATGGGCCGAGTTGCTCGCAGAAGCCGGCAAACTCGAGGAGGCGATCCAACACCTCCGGGCGGCCTTGGATGTCGAAACAACCGACCGGCCGGTCCCCGCCGACACGACGGAGCGATTGCGATTGCGTCTGGGAGCCCTCCTATTCGATAAGCGGGATTACGCTGCCGCACAACGACAATGGGATGCCGTCGCAGCCCATGACAAATCCCCCCACTACCCCATCGCACTCTACCGCAGCGGTGAAGCCCTCCTGGCTCAAGGGAAAGTGAACGAGGCGATCCAGCGGCTTCTCCCCTTCCGCGATCAGCCCCCGTTGCAAAACATCGCGGGAGTGAGCGATCGTGCCGTGTTGCGTCTCGGCCATGCTTATGGTCAACTCCAGCAGTGGGACCCCGCTCGCCACACCTTCGAACTATGGCTCCAACGATTCGGGGCCAACAATCGCTGGTCGATCGATGCCCGCTACGGCCTCGCCTGGAGCCTACAACAGCTCAATCGCCTGGAGGAAGCGGTGGGACATTATCAACAGGTCATCCAGCAAACGACGGATGATCGGGCTGCCAAAGCCCGCCTGCAAGTCGGTGCCATCCGTGCTCAACAGGGACGCTGGGCGGAGGCCGGCAAAGAGTTCCAGACGGTCTATTACGCCTACGATCTACCCGAGGTGAAGTTTCCGGCTCTCCTGGAGCATGCCCGGGTCCTCCTGGCGGAGAAAAAGAATGCCGAGGCGGTCAAACTGCTGGAACGTGTTCTGCAGGAGGCACCCAAAGACAGCCCCTGGACCACCATCGCCCGGGAGCGAATCAGCCAGGTGCCGAAACAGTAAACCGGAACCCTTCGGTCCCCATGAGGCCCACAGGCACCCCAATGTTTATGTCCGAGCCGAACCTGAGATTTATTCCGGGGATGATGACCTATACTTGCTGGAACGAATCATAGAGGAGCAGCATCGGCCATGACACACACGCGACCTTACCCACCTTCCTGGATCGTGGCAGCCTTGGGAGTGGCTTTGATCCTTCCCTGGGCATTCGCCTACGTTGAAGCACCGATCACCCTCGGAGACATCGTCCGACAGTCCACGAACATCGTCCACATGCAGGTTCAAAAAGTGGACCGTGAGAAAAATTTGATAATCTACAAGAAGCTGCGCGACATCAAAGGGGTACATCCTCAAGACCCGATCAAGCATAATATCGGCCGGGGTGGGTTACGACCCGGGGAATGGCAAGAGATCATGAATTGGGCCGAGGTGGGCAAGGAAGCCGTCTTCTTCCACAATGGCGGCGCGAGTGAGACTTACTTCGGCGTTTCCTGGTACCAGGCTTATCCCCAAGGGGAATGGTGGGGCATGTCGCATGGAGAACCTTTCCTGCTGCGATCCTACGCAGGCAAGGTCGAGCGCCTCCCAGGGATCATCGAGGAGATGTTGGCCGGCAAGGAGGTCATCGTTCCCTGTATGGTTGATGGAGATAAAGAAGCACTGCACAAGAAGACGGCCCGTATCCAACGCCTTCGGGCCAGCCTGAAACTGATCGACTACAACCCGAAACGGGATTTCGTGGGTTGGGGTGTCGAGGAAATTCGACCTCTGGAAGGATACGCCGGCTTCAACCGCTACGGTACCTTGCCCCGAACGGACGGTGAAGCCCAATCGGTTTCCGCCCTCGATTTCAACAACGATGGCAAAGTCGATGTGTGCCTCTGTGCCGCCAGCAAAGTTGCTCTCTTGCAAAACGATGGTGAGAGTTTCCTAGAAGTGACATTGCCGGGTTTGGTCGGGGGCGCCCGCGCGGCGGTCTGGGCCGACTACAACGGGGATGGCCTGCCTGACTTGCTCCTGGCCACAGGGTATGGTCCACGCCTCTATACGAATCTGGGTGCCGGCAAATTCCGGGACGATACCCGCTTACTGCCGCCTTCTGCCCTCGGTTTGCCTGCCACCGCGGCCGCATGGGGAGACTTCGATACTGATGGCAAACCCGATCTGGTCGTAGCCCACGGCTATCACGGCTTACGGTTATACCGGAACAATCGCCCAGCCGACGCCCGGCTCCATGCCACGCCCCCGAAACTGGGCGACTGGTATGCCATCGGTCCTTTCCGACATCCGGGAGGTATGAACAACTTCGACGCTCGCTTTTCCCCCGAAACGGAACCTTTCGATCTCAATAAAGTCCACAAAGGGAAACGGGACATGCCCATCCGGTGGACGAAAAAGAATTACACCGATGGCAGCATCAACAATCTACAGGAATTCGGCAACAATTGCGCCACATACCTGTACCGTGAAATCGAGGTACCGCTTCCGACACGGTTACCCATTTCCCTGGGGAGCGATGACACTTTGACCGTATGGCTCAACGGCGAAAAAATCCTGAGCGAGAATGTGAGTCGATCCTGCGCGCCAGATCAGAATCAACTTGTTCTGCCTTTGAAAGCCGGCAAAAATGTCCTGCTCCTCAAAGTCTGCAATGACACCGGAGATTATGCCTTCTATTTCGCCGCAGGTGCACCTGAACCGGCAGGGATCCCGTGGTTCCAGGATGTCACCCAGGAGTGGGGGATCACACGGGACCAGCCGGCTTCCCAGTTACGCGGAGATAGCCTGACCGTTGCCGATTTCAATGCGGATGGCAAACCCGATATTCTCTTTGCGGCGGGACAGGGATTGCTCCTCCTCAACACCAATGGCCGTTTCTCCCTCAAAGCCGACAGTGGTCTGGCCTTCTCGACGGATAAAGTGGGCCCCGTGGTCCTGGACTATGACGGCGATGGCCATCTCGATCTGTTCATCCCACAACGCAGTGGCCAGTGTCTGTTGTATCGCAACGATGGTACGGGACGCTTTACCAACGTCACCGCCTCAAGCGGAGACATTGCTAAACCCATGCCCGGCGTCGTCGCAGCAGCGGCGGCAGACTTCAACAACGATGGCAAACCGGATCTGTTCCTCTGCTGCCTGCGTGGCCCGAATCGGTATCTCGAAAATAACAGCCACGGTGTTTTTACGGACCAAACGACAGCCATTGGCTTGCATCAACGCGTTTTCAACTCCCAGGCGGCTACCTTGGCGGACCTCAATGGCGACGGCCGGCTGGACCTGGTCCTGCACAATGAGGGACAAGAATCCTGCATTCTCTTCGGATCCATGCCGTTGCCCAGTGGACAAACATCGGTACAGCTATCCCTCAACGGGACCCCTGTGTTGAATGGTGGTCGGGTCGTGATCCGCAATAGCAACGGTCAACCGGTGGCCTCTGCATGGGTCCTCGGAGGACATGGACGCGGGGGACAGTGTGGTCTTCTCCCTCGCTTCCTGCTCTCGCCCGGCACCTACAAAATCGAACTGATCGCTCCCAATGGCACTATTACCTCCCGAGAATTGAATGTGGCCGCTACTCCGCTGCTGGTCTCGTGCAACTGACTCTGCCAACACCTTGCCCACAACAGGAAGCCTGCATCCATGAAATGCCATCACAGGTTCTCAAGTCGACAAACTCGGTCGTTGCTGACGACACTTGCGCTATTGCTCCCCGGGATCTGGCCGGTTTCGCCGTCCGTGGCCTGGCAGAAGGAACCGGCCTCTGCGCCCGTTCCGCCTCCATGGGGCACTTACCGCGGCAATCCTCAACGTACTGGCAACACGGATGATCGTCCTGGCCCTCGCCAACCCGCTATCCTGTGGATTCACAGATCCCAGGATCATTTCGTGGCCTCCCCGGTGCCCGTGGGCGACGCTATTTATGTCTCGGGTATCGGTGCGTTCAATCGCCCCTCCATCAACCTGTTCGCCTTGGCGGGACCAAATCCCCCGCAACTCCGCTGGAGCAAATCCGCCCCCTATCTGAAACTTCCGAGTGTCAGCTCACCGGCTGTGGTCAATGGTTGTGTCCTCTTCGGGGACGGTATGCACCAGGACTCCGGGGGTATCTGGCATTGTCTGGATGCACGAAGCGGCTTGCCACTCTGGCAACTCAACCTTGCCGGAGACTTGATCCATCTCGAAGGCGCCCCTTTAGTTATCGGGTCTCGTGCTTATCTGGGGGCCGGTGCTGCGGGAGTGCTGGCCATCCAGTGGAATACTGCTTTGTTGGAGGGGAAGGAACACGATCTCGACGCCGTCCGGCAACGCCAACAGCAACGCTGGAAGGAACTCTTGGCACGCTACGAAGAAGATAAGAAAAAGGACCCAGACTTCGCCATTCCTCCGGACGAGAGCCAGCTCTTGAAATTCAGCCCGAAAAAAATCTGGCAAAAAGGTCAGAACCAATGGCACGTCGATGCCCCGCTGAACGTAAGCGGTGAACTCCTGCTGGTCCCTTCCGCATTTTTGGACAAGGAAAAGGTGGGCGAACGGGGTTTGTTCGCTCTCAACATAGACAGCGGTGAAGTCATCTGGAAAGCCCGACTGGAGTACAATCCTTGGGGTGGTGCCACCGTCATCGGCGAAACGATCCTCGTGCCAGGCAGTTCGATCGGCTACTACTACAAGGAACTGCGAACAGCTAAAGGTGATTTGACCGCCCTGGACCGCAAGACCGGGCAGGTCCGCTGGCGCAAAGAAATCCCGACGGGTGGCATCGTCAGTTGCGTGGCCGCTAAGGAAGGGCTTGCCGTTACGACAGCGACCGATGGCAAAGTCCGCGCTTTCGCCGTGGGGGATGGCGAACGAGCCTGGCTCTACGATTGCAAGGCCCCGCTCTTTGCTCCACCCGCCATCGCTGCAGGTACCGTTTATGTCGCCGACCTCAACGCGGTTGTACACGCCCTCGACCTCAAAACCGGCCAGCTGATCTGGACATTCCCTCTCGCTAAACAGATCGGCAACCCCGGCATGGTCTATGGTGGTGTCATCGTGCATGACGGCAAACTCATCGTCGCCACCTGCAACCTGGATGGACCGTATCTGGGCAAACCGACGGCTGTCGTTTGCTTGGGTAATCGGTGAACGACACCCTGACATAACGGTGTCCTTCCAGAAGGCAGAACCGAACCGTGCCCCTGGTCAGGTATCCCCACCTGATGGAATTAAACGAAGTGATGTATTTGGGAAACCCACTGATCTCCAACAGGATGCACCGCCATGAAACGCCTTCTCCTTGTCATCGCCTTGCTGGTGGGCATGCACACGGTCATCGCCCAGGAGCCTAATGCTGCGGGGATTACCGTGGACCCGCAAAAACGCCAGGTGATTATCGAGGCCAAGGTGGCTCCACGACAACTTCCCCACCTGGATAAAGTCTATCCCATCGAACTGATCGCAGGCTGGCCTCATCCCAAAGGGAAGAAAGCACATGAAATTGTCGTGAGTGTCGATGTCATGCCGTCCCAGGTTCATAAGGCCCTGGAGCAACTCGGCCTCAAACCCGGAAAACCCGCCAAAGGGGAAGGTACCAAAGCCGAAGGGCCCGTGGTGCTTGTTTATCTGGAAGTTCCCGATGCTGCAGGAGAATTCAAACGTGTTCCTTTGGAAAAAGTCCTTTGGGATCCCAAAACCAAGAAATCGCCCCCGAAAATGACCTTCCTCTTTACCGGCTCTGTCCTTAGTCCACGGGACCCCAACAAGCCGGAGGATAAAGTGTACGGTGCCGACCTGACCGGCTCTCTCATCTGCCTTTTCCCCGTCACCGATGAAGTGGTACTCCAAACAACTTGGACGATGAAGGAAGAAAAGTTTCTCAAGCTGGATGTCAACCCTGCTGCCCTCCCGAAAGTCGGCACTAAGGTCCGCTTGATCCTGGAAATTCCAACCTCATGAATTAAATTCTTTCATCTTGACGAATCTTCTTGGGAGTGCGTCTTGGATGGATGGTAGATCGCATCAGGGAACAATCCCGTTATTCCCCGGACCCTAATGAACCGGCACAACAGCCGTGCTCCCCAGTATTTCGTACACACACGCAGGCATTCATCCTTG
>Ga0308394_1001646_pt1 | contig 10347 bp, 12 predicted proteins | sample Hotspr2Sampleme2_FD_202366 | JGI IMG/M metagenome (GOLD analysis project Ga0308394, IMG submission 202366) | Hot spring phototrophic mat microbial communities from Mushroom Spring, Yellowstone National Park, Wyoming, United States - 20050701_me2 ...
ATAGCGCCAAACGTGTTCACTGTTCAAGTGATCACGCTTGACGTTGTGCGACGCGCAATGCGTGTAAACACGGCTAAGAAGCGCGTCAATCGATTTCGCCGCGATTCGGTACGAATCGAAATTGACGCGCATAGAAGGCATATGGCGCTGATTGTGCGGTTGCGGCACTGACAGATTGAAATCGTATCTGTCAGGATATGAGATAAGCACGTTCATTTTGTAACTCCCTTGATGATTCGGTTGAGAATTACGCGAATATCGGCGAATAAGCGCGAATCTTGAGCGGAATCGAATTGCCAGAACTCAATAGATTCAGGCCAAAAGCCGAACGTCGAATTGAGTTCTTGACGGTATTGCAAGCGATATTCGTTGCAATCATACAAACGTGAATACGCTAGATTCAAGCACACCGTTGTGCCGCGATAGTAGATCGTCAAAGAAGCGTACCACTGGTATTGAACGTGCTTATGGATATTGTTGTCGTAGTTATACCGATAGTGATCATAAACCGCTCTCAGGAAGGTATCAAGGTCATTGCGCGTCACTTCGTACCAGTGCACTGTATGACCTAGTGCGGCTACACGGCGTTGCTTGACGGGCTTGAAGGGTCCTGCGGAAATGGGGAACGGCGACTCGATACGTACACGCATAGGGCGACTCCTGTCTGTGATAGGACGGATACGACGGGCACAGCATAGATCAGAAGCAAAAAAAGGGATACTCTCCAAAAGTAGAGTATCCCCCCTCCAAAAGTACAGTGTTCGATCCCCTACAAAAGTTGAGTTACATATGCGCTACTGCTCACGTTTGTGGTCTTCTTTGTTGTGACCGCATATGTACCACAACAAAGCGTTGGCGATTGAGATCAGAAATTGCGCGATCCTGCACCAATTCCAACCGTTCATTCGATCCCCCATTCTACGGAATGCAAAACTTCAGCGTGCCCGGCGGGCACGTTACGGGCGGGTACGTGCAGACATACCCCGCATTAACATTCTGAAGCGTGATCGATTCACCTGCACGAATCGGTCTGTTAATGATGAGACGCGGCTCATAGTTCCAGACGCTCATCACGACCGAATGAGGCGACTCGTTGCGAAAAACCGTGTTGTTAGGCACGCGAAAGTACACGTTTGGACGCGCCGGGCCGCCCAACCCCGGAACGTTGCTCATCATCACAATCGGCGAACCCCAGCGGTAAATGCGCTCCAAAGCCGGGCTACCGTCGTCAACGTAGTCCACATGACCGTAGCAAGCATCGCATATCTCAGGATACGGCGTCCAATCGCCAATATCTGCGTTCGCGTCAAACGCGCGCCGCAACCCGCCCCACATTCGCCAAAAAACCGCAAAAGCGTTCTGTACAAAGAAAGCAGGTTGTTCACCTCGAAACACCTGGAGCGCCGCCGAACTCGCACCTGCAGCGCCGCCCGAACGGGCGTTATATGCCGCTTTCGCGGCCCGTTCGCGCGTAGCCTGTGGAACGCTGGCAATTTCGCCGCCTGCTTCTGCGATTACCGCCGTTATTCCTGCTGAAAGTGCAGCAAGACCGACCGCCGAAAGACCGCCTGTTTCAGGCGCAAGCGCCCCGCCAATAATCGCCGCAAGAGCAGCGACCGAGACGATCCCTGCAATTTTTGCGACATCGATTATCTTCTCCCAGACAAAAAGAATATTGTCGATTTCGCGTTGGATTCTTTTACAGAGAACCGGATCGCCCCCAGGCGTGTACGGCGTGTCTGGAAGTTCAGGTTCCAGAACCGGAATAGGCGGAAGGTTTTCAGGAAACTGAACGTTTGGCGGAAGGCAACCGCAACCCGTCGCTTGCTGGTGGCGTGCAATAATAGCCAGCAAGCGAATCATTTCAGAGTTTTGTTGACGCATCAGCGTCAACTGCTGTCGTATCGTTGTCGTAGTCATTTTTTACTCCGCACGCTCAACTATGATGAACCCAGTGCAGCGATAATTTGCAGCAGTAACCGCCGTATCTCGTCTGTGTTTGCGTTGCCGCCGTTCTCCAGCAATTCTATTATCCTATCCAATCGTTCTAGCACTTCTCGCATCGGAACCCCCAGGAACAGATCACGGATATCAAGCCGAACGCGCCGCGCCTGTTCGCTTGGTAGAGTCAACGACAGCGTATTATACGCCCGCGCGTCACGCAGCAGTTTATGCCAGAAGTTGCGACGGATCGCGATCAGGTAGTAATCATCCGTGTCGTCTGGATACTCGTTATCGAGCGATTGCGGTTCCCCGTCCTCAGGAAGAACCTCAATCATATCGTAACCGGCGCGGCTTACAAAACCACGCGCGGTAATCGGATAGCCCCACAGATTGCGAATCGCGTCGAAATCCGATTCGGGAACCCACATCGGGAACGCATCCGAAACAACGTCGGGATTGTTGGGATTGTACGCGGGTTGTACAAACATCCCGACGCCGCGATCTCTTCCCTGTGGAACTTGTGACGCATACGAATACCGCCTCGAAACGTCAACGTGCGTGATTTGTGCATCGGAAAGCCCGCGCAACGCCTCGGTGAACGCAAAAATTGCGGTCTCGTTTGGAGACCGCATCCACGCGCCGGTATACGATACGGTGCCCGACGCATCCACGAACCATACCCGTAGCCGCCACATACCCACCTATGCCAATTTGCGCGTCGGTTGACGCTTCGGCGTTGTGCGCACATACGACTCGTAGGCGGCCGCAAGTGCATCAAGCGACACGCCCCTACTGTCGGTAAAATCGCCCACAAAGTCGGTCAACAGTACCGCCCGCAGCACCAAAAACTGTGCAGAGTTGCGGTTGAGCGCGCCATCAGGAAGAACCTGACCAGTAGCAATACTTGGAATATCGATCCTTGTTTTATACGTATCCGCAAGCCAGATAGTCCTGCCTTTGCGCTCGACACGGCTACCGCCGCCCGCGCCGGCCGGCGCATCTTCCGTCCAACCCCTTGAAATCGTGTACCCCGTTAGTTGCGCATTGGAGATATTGCGTAAAGCACCAGCGAGCGCATTCGCGCGGGCAATCACATCATCAATGACGATTCCCTGCCTGATATACGCTTGCGTGGTTGCTTTACTACCGGTCTCGTCTTGAAACGTGTACGTTACCGTGTAGACCGGATCGGGAACTAACGCCATAACTTCACCCCCTTTCTTTCGCAGGTCTTGTGACAGAACTTGTCACATTTATTGCCTGGTCGCATCATACAGCATTTTGATCACCGTGTCAAGGTAGTCAGGGCGCACCGCAAACAGTTTTTTAAGTGCGGGGATAACCGAACGCTCAACCCAGATAATGCGCCGCTGTGTCCAGTCCTCAAGCGGCGCAACATCCTGATGGTACTCCTCAACGTCGTTGAGGGCATCGCGAACGACTGCGAACGTGAACGAGTCGATCATTGATCGAATCGCGTGAAGATACCAACCCTTTAGACCGCCGCCCCGAAGCGCGGTAAATGCCTTTTCCGCATAGTCGTCACGCAGTTGCAGTTCAAAGCGCACATATTCGCCCGATTCGGGAACTTCGCCCGATTCGGCGGATTTGTTATAGATACGCAGGCGCTTATCAGATCGAGGTGATCCGACATAGAGCGTACAACCACGATCCCGTACCGGCGCGATCCGAAATGCCTGGTAACGCGCCGAAGGATCGCAGGAGCGGATCAACAAATCGGCATCGCGTGATACGAGAGTCGTTTGCACGTCAATGCGTGCAATCGAGAGCGTTTCCATTCGTGGGATCGCCAAGGCCGCCGCGTGCGCCGGTGACGATGTGACGGAAACCATCACACGCCTGCTATCGTCACCTACAAACGCGCGCCTGGTTTCGGCACACCAATACCCGCGATACCCCAAATGTCTACCTGATTCTGGCTTGCGGATCACCGCGCCCGCGATGGCGGGCAAATGCGCCTCTACCGTAACGAGATCATACGTGGCCACCAGATAGTCCACCTTGAGCGTTGCCATTGCCGCACTGCCTTTCATTGCACATTCGGGCACGACAAACACCTGCTCATACGTTCTACCACCCTGTTAGATACGGGTGGTAGAACGATTGCGCTTCGCGCCCCACGACATACCCACACCGATACCCTGACAGACCTACCGCCGATTGCGGATCGAGAACGAGCGGATAAGGCGCGGTGTTCGCCACGCCTTACCTGATACCGTTTAGCGTGTGGCTATCCACGCGCTGATCGCGCGCTCTTGCGCCTCGTTCAGACCAGGCGCGAAACCTGCAACGACGGCCCCGCCCTCTCTCTCGACGCGCCAAAACCAGGAATCCCACCGCCTGTCTTGCACGACAACAAGACGCGCCCCGTCTTCTGCGATTGCCTCGTACCGTTCGGTTCGCCCGTCAATCCACTGAAACTTTGGAATCCTGATCATCTTCATTCCCCCTTGCGAGATTGAGTCTGAAGTATCCCCGATACCCGATCTTATCGCGATCCAAGCCTGAAGCCGAAAGTTCCGCCATCACGATCATCCGAATGCGCTGCATTCGGTCGGATCGGGGATCGGAAACGACTTGTTCAAGCGCGTCTCGCATATACATCAGATTGCGAAGCGCCGGAACAAGCCCCCTGTTTCCAAACCGATTCCGTTGACTGCGATATGCGGCAATGATTGCATCAGCAGTAGCGTATGCCACGGCGTCTACATCGCCGCCTGTTGCCTTTTGCCAATGCCAGATCGACTCGAACAACTGATGAACGTCGAAGCGGTCGGTTAGCACCTTGTCATTCATTTCCACACCTCTGCCAAAGCGGAAGCCAAACGGAACACTTCTTCAAACGTGTTCACGACACGGTAGCGTTGCCAACCCGACTCGTCGAGCGTGTACGTGGCGTATCCGTATTCTGGAACGTAGTGCCAGGCGAAATCATAATTGCCCCACCAGCGCCCCATTACAATACTCGTGTAGAACATCTCGAAGAATTGCGGGCCGTTGCGTCGGATACGCCAATAAAGCGTTAAAGGAAGGTTGTTTTTATCGATCTCTTGCTCTGCGTACTTTGCGTACTCTGCTTGTAATTTCCCGTAAAAATCGTCAAAGTTTTCCTGTTTCGGGTAATAAGCGTACTGGTACAGATGTTCGTGATCGAGCGAGTAGAACGTGTGTTTTACATCGATGTGCAACGGGTAAGGTGATGAGACATTGACGCGCATATAGAGCACTCCTAATCAAGCACGATATAGGGCTTGTAAACCGCGCTGGACGGTTTACAAGCCCTAACGGTTTAGGAAGACAACGATTGAATGAGCGTGAATAGGCTATCCGACGTCACCAGATCGCGATCTGGAACATAGGCAATCCAAACGCCGCTTTCGGCGCGCTCAATCGCTACGCTACCGGTCAAATAGTGTAAACGGCGCGTCAAATAGCCGTATGGCGCGCAAATGGCTAGGGCTAGCCTATAGTAGCGCTTGCGCGCGGTTATCTCAATGTCGCAATAGCGCCAAACGTGTTCACTGTTCAAGTGATCACGCTTGACGTTGTGCGACGCGCAATGCGTGTAAACACGGCTAAGAAGCGCGTCAATCGATTTCGCTGCTATCCGGTACGAATCGAAATTGATGAGCATAGAATGCATACAGCGCTGCGATCGCGGTTTCGGCTCAACAAGATCGAAGTTGTACCGTTGCGGATACGAGATAAGCACGTTCATTTTGGAAACTCCGTGATAATCCGATTCATAATCGCACGTATGTTATGGTACGTATACACGTTGCTTGCAGTATCGAACTCCCAAAACTCGATTGAATCGGGATAAAATCCGAAATCGCCGCTCAATTCTTGACGAAATTGAACGCGGTAGTTCGGGTTATGGTACAAGCGCGCTTGAGAGAGATTAAGAGCGATTGTTGTAGATCGATAGTAGAGCGTCAAAGACGCAAACCAGCAATATTCTTCGCGTCCACGCATTTTTTGCGCGTAATTATAATCGTAGTAATAGAATATTTCGCGCAAAAACGTGTCCAAATCTCGCTGGTTAACGTCATACCAGTGCACAGTGTTCCCTGTAGCGCCAATCGTGCGAACGCGCGCGGGTTTAAACAGACCGGCCGAAATGGATAGCGGCGATTCGATACGGATGCGCATTGTGGTACTCCCTTCAATAAAAGAGCGGATACGACGCTCACAGCATAGCGCAAGCGCAAAAAAAAAGACACTCTCCAAAAGTAGAGTGTCTCCCCGTCAAAAGTACAGTATCCGATCCTATACTTTCGTTGAGTTACATATGCGCTACTCTTCACGTTTGCGGTCTTCTTTGTTGTGACCGCATATGTACCAAAGTACGGCGTTGAGCAGCGACAGCAGCAGATGCAATATTCTGCACCAATTCACGCCGTTCACAGAGACCCCCTTTTCTTGATCAAGGTATGCAAAGTTTGAGTGTGCCAGGAGCGCACACAACACCGGGAACCGTTGCGACATATGCAGCATTTACGTTTTGCAATGTCACCGATCCACCTGCAGCAACAACGCGATTAACGATAATTCTACCTGCATAGTTCCACACGCACAAAGAAACGTTAAACGGCGACTCGTTCCGAAGTGTCGTGTCATCCGGCACGCGAAAGTAACCATTAAAACCAAGCGAGTTGTTTGGTGCGGAACTGAAAGTCTGAATTGGATCTGACCAAAGATATATACGTTCACCACCTTGAACGTCAGAACCAAAATGACCGTAGCAGTTGCTACATATTTCTGGATACGGCGTCCAATCGCCAATATCTGCGTTCGCGTCAAACGCGCGCCGCAACCCGCCCCACATTCGCCAAAAAACCGCAAAAGCGTTCTGTACAAAGAAAGCAGGTTGTTCACCTCGAAACACCTGGAGCGCCGCCGAACTCGCACCTGCAGCGCCGCCCGAACGGGCGTTATATGCCGCTTTCGCGGCCCGTTCGCGCGTAGCCTGTGGAACGCTGGCAATTTCGCCGCCTGCTTCTGCGATTACCGCCGTTATTCCTGCTGAAAGTGCAGCAAGACCGACCGCCGAAAGACCGCCTGTTTCAGGCGCAAGCGCCCCGCCAATAATCGCCGCAAGAGCAGCGACCGAGACGATCCCTGCAATTTTTGCGACATCGATTATCTTCTCCCAGACAAAAAGAATATTGTCGATTTCGCGTTGGATTCTTTTACAGAGAACCGGATCGCCCCCAGGCGTGTACGGCGTGTCTGGAAGTTCAGGTTCCAGAACCGGAATAGGCGGAAGGTTTTCAGGAAACTGAACGTTTGGCGGAAGGCAACCGCAACCCGTCGCTTGCTGGTGGCGTGCAATAATAGCCAGCAAGCGAATCATTTCAGAGTTTTGTTGACGCATCAGCGTCAACTGCTGTCGTATCGTTGTCGTAGTCATTTTTTACTCCGCACGCTCAACTATGATGAACCCAGTGCAGCGATAATTTGCAGCAGTAACCGCCGTATCTCGTCTGTGTTTGCGTTGCCGCCGTTCTCCAGCAATTCTATTATCCTATCCAATCGTTCTAGCACTTCTCGCATCGGAACCCCCAAAAACAGGTCACGGATATCAAGCCGAACGCGCCTAGCCTGTCGATCCGGCAACGTCATTGCCAGAGTGTTATACGCCCTCGCATCACGTAGAAGCCTGTGCCAAAAGTTTCGCCTGACCGCGATCAGGTAGTAATCATCCGTGTCGTCTGGATACTCGTTATCGAGCGATACCGGTTCACCGTCTCCAGGCGTTGGGTTATCGATGTTGTAGCCCGCGCGTGAAGCATAATCCCGTACTAAAACCGAATGCCCCCACAGATCGCGCGCCAAACCCGAATCCGCTTCGGGAACCCACATCGGGAATGCGTCAAGTTCTGTGTTCGTGTTGTTCGTGTTATCGGTAGCGCGGTGAACGAGAACGGAAATGCCGCGATCCCTACCTGAGGGCACCTGAGAATCATACGGGAAACGTCGCAACACATCAACGTGCGTGATTTGCGCATCGGAAAGTGAACGCAACGCCTCAACGAACGCAAAAATTGCGGTCTCGTTTGGAGACCGCAACCAAGCGCCCGTATACGATACCGTACCCGAAATGTCTCGAAACCAGACGCGCAACCGCCACATATAAGCACTCTACGCAAGTTTGCGGGTTGGTTGGCGTTTCGGCGTCGTTCGCGTGTACGACTCGTATGCCGCCGCGAGCGCGTCGAGCGACACGCCCCTACTGTCGGTAAAATCGCCCACAAAGTCGGTCAACAGTACCGCCCGCAGCGCCAAGAATTGAACCGAGTTCCGATTGAGCGCGCCATCCGGCAAAACCTGGCCGGTGGCAATACTCGGAATATCGATCCTTGTTTTATACGTATCCGCCAACCAAATCGTGCGTCCCTTCCTTTCAACGCGGCTACCGCCGCCCGCGCCGGCCGGCGCGTCTTCCGTCCAACCCCTAGAAATCGTGTACCCCGTCAATTGTGCGTTTGAGACGTTCCGAAGTGCAGCAGCGAGCGCATTCGCGCGGGCAATCACGTCATCAATAACAATGCCTTGTCGAATGTATGCCTGAGTCGTAGCCTTGGAACCGGTTTCGTCTTGAAACGTGTACGTTACCGTGTAGACCGGATCGGGAATAAGCGCCATAGAATCACCCCCCCTCTGTCTTGCAAATTGTGACAAACATTGTCACATCTACTGCCTGACTGCATCGTACAACATCTGCACGAATATGTCAAGATAGTCAGGACGCGCCGCAAACAGTTTTTTGAGCGCGGGGATAACCGAACGCTCAACCCAGATAATGCGCCGCTGTGTCCAGTCCTCAAGCGCCGCAACATCCTGATGGTACTCCTCAACGTCGTTGAGGGCATCGCGAACGACTGCGAACGTGAACGAGTCGATCATTGATCGAATCGCGTGAAGATACCAACCCTTTAACCCGCCGCCCCGAAGCGCTGTAAAAGCGCGTTCGGCGTAGTCATCTCTCAACTGTAGTTCAAAACGCACGTATTCCCCTACTTCCGGCGTTTCGCCCGATTCGGCGCTCTTGTTGTATATCCTCAAGCGCTTATCAGATCGAGGTGATCCGACATAGAGCGTACAACCACGATCCCGTACCGGCGCGATCCGAAACGCCTGGTAACGCGCCGAAGGATCGCAGGAGCGGATTAACAAATCGGCGTCACGTGCTACGAAAGTCGTTTGCACGTCAATGCGTGCAATCGATAGCGTTTCCAGTCGTGGGATCGCCAAGGCCGCCGCGTGCGCCGGTGACGATGTGACGGAAATCATCACACGCCTGCTATCGTCACCTACAAACGCGCGCCTTGATTCGGCGCACCAATACCCGCGATACCCCAAATGCTTACCCGCTTCCGCTTTCTTGATTACCGCGCCCGCAATCGCGGGCAAGTGCGGCTCAACTGCAACCAGATCATACGTGGCTACCAGATAGTCAACACGCAGCGTTGCCATTGATTCACTGCCTTTCATTGCACATTCGTGCACGACAAACACCTGAACAGACGTTCTACCACCCTGTTAGATGCAGGTGGTAGAACGATTGCGCTACGCGCCCCACGACGTACCCGTACCGATACCCTGACAGACCTACCGCCGATTGCGGATCGAGAGCGAGCGGATAAGGCGCGGTGTTCGCCACGCCTTACCTGATACCGTTTAGCGCGTGGACAACCACGCGCCGATAGCCCGCTCTTGCGCCTCGTGCAGATCAGGCGCGAAACCTGCAACGACGGCCCCGCCCTCTCTCTCGACGCGCCAAAACCAGGAATCCCACCGCCTGTCTTGCACGACAACAAGACGCGCCCCGTCTTCTGCGATTGCCTCGTACCGTTCGGTTCGCCCGTCAATCCACTGAAACTTTGGAATCCTGATCATCTTCATTCCCCCTTGCGAGATTGAGTCTGAAGTATCCCCGATACCCGATCTTATCGCGATCCAAGCCTGAAGCCGAAAGTTCCGCCATCACGATCATCCGAATGCGCTGCATTCGGTCGGATCGGGGATCGGAAACGACTTGTTCAAGCGCGTCTCGCATATACATCAGATTGCGAAGCGCCGGAACAAGCCCCCTGTTTCCAAACCGATTCCGTTGACTGCGATATGCGGCAATGATTGCATCAGCAGTAGCGTATGCCACGGCGTCTACATCGCCGCCTGTTGCCTTTTGCCAATGCCAGATCGACTCGAACAACTGATGAACGTCGAAGCGGTCGGTTAGCACCTTGTCATTCATTTCCACACCTCTGCCAAAGCGGAAGCCAAACGGAACACTTCTTCAAACGTGTTCACGACACGGTAGCGTTGCCAACCCGACTCGTCGAGCGTGTACGTGGCGTATCCGTATTCTGGAACGTA
>Ga0308394_1001655_pt1 | contig 10312 bp, 9 predicted proteins | sample Hotspr2Sampleme2_FD_202366 | JGI IMG/M metagenome (GOLD analysis project Ga0308394, IMG submission 202366) | Hot spring phototrophic mat microbial communities from Mushroom Spring, Yellowstone National Park, Wyoming, United States - 20050701_me2 ...
TACCATATCCATTGAACCTCACCTCCAGAGTGTTTTGGTGGTCTTTCCAAATAGATTTCTACCATACTCTGGATGGTGAGGTTGGTTTTTTGGTCGGAACCCCTACAATAAATTTACGCTAACTGAGGTTTCGGTTTTCCTGAAAATCCGCCAGCGTTCAAGGTTGACCTACATGGTGAGGGGTGGTGGAGAATAAGACACTCACAATGTTCCGTCGAGCCCTGGGAGAGGGGGGAGTGGGAGACATCCCGCTCCACAATCTGCGAGGTCGTACGAGCCGAGGCAATCTCCTTTTTTTAGCGTATGGGGATTGTTTTCAAAGCTTGTAACAACGAGAAAAAGGGGTTATCGGCAAGGTTTACATTCTCAAAAGTAATCCGTGATTTTGGCCGATCAAGCGCCGTTCTCGAGGAAAATGCAGGGAGGGATCTTGCTTTATGCTCTGAATAGCGGATGGTAGAATTTGAAAAAGGAAAACTGTTGGGACTTTTTGAGTCTTCGGGTTATAATATTTTCAAATCAACGGCGGAGGTGTAGCAATGCAGAAAAGGAGGCTGGGATGGACCGATCTTGAGTTTACGGTGATTGGATTTGGTTCCTGGGCTATGGGAGGAGGCGGATGGAAGTTTAGCTGGGGACCTCAGGACGATCAGGAATCAATCGAAGCGATAAAGAGAGCCGTTGACCTGGGGGTTAACTGGATTGACACGGCGGCCATCTATGGATTAGGTCACTCGGAAGAGGTGGTAGGAAAGGCGCTCAAGGAAATATCCCCCCGTCCCTTTATCGCCACCAAATGTGGGCTGGTATGGGATGAAGCAAAAAATATTTCCAATCGGCTCAAAAGGGAAAGTGTGCGTCGCGAAGCGGAGGCGAGCTTGCGACGCCTGGGGGTAGATGTGATCGATCTTTATCAAATCCACTGGCCTTATCCCGATGAAGATATTGAAGAAGGATGGGCTGAGATGAGCCGCCTGGTGGAGGAAGGAAAAGTCCGCTATATCGGGGTCTCCAATTTCAACGTCTCCCAGATGGAGAGAATTAAGAAAATTCATCCCATCGCTTCGCTTCAACCGCCTTACAGTATGCTCAAACGGGGAATTGAGGCAGAAATTCTCCCCTATTGCGCAGCGAATAACATTGGGGTTATCGTTTACAGTCCTATGCAGAAAGGGCTTTTAACCGGAGCGGTGACCAGGGAGCGAGTGGCGCAATTTGCTCCCGATGACCATCGCCGCAACGATCCCCAGTTCCAGGAACCGGAGCTCAGCATAAATCTGGAGCTGGTCGAAAAACTGCGAGAAATTGCCGCTCGATATGGAAAAACCCCTGCGCAACTGGCAGTAGCCTGGGTCCTGCGCCGTCCGGAAGTGACTTCGGCCATCGTGGGAATTCGCCGTCCTTCGCAAATTGAAGAAATTGTTCCTGCGGCTGACTTTGATATTTCTCAAGAAGATTTGGAACTTATCGAAAAACTTCTGGCGGAGCGGGAAGCGAAGCTACGAAAATGAAACTTTCCTGTTAGGCTCGTTGACGATTCAGGGTCGTTTGCATATAATAGAAGTGCTTGTTGGAAATGGGGCTGTGGCGCAGTTGGGAGCGCGTCTCCTTGGCGTGGAGAAGGCCACGGGTTCAAATCCCGTCAGCTCCACCAGACCGTAAGCCCGCCCAGAGGAGGCGGGCTTTTTGCATATAGGGGGCTTGAAACGTGGGGCGGCCTTACGATTTTGAACGGATTGAGTTGAAGTGGCAGAAACGCTGGGAAGAGGAAAAGGTATTTTTCTCTGAAAGGGAAGAGGAAAAGCAGAAATATTATGTTCTGGAGATGTTTCCCTACCCCTCCGGTGACCCCCACATGGGTCATGTGAAAAACTACGTGATTGGGGATGTGGTAGCCCGTTACTTCATTCGTCGCGGTTACAACGTTCTCCATCCCATGGGTTTTGATGCCTTTGGTTTGCCGGCGGAAAACGCTGCCATCCAGCATGGTATCCATCCGGCGGTCTGGACGCATGAAAAGATTGAACGCATGCGGGAGGTCCTGAAGCGCCTGGGCATCAGTTACGACTGGAGGCGAGAAGTGATCACCTGTGAACCGGAGTACTACCGCTTCACCCAGTGGTTCTTTTTGCAGCTCTACAAAAACGGTCTGGCTTATAAGAAGGAAGGTCCGGTGAACTGGTGCCCTTCCTGCAGTACGGTACTGGCCAACGAGCAAGTGGTAGAGGGAGCCTGTGAGCGCTGTGGAACTCCGGTGATTCGGAAGAAACTCTCCCAGTGGTACTTCCGAATTACTCGGTATGCTGAGAGTCTCCTTGAAGATATGCAGCTTCTGGGAAAGTGGCCGGAGCGGGTCCTTACCATGCAACGGAACTGGATTGGCCGCAGCGAAGGTGCTTACGTCGATTTCCTCCTTCCTGAACTCGGAGAGAAAGTTACCGTCTTTACCACCCGTCCGGATACGATTTACGGGGTGACCTTTTTTGTGCTTGCTCCTGAACATCCCCTGGTGGATCGCCTGGTCCATGGGACGCCCTACGAGGATGATGTCCAGGAATTCCGGGAACGCATCGCCCGCAAAAGTGAGGTAGAACGCATCTCCGACCTTACCGAAAAAGAGGGCATGTTCATTGGGAAAACCATCGTGAATCCGGTCAACGGAGAGGAGGTACCTCTCTGGATCGCCGACTATGTGCTCCTTGAATATGGAACGGGTGCGGTGATGGGGGTTCCGGCCCATGACGAAAGGGATTACCATTTTGCCCGAAAATATGGGCTCCCGATTCGAGAGGTGATTCGTCCCGAAAGTAGCTGGCAGGGCGAGTGTTTTACCGAACCCGGTATTATGGTTAACTCCGGTCCTTTTTCCGGTATCCCCTCTGCAGAGGGGAAAGAACGGGTGGTGGCTTTCCTCGAAGAAAAGGGCCTGGGGAGAAAAGCGGTTTCTTATCGCCTGCGGGACTGGCTCATTTCCCGCCAGCGCTACTGGGGAGCGCCGATACCCATCGTGTACTGCGACCAATGTGGTGAGGTTCCGGTGCCCGAGAAAGATCTGCCGGTTCTTTTGCCACCCAATGTGGACTTCTTGCCCAGCGGTCCTTCGCCCTTAGCTCGCTGTGCAGAATTTGTGAACACCCGTTGTCCTTCCTGTGGGGGACCGGCTCGAAGAGAAACCGATACTATGGATACCTTTGTGTGTTCTTCCTGGTATTACCTCCGTTACTGTTCTCCCTGGACGCAGGATCGGCCTTTTGAAGAAGATGATATTCGCTACTGGATGCCGGTTGACCAGTACATTGGGGGCGTAGAACATGCCATTTTACACCTTCTGTACTCCCGGTTTTTTACCAAGGTGCTCCATGACCTGGGTATGGTCAATTTCCGGGAACCCTTTTCGAATCTCTTTGCCCAGGGGATGGTCACCAAAGACGGTGCCAAGATGTCCAAGTCCAAAGGTAACACGGTGAGTCCCCGGGAGATTATCGAGAGGTTCGGTAGCGACACCGTACGGGTGTTCATTCTCTTTGCTGGACCCCCAGAGCTGGATATGGAATGGTCGGATCGGGGAGTGGAAGGGGCTTTCCGCTTCCTGAACCGGGTCTGGCGGACGGTGAATGATATTGCTGAAATTGAAGCAAAGGAAGGAGTTTCTTTCCCCAGAGAAAAACTGCGCTCTCTGGAACGGATGGTGCACCGAACCATCTTCCGGGTGGATCAGGACGTGGAGAAGGAATTTCACTTTAATACCGCCATTAGTGCGATGATGGAACTCCTCAACGAGCTGGGGGAATACCTCCGCACCAAAGAGGGGGCAGGATATCACCCTGAAGAAAGAGCGATTCTTCGTTTCGCTGCCCGGACACTGGTTTCGCTGCTCAATCCCATTGCTCCGCACATTACTGAGGAGCTCTGGGAAATTCTGGGTGAGCAAGAAATCCTTTCCCGTTCCTCCTGGCCTACCTACGAAAGGGATAAGCTCTACGAAGAAGAAGTCGAGGTCGTGGTGCAGATCAACGGAAAATTACGGGGAAAAGTGCGTGTGCCCCGCGGTTCTTCGCAGGAAAAGGTTCTTGCTCTGGTCCTACAGGATGAAAAGATCCAGAACTGGCTTAACCACGCCCCGGTGTGCAAAAGCATTTACGTACCGGATAAATTGCTGAACTTGGTGGTATGATTCAGTTTTCCCGTCAGGAGAAACTGGTCCTTCTCATCCTTTCTGCGGTAGCGGTTGTGGCACTGGCATTGACTTTCTTCACCAATTTCAACGCCCAGCGAAAGTTGTCGGAGAAAGAAACCGTCATGGTTGTGCAGGTCGATGGGGCGGTGGTAAACCCCGGTGTCTATAAGGTGAAAGAAGGGACTCGCGTCTTTGAGATTCTGCAGGAAGCCGGAGGAACGACCTCCGGCGCCGACCTTGGGGGTATTAACCTGGCTCAGCCGGTATACGATGGACAGCGAATCTCAATTCCCTCTCGTCAAAAACAGGAAAACCCCGCACAGTCCTTCTCGACCAACTTCGATCAATTCCTTCCCCAGGAGGCCAGGACACCTGCAGGAACAAAACGCATCAACATCAATACCGCTTCTCAGGAAGAACTGGTTTCGCTTCCCGGTATCGGAGAGGTGATCGCAAAACGCATCATTGAATATCGACAGAGCCAAGGACCTTTCCGGCGACCTGAAGATCTCCTGAAGGTCAAGGGAATCGGTCCCAAGAAACTGGAAAAGATCAGGGATTTGCTCTCTTTTTAGAGAGACGCACTGTCTTTTCCTTCTTCCTTATAGGACACTTCCCGGATGATGATGTCTACTTTGTTGACCGTCATACCGGTCTTGGTTTCAATGACTTTTTTAACCTCTTTCTGGACGTTTCGAGCGACTTCGATAAGCGTAGAATCGATGTCTACCACAATGGCGATTTCCAGGTTCACGTTTTTGTCCTTTACGTCCACTTTGACCCCTTTGTTCAGTTCCCTCTTACCGATGAGCGTGCTCAACGAAGCTGCTGGCATGCCGGCCATACCGGTTACTCCGGGCGTTTTCACCGTGGTGATGGCGGTGAGTGTGGCGATAATGTCCGGTGCAATGGTGATTTCTCCCAGGCTCTCCGTGGTTGCTGGTTTTGGTTCTTCCTGAGCCACTCCTTCCTGCAAACCTTCGTCGTTCATTCTCGGCACCTCCTTTACTGTATTCTACCGCAAAAACTTTGTGGATGCCACCACTATGAAATGAACGCATCGAAGAGACAATTTCACAGCGGTTCACGAGCATCGATGGGCTGGAGGTTTGGTTGGTGTGCTACTTTTCATGCTTTTTGCGCCACAGGGCGAATTTGATGGGGGATGTGTATTTTCAAGACCAGACGCTCAAACCCGATTCGCTGAGGAGCGGCGGATAGAAAGTTCGTCTTTCTCGTTCCAGAGGTATGCCTTGCGCCAGAGAGAAGGGCTTAGGCCTGTGATTTTGCGGAAAACTTTCGAGAATTGCTGGGTGCTTCCAAAACCCAATCCCATCGCTACTTCGGTGACCGAATGTTCCTGATGGAGGAGTAAGCACTTGCTGCGCTGGATTTTCAGGGTGGTCAAATACTGTTTAGGGCTGACGCCCACGTACTGTTTGAAGAGCCTGCGGAAGTACTGGGGTGAAAGGCCGTGGGTTTGGGCGACGTCCTTGACGTGGATGAGGTCGTGGCTATGTTCGTGCATGAAGCGGAGGGCACCTTCAATGAGCTGCCGCTGTTCTGGAGAGAGCGGTGGTTGGGAGGGGATGGTTTTGCCCTGAGGAGAAAAACCACCATTTCCTCGATAATGGCGCGACACTGGACCTCAGCAAAGGGGAGTAGCGAGGCAATTTCACGCTGGAGCTTGTGACAGAATTCCAGGAATACACTTGCCGAGAGATCGAAAAGAGAAAAGCACCCCAGGGGCGGATTATTGATGAGGTGACGGAGGAGTTCTTCGTCGAAAGGGAGAAACTGGACTACTGCGAATTCCACCCCCTGAGGAGGTTCGGCGTAAAAGTCGTGGAGAACACCGCCGGGAATAAAGACCACGTCGTTGGTTTGAAAACGAAACGTGCTTTCTCCTGCCTGAATGGTGCAGCTACCGGATTTCACCAGACTCAGCTCACACTGGATGTGGCGGTGGGGATTCATCCGCCACCCGGGAGGATAAGGGGGTTCAATGATCACCGTGTATTTGGAAACCTCGCGTTCGTTGTGGAATACCGATTGTCTTTCGAAAGTACTCATATTTTCATTATACCATATGAACTTTTTCTTTTTTAACACCTGAAGGAGCGAAAAGTTGTCGCCCAAAGAAGTGAGGCATACTATCATACTTTTTAAGGTTACTCAAAAGTGCCTTTTGAGTCCTAAAAATTGGGTTTTGAAGGGAGGAAAGGGTTATGAAAAGGTTCGTCTTGGTGCTCATGGTGATGGTGTTCGCGGTTCTGTGCTTCGGCAACACCTTGCTCTGGGCTAAGAAGCTTACCTATGGTTATGTGACGCCGGGGCCGGATACCTGGTACCGTAAGGATGTGGAGGGTTTCCAGTACGCCGCCAGTCTTGCCGGTGTGGATGTGGTGGTGCTGAACTCTGATTACGATACCGAAAAGGAAATTGCCAACATCCAGACTCTGGTGAACATGGGCGTTGATGGGATGTGTATTTTCTCCTTCAATCCCAATGGGGCTACCATTGCGGCCAGGGAATGCGAACGAGCGGGCATACCCCTCGTAGTAACCGATAACGTGGGCCAGGTACTCAAATCGGGGCATGATGTGGTGGCCTGTATCGATTTCGACTGGAAGGCGATGGGAGAGAACGTGGCGAACTATATCGCAGAGAACTACCCCGGAGAAAAAATCGCGGTCATCATGGGTCTTTTTGAGCACGTCCCGGTGCAAATTTTCCGCCAGTCTTTTGAACCCAAGGTTGCAGAGCTCGGGAAGAACGAGATCGTAGCCGTCCGGGATGGAAAATACACCCCCACAGTAGCCGTGGATCAGGCTCAGGACCTTATCGAATCCGGCTACGATTTCTCTATCCTCTTCATCTTCAACGAAGAAATGGCGGCGGCAGTGGTGCGAATGCTCAAGGCCCGGGGACTCCTCAATAACCCCATCAAAGTCATCAGCACCAACGGTGCTCCCTACGGGATTGAACTCATCAAAGAAGGCAGCATCAAGTACTCCATTTCCACTTCTCCAGGATGGGAAGGGTTCATCTCTTTCCTGGCGCTGCATGCCTATACTCAGGGCCGTATTACCGACAAAAACCAGCAGATCCTTCTTCCCAATACCCCCATTACCCCGGAGACTATTGATGACAAAAAGAAAGTCATCCCCTGGGACGTCGATCCGGTCTGGATCGAACTCACCAAGGAATACTTCCCCCAGTACGACGGTCTCTATTAAGACGAAAAGGGAGGGTAGGCATGTTTCTACCCTCCCGGAAGAAGGTTTTCCTCATGGATGAACATGAAATCATCGTTTCTCTCAAAGAGATTACCAAAATCTACGGTCACCACCGGGCTTTAAACGGGGTTTCCTTTGATTTGCGTCGCGGAGAGGTCCATTGTCTGGTGGGTGAGAACGGTGCAGGAAAGTCTACCCTGATCAAAATTCTTTCTGGAGCCATTGCTCCGGATGCCGGAGAAATATGTATTGCCGGGCAGTGTTTTCGCTCTCTTAATCCCCGTCAGGCCATCGAACTGGGCATTTCTACTATCTACCAGGATGCAGAGCTTGTTGATTCTCTGACCGTAGCAGACAACGTATTCCTGGGTAACGAGCAGTCGGCACGTTTTTCCTTCGTGGTGGATAAAAGGGCGCAGGTTGAACGAGCCCGGGAGATCATCACAACCTTGCATTTGCCTCTTGACCCTTCGGTACTTGTGGAAGAACTCTCGGCGTCACAGCGGCAGATGCTTCAGATTACCAAGGCCCTCTACCGTGATGCTCGGATTATCATCATGGATGAACCCACGAGTTCCCTGGGATTAGAAGAGAAAGAAGCCCTCATGAGTATCATCCGCTCTCTTCGAGAGCGGGGGATTGGCATCATCTATATTTCGCATTACCTGGAGGAAATCTTTGAGATTGGCGACCGGGTGACGGTGCTCAAAGATGGCTCCAGTATGGGTACCTATAGCATCGGGGAGATCACTCTGGAAGAAGTAGTTCGGAAAATGGTTGGTCGGGATGCTTCGGCCTTCTTTCAACGCCGTCGTGTTCCCCTTGGTGATGTGCAGTTTGCGGTAAAAAACCTTACCAAGAAGGGTCTCGTGGAAAACGTGAGTTTCGACGTTCGGGAAGGTGAAATCTTTGGTATCGGGGGTCTGGTGGGTTCCGGACGGACGGAACTCGTGAGCCTCATCTTTGGAACGATGCCCATGGATAGTGGAGAAATATGGCTGAAAGGCAAAAAGTATCTCATCCGCTCTCCTCGAGAAGCCATCCGCCATGGTATTGCCCTGATACCTGAGGACCGCCGCAAGCTCGCCATGCTTCTGGGAAGGAATCTCATCGAGAATGCTTCTCTGGTACACAATGATATCTTTCGAGGGGCAATTCTCAGACGGAAGGAAGAAATGGCTTTAACTCGGGAGATTATCGAAAAGCTCTCTGTGGCCACCCAGTCGGAGTTTCAACTTATTGAGGAACTTTCCGGAGGTAATCAGCAAAAAATGGTCATCGGCCGCTGGCTACCTGACCAGTACTCGGTGTACATCTTTGATGAACCCACCAAGGGCGTGGATATTGGGGCCAAAGAGCGAATTTATGAGCTCATGGTGGAGATTGCCGAACAGGGGAAGAGTGTGATCATGATTTCCTCCAGCATGCCGGAACTCCTCTCCATGAGCGACCGCATCGGCATCATGCGGGGAGGACGGATGGTCGGTATTGTGGAAAGTAAAAGTGTTACCGAAGAAGACCTTATTCGAACCTTTATTGGAGTATAAAGAGGTATGGGGTGTGGAGCGTGATGAAAAATAATCTCTGGCGGGAAAGGAATACGTTGCTACGGAATCAATGGTTCTTTCTCCTGGTGGTGGAAATCGGTCTGGCCGTGGTTACCGGTATCGTGAATCCTCGCTTTTTCACCACCAGTAACCTCATGAATATCCTGGAACAGGTCGCGGTCCTGGGAATTGTTTCTTCGGGGATGACTCTCCTCATTATTTCCGGGGAAATCGATATCTCGGTGGGTGCGAACATCGGTCTTTCCTCCTGTGTGATGGCCATGATGATGAAGGCCAGTAATACCACCTTCTTGCCGGTTCTTCTGGGGGTGCTCCTTGCGGTGGGAAATAGCCTTCTCGTGGGCATTACTTCTCGGGGCTTTCGCGCTCCGTCCTTCATCACTTCTCTGGCTTTCATCAGTGTCTTTCAGGGGATAGCTCTGGCCATCACCAAGGGTAGTTTCCAGACCATCTATGGCCAGTTTGAGACCATCGGCATGACCAGGGTGCTCCAGGTTCTCCCCTTAAGTTTCCTCATCAGTATCGTTGCCTACTTTATCGTGCATTTCTTGCTTTCGAGCACCAAACTCGGGCGACGCATTTACTCGGTCGGCAGTAACCCTGCTGCCGCTTTCCTCTCGGGTATCTCGGTCTCCCGAACCAAGCTCACCGCTTTTTTTCTGAACGGCCTTTTCGTGGGTATTGCCACCATGGTGCTCCTCTCTCGAATCGGTGCTGCTCAGCCTTCCACCGGAAGCGGCATCGAATTACGGGCCATCGGAGCGGTGGTCATCGGTGGCACACCCCTTTCGGGAGGCAAAGGTCGCATCATCGGGACCCTGTTTGGAGTCTTCCTCATGGGGATCATCTCCAACACCCTCAACATGCTCCGGGTAAACCCCTACTTCCAGGAGGTCACCTTTGGTCTTCTCATCATCGCTTCGCTGGCGGTGAGTGTCTTGAGTGCCTATCAGGGAAAAAAGTAAGGAAGGGGTGTGGCTATGAAAATCAGTTTCCATACCGATGCCTTCAATTCGGCGGTTTTCAGTTTCGAGAAGGCGCTTCAGTGGGCGCACAGAAACAACGTCCGCTATATCGAAGCCGGTCTCATCGACGGTGTTTCCTGGATTCATGGCTTGGGGTACTTCCCGCATATTTCGCTCTCCGAAGACCCCCTCTGGATTCGAGAAATGATGGAAAAATATGGGGTACGGTTTTCCCAGCTCGATGCTGCCTATCCGCTCTCCGGAAACGAAGGTCTCTATTATGGAGTACCCTATGTGCTCAAGTCCCTTCCCTGGGCGAAACTCGCCGGTTGCCCCAACCTCGCTACCACCGACGGTCTGAAA
>Ga0308394_1001671_pt1 | contig 10249 bp, 8 predicted proteins | sample Hotspr2Sampleme2_FD_202366 | JGI IMG/M metagenome (GOLD analysis project Ga0308394, IMG submission 202366) | Hot spring phototrophic mat microbial communities from Mushroom Spring, Yellowstone National Park, Wyoming, United States - 20050701_me2 ...
AAAGTTAGATAACTCACTTTATAAATTTTCTTTCTCTCAATTAGATCAGTTAACCCAACTTCAATCCCAACCCCAAAAACAATTATTCCAAATCCAAAACCTCGAAGCCCAAATCAAACAACTTCAAAATCACAATAGAAATTTAGAAACTCAACTCAACACCATCAAATCCGCAAAATTTTTCCGGTTATGGCAAAGTTATTGTAAAATAAGAGATAAAATTTTAAAGAGAAAAATATGAAAAGAAAAATTAAAAAACTTTCAAAAAAATCGAAAGAGAAAAAAATATCAAAAATTCCAATGATTAAAAAATTAAAAGCATATCTATTTTATATTCGCCTTTATCCCCAAGCAGTTTTAAAAGCAATCTTTTTTTTGGTTACCAGTCCTAAAAAGTTTTTAAATAAAATTCAGCGATTAGAAAAAATTGTCTCTTCCGTTTTACCAGAAAATCAATCAAGTTTTAATTTTCTTCAATTTCTTTCCCCCAAAAAAATTATCAAAGCTCTAAAAATTCTTTTTACAAAAGGACCAAAGGGAGTAATTGAAAAAATACAAGAATTAAAATTGCAAAATTATCATAACTTATCAATCAACCAACAATATCAAATCTGGCTTAAAAAAAATTATCCAACAAAAAAAGAATTAGAAAAACAAAAAAAGGAGAGTAAAAAATTTAAATATCAACCAAAAATTTCTCTTATTACTCCAGTTTATAATCCGGAAAAAAAACATCTTATTGAATGTATTGAATCGGTTTTGAATCAGTCCTATCCAAATTGGGAGTTATGTCTTGTTGATGATTCTTCAACAAAAAAATATGTCAAGGAAATATTAAATAATTATTCTAAAAAAGATAAAAGAATTAAGGTAAAATTTAGAGAAAAAAATGGTCATATCTGTGTTGCTTCAAATGACGCTTTAAAAATGGCAAAAGGGGAGTATATGGGCCTTTTGGATCATGATGACTTTTTATGGCCCAATGCTTTATATGAAGTAGTAAAACTTATCAATCAAAAACCCCATGTACAGTTTATTTATTCCGATGAAGACAAACTAGACTACGATGGCAAAACCCATGTTGACCCATTTTTCAAGCCCGATTGGAGCCCTGACTATCTTCGCTCAATAAACTACATCACTCATTTTGCTGTATTAAAAAAATCTTTAATAGATAAAATAGGAGGATTTATAGTGGGAACCGAAGGAGCCCAAGACTGGGATTTATTTTTGCGCGCCACTTTTTATCTTGAAAAAAACATCGGCCACTGCCACCCATTGGATAAAAAAAATCCTATTCAACATATATCAACTATCCTTTATAGTTGGCGAAAAACATTACAGTCAACTGCCTCAGAGAAATATGCCAGCACAGTAAAAAATTATGCTTATAAAAATCAAAAAAAAGTCTTGGAAGATGATTTAAAAAGACGAGGGCATGAGGGTTGGGTTGAACCAACAAAATACTTAGGTCTTTGGCGAGTAAGATATAAAATTATCGGCAATCCTTTAGTCTCAATTATTATCCCAACCAAAGATAAGTACGAATATATTTCCAGTTGTCTAAGCTCAATTATTAAAAAAACTACTTATAAAAATTATGAATTAGTCATTGTTGACACCGGATCAACCGATAAAAAAGTCTGGCAGTTGTATGAAAAAATAAAAAAAATTCATCAAAATACTCAAGTTTTAAATTGGAATAAATCCTTTAACTTTTCATCTGTCTGTAATTTTGGCGCTGAAAAAAGTAGGGGAGAATACTTGCTTTTTTTGAATAATGATACAGAAATTATCACGCCCGATTGGATTGAAGGAATGATGGAGCATGAACAAAGAAAGGAAATTGGAGCGGTTGGCTGCAAGCTTTTATATCCTGATGGTAGAATTCAACACGCTGGAGTTATTTTAGGAATAAAAGGAGGAACCTCTAAATATGGCATTGCCGGACATGCTTTTAAGTATTTTAATAATGGCGATAATGGACAGTTTTTCCAACAACTCCATAGCATAAAAAATTATTCAGCAGTTACTGCGGCTTGTTTATTGATAAAAAAACAAAAATTCATAAACTTTGACCTTAAATTTAGAATTGCTTTTAATGATGTTGATTTTAATTTAAGATTATTAAATAAAAAATATTTTAATCTTTATACTCCTTTTGCAATTTTAAAACATTATGAATCAATTTCTGTCGGTAATCCAGAAAAAGGCAGTCGCGATCTTAAAGAATTTAAAAAAGAAATATTAAAAATGTATAAAAAGTGGAAAAAATTACTACTAAATGATCCTTTTTATAACAAAAATTTAAGCAAAATAACAGAAAACTACGATTTAAATATTTAAATTCTCATAAATAAAAATATTCATATTTGATATTTTAATATCTTTATTTAACTTCAAACATTTATAATTCACTTTCTCATTAAATAAATAATAATTTGCTTTCATATCAATAAAAAATCTATCACATGGATTTATATTCACGCCATAGTTATCCCCGCCCCACAAAACAAATTTATCTTTAATTTCAGGATTATAAAAAAAATTAGTATGGGCATAGCGATTATAAATACTTTCATATTTCTTTTGAGGATCAAGCTTTCTAAGCCATTCAAACTGAGGATAATAATAAACTCCGGATAAAGACTTTGCACCATTGGCTTGAGGATAGTCTTCCAAAACAATTGATCCATAGTTGACAAAAAAATATTGATTTTTTGTCTCTTTGGCTATTTTTCTTATTTCTTTTGCTAAAGGAGTATTCAAAATCGGATCAAGACCTATGTATAATGGATTTACCTGATAAGTTGAGTAAAATGAAAATAAAAAAAATAAAATCAAAAAAATCTTTTTATGCTGAGCAAGAAGTAAATATAACAACAAACCAGATAGTAGACTAATTGAAATAATTTTATAAGTATTTTGTATAAAAACCGGGTAATTGTATTTAAAGTAAAAACCTATATAAAGATTGATAAAAAAAGTCAAAAAAGATAAAAATATCGAAAGATAAGAATAAAAAGTATCTTTTTTAACTTTTAAAATCAAAAAATAAAACATTAAGATATAAGCGCAAATACCTATCCCAATAACCACCCTTTTTTTTGGAACAAGATAAAAAAGACTAAATTTTGATAAGATTTTAGACCAAGGAAATAAGTACCAAAAAAGTAAAACCAAAAAAATAATATTTAGACCTAAAAATAACCAATCAATTTTTTTATTCTTTATTTGATTAAAGGCAATCCAAAAATACAAAGGCAAAGCAAAAAAACTTAAAAGAAAAAAGTTGGATGCCTCTGATTGATTGGTGTAAATTGCTGAACCTTTTAAATCACTAACAAGCTGAAGATTATAAAATCCATTTAAAAGATGTAAAATCGAACCCTGACCATCGGCAACAAATCTTTTTCCAGGATAAACAGTATTTCTTATCACGTCAATCACACCTTTAACTTCAAAGTAGAATTTGCCTAAAGTAAAAATAGAGACTAAAAAAACAAAAAAGAATGAAAAAATAAAAAATAAATAGTCATTTTTATTAAATTGTTTTATGTTTTTAAGAAACAATCCCAAAGCCAAAAAAGCAATCACATAAAATACCGCTACTTGAAAAGGTGGATATTGAATAAAAGCAAAACAAAGTAAAAAATAAGTTATCCCAAAAAGATAAAAAATTCTTTTAAATATTTTTTTTTCTTTTAAAATTAAAATAAAAAAAATCAAAATAAAACTTCCATAACCTAAAAATAAAGAAAGAGTGTATGTCCACCATTGATTGAATGGGGTAAAGAAAAAAATAATAGAGGAAAAGATACTTATGAATATATTTTTTGTTAAAATTAAAAAAAGAAAATATACTCCTAAAATCATTAAAACACTTAAAAACCACCAATAAGCTGAAAAAGCCTGTTCCAAAGGCAAAAAGAAAAAAAACCATTGATTGGGATGAAATATCACCCGCCAATGTTTAACTGGAAATCCTTGAGCGACAAAATTTTCTCCCAATCCCATATTTTGATTAGCCGGAGAAAAATTATTTTTAATTGAAGAAATAAGTTTAGGAGTATAGACTAACCATTCATCAGATCTTATCGCTCTTGGTTGACCTAAGATTAAATTATGATCCTTTCTATCACCGTAAAAATATTTGTGGTACATTCCAATTGATGATGAATGAAGACGAAAAAAAATAAAAAGATTGTAAATAAAAAATATAAACGCTGGGAATATTAAGATTTTTATTTTATTAGAGAAAATCATAATTTAAATATTTTACCCGAAAACTCTCCCAATTTCACCCCCAACAATTTCCTCAATCAACCTCAACCCCTTCCTAATCATACCAATATCATTCTCTTTATAATCTTGAGCGCTTATTTCTACTATCTTTCCATCTTTTCTTACTCTTATGGGGAATCTTCCAAGTTCAATTTGCTTTTGAAGCCATTTATCATAATCATAACTTAAAAATTTTTCTGAATCTCTACCTGGTTTACCAAGACTATCTAAAGCTTTAAAAATATAGGGGAGAGGGGTTGTTTTTTCATCGGGTGGATTTTTTTCACCAGTTATATAGCGGATTGAGTGAAGATATTTTTCAAAAGGAATCCCAGGAAAAAATCTTTTCTCAACCAAGGCATCTCCTACCCAATCAACATAAACTAAAGGAAAAGGACCGTTAAAAATAAATCTCGAGTAATCATGAACCAAAGCTAAAAATTTTAAAAACGAAAAAGAAGTGCCTTCTGGAAAAAGATTTCTAAATTCTTCATAATGCCAAAGTTTTCCTAAAAGCTCAGTCATCCTATCAATATGGGCCAAAAGACCTTGTTCACCATCTAAATTAGGATTAAGAGGAGAGGAGGGATACTTTTCAGCAAGCCTTCGTGATTGACCAATGGTAAAATCTCTAATTTCTTGATAATCTTTCTCTCCCATCCGCCAATAATCTTTTGGTATCTTAAAATTTTTCTCTACAAAAACTCCCCAAAAATCTCTTATCCTTTCTCTTACCTCATCATAGTTAGGTTTTAAAATTTCCATTTTGCTTTTAATTCTTAAAGCAAATTTTTAACATTATAAACGATTAGGAAATTCTTTATAATAATTAAAAGTTCTCATAAGACCTTCATCAATAGTAAATTTTGGTTCCCATTTTAATTTTTCCTTCGCTTTTTTAATATCAAATCTAAAAAACATAATTTCATTTATTCTATAAGGTTTTTTTCCAATTAAAATTTTTCCTCTCATTTCTGTAATTTTTCTTATTTTTTCAATTATTTTCTTAAAATAAAAAACTTTTCCCGTACCAATATTAAAAACCTCATATTCTTTTAAATTTTTTAAATAATCAATTGCTTTTATATAAGCTTCAACAACATCTTTAACGTAAATAAAATCCCATTTTTGTTCACATTTAGTTGTCTCAATTAATTCCGACTTAATAAAACTTTTCATTAAAATATTTATAAATCTATTCTTATTATCTTTTTCACCAAATGGGTAAGCCAATTTTAAAGTAATCGCCTTAATTTTTTTTGAATAACAATAGTATTTTAAAAAAGTTTCAAATGAAATTTTTGATGCTGCATAAAAATTAAAAGGTTCTAACGGCGATTTTTCATTTATTGCTTTAATTGATTTTCTATATTCAAAAAAAGAACCAGTGTTTATAAAATATTTAATCTTTGCTTCAACACATTTTTCTAATAAATAAATAGGGAAAGTTATATTTGTTTTTATAGTTTCTATCTTTTTTTCCTTATCTTCATTTTCTCTATTGATAAAAGATGCCAGATGAATTACTATATCAATTGATTGTTTCTGAAAAAAAATCTTATCCAAATCTTCCAATTTATCATAATCATAAACTAAACATTTATTTATAAAATCCTTAATTCTCCAAATATCAGATGTTTTTCTTTTGATAAGAATTAGTTTGTGTTTTTTTTCTTCCAATAATCTTTCAACCAAATGGCTGCCGATAAATCCAGTAGCACCGGTAATAAGGATATTCATACAAATTGATCTAAAAATTTCTTGATTATTTTTTTCATATAGTTTATTTTTTCTTTATCAATACCTGGCCAAACACCAAGCCAAAAGGCATTATTCATCACTAAATCAGCATTTTTATGATTGCCAATGATTTTAAATTTATCTTTTAATTTTAAATAAGCCGGATGTCTTAATAAATTACCAGCAAAAACATTTCTTGTCCCGATTTTATTTTTATCTAAATATTCTGTCAATTGATTACGCGTAAATGGAGCATCTGGTCTTACTACTAAAGGAAAACCAAAATAACTAATCTCCAAATCCTTATCTTCTCGCATTAAAATAAAATATTTTTCGTATTTTTTAAAAAAATTATAAAGAGTCCTATAATTTTCTTGTCTTTTTTTTATAAAGTAGGGGAGTTTTTTTAACTGAGCCACACCGATAGCCGCTTGAAAATCAGTTAATTTTAGATTGTAACCAATTTGAGAATAAATAAATTTATGATCATAACCATAAGGAAGGTCCCCCAGTTTCCAACCAAATCTTTTACCACAAGTGTTATCTTTACCCGTATCACACCAACAATCTCGCCCCCAATCACGAAACTGTCTTGATGAGCGATAAATCAATGGATTATTAGTTACAACCGCCCCACCTTCACCCATTGTTATCTGATGGGCTGGGTAAAAGCTAAAAGTGGCAACATCACCAAAAGTTGCCACATATTTTCCCTTATATTTTGATCCTAAAGCATCGCAGCAGTCTTCAATTAACCAAAGATTATATTTTTTACACAATGACACGATCTTATCTAAATTAAAAGGGCGACCTAAAGTATGGGCAATCATTATTAGTTTTGTTTTTTTAGTAATTGCTTTTTCAATCTGAGAAGCATCGATATTTAAAGTATCAAGTTCAACATCAATAAAAACTGGTTTTAGGCCATAAATAATCCCAGGATTAACTGTGGTTGGAAAAGCAACTGAGGTAGTGATAAACTCATCGCCTGGTTTTAATCGTCTTTCTCCAAAAACTTCAGAGGTCAGACTAGCTAATGCTAAAAGATTAGCCGATGAACCCGAGTTAACAAGCGTCACATATCTTACTCCCAAAAACTTTTTAAAATCACTTTCAAATTGTTTTGCCCATTTGCCTTCAGTCCACCAACCCTCTTTTGCCACAGAAGTTGCATTATTAATTTCCTCACTATTAAAAACTTTTCCGCTATTTTGAATATATTCAATTTTATTTTTATTAATCATTTTATTCTAAATTAATTTTATTTTTTAATATTTCTAATCTCGTATATTTTCCTTTTAAAAAATTTTCTTTTAATTTTCTTATTTTTTTTAATTTATATATCAAGTCTTTAATAGATTTATCTAAGTGCCATTTTTGCTTAATCTCTGGAAAAAAACTTTTAAATTTACTAAAATCTACCTTATAACTTCTTGAATCTTTATGCTCTCCTGTATAAATAATTTTACAAGAAGGTAAATATTTTTTTACCTTTTCTAACAAATCTTTTATCCTAATATTGTTTTCATTAAAACCTATGTTTAAAATTTTTCCATTTATATTGCCATCATTATTTTCTAAAAATGAAATCATAATATCAGATAAATCTCTAACATCAATTAAAGGTCGCCAGGGTGATCCATCACTCATAACCTTAATTATCTTATGAGTTAATGCCCAAATTACAAAATTATTTACAACTAAATCTGCCCTAAAGCTTGGAGAATAGCCGTAAACAGTTGAATTTCTTAAAATATTTACATTAAATTTATTATTTAATAATTTTAACAAATCTTTTTCAGCATTGATTTTAGACTGTGCATAAATAGTAAGCGGATTTACAGGCGAATTTTCATTAATTAACTCATTCTCATTAATTCCATATACGCTACATGAAGATGAAAAAATAAATTTTTTTACTTTGTTTTTTTTTGCTTTTCTTGCTAATTCAATTGTTCCTTTATAGTTGATTGCATTTGTTAGATTTTTATTTAATTCACCAGAAGGATCATTTGATATAGCAGCTAAATGGATTATACAATCAACTTTTTTTAAAAAACTATCTGTTAAATTTCTAAAATCGTCTATTATTAAATCAAAATTTTTTTTATTTTTATTATATTTTCCATAATAACATTTATCAACTCCATAAACGAAATATCCTTTTTTTAATAATTTTGGCACCAAAACAGAACCTATATATCCCTCAGAACCGGTAACCAATATTTTTTTTATTTCCATATTCTCCAAGGGTGTTTTTCGACCCAAATTTTATTTAAATCTTCAAGTTCTTTATAAGTATCAACCGCCATCCAAAATCCATTATGTTTATACAAAGATAGTTGATTTTCTTTAGCTAATCTTAATAAGGCTGGATGTTCTGTCTCACCTTCTTTAAGATAGTTAAAAAATCTTTTATCAAAAACCATAAATCCGCCATTTACCCAGTCTGAAAGAACCGGTTTTTCAACAAAATCATAAACCAAATTATTCTCTTTGACTTTGACTAAACCAAATTTTGAGCGAGGATGAACCCCCGTAATTGTCCCAATTGTTTTTTGTTTTTTATGAAATTCAAAAAGTTTTTTAATATTCAAATCAGTCACTCCATCACCATAAGTTACCATAAAATATTTATCATTTTCTGGAATATATTTTTTACATCGCAAAATTCGCTCACCTGGAAGGGTTTCAAGTCCAGTATCAACAAAAGTAATTTTGAAATTATCTATTTCATTACGGCTTTCTAAATAAAATTTTGTTTTATGAGTTTTTGTTTCTAAAGTAAAATCAGAAGTAAAGGCTTTTTGATTTAAAAAGAAGTCTTTGATGTATTCGGCTTTATATCCTAAAGCAAGGATAAACTCATTAAAACCATAGTGGGAATAAATCTTCATTATATGCCAAATTATTGGCTTACCACCAACCAAAACCATTGGCTTTGGCTTAAATTCAGTCTCTTCTTTCAATCTTGTCCCTTGACCACCACAAAGAATGATGACCTTCATAAATAATAATTTTATCAAATAATCAATTAGAATATTATATAATTTATAAAAAATTTTAATAAAAAAATCTTATGAAGCTTTTAACCATAGCCATTCCCACATTTAATAGATATAAGTTTCTTAAAGCAAATCTATTAAGGTTGATAAATGAAATTAAGAAAAATAATTTAAAAAATGAAATTAATATTTTTGTTGGCAATAATGGAAGCACAGATAAGACCTTAGGACTAATTAATGAGTTTAAAAAAAAATACAATTTTTTTTCTTTTTACAACAATAAAAAAAATCTTGGTTATCCGGCTAACGTGTTTAAAATAATTAAAAAATCACCAAAAAGCCAATATCTATGGCTTTTATCAGATGATGACTTTTTAAAAGATGGCGGTTTTAAAAAAATTGTCAATTACTTAAAGAAATATAATCCCGATGTTTTATATCTAAATTATCAAACTGTAAACACTTATCTTGGTAAAAAAATAAAATTTGAAAAAGTAAAATCGGTTATTATGCCAGGATTTAAAATTAATAAAGATTTTTTATTAAAAACGAGAAAAGAATATTTTGAAGTTATAAAAAATCTCGGTTTTTATAATATCCGCACGATTTTTTCTCAACAATCAATTCCAATTGTTAAATCAAGTATTTTTAAAAATAATCTAAGAATAATTAAAAGAGAAAATTATAACTTAGATGAAGAACAGTATCCGTTTGATTTGACTTTACTAATTAATATTCCTAATAAATTTTTATTTATCAAAGAAAAACTTGTTTTATTAACTTTAAACAATCGAGGTTGGAATTACGATGTTTTAAAAGCTAATGAAGTAGTAAAAAAATATTTTAATCCACTGCAAAAAATGATTTTAAAAAAATATCACAAAGAAATGCCGTTTAAACTTAAATTAATAATTATTGCTTCAATAATATATACCCATCTTGTCCCAATTGTATATAAAATATTTTATTTCTTTGGATTAAATAAAATTCTTCTTAAGGCTCAATTTGGGGAAGAAAAGGAAAAAATTAAATCTTTTTAAATTCAACTTTTTTAAACAACCACATTATCAAAAAATTTGGAAAAAAATAGAGGATGTTAAGAAGAATATGATTTAATAAAGCCAAAAAAGAAAAATATTCTTTAGTAAATAAATATTTTCTTTGTATTTCAATTGTTTCCTTTAATTGAATTTTTAACCGCCTTGATTTTATCTGATTTT
>Ga0308394_1001673_pt1 | contig 10247 bp, 7 predicted proteins | sample Hotspr2Sampleme2_FD_202366 | JGI IMG/M metagenome (GOLD analysis project Ga0308394, IMG submission 202366) | Hot spring phototrophic mat microbial communities from Mushroom Spring, Yellowstone National Park, Wyoming, United States - 20050701_me2 ...
TGACTAAAAGTTAGATAAGACATAGGCTGTCTTTGACAGCCATTTAATAAAACTAGGAATAGGAATAACAAAAACGCTAACTTCAAGTTCACTAGATTTTTACAAATATTAATACGCAGTTTTTCAATTAACAATTTCTTGTTAAAAAAAAGCTTTTTTTTCCGATTAACTAAATAATTTGCTAATGGAGACACGGCTTCGCTTCATCTCGCCGGTATCTAGTCCAAGTGCCACCAATTTCATTTTGCCTGTCTATGGGGATACGATTTTAGCTCTAAAAGCTCTGGCTCAAAGCGGCGAAAAGCCCACAATTTTTGAAGTGTTAAAAAGGCTAAAAAATGACGTAGGGAGCTTTATCAATTTTCAGGCATTCTTGAGCAAAAAAGGGCTAGATCAAACTTTAGATCCGAATGTTGAAGTTAGCTTAGATTTAGTCAATGATTTCATCAATCATTTAAAAAACTGTAATACAGATTTTTTAGAGTTAAAAAAAATCCAAACTAGCGCTTTTAAAATTGGCTCTTTTTTGACCTCTTTCGTTCAAACGAGCGAAAACCACTTATTGTTTACTGACTGGATCTACCCTTACTCAGTTTTCCTGGCTAACTCTTTTCTTGCGCCTACTTGGTTAGAGCGAGTTTTGAGCAAAGGGGAGGGGGAGTTTTTAAATGTGCTTGGAAAATGCATCCAGCATGCTCCTTTTAAGCCAAATGATGTATGCGAAGTTATCCTATGTAATAAGGAGCTGATCTCTAAAATCACAACGCCTTCCTCGGAGAGCGTTAGCTTACTTAGACTTGGAGCTGCGTTAGAGCCGTGCCTGTTTTGGAGAAATAGCATAAATTTGATATCGGAGTGGAGTAACTTCCACTTGACTTATCGCAATTACCTAAGCGCAGACTTCATTGATCTTGCGCTCGAAAAATTTTGCAAAAAATGGCAGCTATCTACAAATCTTGATGAAAACACCTGTCTTACAAGAAGTGCCTTAGTAGAGCAAGGGAAAAAATTTTTAGCTGATTTTTACCTCAGGAAAAATCACACTCTTGTAAGGAATTTCGACTGTGAAACTAGTTTACTAGAAAAATTTTTTGGCGAGTTAAAAGAGGGCTCTCCCAGCATTGAAGGTTACGAATTCTAATCCAAGAAATAGCTCCCCAGATCGGCATTGAATGGCTTGTAATTTTCCTTCGGGACACAAAATTTTTAATTCCAAAGCTAAAATGGGGCGTTCGAATGGATTTTTCCCCTCATCCTATATCTTTAAATTCGTGTAGCCAAGTTGAAAATTTCATTATTTCGGCGCTTGAAGATTTAAAGGTTACGAAAGGAGGCGAACTAACTTTGTATGGGTTAGAGTGTTGTTGGTACGCGGTGGGTTTTGATAACCCTAATCACAAAGGAGTTATCTTAGCGGGCTTTCAGCTTGATGATACAAGAACTGTCGAAGTCGAGACGTACAAGCGGATAGCAAATTTCAGAGATCTTTTTAGTATGGCCTTAGGCTACTGTATATAGCTTTTTGTTGGTGCAGTAATTTTTATTTCGCGAAAAACAAGGTAGAATTTTCGATTTAAAAAATCAGTGATGGATTTTTCAGGTTTCATTCAAGCAATTCCAGACGAGATTAAGGCTGCTATTGGAGAGGTTAATGAGGGAATAAAGAAAGCTATTTATAGCGATTCAAGCCGATTAACCGAGCTCTCTTCCTACGTAGTGACAAATCAAGGCAAACAATTGCGTCCGTTATTTCTGTTCGCTTGCGCGATGCTATTTGGGGCGAAAAGAATAACCGCCGACATGATCCAAATGGCTACAGTGGTTGAGTTGCTTCACACCGCAACTCTTATCCATGATGATATTATTGATAATGCAAAATTAAGAAGAGGCAAACCTTCCTTAAACCGAAAAGCTGGTATTAATGCCGCGCTCCTTGTTGGAGATTTTTTGTTGATAAGAGCTTTTGGAATCTGCTCTCGACTGCCTGACTTTATTTGCGCAGCCACTGAGGAATTGTGCGTTGACCTGGTTGAAGGAGAGCTGGAGGAAGGTCAGGTAACTTCACAAACCACTTTGGAGGACTCCCTCAAGATAGCAGAGCTTAAAACCGCCTCTTTATTCAAACTGTGTTCATTAAGCGCCGCGTATTTATTAGGAAAAGACGCAAAATTTATTCGTCAAGCAGAAGAGTTTGGAAAGTTGTGCGGATTATCTTTTCAAGTGTTGGACGATCTCATGGACGTTTTAGCAGAGGAAAAAGACACCGGCAAGGTAAGAGGAATAGATCTTAAAGAAAAAAAGCCTTCAGTTCCAATAGTTCTTTGGCTTCAAGACAACTCAGCCATAGGCAGAGAGTTTCTTGAAAACCACGCGCTCGACAATGTAGACATTTACTTGCAGGATTTAAGAAAGAGTTCCGCAATTCAAAAAGGTTTTGATTTGTTGTCGAACTTAATCAAAAAAGCTAAAACTAAGCTTCTCTTATTGAATAACGAGCCTCGTGTGTTTGAACTTTTGAACAAATTTTTAGATCAGTTCAATGCTCAACCGCAGTTTTTTCAGAACCACGAACTTAAAGCTTAAACCTTTACTTTTGTAGCTACGTAGTCTTTAAGTTTGTCTGAAATTAAAGGATTCTTTAATGCGTAATGAATGTTTGCTTGTAAAAAACCAAGTTTATCTCCTGCGTCAAATCTAATACCTTGAACAAATTTTCCTACTACACCTTGAGTTTTAATTAATTTAGCGATTGCATCGGTGAGTTGTATTTCTCCACCTTTTCCTGGCTCTTGAGTTTTCAAAACCTCAAATACCTCCGGCATTAAAATATACCTGCCTACAACTGCATAATTGGACTGAGCTTCAGCTGGACTTGGTTTTTCTACTAACGATTCCACTTGAATGGTAGTTTGGTCGAGAAAAGGCCCGCTAGCGCACCCAAACTTGGCAATATCTTCTCGGGGCACCTCCATCAAAGCAACCACATTCTTTTTGTACTTTTTAAAAGTCTCTATCAATTGAAGGGTAGCCGGCACTTCGCAATCGAAGATGTCATCACCCAAAAGAACCGCAAAAGGCTCGTGACCTACTACGTGTTCAGCCATCAGCACAGCATGACCCAGACCTCGAGGGGAGTGCTGTCTTACTGAGACTACTTTAACTAAGTTGCTTTGATCATTTAAAACCTTAGCTAACTCACTTTTTCCTTCAGAGATTAATTTTTTTTGCAATTCTTCCTCTAATTCGAAATGATCTTCAATTAAACTCTTTCCTCTTCGGGTGATGAATATAACTAAACCGATATTCGAGTTATAAGTTTCCTCTACGATTAGTTCAACCACAGGTCTATCAACAATAGGTAGTAGTTCTTTAGGAATGGTTTTAGTACATGGTAAGAATCTGGTCCCTAAACCAGCTGCTGGTATTACGGCTTTCTTGACTTCCATTGACTGGAAAGTATTATTCCTTAACGACGAAAAAAAATCCACAAAAAATTTACAAAAAGACTTGAAGTTTAAAAATTTTGTTTATATCATTTAGACCAAAAAGAGAAATGGTTGGGAAAATTTTAGGTAAAACTGCGCTAAGCAGCTTAGTAGTTGGTCTTTTCTTAATGAATCTTACGGGTTGCGCCTGTAAAAGCAAAGCCATGGGCGCTGCTGCTGGACAAGGTGGAGCAAATATTCCACTTGAACAGGCTGGTCCTTTAAGGGATGTTAACTTTGCTTTTGATTCGGCTAAGCTAGACTCTCGCGCTCTCAGTATCTTGAAAGAAAATGCAGAATGGTTAAAAAACAATCCTAGCAAGAAGGTAGAGATTGAAGGGCATTGTGATGAAAGGGGCACTAGGGAATACAATTATGGATTAGGAACCAGAAGAGCCAATGCTTGTTACAGAGCTTTAATTGAGTATGGAATAGACAAAAATAGGCTTTCTACAATTAGCTACGGTGAAGATAGGCCATTAGATCCTCGATCAAACGAAGAAGCTTGGGCCAAAAATAGAAGGTGCCATTTTAGAGTTTATTAATTTAGAGGGCGTTAATTATAAAGACTTCAAGGGAATGAAGTCTTTAAATAGACAGGGTTTAAGAGGATTTTAGTTGTAAAAGGCTTTGTATATAAGCGCGTTGCTGTAAACTAGGTTCAATCGTGTTGAGTGGATGCATATTAATCAATGACTGTAACTAAAGAAAAGTAAGGTAACAAAAAGTTATAGATATTCTAGGGAGACTAGGAAAAAATAATAAAGAAGAGACTGAAAACAATAGATGAACGTTGAAACTAGGCCAAATTTTAAATCTCAATTAGGCTGTTAGGTAAAAAGATTTCAACGAGTGGTAAATTGATCTTATTTTTATCTAGAAAGTTTGTTTTTATAGCTATACCAATTGTAAAAATTTTATAAGAAGATAAAATAATTGGGGCTCAAAGTCTGTATGAACCCAATTGCTAATCTAACTTACTTAACTTACTTAATTAATCGAGGATCAGCGACCCGTCTAATTAATTTAAAAATTGAAAGAATTTGAAAACAGTTATAATAGCGTAGATATTGCAGATTTGTTAGATCTCTCCGCAGTCGAATAAAAAAATAAGTTCAAAAAATGGCTATCTTAAAAACTTGGGTAATGCCTGTAGGGAATTCTTGAACATATTTTTACATAAACACGTTCAATAAAAATTATTTTTTATCAGTTAGAGGCTCTTTTCTTCGAACATATTTTATTGCATTTAGAGCGAGTTTTATTTTAGGAAGGCTTGGCTTCATCACGATCTAGGTTGAGTTGGGTACAGCCAGCCAACCTGTGAAGTTTCCTGTGTGCTTGGAGTTAAACATCTTAAAAGTCAGTTTTAATACAAAAAAGTTTTCCACCTGTCATCTCTAGAGCATCTAGCTTGAGGCACACCTTAATTATTGTTTAAAGCAAAGCTTTGTTATGGCTAAAGATCGAACACTTTTCCGAAGGGATTTTTTGACTGGGGCATTTTTCTGGAATTTTATTTTTGTATGTAATCTAAAATTTGGCTGCTCAAACGTTTTCGACACCTAAAATTTTTAGCGCCTCCTCTAAAGTTAAATTTTCACAATCTTTCGCCTTTAAAAGTTTTGATTTTGATCCAGCTTTCAGCCTATACCCCCATCTAACTTTCTCCAGTATTACCTTTTCCCCCGATGAGAGATTGCCTAGCTCTCTCGACTTTGCAAATTTATCAAGCAAAAGTTTTTCGGCCTCTTCAAATGTAATACTAGTCAACATTTTTAGTGAAAGCGATTTCTGCAAACTACCGGCAGAAATATATGGACCGTACCTACCTACATTAAGCACCACATTAGCTTTCAAGGCAGAGGAGTAACCCAGAACTTTCGGCAGTGAGCATATTAAATTTATGAGCTCCTCAGATAAATCCTGTTTCAGCCAACCAAGAGAAAGAGTCTTTTTAGTTCCGCTCGAGTTTAACTCTACATATCTTCCATACTTACCATACTTAATTTGATAATGCTCGTTCTGCTGCCCCCCGTAAAGAATTTGTCTGCATTTCTCCTCAGTTAAAGAGTCAGGAACTACGCTGGGCTCAATAGTTTTAGTAACCTCTCCATCAGACAAGGTCATAAATCCCTTTCCAACTCTTACGAAAAAATCTTTACCATCAAGATTGCAAACGGGAATAGTGCAAACTTCTTTGGAGTCGATCTTAGCTACACTATCTTCGACAATCTTAGCAAATCCCTGATTGTGTTCATCTCCAAAGAAAAAATTTTTCAGGAAAACCTGATAATCGAGACTCCCCCTAGCTATTTTATCAAGATCTTCCTCCATTTTTGCGGTGAAATCGTAATCAATTAAAAGAGGAAAGTACTTCCTTAAAAGTCTTACAATGACAAATGAGTTAAATGTTGGAACTAAACTACCATTCATCTTCATTGCGTACTCTCTACGAGTTACCAAGTCAACTATAGTAGCCCATGTGCTTGGTCGGCCTATGCCTCTCTTTTCAAGCTCTCTTATTAAACCACCCTCTGAAAACCTAGAGGGAGGCTGTGTAGTATGGCTTTTCACATGAACATCTAAAAGTTGAACCTTTTGACCTTTTGCCAGATCGGGTAACGGTTGTTCTTCGGAGTATATCGGCCAAGCTCTTAAAAAGCCATCATATCTGATTAATCGTCCTTTAACTCGAAATAAAACCCGCCCCACCGATAAAATCACGGTGGTGCGCTCAATAATCGCATCTTTCATCTGACAAGCCAAAGTCTTCTTTAAAATCAACTCATAGATTTTGGCCGCGTCTTTACCAAGAGTTTTTTCAACCTCCTCTACAGGGTGAAAAGGCTCAAAGGTGGGGCGGATTGCCTCATGCGCCTCCTGAGCGTTCTTAACGGGGCTTTTATAAACTTTTACGCCGGGATTAACATAACTAGGTCCGAAGTGCTCAGAAATCAATTCTCTTATCTGAGAGACAGCCTCTTGGCTCAAATTGGTAGAGTCTGTCCTCATATAAGTTATGAAACCGTTTTCATAAAGTTTCTGAGCTAAACTCATCGTGTATTTGGGCGAGAAATTTAGCTTAGAGCTACACTCTTGTTGCAAAGAGCTAGTTACAAACGGAGCTGGACTTTTAAGCGTTATTTGTTTAGTCTCGACAGATTCTACTACCGCCGCTTGATTTAGCAACTCATTCCTAAGAGTGTAAGCCGTTTTTTCATCTAAAAGAATAACTCCCTCATTACACAAAGAGCCCGTTTTGGGGTCAAAATCTTTTGCCTGAGCAACCTCCTTACCTCCTACCGCAACTGAAACCCCTGAAAATTTATAGCGTCCAACGGTAAATGAACCTTCGAGGTCGAAATAAGTTGCGCTTCTAAAACTCATCCGCTCTTCCTCTCTCTCTACAAGAAGTCGAAGAGCCACACTTTGAACCCTGCCCGCTGACAGTCCTTTATTGATTTTTTTCCAAAGGACTGGGCTTATTAGGTATCCGAAAAACCTATCTAACAAGCGCCTTGACTCTTGAGCCCTAACAAGATTTAAATCAATTTCCCGCGGGGACTTTAAAGCTTCTAAAACAGCTTTTTTGCTAATCTCATGAAAAGCCAGCCTTTCAACCTTTACTGAAGGCCTTAAAACATCCAGAATGTGCCAGCCTATTGATTCTCCTTCCCGATCTTCATCAGTAGCTATTAGAAGCTTTTCAGACTCATTTAGCTTTTCCTTGATTTTGCTTAGAACCTTAGCTTTATTTTTTAATAAGAGGTAAATTGGTTTAATCTGCCCATCTTCGAATAAAACTCCCAGGACTTTCATTTTTTTTCTATTTAGGTCCTTCGGAACCTCACTTAATTTCGCAGGTAAATCACGAATATGTCCTAAAGATGCAATGCACTCATAATTTTTCCCTAAAAATGAAGCCAATAAACGGGCCTTGGTAGGCGACTCAACAAGAACTAGGCCTTTTTTAGACATGAGCTGCGTTGCAAACCTTATCGGTAGTACTGCTAGAATTTTTAGATCTTTTTTTAGTCAGAAAAATCTCTAGCAATGCTAGCGTTGCAGGGGTGATACCCGGAATTCTTGCAGCTTGTCCCAAGGTGACAGGTTTCACTTTGCCAAGTTTTTCCACAAACTCCCTTCGTAAACCATGAACTTTGGAGTAATCGAAATCAGGCGGAATTTTTATAGTTTCTAAGCTTTTTAAAAGTTTCACCTCTCTGTTTTGATGCTTCAGATAACCTTCCATTCGCTTATCAAAAACCTTAGTTACAACAGCATGCTTTAGGAACGGATCTAAATCTGCTTCCTGGAAAAACTCTTCGAGGGCTTTATCCTCATTTTGGCTAGCCACACGCTTTGAGGTGTTTTCGTCAACTCTTTGAACCTCTCCGCGGGCCACATTTTCATAAAAGTTTAATGCCTTCTCCAACCCAACTCTCTTCTCTTGATAAACCAAACCCAACTTTAAAGATATAGGCCCTAGGCGAACAAATGCGTTATCCTCTCTCACCGACAGCCTGTACTCTACTCTGCTAGTAAACATCCTGTAAGGTTCTTCTACGCCTAAAGTTGTCAAATCATCAACCATTACCCCTATGTAACTGGAGTAGCGGGGAAGAACAAGTAAATCCAATCCCTTAGCATAAAGCGCTGCGTTTATACCGGCCAAAGCTCCTTGACCCGCTGCTTCCTCATATCCACTCGTGCCATTTATTTGACCGGCAAAAAAGAGGCCCTCTATGGACTTTGCCTGAAGATGCGGAGTTAGAGCTCTTGGATCTATTGCATCGTACTCAACAGCATATCCATACCTAATAATCTTAACGTTTTCTAAAGCCGGAATTTTCCGAATGAAAGACTCTTGCACATCCTGCGGGAGACTGGTAGAGATCCCATTTGGATAGATTACATCAGAATCTAATCCCTCAGGCTCAAGAAAAATCTGATGATGAGTTTTGTCAGAGAATTTATAAACCTTGTCCTCAATAGAAGGACAATACCGAGGGCCGATAGACTGGATTTGACCATTAAATAGAGGGCTTCTGCCTAAATTTTTCTGGATGATCTCATGACTTGCTTCATTTGTTGCCGTTAAATAACAATCAATTTGAGGCATTAAAATCTTTTCTGTCCAAAAAGAGAAGGGTTTTATTACTTTATCTGATGAAACTTTTGGTAGGGCCTCTAGGTTGATTGAGTTTTTTAAGAAACGCGGCGGCGTTCCTGTTTTTAGCCTTATTAGGTTAAAACCTAAATCTTTAAGGCAATAGCTTAAATTTGACGTAGCTGGCTCTCCAAATCTGCCGCCATGGAGCATTTTTTCACCTGTGTGCATTAATCCTCGTAAAAATGTTCCTGTTGTTACAACAATAGCTGTTGCTTGTAAAATCTTATCAGACTTCAATCGAACTCCTGAAAATTTCGTCCCTCGGAGTAGAATTTGCGTCACTTCGTCCTCAATAACCGTGAGATTCGGATACGAGCAAACTTTGTTCATCATCCATCTTTGATAAAGAAATCTATCAGCCTGAGCCCTAGAGCTTTGCACAGATGGTCCGCGGGAGGAGTTTAGTGTTCTGAATTGAATTCCAGTTTTATCAATCGCCTCCCCGATTAGGCCACCCAAAATATCCACTTCTTTAACTAACTGGCCTTTTCCAATTCCTCCTACAGCCGGATTACACGACATCTCACCTATTTTATCTTTCCTGATTGTAACCATGCAGACGGTGGCACCCAATCGGGCCGCAGCCGTTGCAGCTTCGATTCCAGCATGTCCGCCACCTACAACTATTACATCAAATCTCATTTGACTCCTCCTTTTGCACTTGCCTATTTTTCTTCTAAGATAATTTATTCGAAATCCCTGAACACAATATTTTACAATTAAATCGTTCGAAAATATTTAAAATTCTACAAATTTTTAAATGCATTTTTCTAGTTCGTTTTATGAGATAATTGTTTACTTAAATCGAAAATACTCTAAAAGAAAAGTATGAGCCTAAAGGTATCTTATTACTGCGTTAAATGTCAGGTATCAAGAGATCTTTACGTGGATCGCAACACATTATTTTTAAATAAAATTGGGTTCCGCCCGCTGGTGTGCCCAAAATGTAAAACTCCATTTCAACCCCAAGAATCCTGGAGTTTTTTTTATCTTCTAACGACTTCCGTTTTGGGAATTAGTTTTTTGCTTTCAGTAGTAGCAATTGTTTTTCTTTTGATATCAATTTTTCGCTAAATAACTAAAACTCGTCTTCAAACCGTATTATAATGTTATGCTTAAAAGATAAAGATTGAGTTTCTTGAGAATCATCTACAAGGGGCTGAGGGGAAGTTGAGTAACCTGTTTGTTGGGAGTGTTTAGCATTAAACTCTCTGGTTATTTTCGAGGTCAAAGACGAGAGCTTGAAAGCTTTTGGTAGTTCCTGAGTTATTAATCTAAAAGTATTTGAGTCCCTTTTCTTTAGTCGATTTAAAACTTCGCAAAGATTACTGGGTGAAAACCTTGTTAATATTAAGGCCACCTTAAAACAAGGGTTTAGCACTAAAATTTAGACACTTAATTTTAACTTTAGTTTCATTAATCTTTGGCTGAGTTAGATTTACTTGACCATATTTAACGCCACTTGGACTAGGTTTTGATTTGTTGTTATTACTTTGGAGTTAGCCTCAAAACCTCTCTGCAAAGTAATCATATTCACAAATTCTTCAGCCAGATCAACGGTTGAACGCTCTAATGCTCCGTTTGAA
>Ga0308394_1001681_pt1 | contig 10222 bp, 7 predicted proteins | sample Hotspr2Sampleme2_FD_202366 | JGI IMG/M metagenome (GOLD analysis project Ga0308394, IMG submission 202366) | Hot spring phototrophic mat microbial communities from Mushroom Spring, Yellowstone National Park, Wyoming, United States - 20050701_me2 ...
ACCTCACGAATATCAGAGTGAAAAACTTGGGTTTGCTTTTGGCGTTCAAAAGTACCTAAAAGGTCTAAAAGCTGAAATTTCTCGGCGGCACCCAACACGGCATCAACCCCTTCGATGCTTGCAATTTCCTGCGGTTTAAGCTGAGCGTAACAGCCAATAATTGCTACAAAAGCATCAGGAGAGATTTTGCGGGCTTCTTTGACGATTTTTTTGCATTTTTTATCGGCATTTTCCGTTACCGAACAGGTATTGATAACGAAAATGTCGGGCGTGTCGCTAAAATCTACTTTTTTGAAACCTCTTTGCTCGAAGCTACGGGCAATAGCAGAAGTTTCGGAGTAGTTTAGCTTACAACCCAAAGTATAGAAAGCAACTTTTTTCATCTTTGCAAAATTAGCGTCCAATCACTTTGCAAAGTTAGCAATAAAATATGGTTTTGACAAAAGAAATAAGAGCCTCTACCAAAAGCCTTCCTTTGAAAGAAATAAAAAGCAAAACCACCAAGAATGATGAAGTCTTGGCGGTTTGGTAGAATCGTAGGGATTCTATCTTTTATTTGAGAACCTGTATCTGACCATTACAATTTACTCCTGAGGGAGATTCTAAAAAGTAGTAATAAGTACCAGCGGGTACATCTTTGCCCCAGTCGTTTTTGTAATTATCCGATTTGAAAATAAGTTTTCCCCACCTGTTCCAGATTTTAATTTTAGAATTTGCTTCGGCAATCTCGAAGGTATCATTTACGCCATCGCCATTGGGCGTAATGGCATTAGGTGGAAGTACAGGCGGAGCAGGAATAAAAATCTTTTTAGAAGCCTTTGACTCGCAACCATTGAGATTTTCACCTATCAAGGTAATCGTATATTCTCTATTGTTGAAGCCATACACAAATTCAGGGGGATTTGTTCCTGTAAGTACGCGTGTATCGCCCATATCCCAACGGAAATTTTTAAACTTAGTAGTATCTACATTTACCAAAGAAAGTTTTACTCGGTACGGAGTGTTACAATCTTTCAAGAGTTCAAACCTGAAATCTACGGGTAGGGCTGGAATAACAGTAACTTTTACTTGTTTTTTTACGGTGCAGTTATCATCTTTCATTTCTACGGTGTAGGTGGTAGTTTGCGTAGGCGAAGCGATAGGGTTAGCGATATTAGGATTGCTCAAACCAGTGGTGGGCGTCCATTTGTAGGTTTTGGCACCTCGGGCAGTGAGTTGTATGCTTTGCCCTCTACAAATTTCAGTATCATTAGGAGCTTGAAAATTGGGAATACTGATAACAAGGTCTTGAATACTTTGAGCTGTTTTAGCACAATTAGAAACAACTAAACGCACCTTGTAGTTGCCCGATGCCGTGAAATTGTATTGGAAATTTTGTTGGGTAGTGGTACTGAAAATGATGTTGCCACCTACATCAAAGATAGTCCATTCAAAAGAGTCAAATTCGGTAACATTGGCAGGAAAGTTAAACTTCACCACAGCCGAGCAAGACGTGCCACCTCCTATGATAGTTGTATTGCTTGTGGGGTCTTGCATCGTGAAATTAGCATTGATGTTGGTTTCAAATTTGAACACAGCACAATCCCAACCCGCTCCCGAAGCGATACTGCTCTGCCAAACTCCGGGCGTGGTCTGAAAGCCACTATTCGTACAAACAGCGTGATATACGGTACCATCTTTGGCAAAACGGCTTGTGCCACCATCTACGTGTTCGCTTGAACTTGTTCCTCCTACAAAAGTAGCATACAATAGCCCTGCCATATCAGGACGATACACGGCTAAATAAAAATCCCTGCCATCGGTGGTAGATTTAAAAGCATCAGGCGTAACAGGCGAACCTGTAACCTGCGGAATACTTGACCAGCCTCCGTAGCCCGCAATAAAAATATTCCTACACTCATCAACCAAAAAAGCCGTAGGCGAAAGGTTATAAGTGCCGTTGTTATTACCTACGCGTGTGCTAAACACTGTGCTATTGAGGTTAGCACTAATTTTATGGATAAATTGTCCGCTATTGCCGTTGTTGTAAGGTTGTGGGCTGGTGGGGAAGATAGGGTACGTTCCACCACGACTTTGCCCATAGCCATAGACAAAACCTTGATTGTCTAAGTCTATGAAAAAAACCATATCGGGATTACTTGTTCCCAGATAGGTGCTACTTACCAATGCTCCTGTTGAGCTAAATTTTGCTATAAAGCCGTCATCATTCCCCAGACTTGTGGGGTTGATAGTTCCTGCGGTAGCAGGTAGGTTGGTGCTACGAGTGCCACCGCCCATATAAATATCGCCCAAATCGTTTGATTTTACTGAAAGTCCAATATCTAAACCATTGCCACCGAAATACGTTCCCCACATTAGATTTAAGTTTTCATCAAACTTCAATAAAAGAGCATCTTGTCCGCCTTGCAGAGAGCCTGTAACGCCTGTAATGGTATTGGAGGTAGTGTTAGTAGCCACTAAAACATCGCCATTATTATCTACGTAAATATCGCCACGTAAGCCGTCGCCGTGGTCATTTATTGTCCAAGCTAAACTGCTGGCTCTAATAGTTTCATTACCTGTTCCTCCCAGCATACGCGAACGATTCAAAGAACCATTACTATTCAGTTTTACAATATACATGTCTGTACCATTGGTATAGGTATAGTAAAGAACATTTGCACTTGTACCCCCTTGAAAAGTAGGACCGAAAGTGGTAGGAAAATTATTAGAACCCGTTGCACCAAAAGCAAGCAACTGACCGTCAGCATCGGTAACTAAACTATGTGGAAGTTCGTTTTGGCTACCGCCTACAAAAGTAACGTAGAGCAAGGTTGTGCCTGTGGGGTTATATTTGTAAAGGCGAATATCAATGCTCCCGCCCAGCGTGCCTATGGTCGTAGGCGTAGGCGAGCCTGCTCGCATACCTGTACCAAAGGAAGTTGAACCTGAGTACAAATTGCCTTGATTATCGAAAGTGGCTGTATTTCCATAGTTGCTTGAAGTTGCCCCCGAATAAGTGGCAAATACGATACCTGGGTCTATCACAAGCGGATATTTTTTGTTGTAACCTTGTGGAAAGGCAAAACTTACTACATCGCCACTGAGTACAAATTTGCTTGGCACTTCTATTTCTTTGCCTTTGATAATTTGATAGCAATAAGGTTTTTTCTCGTAGATGCTTCCTAAAGTAGTTTTGATTTCCAAAGAACCATCAGGCAGAATTTCTAAGCCCGAAGTATGTTCAAATTTCATCTGAATTTGAGCAGGATTACCTCCTCTTTCAATGTGAAACTCGTATTTCAGGCTTTTGCCTCTGCTAAACAATTCGTAAGAGATGTTTGGATAAATATTTTCGTAGATAAGTTTTTTGTACGATTTACAAGCATCAGCCCAATAGGTCTTGTCGTTACCTAAGTAATAATTGTATAGGGTGGGTTGTAAATCAATGGGTTTGGCTTGCACAGGACTTGCCCCCAAAAATTTTACCACAAAACTATGATACGCCACAGGTGCATCGACTACGATTTCTTTTGCGTGTTCTTGATGATAGCGTTTCTCTACGGCTAAACCATCGTAGAAGAAATACTGCAGATAACCTCCTGCTTGCACATCTAAAAAGCCCGAAGGAATTTCGGCTCGAAACTGAATATCTTTGTACCATTGATTTTTGTTTTCCACAAAACTAATTCCCGGTTCAGCTACCGACATATTTTTGGGAATATTGACTTTGTTTTGTGCAAATATTTTTGATACAATTGTAAAAGCAAATAGAAAAGCTAAAATTATCCTCATAAGATTTCTTTTTTTTGATAAACGATGCAAATCTATGAAAAAAGAAGCATTTTACCAAAAAAAATGATGAGTAATATTGATTTTTGCAGAATAATATTTTTTTTAAACATAGAAATCATAATTTTTAGCAATTGAGTAACTTTCTTATTATTGTCATAGCTTTGTTGTCGGGCTATCTGCTCCGCTATTTTCATAAAGTTTTTTCTTTGCCGCAAAATACATATCAAGGAGTAAATGTTTTTGTGCTGTATATTTCTTTGCCTGCAATGGCATTGTATTATGTTCCGAAGATACAATTTTCGTGGCAAGTCGTATTGCCTCTTTCGCTTGGCTTGATGATACTTTTAGGGGCTTTGGTGTTTTTTGGTTTGTGCCAAAAATTGTTAAAATACAATAGAAGTGTCTTGGGGGCATTGGTGCTGAGTTGTGGTTTTGGCAACATATCGTTTTTGGGCTATCCGTTGGTGGAGGCGTATTACGGTAAAGCAGGCATACAAACTGCTGTGCTAATTGACCAAGGGACGTTTTTCGTATTAGCTCTTATGGGTATTCCTTTGGCTGTATTTTTTGCAGGTGGGCGGAGTTCTGCAAAATTGGTATTGCGAAAATTGTTGTTATTTCCTTCGTTTGGGGCTTTTTTGGTGGGACTTTCGTTAGCAATATTTGGGGTAGATTTTCCCGAAAGTATGCAATCTACTCTCAAACGTTTTGCCGATACGCTCACACCTTTGGCTTTGTTTTCAGTAGGTTGGCAGATGCAATTCAAAAACTTGCAAATCAAGTGGCAGTATTATAGCTTAGGATTTTTCTACAAATTATTTCTTGCTCCTTTTGTTTTGTATGTAGCACTTGGCAATGATTTCACACTTTCCGAAAAAGTGGTAGTTTTGCAAAGTGCTATGCCTCCGATGATAACTTCATCACTTATTGCCTCCGAACAAGGTTTAGAACCTCCACTTACCAATTTTTTGGTATCGGTGGGTATCCCGATTTCGCTACTTAGCACTTGGATTTGGTATGTTTGTTTGTAGAGCAATAATTTTGGCTACGCTCAATTATCTATTTTTCTTCAATTATTCCCTCAAAAACCTTTTGAGCCTTTCCGATAAGAAAAATATTTTTGTAAATATTTCCTACTTTTTCGTAAGAAATTTGCAACTCTCCGCCTAAGACTTTCACTTTGATAGGACTTTTGGGCATTTGCAAAGAATACGCCAAAACCGAAGCTGTTACGCCTGTTCCACACGAAAAGGTTTCCTCCTCCACGCCACGCTCGTAGGTGCGTACTTGCAAGGTGGTATCGTCAAGAATTTCTACAAAATTTACATTTGTACCTTTTTCTCTGAAACGCTCGTTGTAGCGAATAGCTCTACCTTTTTCAAAAACATTGAGTTTGTCAAGGTCTTTTACAAACTCTACATAATGAGGCGAACCAGTATCTAAAAAGAAGTAATCGGCGTTTTGTTCAATGGTATCAACATCTTTCATTTGCAGATGCACCATATCGCCTTCAATTTTGGCAAAATGTTCGCCATCTACGGCAAGAAATCGGGTTTGGTTGTCAAAAATTCCTAAACTTTTAGCAAAAGCAACGGCACATCTGCCTCCATTGCCACACATTGAGCCTTCCAAGCCATTGGAATTGTAGTAAATCATTCTGAAATCGTAGCCTTCGGCATTTTCAATGAGGATAAGCCCATCTGCCCCAATGCCAAAACGCCTGTGGCAAAGATAGGCTATCCAATCTTGGTTTTTGTTGAAATGATTGTTGCGGTTGTCAATCATTACAAAGTCGTTGCCCGTGCCTTGATATTTGTGAAATTTGAGCATTGAATTATTTTTATTGCAAAAGTAACATATAAAAATAATATCTTGGGAAACACAAATTTTTAGAAAAAAAATAACTTGCATAAATTTATAAAAAGAACGCTTATGAAAAGATTACTAAGTAAGTAATTTCACAAAATTAAACTGACACTTGTGTTTTTGTAAAAATTTGAAAAACAAGATTTTGTCTAAGTACTAACATCTAAAACTAATGTCTAACTACTTATTACAAAAATGATTTACCCGCTCTTGCCAATACCTATAATAATTTGGGTTACAATTACAAAAAATTAGGCGATAGTCAAAAAGCTTTAGAAAGTTTTGACCAGTCCATCAAAATAAACCAACAAATTGCCAACCAAAACAAAGGAAACACGGGCGTGAGAGCCGTAGCCTTAATGAATATCGGTTCTACCTATACTTGCGATTTTTGTCCCATTTCTTGAAGTTTATCTTTTGAAGTCTTTACAAAAGAATGTATGCTCAATCAAAAGTGATTTTTAGTAAAACTTTACATTTACAATCGCAAAAATCCTTTTCTTCTTTGAAGAATTAGAAGTCGGCGTAAGCCAAAGAGATTTTAGAGATGAAGATTTAGAAAGACTAATCCATTTTGAGTATAAAATACCAAACAACTTCAAAAAAAATCACAAAATATTTACAATGATAAAAATTTTCTGTATTTTAGTGCAAAGCAGTAAGCATCGAACAATTTGTAATTTTCAGTGTTTTTTGGTAAAACTATTGTTTTTGATAGCTTATTATGTATTTTTAATCACTTAAATTTTGCTTATTATGTCAAGTGTTGTAAGTTCCCAACAGTACAAAACCTTTGCTTTCCCTACCAAATTTCCAGAGGTTAGCACCCTAAAAACAATGATAGAAAAATTCTATCATTGGGAAAAAACTATCCCTAACAAGGTTTTTCTAAGACAGCCCTACGGCAAAACTTGGAAAGAATACACCTATGCCGAAGTAGGGCAAGAAGCTCGTAAAATAGCAGCTTGGATACGCAGCCAATATCCCGCCAAAACGCACATAGGTTTGGTGTCTAAGAATCATACCTATTGGATAATTACCGATTTAGCCATTATGATGGCAGATTGCATTTCTGTTCCGTTTTTTCCAACGCTCAATGCCGAACAGCTCAATCAGGTGCTGGTGCATAGCGAATGTAAATTATTGTTTGTAGGCAAATTAGACGATTGGAACAATATGAAAGGAGGCATACCCAAAGACGTACAGACCGTAGCTCTGCCCGATAGCCCCGCCAAAGAACTCAAACAATGGACAGATATTGCCCCCAACATAACTGCTATGCAAGAAAACGTAAAACCTGATATGCAAGATGTTTATACTATCATCTACACTTCAGGAACAACAGGTATGCCCAAAGGAGCTATGATTACACATGCCAACTCGGCAATGGCAATGGAAGTAAATAAACAATTCTTGCACCTTGACCACGACGACAATCAGTTTTTCTCTTACCTACCTCTTTGCCATATTGCCGAAAGATGTATCGTAGAGGCTTTTAGCATTCAGTGTGGAGGGACAGTCTCTTTTGTTGAAAGCATCGATACTTTTGCACAAAATCTTTTTGATACACAACCCACACATTTTTTGGCAGTGCCTCGTATTTGGATAAAATTTCAACAAGGTGTTTTGGCAAAAATGCCTCAAAAAAAATTAGATTTACTGCTAAGTATCCCGATAGTTTCAAGTATTGTAAGGAAAAAAATCATCAAAAAACTTGGCTTATCACGAGGGCGTTTGGTGGTTACGGGTGCCGCTCCGATGCCTGCGGCTATTCTTGCGTGGTTTCATAAATTAGGTATCAAAATTCAAGAAGTCTACGGAATGACCGAAAACCACGCCGCCTGTACCATTATGCGTGAAAATAATATGAAAATCGGCACCGTGGGGCAACCTTTCCCTGGCGTAGAACTCCGCATTGACCCCGACACCAACGAAATACAAATGCGTGCCCCTTGGGTAATGAAAGGCTACTTCAAAGACCCTCAAAAAACTGCCGAAGTTATCGATAGCGAAGGCTGGCTTCATACAGGCGACGTAGGCGAACTCGACGACCAAGGCTTCCTCAAAATCACAGGACGCGTAAAAGATACCTTCAAAACTACCAAAGGCGAGTTTATCGTGCCTGCCCCCATAGAATGGGGCTTTGCTACCAACAACTTCATTGAACAAATTTGCGTAACAGGCAGAACCTTAGACCAACCTATCGCCTTAGTGGTACTCTCGGAAATAGGACTGAAAGCCCCCAAAAGTGAGGTAACCGCAAGCCTCGATGCCACAAGAAAAGAAGTAAATGCAAGCTTGCCCAATTATGCCCGCATCGAGAAAATTATTATCACCAAAGAAGGTTGGAGTGTAGATAACGGCATTCTTACGCCTACGCTGAAAATCAAGAGAAACGTGCTGGAAGATAGATACATTTTCCTTATTGAAAAATCAGCTAAAACAAGCGAAACAATTATTTGGGAGTAACAAATTTACAAAAAATACAAAGGGGAGGCACTTGCTTCCCTTTTTTATTCTGATGAAATCTGTTTGCATAATTTGCTTTTTATAGCGTAATTTACGCCCTCTCAAAACAAGTTTTATGAAATTTTTAAGTGCCTCAACAAAATTAAACAGACACTTGTATTTTTGTAAAAATTTGAAAAACAAGATTTTGTCTAAGTACTAACATCTAACTACTAATGTCTAAGTACTTAATTGTGGGCTTAGGAAATATAGGAGCAGAATATGCCAACACTCGCCACAACATCGGCTTTATGGTTTTAGATTATTTCGCTAAAAACAAAGAAGTAACTTTCGAAACCAAACGCTATGCTGATGTAGCTGAAATAAAACACAAGGGAAAATTTATTTATCTCGTAAAACCCTCAACCTATATGAATTTGAGCGGAAAGGCTGTTAATTATTGGCTACAAGAACTCAAAATTCCGCAGGAAAATCTTTTGGTAATTACTGATGATATTGCCTTGCCTTTCGGCAAATTGCGTTTGCGTGCCAAAGGCTCTGATGGCGGACACAACGGACTAAAACACATCAACGAAACCCTACAATCCGAAAACTATGCCCGTATGCGAATAGGTATCGGCAATGATTTTCCCAAAGGCTTTCAAGCCGAATATGTACTTAGTTCTTTCAGCGAAGAAGAGCAAAAAAAACTCCCCGAACTACTCAACCAAGCCCAACAGGCTGTCCTTACTTTCTGCCTCGAAGGAATTGCCACTGCAATGAATAAACATAACAAAAAATAATCATAAAATCTGAAAAATGCATCTTCAAGACGTATTTAAAAAATTCGCAACTCTCAAAGTCCTTGTTATTGGCGATGTAATGATAGACTCGTACCTGTGGGGAAGTGTAAACCGTATCTCGCCCGAAGCCCCTGTACCTATCGTAAATGTACGGAAAAGAGAACGCCGCCTTGGTGGTGCCGCCAACGTAGCCCTTAACGTTCAGGCACTTGGAGCCATTCCTATTCTCTGTTCGGTAATCGGTAGCGACAGCGAAGGAGAAAATCTTTTGCGACTTTTGGACATAAATCAATTAAGTAAAGACGGTATCGTTCAAAGTATGCATCGTATCACTACCGTCAAACATCGTATCTTAGCCGCTTCGCAACACCTTCTACGAATCGACTCAGAAATAGATACCCTCATCGATGAAGAAGAACAACAAACCCTTTGGCAAAAAATTCAAGAACTCTTGCCACAAACCCAAGCCGTAATTTTTGAAGATTACGACAAAGGCGTTATCAGCAAAGAACTTATCGAAAAAACCATTCATTTAGCCAACTCACTTGGCATTCCCACTATCATTGACCCCAAAAAACGAAATTTCAATTTCTACAAAAAAGCAACTCTTTTTAAACCCAATTTAAAAGAACTGAAAGAAGGTTTAAATCTTGACCTTAAAGGCGATTTGCACGAACTCAAAGAGGCTGTCAGACTGCTACAAAAACACTTAGAAGCAAAATCCGTAATGACTACCCTCTCGGAAAAAGGCGTGTTGATTTGCAACGATACCGAAACACATCACATTCCAGCCCATTTACGCAACATAGCCGATGTTTCGGGAGCAGGCGATACGGTAGTGAGCGTAGCGGCTTTGTGTGTAGCCTTGGATTTACCCATAAAATTCATTGCCGAACTTGCTAATTTGGCAGGAGGCTTAGTGTGTGAGTATCAGGGAGTTGTGCCTATTCACAAAGACCGACTGCTCGCAGAGGCTATCGCTAAAAACATACAAATAAGCTAAATTTCTTGAACGTACCACTGCTTGTGAGCATTGATGAGAGCCACTCTTTCACGATTGGCTTCGGTTACGAATACTTGCCCAAATTCTGAGCAAGAAACTTTTTCTAAAAGCAGTTGGCTTCTTTTTTCGTCCAACTTGTCTAAAATATCATCAAGAAGCAAAATAGGTTTTTTTTGCAAAAATTTTTCCAAAACTTTGAAAGTAGCTAATTTCAATGCCGTTACGAACGTTTTTTGTTGCCCTTGCGAACCAAATTTTTTGAGACTATTTTCTTGTAGAAAAAAATCAAAATCGTCTTTGTGAATACCCATTGTAGTGCGTTCAAATA
>Ga0308394_1001694_pt1 | contig 10182 bp, 7 predicted proteins | sample Hotspr2Sampleme2_FD_202366 | JGI IMG/M metagenome (GOLD analysis project Ga0308394, IMG submission 202366) | Hot spring phototrophic mat microbial communities from Mushroom Spring, Yellowstone National Park, Wyoming, United States - 20050701_me2 ...
GAAATCATGGCAAAGCGCCTTGCATTTGCCGATCCCGAAATCATCGGTTTGGAAGTCAGCATTCATATGGCTCAGCCAATGCTCATGTAGGTGTATGGACAAAACATTTCTTGCTATAAATGAGAAGCTCAGACAGCAATACGAGCGTTTGTCTGAAGACTGGACAGGCAGTCCCTTTGCATGGATACGTACTCAATCATCCCGTCGTGTTGGCAAAATCGGAGAGCTTTTGGTTGAACTATGGCTAAGGGAAAAGGGTTTCGTCATCAAGCCATCTAAGAATCCAGATTTTGACCGCTTTGTTGAAAACATCAAACTGGAAATAAAGTTTTCGACTCTTTGGGAAGGGGGATTCTATAAATTCCAACAAATTAGAGACCAAGAGTACGGTTATATTTTTTGTCTTGGAATATCTCCGTTAGAAGTTCATGGATGGGTTATTCCGAAAGACATAGCACTGGAAAAGTCAGAGGGCCAACATACTGGCAAAACGGCAGTAGATACAAAGTGGTTGACGATTTACCCCCAAAGTATCCCGGAGTGGCTAAAACCGCATGGGGGTACACTCGATCTGGCCGAGAAAGTTCTACGGCGGCTGCTAGAGAAAACAGTCTAATGCGTCCCATCCTGTACCACAAGCTCGCTAACTTCGACCTCTGGATTTTGAGCGACGGCGAAATATGGCTGGACGGCGGCTCGATGTTTGGCGTGGTGCCCAAGAACCTCTGGTCGAAGCTGGCTGCGCCCGATGAGCAAAACCGTATACGACTGGGGCTCAACCCCTTGCTGATCCGCACCCAGGAACGGCTGGTGCTGGTCGAGACCGGCATTGACCGCAAACCTGGCGAGAAGTTTCGTCGCATCTACGGCTTGAGCGAAACCAACCCGCTGCTGGATCAGCTGGCAATTCTGGGGGTAAGGCCGCAGGATATCTCACTGGTGATCCACACCCACCTGCACTTTGACCATGCCGGACTCAACACCCGCCTGATAGAGGGGCGGCTTCAGCCGACCTTTCCCAATGCTCGCCACATCGTGCAAAAACAGGAGCTCGAGGAGGCCCTGAACCCCCACGAACGCAACCGGGCCAGTTACCTGCAGGAAAACATCGAACCCCTCCTCAAGCGGTTTGAAACCGTAGAGGGGGAGCAGGAAATTTTGCCGGGCCTGTTTGTGGTGCCGGTTCCCGGTCACACCCTGGGGATGCAGGCGGTAGAGCTTCGCTCGCAGGGGCAGCACTTCGCCTACACCGCCGACCTTATTCCCACCATGGCCCACATCCCCTTGCCCTACATCATGGCCTTCGACCTTTACCCCATGACCACCCTAAAGACCCGCAAGAAGATGTACCAGCGCTGGATAGAGGGCAACTACCTGCTGTGCTTTACCCACGAGCCAGGGAACCCTTTGGGCCAGCTTTTGCGCGACGAGAAGGGCTATCAGGCCGAGGCGGTGGAGTTCTGAGCCGAGGACTTGCGCACCACCAGGGTCAGGATGTCGTAGAGGGCTACAGTCTTGCCTTCCTGGTTGGTAATCTCCACCGCCCAGGTCACCACCCCGGTGGGCCGCTCACCGGGCTTGGGGTCTTTGGCTTTTTTCGACTTGACTGTGAGGCGGGCCTGGATGGTATCGCCGATGCCCACCGGCTCGATAAAGCGCAGGTTTTCCAGCCCGTAGTTGGCCAACACCGGCCCCGGTGCCGGGCTTACAAACAGCCCCGCCGCTGCCGAAATCAGGAAGTAGCCGTGGGCTACCCGCTTGCCAAAAATCGAGTCTTTGGCCCCGATCTCGTCCACGTGGGCGTAGAAGTAGTCGCCGGTGAGGTTGGCAAAGTTCACAATATCGGCCTCGGTGACGGTGCGGCGGTGGGTTAGGAGGCTCTCGCCAATCTCCAGATCCTCGAAATACTTGCGGAAGGGGTGCACCAGGTCTTCTTTGAGCTGGGCTCCGCGCACGTACTCGTTGCTCAAGACCATTAGGGTGGTGGGGTCGGCCTGCACGGCGCAGCGCTGCATGTAGTGCTTGACGCCGCGTAGCCCGCCCAGCTCCTCGCCACCGCCGGCCCGGCCTGGCCCGCCGTGTAAGAGCATGGGCAGGGGAGAGCCATGGCCGGTGGACTCCTGGGCATTTTCGCGGTTGAGGATGAGCATCCTGCCGTGGTGGGTGGCGCAGCCAAAGAATAGGGTGCGGGCCTCCTGCCGGTCGTAGCTCACAATGCTGCCCACCAGGCTGCCCTTGCCCCGCCGGGCCAGGGCGATGGCCTCGTCCAGGCTTTCGTAGGGCATCAGGGTGGCTACGGGCCCGAAGGGCTCGAGGTCGTGGGCTGCACACGTCCAAGGTTTGGCGCTGTAGAGCAGGGTGGGGGCCATAAAGCCGCCTTTTTCCCAGTCGCCCCCCAATAGCTCGTGCGATCCTTCGAAGGCCACCTCACAGCCCTGTGCTTTGAGCTGCTCGAGCACAGACTGCACGTCCTGGCGCTGCGTTGCTCCCACCAGCGGCCCCATCCGCACCTCCGGACGGCTGGGGTCGCCTAGCGTCACCTGCGAAAGCTCCTGCTTGAAGGCCTCTAGCACGGCTTCCAGCTTGTTTTGGGGAACGATCACCCGGCGGATGGCAGTGCACTTTTGTCCGGCCTTGACGGTCATTTCCCGCACCACTTCTTTTATGAAAAGCGCAAACTCGAGGTCGCCCGGCTCCACGGTCTGGCCCAGAATGGCGCAATTGAGGCTGTCGGCCTCCATATTGAACGGTACCGCGTGGGCCACCAGGCTGGGGTGCACCTTCAGCTTGCGCCCGGTGGAGGCCGAGCCGGTGAAGGTTACGCTGTCCTGCTCGTTTAGGTGCTCAAATAGATCGCCGATGCCGCCGCAGACGAGCTGGATGGCCCCTTCTGGCAGAATCCCTGACTCGATCATGGCCCGGAAGACGGCCTCGCTCAGGTAGGCAGTCTGGGTGGCGGGCTTGACGATGGCCGGTACCCCGGCAATAAGGCCTGGTGCCAGCTTTTCCAGCATCCCCCAAACTGGAAAATTGTAGGCGTTGATGTGCACCGCTACGCCCTCTTTGGGCACCAGGATGTGCCGTCCCAGGAAGGTGCCCTGTTTGGAGAGGGGTAGGGGGTCGTCCTCGACCAAGAAGCGCTCGTTGGGCAGCTCACGGCGGGCCAGCGAGGAATAGCTAAAAAAGGTCCCGATGCCTCCGTCGATATCAAACCAACTATCGTAACGGGTGGCCCCGGTTTTGTACGAGAGGGCATAGAATTCTTCTTTGCGGGCCTGTAGATACAAAGCCAGCGCCCGCAGCATGGCTGCCCGCTCGTGGAAGGTGTAGCGCCGCAGGTTGGGGCCGCCCACCTTGCGGGCATACTCGACCATGGCACCAAAGTCCAATCCGTTACTGCTTACCTTAGCCACTGGCTCGCCGTATACTGCATCGCTTATCAGCACACCGTCGTCTGCGCCCTGATGCCAGGCACCCAGTGCGTAACTGCTTAGTTTCATAGCGGCTATTCTAACAAACGCTTGTTTGGAGGGACAGGGGCGGCCTTATCTAATAAGTCAATACCTTGCGCACTGCCTGCAAGACTCGCTTAGCGTCGGGGCGGTAGAAGTTCTCCACTGCGCTGAAGGGGGGATAAGGGGCATCCCAACCGGCCACCCGCACAATGGGCGCTTGCAGGTAGTCCAGGGCTTCCTCGGCGATGCGGGCGGCTACCTCGGCCCCAAAGCCGCCCGTGCGCATGGCCTCGTAGACCACCACCGCCCGTCCGGTTTTCTGCACCGAGGCCAGGATGGTGGGGGTATCCAGGGGCACCAGGGTCTCGAGGTCCACCACTTCCAGCTCCACCCCTTCCCGCGCGGCGACCTCGGCGGCTTTTAGGCAGACCTCCACCATGCCCCCGTAGCAGAATAGGCTGGCAGCGCTGCCTTCACGCACCACACGGGCTTTTCCCAGGGGCAGCGTGTAGTAGCCTTCTGGAACCGGGGCCCTAACACCCCGGTATAACTTGATGGCCTCCAGGAAAAACACCGGGTCGGGGTCTTCGATGGCCGAGAGCAGAAGCCCTTTGGCCCTTTCAGGCGATGAGGGTATCACCACCTTGACCCCTGGCACGTGGGCCAGGATGGCCTCCGGACTGTCGGCGTGCTGCTCGGGGGTCTTGACCCCGCCGCCGTAGGGGGCCCGGATCACCATGGGGATGGTAAAGCGCCCGCGGGTACGGTGGCGCATGCGGCCCAGGTGCGAAAGAATCTGGTCGAGGGCCGGGTATAAAAACCCGGCAAACTGAATCTCGGCCACCGGGCGCAGCCCGGCCAGGGCCAGTCCAATGCCGAAGCCAACAATCCCGCTCTCGGCCAGGGGCGTGTCGAAGACCCTTTTCTCGCCATATTTTTGCATCAAGCCGTCCGAGGCCCTAAAAACCCCCCCCATGGTGCCCACATCCTCGCCGAAAAGCACCACCCGAGGGTCTTTGGCCAGGGCCAGATCCAGGGCCTCGTTGATGGCCTGCACGTTGTTCAGCACTCGAGTGCCACGTTCAGTAATCATGCTTCCTCCCGCAGGTAATTCCAGGCGGTTCGCTGGTCGGGCTGCATTTCGGCGTAGACCTGCTCCACAATTTCCCAGGGTCTGGGCTCGGGGGCCTGGTCGGCCTCCTCCACAGCCGCCACAAACTCGGCCTCGAGTTCCGCTGTAAGCGTGGATTCCTGTTCCTCACTCCACAGCCCCAGATGCAAAAGGCAGTTTTTCATGCGCACAATGGGGTCGCGCCTGAGCCAGCGTTCTGTTTCTTCCTCGCTGCGGTAACGGCTGGGGTCGTCGGAGGTGGTGTGGGGAGCAACCCGGTAGGTGAGCGCTTCAATCAGGGTGGGGCCCTCACCCCGGCGGGCCCTGGCTGCGGCTTCCCTGGCGGCTACCCAGACCGCCACCAGGTCGTTGCCGTCCACCACCACACCGGGAATCCCGTATCCCAGGGCTTTCTGGGCGATGCGTGGCACCTTCATCTGCTTGTGGATAGGCACGCTGATGGCCCAGCCGTTGTTTTGTACCACCACCAGCAGCGGGGCGTTGAAGACCGCCGCAAAGTTGAGCCCCTCGTGGAAGTCGCCCTCGGAAGTGCCGCCATCACCGATGAACACCGCCGCCACGGCGTCCTTTCCTAAGAGCCGCTGGGCATAAGCGACCCCAGCGGCCTGGGGTATCTGGGTGGCAATGGGGATATAAAACTGGACCATGTTGACGTTGGGGGGCGCGCCCCAGCCCGCCGGGTCGGCCCGCCAGTTCAGAATGAGTTTGCTGATGGGCATTCCAAAGGTGAGCGCGGCTGCGCTTTCGCGGTAGCTCGGCAGAAGCCAGTCGTGGTCGGCCCTGAGGCACAGGGCCACACCCACCTGGGCGGCCTCCTGACCCCGGAAGGGGGGGTAGACCCCTAGCCGCCCCTGCCGCTGCAAGACCAGCATGCGCTCGTCGAAGTGCCGTGCCCGACGCAAAGCTCGGTAGCCCAGGAGCAGCTCATCGGGGCTGAGCGGCAAGTCCCGTAGTGGTTTGCCTAGTTCGTCGAGGTACTGAATTGTGTCCACGCTGTCCAGTTTAGCCCAAGATGGCTCTGTTGCATGGGTTCGGGCTGTGCTTAAAGCAGAAATCCTTCACGTGTATACATCGTGAAAAAACGCACATCCTAGGATTCTGGTCATACGGCTTGGCGGGGCATTCGTGAAGCCCAGTCAGGCGTTGATCTGTTTCAAATAGCGCTCCAAGCGCTCGAGGGCCTGAACGATCTCATCGGCGGTCTTGCAAAAGGCTAGGCGAAACAGCCCCCTGGGGGCCGGGTTTTGCAGGTAGAACGCCGAGCCGGGAATGATGGCTACTCCGGCCTCTCTCACCAGCCGCTCGGCGTCGAGATCAGGCAGGAGGGCGGTCAGAAAATAGGTCCCGGCGGGGGCGAAGGTTTTGAGACCCAGGGACTTGAGGCCCTGCTCGAGCAGGTCCTTGCGCCGACCGTAGCTCTCGCGCAGCTCCTGATAGAAACCCGTTTTGCGTGCAATGGGCAGGGCTTCGGCTACTGCCGCCTGGAGGGGAGCTGCGGAGCAGAAGCTAATCCACTGGCGCATTCCGGCTATCTTTGAGGCCAGACCAGGTGGGGTTACAATCCAGCCGATGCGCCAGCCGGTGGCCTCGAGGCGCTTTCCCGCCGAGCCCACCGTAAAGACCCGCTCCGGTGCGAGTTCACGGAAACGGATGGGAGGTTCTGCAAAATAGAGCTCGTCGTAGACCTCATCGCTGATGATCCATAGATCATGCTTTCGGGCCAGGGCCACAATTTGTTCGGCCTCGCTGCGGGAAAAGACCGAGCCGGTGGGGTTGTATGGATGGGTGAGCAGGAGGGCCTGGGTGCGTACCGTAATGGCCCGTTCCAGTGCCGGCAGGTCCACCTCCCAGCGGTCCGTGAGGCGCATGGGGATCATGTTGAGCTCTGCACCCGCAATGCGGGCCTGGGGAATGTAGACATCAAAGTAGGGTTCGAACACGATCACTTCGTCGCCGGGGCCGTACAGCGATTCGGCCAGCGCGTGCAAGGCCTCGGTGCCCCCTGCGGTGATGACCACATCCTCAGGCGAAACCCCTAGGTCTTCGGCAACTGCCTCACGCAGCCTGGGTAAGCCGATGGGCGGGGTGTACTGGTCAACCGCGCCGATGGCCCGCTGAGCGGCCTCGAGCAAAAAGGCGGGCGGAGGATTGGAGGGAAAACCCTGCCCCAGGTTGATGGCCCCATGCTCTGCGGCCAGGCGGCTCATGTGGGCAAAGATGCTCTCTTCTGAAAGCTGAGTGCGGGGATGGAGATTGGCCATATGCAGAAGAGTCTACCGTATACCATGCGCCGCTTGGCAACAGCGCTGGACCGGTCAAAAGCTGGACTTTGGCGCACGGGTTTGCAAGTTTTTACCTGCCAGTTCGCTCGCCGGTCCGCATATGAGGCAGTCTCTGCCCGAAACAACCGGCCTTAGGCCCGGCTGCTAAGCATCCCCCCTACCCGGTCGAAGTTGTTCTGGTAGGCGGCCCGAGCCTGCACATCCCCAGCAGGGTGGTAGGTGTGTTGCACCACCTCGCAGACCGGGCTTGGCCCAGCCAGCCAACAAACACCCACGCGCTTTACATCCGCCCATGCGCAGTTCCGATTAGGCCAAGAGCAGTTTAGTGTAATCCTCGAGCTTCAAGCTGGCCCCTCCCACCAGCCCCCCGTCGATGTTGGGCTGGGAGAACAGAGCCGCTGCGTTGTCGGGCTTTACCGAGCCGCCACAGAGAATGCGAACTGCCTGGGCAAAGCCTGCGCCAAAGCGTTGGGCCAACCAGCCCCGAATGGCGCGGTGCATGGCCTCGGCCTCCTCGGGAGTGGCGGTTTTTCCGGTGCCGATAGCCCAGACCGGCTCATAGGCGATGACCAGGCTCGAGGCCGAGGGGGGATGAACCCCTTCCAGGCTTCCTCCCAGCTGGCGCAGGGTGTATTCAACATGGCAGCCGTCCTCGCGGACTTCCAGGGGCTCTCCCACGCAAAGAATGGGAACTATCCCATGCTCCAGCAGGCGACAGGCTTTCTGTGCTACCAGCGCGTCCGACTCACCATGGTAGCTGCGCCGCTCAGAGTGCCCCACGATGGTGTACTTGCAAGCCAGGTCGGCCAGCATCCGCGCCGAGACCTCACCGGTGTAGGCCCCTTCGCTCTGGGCTGAGACGTCCTGCGCACCCCAGGAAACCCCGTGGCCCTTTAGGATTTCCGCCGCATAGGGCAGATGGGTAAAAGGCACCAGCAAAGCCGGTTCGGCCTGGGTCTGGGGCAGCTGGGCGGTCAGCTCTCGAAACCAAACCCTGGCTTCGGAAGGGGTTTTGTACATCTTCCAATTGCCCGCGACGAGTCGTTTGCGCATCTCACGGTAATCATACGATAGAGCTTGCGAGCTCCCTGCTGAGAAAAACAGTAGACTTTTACTGTGATTCAAAGTCACATCAGCCCCAAAGAGCGCGAATCGTCTACCTTCAAGCAAAACAAGGATGCCTGGGTACGGCTTTTGGCCGATTTCCGCACCTCGCTGGAACAGGTGCGGCAGGGTGGAGGCCCCAAGGCCATAGCGCGCCAGCACGCCAAAGGACGCCTGACGGCTCGAGAGCGTATCGCCCGCCTGATTGACCCTGGCAGTGAGCTCGAGGAGATTCTGGGCTACGCCGGCTGGCAGATGTATGCCGACTGGGGGGGTGCCCCGGGGGGTGGGGTGGTGACCGCCATTGGCAGGATTGTCGGTCGGGACTGGATGATCATCGCCAACGACGCCACCGTCAAGGCGGGGGCCTTTTTCCCCATCACCGCCAAAAAGGTGATCCGGGCCCAGACCATTGCCCTCGAGAACCACCTGCCCACGGTTTACTTGGTGGACTCGGCGGGGGTCTTCCTGCCCCTGCAGGACGAGGTATTCCCCGACCAGGACGACTTTGGCCGCATTTTTTACCTGAATGCCCGCATGAACGCCCTGGGCATCCCGCAGATATCGGCCATCATGGGCAACTGCGTGGCCGGGGGGGCCTACCTACCCCTGATGACCGATGTGCTGATTATGACCGAAGGTTCAGGGCTCTACCTGGCTGCTCCGGCGCTGGTCAAGGCGGCCATCGGGCAGGAGGTGGATTCGGACGAACTGGGCGGGGCACGGATGCATGCCGAGGTCTCGGGCACGGTGGACTTCTACGAGAAGGACGATGAGGCCGCCATCGCCCGCATCCGCGCCCTGGCCGCGATGTACGCCCAGCCCACCCTGGCCCCCTGGGCAGCAGAGCGCAAAAGCGAGGTGGAGCCGTTTCACCCCCCGGAAGACCTGTATGGGCTGGTATCGCCCGATGGTTCCAGACCCTACGACGTAAAAGAGGTGATTGCCCGGCTGGTGGACGGCTCCGAGTTCCACGAGTACAAGGCCGAGTACGGCCAGACCCTGGTGTGCGGCTACGCCCGGCTGGGGGGCTTTCCGCTGGGGATTGTGGCCAACCAGCGGCTCATCATCAAAAAATCCGGCAAGATCGAGGTGGGGGGGGTTATCTACGCCGAAGCCGCCGACAAGGCCGCCCGCTTTATCCTCGAGGTCAACCAGCGCTTCATTCCCCTGCTGTTTCTGATGGACGTGACCGGCTTTATGGTGGGTAAGGAGTCCGAGCAACAGGGCATTATTCGGCGCGGGGCCAAGCTGGTGAACGCGGTCTCCAACTCGGTGGTGCCCAAGATTACCCTCATCACCGGGGGCTCCTTTGGTGCGGGCAACTACGCCATGGCGGGCAAGGCCTATGCCCCCCGCTTCATCTATGCCTGGCCTTCGGCCAAGTATGCCGTGATGAGCGGTAACGCCGCGGCCAAGACCCTGATGGAGATCGAGCTGGCCAAGCTCGAGCGCGAGGGCGCAAGCCCACCGAGGAAGACCTGGTCGAACTCTACGAGCAGATCAAGGCCCGCTACGAAGAGACCCTCGACCCGCGCTACGCCGCCGCCCGGCTCTGGGTGGACGAGGTGATCTTTCCCCACGAGACCCGCGAGCGCCTGATCCGGAGCCTCGAGGTCTGCGCGCTTAACCCCGCGCGGGAGCCGATGCGCCTGGGTGTGTTTCAGGTGTAGCAGCTCTTTACCTACAAAGCAACCCCAGCGCCAGCCCCGCCACCGTGCGCAACGCCATTGTGGGCAACGCCACTTCGGGTGTGGTGAGCAACGCAACGCCGGGCGGCGTTCGCCCAACCTGCTACTGTACAGCAATTACTGATTGTTGCTACCAATCCCTGGACCCGCGCCCGCCTTTCTTGGCGGGCGTTTTTTTGTTGTGGAGGTCGTATTTAGAAAATCGCATACCAAGCACCCAGCGGTTGTACAGTCCGCTATGATGTTTTATCTTGAAACAGGTAGGTTGTTGAGCAGCCTACTTTACTGGGAGGGATTGTGAGAAAAAGTCTAGCGCTGCTGCCCTTTACGCCAATTCGGAAAAAGACTTGACACCCAGTGGAAAAAAGGGACGGGGGTTAGTTATGCGACATTACCCGTCCCTACCAGAGATTGTAGCAGCCGTAGAAGCGCTGCTGCTGCCCAGACGCAAGAAGGCTCCGCAAGGACGTAAGCCCCGCTATAGCGATGAGCGCATCATCGCCCTGGCCGTCTACCAA
>Ga0308394_1001715_pt1 | contig 10103 bp, 5 predicted proteins | sample Hotspr2Sampleme2_FD_202366 | JGI IMG/M metagenome (GOLD analysis project Ga0308394, IMG submission 202366) | Hot spring phototrophic mat microbial communities from Mushroom Spring, Yellowstone National Park, Wyoming, United States - 20050701_me2 ...
ACACTCAGGATGGACAAACTTTTATTACCGAAATCAACCCAATTCCTGGCTCAATGGCCTTCTATTTGTGGGAAGCTGATGGAATTAGTTTTACCGAACAAATTAGCGCCGCTATAGAACAAGCTTTCGAAAATTTTCAGGCTCGTGAAAGCAAGCGACTAAAGTATGAGACGAACATTGTGGAGAAATTTATTAACGGTAAAGGGGGCCACAAAAACAGTGCTACTTAAACTTTTTTGAATAACTTGCTAAGAATAGTTGACAGTGGATTCCTTCTGTTGGTAAGGTTTGTCTTGGTTTTCTAAGATCAAATCAGTTTTCTGAGGCAATTGCTTTAAGCGAATAGTGATTGTGTAAGTTGCGGCTAATTAGTGTCACTAAGAAACTCACTAGCCAATCATCGACATTTCTTGGATCTAAGTTGTTTTGGTTGGTGTTGTAGGTCAAGCGGGTTTTGGGTATTTTGTTCTAAAAATAGTTTGGAATTAGAATTTTGTAGGCAACAATCAAACAAATTTTTCAGCCAGTTCAAAATCAAAACTAGGTTTTAGTTGGTTATCACTTCTAGTTGCTGGCTAGTACTTTTTTGACGAAAAGCAGGAGAGTTTGGGTTGGTCTTTGGTTGCCCTCAGTTTAAAAGGTGGACAAAACTTTCTCCCTGAAAAAATTTTCAACAAAAAGGTTTTTTGCATAAATTAACATCAAATTTAATACCAGGATAATCAAGCTTACACAAATTTAACGAGTTCTGTTAGTTACCCATAAGTGGTGAGTTTATTCACCAGCTCTGCCAGAATTACTTGCTTGAGGAACAAATTCACTTTTTGGTTTGTTCAATTAATTACAAACACCAATAGCTACTGATTACAGGTTAGTGTAGAGTTAACTGTACAACTAACCCTAAGTCCGTGGCAAGGATGGAAATGGTAAAACCAATAATACCATGAACAATGGCTATGATTAGGCCAAAAAGTTGACAACTTTGGTTTTGCCTCAAAGTGTCGTTGCTTTGTTACTAGACAATGCTCTTTAAGCAATTAAGTCTGTTTACTACCAGGGTAGTGCGTAGGCTGGTTACGAGTCAGTTTCTTCAAGCCTCTAGTATTATTTTTGTAGTTAATTTACTGGTGGCTGCGGTTAACTATTCTGTGCCTATTTTAGTGAGAAATCTAACCGATAAAGATTTTTTCCCTAGCTGGATTGCTTTGAACAGTACGGTGGCAATTACTTTGGTAGTTTATACTGCCTTACAAGCCGAATTCACCAAACGAGTATCTTTTAATCACACCCACTACGGTATTCAATCAGCTCAGGACTACTTGGAGTTTATGAAGTCAGGATTAACCAAAATTTTTTGGCTAAGTATACCATTTTGGCCAGGATTGGTTTGGCTAATTAACTTAGCCAGTCCGGTGAATAATTGGTGGTTAGCTGTGGTGGTGTTGGCAAATCTGTTTTTTCAAGGCTATGCTGTTTTACACAGCAGCTATTTGCTAGGGCTTTTGCGAGTGTGGGATTTTTGTCTAGGCTTAATTATAGCTACTCTAGCTCGTCCCGTAGCTACTACAATTATGTTACTGTTAGGTTGGCAACTGTATGCCTTGCCATTGGGTTACGTAGTATTTGCTTTGATTTTGCTTGGTCATAGTATTTGGGTAATCCGTCGTCTACCCCGAGATTTATTATCTCAGGAATATCAAAGTGACTGTGCACCAGCTACTACTAATTTTCGATTAACTACCGAGTTTTGGGGACTGGCAAGAACTGTACTGTGTTTTTTTACGCTTTCGGCTATGTTTAATTTAGTAGCCATTGTGGGAGAGCGTGTGTTAGCATCCCAAGATAGATATTTGCTGGCTGTACTATTTACTTTTGGACAAATTATTCACTATGGGGCTATAGCTTTTCTAGGAGCTTTTGTGGCTTACTCAGCCAAAAGTAAAAATCTGAAAATCTATTTGACGTCTGTAGCTGCGGTGGCTTTGATTACTTTGGGTATTGCGGGCGGATTTTGGTTATTTGGGCCCTGGCTATTGGCTTTGATGAAAAGTTTAGAATATATTTCGCAAATGCATATGATTTTGTACTTTGCTGGGTTTGTGGGTTTGTATAATATGATATATGTTTCGACTCAATACCTAATCAGTCGCAATGATTATTTTTTGTTTGGTTGGTTAGCAGTGGCTATGGGCTTACAAATCTTACTGTTAACTAATTCTCACTGGATTGGGCTAACCGGGTTAAATTTGTTTCAGTTTATAAGCATTAACTTAGTGATTGCTGCCTTGGTTATGTTGGCTTTGTTAGTTAGGGTGTTGTTCTTAAAGGAAAACCAAAAATTGTCTCCAGTTTAATTATAGTTTAATTAGTTTGTGACATCTTATTAGTTAATAGGCTACCTGTTTAGGTAAGTTTGCTTGAGGGGCTGAAGCAAGGCAATTATTTTTTGGGTTTGGTCTTGATTTCATTAGACAAAAGGTTGTTGATCAGTTTTATCCTTAGACAAATAATTTGCGGTTAATAATTTTAATAGACCAACCTAAGAGTTAAGTGAAAGTGGCGGGTTAGATTGTTTACCAGACATCTTTTATAACTAAGTTTTTTAGAGTTTTCAGTTTCCAGGTTAACCAAGTACTTGGTCAGTAGGTCTAGTGGGCTAACGGTACTCTTTTTTGTTGGTCGATGATTTGGCGAAATTGGTGTGGTTAATTAAACTTATTTGTTTAAGTTTGAGGATAATCTTAGAATTCTGGGTTTTTCTAAAATTAATCGCTTTTGGTTCAAAGTAGAATACGAAGCGAAATTTTTCTTTCGTACTGGTAAAAAGGTTCTTAGAGTGGTTTGCAAGTGAATTAAAGTATCGAATGCAGGTCTCACAACCTACTTTTATCAATACTCAAGTTGAGATGAAAAATAGGAATTGTCTAAATTTAGACAGTTTAGACAGTTTTTATGGAAAAGTTATGTGAAACTAAATTTGCTGTCACAGCTAAATATATTTTTAAATTCGGTTGCGGAACCAAACAGTTTTGCTTACTTTGTTAGATGGCTAAACTAATACGGCTAAACTTTGATACTTGGAGCCTAAAGTGAGAGGTAATTACAGACTACTTGAAAGTAGGGAAGGTGGTAATTATCTGAAAGGATTTCCGAATGGATTATTGGTGGGGTTTTGGTTGGGTTTAATTTTTATTTCAGAATCTGATTGGGTATCTGAGTTACGAGATTTTAGATTTTGAGTGTAGAGTTTTTCTATGTGAATTTTTAAGGTTCTAATTTCGTCTTGTTGGTTTTGTACCATCGTTCTAAGGATCGAAGTTTCGTCATATAAGCGGTTGACCATTTCGCTTAAAACGGCAGTGTCTTGGTGAATTTTTTGGGTAGTTTGACTTAGGCCATTGATAATGGCTTCACCTTTGTCTTGTTTTTGAGATACTCTTAATTCTTCGACACTTCGTTCTAAACGGTTAAGAATACGGATTACTTTTTCAATCAGAGTTGTTTGGTTACGCAAAATTTGCTGATCGTTTTGGTTTTTGTTACCTAAAGTGACGTTGTCATTAGTTTTGCTAGTGCGATTGATAATGCCAACACTATCTCCTGAAGTGGCGTTTAGGTTAACAGGAATCTTCGTAGCTTCTTCTGAAGATTTAGATTTTTTGTCGGAATCTTCAGGTTTTTGGAAATTTTGGGAGTAGGGTTGAGTGTTGTTAGTAGTAGTGGCGTTTGTGGCTTGATTTGTACTTGGAGTTGGCTTTAATGAGCTGTTGTAATCGTTGGTTACATTAGTTTGACCAAAAGGAGTTTGGGTTTGGTTGGTGGTTTGGGGTTGAGTGGTAGCAAAATTGTTAAATGGTGGTTGGTTTAACGGGTTTATCGGCTCATCCGAGAGGTTAGGTTTAGTTTGGGTTGGATTAGTATTCGGCAGTGGCTGAGGTTGGCTTACAGGTGGTTGGGGTGATGGGGTTGGTGAAATTGGAGCTGTTGCTTTTGTGGGTTGATTATTCACCGGAAATTGAGGTTGGTTAAGCGGTTGTCCAAAAGGATCATTAGGTGGAATAGGCAAGGGTCCGGTTGGTGGCACTGGAGTACTAGCTGCTCGGTTAGGCTGAGGAGTTGATGCTGGCCCAGCGTTAAACGTTTGGTTGTTTGTGGTCGCATTTGGAGCGTTAAACGCTGGATTGCCACTTGGGAATGCGGCTCCTGGTTGATTGCTAGCAAATCCTTGAGGAATAGCTTCTTTCTGGTTTTCCTGCCAGATTTCGTGTAAGGTATCTACCAACTCCTGTTGCTGTTCTGGGGTAGCGTTAGGAATCCAGTCGTACCATTCTTGCTTTTCTTGATCGGTTAAAAAATAAGAAAAATCCACAGCTTGATAGGGATCTTTGGGGAAGCCGTCAGGAAAAGTTTGGTTCATAAGGATTTTGTTAATTTTTTGTATTTATTTAACCCAAAAAGGGTTAAGTTGGCATTAGTATACGTTAAAAATATACTGTCGTCAAATTAAATTTTTGACCCGAAGATAGGTTTTGGATAAGTTCAGAAAAATTTATTGAATACTAGGTTTATATTGTTTAGGTAGGGTAGGTTTTGGCTCAATTAAAAAAGTAAAGTTTCTTAAAAAAACTCAGTATAAATCGATATTAATTTAGGTTTTTACAGAAAATTAGTGTGTAGTTGATTGATTAATCACCACCTAGTTGTTTGGTCTTGGTTACACACAAGGTTTTGGTTGTTGTTAACGATTAAATATACACATCTTTTATCTTAGTTAACTTGGCTGCTTAGATATAAAACTAGGTTGGTTATTTTTGCCGGCTTTGGTCAGTGGTCACAGTTTGGTGATTGCAGAAGTAGGTTTAGTGTGGTTAGCTTAATGAGGTATATTTTGCTTAGTTACCAAGAACAATGATATTTTCTACTTAAGTTTTAAGAAGCAGCTGACTACTAAGCTTGGATATTTTCTAATCAAGGATTTTAGATAAGTTTTGGTGTATGAGTAATAAATCTAATTAGCGCTTAAGCATCAGTCTACAGATCAATTGGTTTTAATTTTCAACAAATCAGCCAAGATACCTCCAACAGTAACTTCCGCTCCGGCGCCAGGTCCTTTGATTACTAAAGGGTTGGTTTGATAACGACGACTAGTGATGGAGATAATGTTGTCACTGCCAGTGAGGTTAAAGAATGGATGATTTTGGTCTACTAACATTAAAGCTAGTTTAGCTTGATTTCGGTCTAACTGACCAACGTAGCGAAAGACTTTTTGCTGTTGTTTGGCCAGAGCCCTTTTCTGGTTAAATTCGAAGTCTAATTTGACTAATTCTTGATAAAATTCATCTAGACTATTGGCAGTAAAACAACTAGCCGGCAAAATTGGTTCAATGATAATGTCGGGTAGTTCCCAAGCTAAGCCTATTTCTCTAGCTAAAATTAGTAATTTGCGAGCCATATCTACACCATTTAAATCATCTCTGGGGTCTGGTTCGGTGTAGCCTTTGGCTTGGGCTTGACGGACAATTTGGCTAAAAGGTTCGTCGCTGACTGAAAAAGTGTTGAAAATATAGCTCAAAGTTCCAGACAAAATGGCTTCAATGCGAATAATTTCGTCACCAGTTGCCACTAAGTCTTGAATTGTTTGAATAATTGGCAGAGCGGCTCCAACCGTGGTCTCGTAGAGATATTTGACCCGATTTTGTTTGGTCAAAGTTTTTAGCTCTTGGTAAAAAGAGTAGGGTCCAGAATTGGCTTTTTTATTGGGAGTGACAATAGCAATTCTATGATTTAAAAGTTGAGGATAAACGGTTGGGACTTCTGCACTGGCCGTACAATCCACCAACACTTTGTTGGGTAGTGGCAAGTTTATAACTTCCTGAATAAACCGATCTAGTTGCCAAGGCTGACCTTGATTTAGTTGTTCAGACCAATTGTCTAAAATCAGAGGTTCGGGTTGCACCAAGAATCGTTTGCTATTGGCTAGGCCATTAACCACGATTTGGTTTCCTAGGGCTGGTAGTTGTTTAAGTAAAGTGGAACCAATTAGTCCAGTACCAACTAAAAAAATGTGCAATTTTTCCGATGGTTCGGTAAAAAATTCTTGGTGCACTGCTCGCAGTGATAGAAGGTGTTGTTCGTAGTCAATTACAGCTGAAATAGTTAGTTCACTAGCTCCTTGAGCTATTGCGTAAACGTTGATGTGGTGTTTACCTAAAGTTTGAAAAAATCTACCAGCAATACCAGGTACACCACGCATTTGGTGGCCAATAATAGAGACAATGGCCAGGTTGCTTGTGGTTTTTAAGGAAATATTGGTTTGTCCCAGTCCGTTGGTGGCTAAATATTGGTGAATCACTTGAGTGGCTGGGGACAAAAACTTGGAACTAATAGCTAAACTAAAACTATTTTCGTAGGAAGCTTGAGACACCAAAATCACTTCAATATTGGCTTGGTTAAGTAGGCTTAGAAGTTGCCCTAGCACTAACTCGGTTTGGTGACTGTCGCCCGTTTGGGTAATGCTTAGATTAAGTAAACTCACGTCGGTTAACGCAGTGACTCCAGTAATTGGCCGGGAATTGGCAACCTGTTGGTCACTAATTATAGTTCCAGGAGCAGTTGGGTTAAAAGTATTTTTGATTATGATTGGTATACCCTTTTGCTGAGCTGGATACATAGTTTTTGGGTGAATGACTTTGGCTCCAAAATGAGCTAACTCACCGGCTTCAGCGTAGGTGATCGCCGTCAACGGAAAAGCAGTAGGTACTTTTCTTGGGTCGGCAGTAAACACTCCGTCCACATCTGTCCAAATTTCAATCACCTCTACTTCCATAGCAGCTCCCACAATGGCAGCTGTGTAGTCGGAACCACCTCTACCCAAAGTGGTAATTTTGCCCTCAGTATCACTACCAATAAACCCTCCGCACACATATACCGATTTAGAGCCACTAAAAACTGACCGACATAACTGGTAGGTAGTACTAAGATCAACTCTAGCTGAGCCAAAATGGCTATCGGTGCGAATAATTTGCAAAGAATCTACAAATTCACAGTCAATCCCGTGAGCTTGGATAGCAAAAGCAATAATTAAAGAAGATAATTGTTCACCAAAACTAGTAATCGCGTCTAAGGTTGAGTTAGGTAATTCTTGCAGTAAACTTACCCCTTGTAAAAGTTGAGTTAACTGAGAGTATTTTTTGACTAGTATTGGTTGTACACTTTGAAGTTGATTGACGTTAACCAAAGCTGATAACACTTGGTCGTGTTGGGTGAACAGGTGTTGCAACCGTTCTTGATAGCTATCGTTTCCACTAGCCGCTAATCTGGCTAACTGAATTAACTCGTCAGTTACTCCACCTAAGGCAGAGACTACTACAATAAGTTGGTTGTTGCGGGTATTAAGAGTATTTTGGATAATTTGAATTACTTGTCGGATGTTGTCGGCATTAGCCACTGAAGAACCGCCAAATTTGAGAACTAGCATAAGCAGAAAAATTATTTAATGAATTGAGAGACATTAATGGTGATGTTGTATCAACCAAAAGACTTTTAACCGCAGTAAATTGAGTCATTTTTCGCCCCTGTGATATCTCATCGATAAAAATTTAACCATTGATTGAATTTAAATTGCCCAATTTAGTTATTGCAGCTAGGAGCTCTGGATTACTGGGTTCGGTTAAGGTTGTACCATCAGGAAACACAAGTGTGGGCACGCTGCGATAACCCCCATTGATGGTTTCTACGAATTGGGCTGCTTGTGGGTCTTGGTCAATCTTAATTTCGATATAACCAATTTTATGGTCATCAAGGAGTTGTTTAACCCTTCGACAATCACCGCACCAGGGAGTAGTGTAAATGATTAGGGTATTTTGGTTGAGTGATAACTCAGACATAACTTTTACTTTAACTTTAGTCTCTCAGAAGCTTAAATTTTAGACTGTCAACCCTAGTTTGGTTAGAACTATAGAATAGTCTCAACCTAGAGAAAAATAACTAGCCTCTTTGAGCAAGCGTATAAGTTTAACGCCTTAAAACTAACTTGTAGGTACAAACAAGATTAAGCCATATACACAATTTAGTTTAGCCACTTTTCGTATATATAGAAATCATGCACAAGCGTCCTGTTTTATTGATTAAAGTAAACTAAAATACTTGACACAAATTGAGCTTTGTCATTAAAAAGCAACTGAAGTCAACTCAAACCAAACATGACTCCCAAATCAGTTTCGGCTTATTACGTCGCTATTTTGTTTACTACAGTGTTGTTTCAACTGGATGGCTTACGTTGGCTAGTGATTTCCATTCAACAATGGTTGATTAGTGGTATACAGTCGGTAACCACTTTGTCAATTACGGCTACTATATATTGGATAGTCTTGTTTTTAGTTACGGCCATCATTACTTCGTTGTTTAAGTTTTTTATTATTGACCCCTTAGAATTACACGCCAACGATGACCAAACCAGAGATTGGTGGGTCTGGCTGTTTGCCTTGCTGGTCTTTAGTCTGTTTATTTACACTCTGAATTTAAACTTTGATCAGTCGATGCCGTTAGAACTACCCAAGTTTTTGGTTAAAATCTTTCAAGGAAGTCGCAATACGCCTGGAGCTGAGATTAACTCTTTGGCCGAAAGTAATTTTTATTCTATTTTTCCGTGGCTTTGGCAGGTGGGTCCGGTAATTTTTATGTACTACTACGCTAGCCAAGAAAAAAACAAAAAAGCTAGTAGTAGTTAACGGCTAAATTGAACCTGGCTAATGGTCAGTCTGAAATTGCCTATTCAAGTGTTTCTAAATCATTGTTTGGGTTTTTGGTGATCACCTTAGCTATAGAAATTATAAACTTCTTGAAAATGGTTTGGGCTAAACCATAGTTTTGTTCTATTAAAATTGTATTTAGCTGATTTAGCTGATCGTAATGAGATCGTTGTTTAAGTGAAACCTAATTTTTTTTAAACATCCCTAATCTAGAATCGCTAGGAGCTGTTGACATTACAGTTGAGGTCATTGCACAAGCTTGTAAATACTACCCTATACCAAAACCAGTTGGCGCTTATCTATGGCATCAGTCTAATCGGTGAAACAAGTACTAAACTAGATTTACGCTTCAAGTAGACAAAAATTTAAGGTGAAACCTAGCTGTTTATTTATAACTTGCCCAAGGTTGGTGTTTTTAATTAAGCTTGGCAGTAAGTTAGCACACTACAGTTGCTGCTGGCCAAGTGTGTAGTTAAAGTCAACTTTTTCTGTTTAGTTAGGCTAAGTGAAGTTTATCGATATGTTGCTATTAGCAAGATTCAACCTGAATAATTTAGCCAGTGAGGATAAGCTAAGTTTAAACCAAAGTTAAAATTATTTGATAACCACGCTTTTGACGTTGACTAATTCTCGAAAACCCCACTCGCCTAACTCGCGACCGTAGCCAGAGTACTTAATGCCCCCATAGGGTAATTTGGGGTGCGAACTGAGCATAGAGTTGATATAGACGTTGCCAGCTTCGATTTGGGGAATTAAACTTTCGGCTAAGTCGTAATTTTCAGTCCAGATGGTGGCTCCTAGCCCATATTTAGAATCGTTAGCTACTTGAATGGCTTCGTCAATGCTTTGGACTACGATCACAGGGGCTATTGGGCCAAAAGTTTCCTCTTGATAGACTGGCATGTATTTGTTGACGTTGGTTAAAATAGTAGGCTCATAATAAAAACCAGGGCGAGCTATTCGTTTGCCACCCAGCACCACTTGGGCTCCCATAGCTACTGATTGGTCAACCATTTGTTCTATTTTTTCTAGGGTTTTTTGGTTACCTAAAGGCCCCAAAGTGGTTTGGGGATCCATCGGGTCACCAATGATTTCCGAAGCAAAAGCTGATTTTAACCTAGCAATAAATTGCTCAGCTATTTCTTCAGCCACAATGAACCGTTTGGCGGCGTTACAAGCTTGGCCAGAATTGCGTAGTCGAGATTTTTGGGCTTCGGGTATGACTTTGTCTAAATTAGCGTCGGCTAGGACAATAAATGGATCACTGCCTCCTAGCTCCATCACAGTTTTCTTCAAACCGTAACCTACTTTGCTGGCAATTTCTTGGCCCGCTTTGCCACTGCCTATCAGGGT
>Ga0308394_1001717_pt1 | contig 10094 bp, 10 predicted proteins | sample Hotspr2Sampleme2_FD_202366 | JGI IMG/M metagenome (GOLD analysis project Ga0308394, IMG submission 202366) | Hot spring phototrophic mat microbial communities from Mushroom Spring, Yellowstone National Park, Wyoming, United States - 20050701_me2 ...
GCGGCGCGCACTTCAACGGTGTCCATGATCCAGCCAAAGTTATGGTCGGGCGTTTTCTTGAAGATCAAACCTTGAAAGGATGAATAAGCCACCGGTGAAGCGCGCAACCATTCGCCGGAACGCAGGCGTACCCATGGCTTATTGTTGTAGTACTCCACCGCGATGAAGGAGACATAGCGTAATTTACCCGGGTCAATAAAGCGGGTTGGATTGTTTCCGTTGACAGCGTCCTCAAAAGTGGCGTACAGCGGTACTTTCTCGTTTTCCGGCAGGTTGATGCGGGCAATGTTGACCGGTGCGCGGGTCAGATGCGGGGCAGGGCGGTAGGCCGGCAGGGGCGCATCGGGATAGCGTAAGGCGGTAGTCTGGGCCAGCTCGCTCAGACGCTGCGCCGGGCCGAGCAGCAGGCAGTCCTGCGGGTCTTGCAGGTAAACCCCCGGCAGACAGAGCGGCTTGCCGTTTGAAGCCTGTCCTTCCGGCTGAAAAGTTGCTTTTGCCTGAACAGGGGAAGGCGGGAGCAGCCAAAGCAGAAATCCCGTAAATACCAGTAAGAGAACTTTTTTCATCTGGATCACATGACAGTCTGGTTTTATGGTTGAATGATTGTGAATGGATTATACCATGAGGAAAAGTTGGGTTTTCCGGGCTGAGATATTTCTTGTTTGCCGTCACAGGGTTTTATCTATCGCGTGTTTTGGATTGCTTTTCGAGGTGATGGACATATCGCGAAAATTCACTGTCCGGGATGAATTGTATCCATAATCCCAGGCGAATCATACGCTGGAAGAAGATCACATACTTTTCGGGGTTTGTTAACGCTTCCAGCAAGCGGTTGACCCAGTTGGAAATTTTACGGAAAAGAACAAGGAAAGGCAGAAGGGGTATGGCAATCAGAATGACAAGCGGGGCAATCATGATCATAAGAACAAAATAGAGTATCTTCACCAGGAGATAGAAGGGACTGAGAAGCCAGTCGGTAAGGGCGTGCGGATGCCCACAAAGCTTGCTGCGGTAGCGGTAGGCGGGGATGGTAATGATCCACGTGATGCCGCAAAATAAGACCAGCAACGCAAAAAGAGCAAAGAGGAATCTTAATCCATCTGATGGAGACATGATGTAAGACCTTTTAGCGGAAAAAGTAAAAAAAGGTTGAAATTTCCCCTGACTGGTTTAATTATATCTCATTCTCGTGCAACGAGGCTAAAAAGGTTTTCTGGGCATGCTTGTGGGAAAGTTGACCTCCCTTTTGCGGGTGAAAATTCCGTAAAACCAAAAAGGGGGTTGAAATGTGAGTAAGTTGGTGTTATTATGATATAGATGATAAAAATAGTCAATAACTCGACTGGGTTATTATCCATCTATTGACGAGAAACACGCGGGGATGACCTGCGTGTTTTGATTCTCCACCCTTGCTCCATTCCCGATTCACGGCAAAGTCGAGCATCTCAATTTTCTAACAGTTGAGAGGGCTATTTTCCTTTTATTCAGACAAATGGAGGTCAATATGCCGTTTACCGATCGTTCTGATCTGTTCGGCGCCGTCCATGAGGACGGTATAAACCGATTGGTGCGCCACATCATGCGCCAGCGTCCATCCCTGTTTAATTACGCAACACCCTTTTTTCATAACAATGCAGAATTGTTTTGCGTAAAGTTCGAGGTGGACGATAAGGTATTGAAGGCGAAAAATCCGCTCTTTACCGAGCAGGAACCGCTGCCCATTTTAGGGGCGCCGGTGCCAATTGGTTTGAACTTTTGCCTGCAATTAACCGATGCACAGCTTGATTTTCACCCCGGTAATGTCTTTGGGCTGCCGCCTGAATTGGGCAGGCTGGCGGATCAAAGGTTTGCCCTGCGTTTGAAAGGCTGCATGGGAATAGATTGCCCCCCTAAGGAACTGATTGATGAGCTGCTGCCACTCATTGAACGTTATCTGGTTGCTCAGCAGCAACTGGCAATCGGTGAAACCAAAGAGCGGGTGCCCGGTATAAGCACCCATTACACACCCCCTTCCAGCGCGTTCGACAACCGAGAGCGAGAGCGTCCCCGCACGGTGGCATTACCGACCCGTTCACTGATCTGTTTTTGTCTGGAATTGTACGCCGTTGGGCATTTTGAGTGGGGAACCGTGCCCGGCTCTCAACAAATCTGGCTCAAGACACGCCTGGACGGCCTGGAAATTGTGGACATCGAACCGAAGGATATGGAAAGCGCAATTGAATGCTACCTGACCACGGTGCTGAAACTGGGCATCCTGCCGCGCCTGATCATCCCGCTGGAAAAAATGGTGCTGGATATCAGCAAGGAATTCCAGGAAATGGGTTTGACGCTCGGTAGAACCGTAACTTTACAGCCTTCTGCCGTTCCCGCTGATGTTCCCAACAATCCGGCGGTTGAAGAGGATCAAATTAAGGCGTTTCTCAAATTGACCGTCACAGGAGGAGCATAAGCCATGGCTGACCTGACTGTTGCCGTATCCGAAAGCGCATTTCAGCGCCTGTTTGTGGTTTTGCGCGACAGCATCCGCTGGGAAGCGCAGGACATGACCAATTTTGGTCCTTTCACGGCCGGTTACCATGTCAAGGGACATCTGGAAGGGGGCAGCGTGGATTTCCGCGCCGATAATTCGGTGCTGATTGATGAACTGGATGTACGCTGGGATAAGTTTGAATTTACCCTTGGTCTGGATATTCCCGAAATTTGCGTGGGCGGCGGGTGCATCAACATGCCCTGGCCGATTCCGGATATCTGTCTTCCGCGCTGGTGCGTCTTTTCCGCCAACCCGGATATTTCCATCTCTCCGGATTTAGCCGCTTTTGTGGCTCAGGAATTGAGCGTGGCCGGGCGGCCGGTGGTGCGCTATTACGACGCCAGTATCCCGCCGCCGGTCATTGACCCGTGCGGCTTTCTACGCGATATCCTCGTTGACAACAGTATCATTGACCCCTTTCCGGATCACAATCAGTGGCATATCCACCTCAACCCGGATTTCATTGACCTTGACCTGTTCGACTTCGCCGATATTGTTGGCAACCTGATCGAAAACGCGCTGACCGCTGCTGTGACCGCACTGCTGCCCGGCGGCTGGGTACGCGATTTGATTCTGGCCATCATCGGCGGGATTGCCGACTTCATCCGCTGGCTGCTGGATATTCCCGATGAAATTGACGAATGGCTCAGTGATCTGTTCAACATCAGCTTTGGCCTGGGTGACTTGCTCATCCAGCTGATTGGGGAATTCTTTGGTGCCTGCGTGCCGCTTATCCGCGTGGATGACCCGCTGGAAGTTCTGGGGAAGGAAATCAGCACTTCGGTGCTGTTAAGCGGTTCGCCGGTTGAACTGGTAGCGGTCACCGTGCCCGTGCGCAGCCTGAGTGTGTATGTGGATAATGTGGAAATGGTTGTACAAGCGGATATTGGAGGTTAAGCGATGAGAACCAATCAGAAACAAGCCATAATCAACCGGGCGTTGTTCACCCAACGTTCGTTCGATAGCAGCCGAATCAGCGTGCTTTCTACATTGATCCATCGCTTCGAAGAAGCTGGGGATTACGAGGTGTTCATCAGCCGCACCAACCGCACGCCGGCGCGTTTTGTCGTTACGGTTGTAGAGGGTGATGCTCCTTATCAGCACAACCTCGATCTTTCCACTCTGGAAAATCCCAAAGAGCGCGATTGCTGCCGGGAGGATGCCGACCTGCGGCTGCACACCGGCGGAGTGCTGGGTTTTTACAACTCGCAAGGTGTATCCACCTTTCAAGTCAGAATTGTACGGCTGGGAAGCAAAGAAAAGCAGGTCTTGTTCAACCATGCTGAGCAGATTCCGGCTGGTGACTTCTTCACCGTGACCCCTTTGCGTCCCGGTATTTACCGGGTGAGTGATACCTTGAACAAGGCCGAAATGGCGCTCAAGGTGATGATGCCGCCCTCACCCGAGCAGGGAAAGGCGGAAAAGGCGACCAAAGTCAAAGGTGAGCGGCCGCCATCCACTTACCGCCCCGATCAACCGTTGCTGGTTTCGGTAGGCAAGAAGGGTTTTGACCGCCGTGAAGCCAGTCTGTTCTCCGGGCAGACGCTGGTCTTTCAGGTGCAAAGCGCCGCCCGGCTGCGGGTTGAACTGGAAAAAGAGGACGAAGCGGTTACATCGCCGCCCAAAAAACGCCCGGATAAGCCTGCCCGAACAAAAAAGCAATCCTGAGCGGTTTACTTTAACCGTTCGGCAAACTGCTTGCGGAATTTGCTGACTTTGGGCTGAATGACAACCTGACAATACCCGGCGTAGGGATTCTTCTCGAAATATTCCTGATGATATTCCTCCGCCGGGTAAAAGGCGGTAAACGGTGCCACTTCGGTGACAATCGGTTTTTGCCAGATACCTTTCTGGTTCAATTCAGCAATCAGACTTTCGGCAATTTGACGTTGTTGCTCGTTGTGATACAGGATGATCGAGCGGTACTGCGTACCGACATCGGCGCCCTGCCGGTTGCGGGTGGTGGGGTCATGCACCGAGAAAAATACTTCCAAAATCTCCCGAAAGGAGATGACCGCCGGGTTGAAGGTAACCTGCACCACCTCGGCATGCCCCGTCAGACCGGTGCATACCTGTTCGTAGGAAGGGGCGGGTGTCTTTCCGCCGGCATAACCGACCACGGCATCTTCCACCCCCTGCAGATGAGCAAAAATGGGTTCCAAACACCAAAAGCAGCCCCCGCCGAGGGTTGCCACTTCTAATTTACTGGCTTGATTCATCATGGTGATCTCCTTTCTCGATTATCGTTCACATCTGGCTTGTCTGCCAGAGGGAAGGACAGGTTTGTAAAAGGTTTACCTCAGGGATGGGTTACCAGCGGAAGAAAGAGCGGGTATGAAATTACAAACCACGGCGCTGCGCCTGTTTAGTCAGGCGCAAACAGGCTTCACCACGATCCCCCGTCCGGTGTAAGCCGCGGCGAAGCGTTCCAGCGGGATGCGGGCGGCGGCCTGCAAGGCCGGGCTGCGCCCGGAAGGGTTGTGTAAAATGACAGCCTGTAATTGATCGTCGGCCAGCTCCGCGCCAAAAACCAGCACCAGATGCCCGCCGCGTTTGGTGATGGCCCGGCTGGTACCAATTTCGTGCGAAACCGATGCGATGATCATCCCGCCTTCGGAAAGGGCGGGGACAAATTCATCCGGCGTCAGGCGGCGCGCTTCGGCAAAGAAACCTTCCGCTTGCATCATCTCTGCCAGCGTGCGGTGCAGCCAACCGCGCTCAAGGGAACTGCCATCCTCCCTTTTTTCGCTCAAATAACCGCCCAGTGCCGCCCCCTGCCTTGCCCATTCCAGCAGGGAGCGTTTAGACCCATCCAGTGCCTCAACCGCCATTTTAACGCAGGCAGCGCCGCACGCCCGATTTGTCCAGTAAACATATTCTTCAAGGGAAAAGGCTCCGCTTTCTGCCCAGTGCGGGTCAAGCCATGCAGGCATCCGTTTTTCAAAAAAAGCAAAAGCCAGCCATGGGCTGGCGATTTGGGCGTAATACGGCACAGGGTAAGGGGCGGTCAACAGGCGGGTTGGTGTTCTGCCGTCCGATATTTCATTTGTTGCCATGACCTACTGCAAGCCCCTCCGTTGAAAACCGGTGATGATCCACACCACGCCAAAGAAAGCGGTGCAGGTCAGCACAATGGCGGCCCCCGAAGCCACATTCAGGTAATAAGAGAGGTACAGTCCAATCACACCGGAAAGCGCCGCGAAAAGTGCGGCGAGTGCCATCATCACCGGCAGGCGGCGGCTGAGCAGCGAAGCCGTGGCAGCCGGGGTAACCAGCATGGCGACCATCAGGGCAACCCCCACCGTTTGCAGCGAAACCACAATGGCAATGGCAATCAGCACCATCAGCAGATAATCCAGCAGGCGGGTCGGCAGGCGCAGCGTGGCTGCCAGCACCGGATCAAAGGAAAGGACGACCAGTTCTTTGTACAGGAAAAACACGATCAGCAGAATGGCTGCCCCAAACGCAGCCGTCAGCAACAGGTCGGGCGGGCGCACACCCAGCACATCGCCAAACAGAAAATGCGCCAGGTCGGCGGTGTAACTGCGTACCGAGGAGATCAGGGCAATTCCAAGGGCAAACATGCCGGCAAAAATGATGCCAATGGCGGTATCCTCTTTGATGCGCGTACTGCGGCTGATGGTGCCGATCCCGATGGCGGCGAACACTCCGGTCAGCAGTCCCCACCAGAAGAGCGGTTCGCGGGCGCCTCCGCCAATCAGGTAGCCGACGGCAACACCCGGTAAAATGGCGTGTGCCAGCGCATCACCGAAAAAGGCCATGCCGCGCAGGACAACGAACACACCCAATACGGCGCACACGATGCCGACCATGACAGCCGCCAGCATGCCGCGCTGCATGAAGGCATACTGTAAGGGCTGCAAAAGCCAATCAAAGATGATCATGTTCACCCTCGTCACAGCAGGTATCGCCCAGTGCGATGAAACCCTGCTGAGATGGAATCAGGCGCAAATGACCGCCGTAAGCAGCAATGAGATGTTCAGGGGTGAAAATTTGCTCGGCGCTGCCCAAACCGATCAGGCGGCGGTTCAGCAGCATCACGCGGTCGAAACGCTCCGAAGCGGTTTGCAGGTCGTGCAGGGCGACCATCACGGTCACACCCTGCGTTCGCAGGCTATCCAGAATGCGGAACAACTCCTCCTGAGCCGGCACATCTAGGCCGGTGAAGGGCTCATCCATCAGCATCAATTCGGCTTCCTGCGCCAGGGCGCGGGCGATGAACATGCGCTGCTGCTGTCCGCCGGAAAGCTGGCCGATTTGACGGTCTGCCAGTTCTTGCAGGCCGACGGTTTCCAAAGCCCTGCGCACAATCTGCTGGTCTTTGGGGGTTGGCCGGCGCAGCCAGCCAATTTTGCCAACCCGCCCCATCATCACCACATCGCGCACCTGTAGGGGAAAATTCCAGTCCACCTGACTGCGTTGAGGCACATAGGCGATGCAAATGTGACCGTCCGGCTGCGAGCCGGCCACCTCCACCAAACCGCTGGTAGGGTGCAGCACACCGGCAATCACCTTAAACAGGGTGCTTTTTCCTGCACCGTTAGGGCCTACGACAGCAAGACGCTCACCCCGCTGCAGTTCAAAGGAAATTTCATCCAATGCCTTGCCGGATTCATAGGCGACGGTGACTTTGTCCAGCCGCAAGATGGGCTTCCCGGCTTCATGTGCATGAAGCCGGGGCATAATCACCAGTTTTGATTTTTCCAGACTTCTGAATCGATTCATTCAACCGGCTTTCACTTCAAAGCGTTGACCATCTGAGTCACATTATACCGTATGTAATCCAGATAAGTTGCCGCTTCGCCGCCCGCCGCGGAGAGTGAGCCGTGATACAGCCCTACCAGCTGGATGCCGGTATCTTCCGCAACGCGCTGTGCAAGGGTTGGATTGATGGTTTTACCGACAAAGACCGCTTTCACGCCGAATTCACGAATGGCATCCTCAATCGCGGCTAATTCCTGAGCGGTGGGCTGGGCAGCCGTACTGTAACCGGGGATGATGGCGCCGATCTGCTCAAACCCGTAGCGTTCGGCAAAGTAACCAAACAGGAGATGATCGGTGACCAGTTTGCGGTTTTGGGGCGGGATTTGTTCCACCTGCTGGCGCACCCACGCATCCAGCTCGTCCAGTTTTGCCAGATATGCCTGAGCGTTGGCGCGATAGATTTCTTCGCCAGCCGGGTCGGCAGCGGTCAGCGCAGCGCGGATATTTTCGACCCAGATTTTGACGTTGTTGGGATCCACCCAGGTATGGGGGTCGCCGCCTTCGTGGCTATGTTCTTCACCCTCGTGGCTGTGTTCTTCACCCTCGTGGCTGTGTTCTTCACCCTCGTGGCTGTGTTCTTCACCCTCGTGGCTGTGTTCTTCACCCTCGTGGCTGTGTTCTTCACCCTCGTGGCTGTGTTCTTCACCCTCATGGTCATGAGTATGCGCCCCAAAGTCCTTCAATTCGATCCCTTTGGAAACTTCCACAACCCGGTCGGCGGAACCGGCATTTTCAATCAACACCTGAAGGAATTCCTCCAGACCGGCGCCGTTGACAAATACCAGCCGTGCTTCGGCTACTTTAGCCAAATCCTGAGGGGCGGGTTCGTAGGTGTGTACATCCGTACCAATCGGCAGCAGGGTGGTGACCGTGACCCGCTCGCCGCCTACCTGACCGACCACATCCGCTACTATGGAAGTGGTTGCGACAACCTGCAAGGGCTGGATTTCAGCCGAAGTTGGAGCAGGGGTAGCCGGGGAAGGCGCACAGGCGCTCATCATTACGGCAAACGCCGCCAGAAAGAAAATCAGTTTTTTCATCGTCGTTTCTCCTCTCATAATAGAAATGATATTCATTTTCAATTTATAGTCAAAAAACTCAACTGTTGCAGCGCGGACATAAACCGAACAACTGCAGCCAGTGATCCTTGACCCGATAACCGGTAGACTGCTCGACCCGTTCGGTCAGGGCGTTCAAATCATCGCCGGCAAACATCTCCACCTGCCCGCAGCGGGTGCACAACAACAGGTGCTGATGCCCCTGCGTGGCGCGCAGGTAACGATGGCAGCCATCCGGCATGTGAACCCGCTGAACCAGTCCCAGCTCTTCCAGCCGTTCCAAAGTGCGATAGACGGTGACCAGACCGAGGCGCGGGTAATCACGCCGTCCGCTGTCATACACCTCAATGGGGCTGAGGGCGTGTGTGGTGGTTGCCATTAATTCGACGATTGCGCGCCGCGGCTCGGTAATGCGATAACCGGAGGCTTGCAGCTGTTCCAGCCAGGCTTCAATCAGGTCATGGGGTTGCATGAGCGCAATTGTAAATGAAAACGGTTTTCAATACAAGATTTTTGTTAAAAATTTCTCATTTTTGGGTCCGATCACCCTTTATGGCTTTCGCAAAGTTGCTTGACAACCCTGAAATTTTGTATCGAAACTTGAATTGTTGCGAAACGACCCCCTCCCGGCCTCCCCCAATATCGCCAAAGCGATATTGGGGGCGCAGGAGGGGGCAAAATCGCTCGATTTGACGCATGAGTGGATTATTCCGAATAGACATCGGTCAGCACCCGCCGGCTGCTGTTTGACCGTTTTCGACTTTGAGAAAGCCACGGGGCACGCTTGACTTCCTTTGACGGATTGGCTGTCCAACCTGTATAATCGAGGTCATTCAATTTCAAAGAGGAGTTTCGGACAATGGCGCTGACGATTGAGTGGAAACACCGGGTTGAGTTGTGGGAAAAAGCTCTCTGGGATGCGTGTTATCACCCTCTCCAGCCGGTTGAACTGGAAGGTTTTGCCACAACGGATCATCTTACCCCCCAGCAGGCCCTTCTGCGCACCTTTCAGCCCATGCCGCCCGGCACGCCGTGGGGCGCCAAGTGGGAATACGGCTGGTTTCGTACCAGTGTGACCGTTCCGCCTGAAGCGGAAGGCAAGCGGGTGGTGATCCGCCTCAATCCCGGCGGGGTGGAAAGCGTGGTGTGGATCAACGGTCAGGCGGCCGGTTCGTTTGGGTGGGGGCACAAAGAAATTACCCTGTCGCGGCAGGCGGCTGCCGGTCAGCGCTATGAGATCTTGCTCGAATCCTACGCCGGGCATGGTCATATTACAGTCGGGGATGGCCCCTACCCGCACGGGGTCGAATCCGTGCCGGAGCCGGGGCCGACCCAGTGCGTGGTCGGGGAGTCAACGTTGGGCATCTGGCGCGAAGAAGTCTATCAGGCGGCGGTGGACTTTACCACCTTGTTTGAACTCAGTCAGCTGCTCGATCCGCTCAGCCTGCGTGCCTGCCAGATTGATGAAGCCCTGATGGACGCTACGCTGATCATAGACCCGGAACTGCCCGAAACCGAAATGCTGGAAACCATCCGCGCCGGACGTGAACGGATGCGGCCGCTGCTGGAAAAGCGCAACGGCCCAACCATGCCGACGCTGTTCGCCTTCGGTCATGCCCACATTGACGTGGCCTGGCTGTGGCCGCTGCGCCATACCGAACGCAAGATAGCCGCCACAGTGCTCAACCAGCTTTCGCTGTTTGAGGAATACCCCGAATTTC